>Ga0179591_1268237_pt1 | contig 20160 bp, 17 predicted proteins | sample CZOMad2_1_08_16f_FD_182891 | JGI IMG/M metagenome (GOLD analysis project Ga0179591, IMG submission 182891) | Vadose zone soil fungal communities from Angelo Coast Range Reserve, California, USA - CZOMad2_1_08_16fungal (PacBio error correction) | ecosystem: Environmental > Terrestrial > Soil >... | reverse complement strand
TTGTCTCTGCTGCTGATCTCGTCCTTTAATGACCTTTCTACCGGGGCTGCTTGATGTCCAGCGTGCCATTCCTCGAGAATTGCAGGGGTGCGTTTAAGGAGCCCACACACAGCATTGGTTTTGGCCATTTCGAAGCTGGCCTTGCCACGCCGAGGTCCCCTGTGCTCTTCTCGCCCGTTTTATCATCCCACTGTTCCCCTGTCCTTTTAGCTGCACTTTGCGTCGTGCGCGTCGGCGTTGTCAGACCTCCCTGTCGCATTCTAGGGTCGTCCCTTTTCTCGCGCACGCGTCGTAGGTTTTTAGCGCCATTAATCTTGTCAACTGGGGCTTCGGCTTAATGACGAGTTGAATTCCGCTGACTATTAGTTAGCCACATATTTGTTGTTTTTTCACGCGCGTGATTCCCCTCCTCCCCGGGTCGAGCCCCGTCTTTGTAGCTTTCGGGTGCCGCTACGTCTGAAAATTGGTCCTCTTTCTTTGTTCCAGGATTTTCCGAGTTTTTTCTTTCCCTTTGTTGTTGGATTAGAGGATATCAGTGCCACCAATAATCGATCTGTCATGTATTCACTCTGTCGGGGCCCTTCCCCTATATGACCTCGACGTTCGTCACCCTTTTGAACACCTTGTCGCCTCTTTCAGTTCACCGTCGTCTTGGTAAGACCGCCTTCGTTTTTTTTGTATATTGAGTACATTCGTGGCGCGTTTTGGCCGCCAAGCCTCCCGGGTTTCATACGTGGCGTGTAAGGACCTTCTTCTCCTCGTGCGATGGTCATTTTCTTTGACCCAATGACGACCTTAGCAAACTGCGGCTCCCCATTCGTTGTCCTCCTGGAATACGGCTCATCTGACTTTCCCCGAGCATTCTCGTTTTGTACGTGCTGTTAGATTTTGAGACGAAGAGAAGATCAGGTATTTTTTTCTCGATCCCCTAGCAGCTTAGTCCTTGGCCCGGAGTTTCTTCTGCTGACTGGAGTTTTTCTTCGTCCCGGAAGAAACCTGCCGATTGCTCTCCCTTGGACTTGCTTTCCTTTTCAGGCACTGGCCGCGTCATTATGGCGCGCTGGTCTCTGCTTGGATTTCCGGGGGGTCGCACGTCCCCCGAGTTCGGCGACCGCTTCTTCCTTAAGGGCCGTTTTTCTCTCCTATGAATTCCCGAAAAGTTTTTGGCACCGTCTTTGCATGCGCTCCACATACGTTGCGTTTGTCTTTACAGACGTTACATCTGAGAAACCCGGGCTGAAGCGCCGCCAACTTTCTCGTTATCCTTGTTTAAATTGCCCTTTAGCCAGGCGATGCGTCAGGCCCCCCTCTCTTTTGACGGGACGGACGCAAATACGAGCCATTAGAAGTGGAAAGGGCATCTCTTTTTTCGGCTTTTTTTTATACGCATCATTTCCGCCGTGGTGTTCTGATGATTTTCAGCAACCGATTGCGGTCCGTTTTACCGATGCTGGAGGTTTCTCAGTCTTCATTTTTCTTTTCCCGTAACCCCTCCCTGATCTATTTTTATGTCCCGCGCATCGTCGGTTGAGTCCTGAGCTGGTTAGCCGATTTTACTTGAAGAAGCTTTTAAGTGAATTAGATGGTTTTTTTGCTCACCGCCGCCGTTATTTTGTTCCTGTGCGTTTATCTCCGAATGCCCTGTCGACCACACCGCCGCATGTAGGTTTTACGACCCATCCTCTCAACATGGCTATTTCGGCGTTGCTAGTCCCGCTCGCGTGGTTCGGGCTTGAATTCCTGAGTGCCATCCTCTTCTCTGAGGCGCTCGCTCGACGCGTCCCATGACGATGCTTTTGTATTTGGTGTAAACTTGGGCTCGCCCTGAGGTCATGACCCCTCCTATTGTCACCCGCGTCAGGGATACCCTCGATAACTTGCCTGATCGAGTGTAGACCAGTACACCTTTTGGTTTTTTGTTGAAGAGGAATCAACACTCCTCAATTAAAGTCGTAATCCCAACGTACTTCTTTCGGTCTTCCTTGCCCTGAGTTAAGAGTCCCCGTCGGCATTGTTCTCTCCTCCAATTAGTTCTTATGAATGGAGGTCCCCCCTCTCCTACCTAACGTTTCGTTTCTCTTAAAAAGTTCGGCTTCCAACTTTCGAGATTTTATAGATTCTTAGACCTACACACACATGTTCTTGCTTCTTGTAAGCCCCGGCAGTTTGCAGGCGCCGCTACCGCTCTCGGGCGATTACGGTAACCTTTTCGTAAAACGACTGGTGTTCCGCGATGTATTTCCCTATAGGTAGATAGCCACAATTCCCCGGCACGAACCAGATTCAAAAGTCCCCTACAGCCTTTTATGTCAAGAGAGTGGGGTTGAGTTGTGGGCTTACGAGACCCCGGAGATCCCTCAGTCATTCCATATTTCGATCCTGTGACCGGCTTGTTTGCCCCCACACCCTTCTTCAAGAAAGTGCCGTTTCTCGCGAGGAGGGCCTCCTTTACAATGTCCTTATGCTCCGAAGTAGGCTCGCGCAGTGTGGCCGACATCTTCTCTCCAACTCCCCTCTCACGGTCTCTCAGAAGTGAGGTTGCCTCCCTTACCCCGACACACCAATATTTGTCTTTCTTTTAAATTCTTACCTCAGGATGTCACTCTCACCCTCCTCTGTGACCAATCTTCTCAATTCATCCCTCCGTCCTCCCGATTTTCCAATGCTTCGCACCGTCTCTATTATTCGAGACTTGCCTCTGCAAGTTATCCGTCAATTGGTGAGGCTTTTCTTCACCTGAATGTGCTCTATATCCCGACTCCCGGCCTCTCTGCCGAATTTTTTTTAGATCGATCGAAGTCGTCGCCTTTTTCCTCACGACGGCAGCCTTCCATCTGAACTTCAGCCCCCTTCTTTTCTTCGGCATTTCCATTTTCCAAACTGTCCGTTCCGCACTTTAACATGTCTACGAGATCTGTCGACTACATCCGTCAAGAGCCCCAAACCCCTCTGGGCGCCCCCGGGTAGTCTTGATTCCATTCCTTACCACAAAACTCACATCGGTATTCGCCCTGTATCATTCTCCTCTGTCTGGCCTGGATTCGATTTCATCTGCGAGTTTCCCACATCTTCCCCAGGTCTGACGAGGCCGCCTGACGCTTTGGCGTTCTCCCCCTGTTATTCGACTGCTTCCAGTTCGTCGGCCAGACCGTAAGTTCGGTCTCGAGTCAAGCCGTTCGGTGCTGTCCACCCCGTGCGATGTTACGCACCTTTTTACTCGGAGCGGATGAAACCCTGACGTTGGATGATATATCCTTTCCTCCTCCGTGTTGTTTCTCTTTGATTCCCGTCGGCACATGTATTTGCTCCTTCCGCCGCGACGTATCTCTGTACCTTCGATCGCTCGCGGGGTGGAATTCCCTTTTCACCCCCCTGGCTGGCGTCCGACAGTCTGACGCACGATGGTCAAAGTTTCAGTCTAACGCTGTCCCTAACATGCCGCTCCCTTTCCTGGGCCTTATCCTAGGAATGACATGTTGAGTTTTCTTCCATCGCGGAGCGATTTTTTTGTCATTTTCGCTCCGCAAGACAGGCGAATTTCCAAGGGGACCGCTTATCTCCGTTCTCTGTGTTGTCAGGGCCTGGGCCTCCCAGCTAATTCCATGGTTATTGGCGCAAAACCCGCACCCGTTCCGTTTTCTTTCCGTCGACCGATCGCATTCTCGATGATACTTGCATGGGTTGAAGGAGGGTCTTAGCTCCTTGCGGACGCGTCTGATGTCTCTTTTCGTCGTTACTCGCCCTTTCCTTCTTTGTTTCCTCCTTTTGCTCGAAGAGTCGGTTTTGCATATAGTCTGAATGTCCAGATTCTCTGCGAGGAAACCTATCTCCCCTCTGGCAGTAGGCGACCTAGAAGATTCCGTGGAGATTTGGTCCCACTCTTCGTTTGCTGCGGGAAGTCTTATGCCGGCCAGCCACTTCTTCCGTTTGGAACATGCTGTTCTGGATTCGACATACACCTGACTTGGACCCGAGGTTATTTCTGGTCGGACCTGGAGGTCGTGTAGCAAGACTCTCGTTAGTCTTGTGCTCTGTTCTCGAAGATATCGCGGAAACCTTTCTTAGTCCTTTAAATTTTTCCTTCCCTACCTTTTCCCTACTGACCCGCCAGCGAGGGCCAGCTCGCCCTTGTAGACTTTTTCTCTTTCAGGAGACCAGATTTTTGAAGTTCACTGGTTTACGTCGTTCTGCGTCCCTCAGCCTCCCCGCTTGTCTTTTATTCTTTTTTACGTTGAGCGCGATGGTATTTGCTTCGTTCTTATTGCGGGCGATTTGCCCTATTAGTTTGCTGCCATCCGTCGGAAAACGTCGTTGTCTAGGAGTTCCGGCAGGCTTTATCTCTTCCTCAGCCGTTTCCCTATCCATGCTGGGCCCCTCATTTTTTCCCGGGCGTCGGTTCTAGTTTTCTGAAGCCCATCTCGCTTCTTCTGTTAAACCGGTAGCCCCGTTTGACGTAGTCTGTGCGATTTTCTCCGCTTCTCGGCATTTTGTCCGAAAATGCAAGTTACAGGCGTCGTTGTCAACTCGTCGATAGGAGAATTAATGAAGTTGTATATCTCTTATTTTGAGGTGTGTGTGATGGGGCGCGGGTCCACGCCTTTTCAGAAGTCTTATTACTTCGGCGGTTTTCGATGTTTCTCTCTCGACATAGAAGCCGTTTCCCCAATGGCCTTTGAATCTCCTCTCAGTAGATCGTTATTCCGCTCAGGTAATTTCTTTTTCGCGCCGCTTTTGAGCCGTTCGTTTTCGGTTCGGCTGCTTGCCCTGCGCAGTCGCACAGATGCTCTTTCGAAGCCTTCCACAATTGGTCGTTCTTTTTTACAAACTAGCCGATCTTTCTTTCTGAACCACGCCTTATTCCCCAACGTCCCCGTCTCTTCCCTATGAAGCAGACATGGCTCCAGCGATCGCATAGCTTCACAGTCTACGCCTTCGCCTGGGCGTCCTTTTGATCCCCTTAAGCAACCCAGGGCGAGGGCATCAGAGACGTTTATACGGCGGTCGGTCTTTGAGAGACGCGTTCCCCCCTCTCAAAGTCCTACCTTGGTACGGCCTCTAGGTGGGTCATTAGCCATTCCTTCCCAGCCCGGATTCGTCTGTCGAAAAAGCAGCCGCGCTCCCTCTTTCCGCGGTCGAAACAGGTTTCTTATTTGCCCCTTTCGGCGTCACCCGAGGTATTTGACGTCCGTACGTTCCACTTCAGACGGGGCCTTCAGTGCGACGAGGTCCGTCTGGCCTTCGAGCGGGTTCCCCTTTTTCACGGAGGCCAAGCACCCGCACCCGATCGACCTCACTTGAAGACGCCCTGGCCAGTCCGCGGAAAAACAACAGGAAATCGGTCGGGCGTAGCTCTTCACCCGTCCGGTCAGCGCGATCCGAACGTTCCCGGTGCGAGCAGAATACCCTTGCCCGTTTCCAAGAGAGACATTTTAATTGTCGCTTCATCTCTTGGCTTCTGATTCTTTTACTTTCTCAGTCGAGCATCCGAATTTCCAGGTTCCGACAGTGACCACGAGCCCTTCCGAGCTCAACCCGCTCCCTTCCCTTCGAAGCGTCATAGTTGTCCCGCGAGGTGGCGATCGGATGTCCTATTCTAATAGCCACCGGTTTAAAGATCCGCTCCGGTCGGATTCCGAGGAGCCAGATGCTTTCCACGCCATGTTAAGTTTCGCAGCTTTTCGTCCTGGCGCCCTTTGAGAACGCTTTTTCCTTTCTCAGCGCCATCGATCGGCTTTGACCCAATGCGCGAACAGATGGCGACGCTGACCTATTTTCCCCCCTCCCCCAATGTTTACGGGCGGTCTTGCTGCGAGTTATTTGTCTGAAATGTTAGTCCTAAGAATTCGTCTTGCTTTCCGCTGATTTTTTCTCCGAGTGCCCTGAATTTCTTTTTGCCTTCGTGACAGATATGATTCTTTGCGACCTATCTCTTCCTCTCACGTTTTTTTGAAGAATAATCGTTCCCCCCTTTCCCTATCTTTCACTACGGAATTTTTTCCCGTTTCTTTTTTTTAAAAACACGCAGAGACACGCTCTAATTTTCGTTCGTCTAGAACCCTTTTCAGCATCGAGAGTCCGTGTATTGAGTCTAGACCGCCCTCTTTTTTTTTACGGTCTCTTAGTTGATTCTCCGCAGCCGCAGTGTTCAGCTCCGTTGGTTTTTCCAGCGCTTAAACCGTCTTGAGTGCGCTGGAGGTGAGACCATTTTCCCCGGTCGAAACTGCGAATTGTTTTCCCTGCGACTCCGTTTCTCGCAGCAGCCTCCCTTCTCTCTTCGTCGTGCCCGGGCACTCCTTGTAGATGCAGCTCTCCAGGACACGGCGTGTTCTTGGCACCCATAGCACTGACCTTGCTCCGGGTTTTCTAAGATTGTTGTATTAAAAAGGTTTTTTTGAACTTCTCTGCCGGCACAAAGCCGCTCATGCGCATAGAAGCACCGGTATCTGACAGCTTTTGACCCTGGGCGACTTGGACCGATAGTTCTTTTATTGGGCTCTTTAGGAAATGAGCTGCAACCGGTCTTCGTTACCTTTGCAGGGGCTACGCGTCTTCCTTTGGCCACGCCTTTTTTTAGCTTCGCCACATAATGCGCTTCGTGTGCTGCAGCGCCCACATGTCCAACTCGCTGGCAAAACTAACTTCTCTCTCGTCCCCCCCCCATTCTGAGGAGCTCTTTTCGGCTAGGTTAATCGCGCGCTCTCCCCCCGTACGAAATACGAAGACTTTCTTCTCCGCTAAAGCTTTTAGCGCTGCGGCTGTTGATATTCTTCGTCCCGGGTCTTTTCAGGTAGCGACAGACCAGATGCGTTTGTCCTCGGTCGTGCCGATTTGCTCGGTTTTTGAAGATGGCTCCGCATGCACAGTCCTAGACACTATCAATGCAAGCTTCCAGTACTAGGCGTTGGGGCTGCCCAGTTTTCCCTGCATCGCCTGATGCTTCTCTTCACGTTTGTGCGCGAAGTGCCTGCCTTTCTCCCCCTTCTTGGTCACCGCCACGTCCTCCCCTTGCGTGCCGACGGTTTGCGTTTCCATCTCTGCGGCTTGTCGCACGACCGTCCGGTTTTTTCAAGACAATACGGCACCTTTCCCCAATGTTCTGGTAGGCCGCTCCTAACTGACGCTGGTGCTTTCTTGTGAATAAGCCGGCTTTGACGAGCTGCAGTGTCAAAGTTCCCGCCCACCCGCGGCTCAAAGCCCAGTTACACCGTTGTCGCTTGTCCTCACCGTCCTACTCGAACCGCTCTTTCGGTCCTCGGTGAGGAGATCCCCTCTTTGAGCCAACCGGTTGTTTATATGATTACTCCCCCGTACCTCTCTTGTCGACTTGCCCTTCGCGATCCCCATCACCCCCTACCTCATATAGGCGAAAAACCGGGATTGTGATTTCCTTTGGCGACGTTCCTTCCTCGATGCTTGTTATGTAGGAAGGCTTCAAGAATGGGTTTCCCCCTCGCATATCCAAGTGTCTCCTGATGAATGAAAAGTTCGCGATGTTCTCGCGCTCCTGGTAGGTAGACGACCTGGTCCATTCGGTAACCCGCGGGAGGTACCTACGTTAGTGCTTGCCTATACGGACACCCCTCTTCAACGACGGGCGCATAGTTTTAGCCTTCGAATATCCTTTTTTGCTCCCCGCCCCCAAGGCCTTTTGACCAGACATCGAGCTAACACTGCACTTGCCTGCAAGCGTTGTTTTTCGTTTCGTTCTGATGGCTGAGTCCTTTTCTAGAATCCCCGCCGTAGAATTAAATCTGGTAGCTCTTTGTGATGATTTTTTGTGCGAATACCCCACTGCTGGGACGCTCGTTTTTTCTGTTGCTTCTGCCCGATCCCACTGGAGCGAGTCGGCGTCCCCTTTTTGCCGACACTTAGATGAAACTCTCTTCGGTCGGACCCAGAACGCAGTGATCTCTCGCGCCCGGTCCCCCTCTTAACTTTTCATTTTCCACCTCCTGTCTAAGACGATGTCCGCAATTAAGGCCCCCGCTAGCTCACCGACTTATGTCCTATCACACTTGCTCGCCACTTCCGTGCTTGCGGACGGCCAGTGAGGCACGTGTTTAGCCCTCATGACTGTTCCAGAGCTTGGTGCTTTTTCTTGCCGGCCCCAGCCCTCGGCGAATTTGTAGCCGTCCGCGATGCCCTTGACCAGTACCGCGAAACTCCTCCCCCAAACTGCCCCCTAACGTCACCCTCTTTCCTCCTTCCTTTAATGAAATCCCAAACGGACGGGAAGTAAAGATCTTCTACTCGCTCCGCTTTTTCGGCCAAGACTCACCACAACTACCCTGGCGCCACGTTCCCTGTCGCTTTTCTTCCATGCCTCCAACCCCCCCTCCAAACATCGCAGACGCCACGGTATTTACCTCTCCGGTCTTTCGTTCCTATGAGATCCCAACTCTTGTCGTTTGTCCACCTCGCGAATTCCGGAGAACGCGGCGAATCCAGCTAGCTTTGAGACTTGGACGGAGAGCATTTCGGACGCCATTTCTGTCTTCGGTCCTGTACCGTAGCCGTGCCTCCTCCTCCTTTAAGTTTGTTCCCGGTGCCCCCCCCGCCGCTAAGGAAACTCTTTGTGTTTTCCCTGTTCACGTCCTGACTGCCGCTTACTCTGGCGAGTAGTCTTTCTTTTACCTCTACTACGTTGTTTGAGTCGATAGCCTCCCTTCGTCGGCGTCCGGTTGCGAAAGCGCCTTTCCCCGTAAGGTGTCTCTTAGAGCAAACGTGGTTGGCCAGTTACTTTGCCCCGTTTGGCTTGTCCCTCCACGTACGGTTGATGTCGACGACAGTTTCTTACTATCTCCAGGCATGGGTCAGCAGTCCTTAAAGCCTGCTCTTTTCCTCGTTCTGGTGGATTTTTTGCCTCTCGTAGGAGACGCTTTTTAATCTCGCCGCAAACAGCCCTGCGTTATCGAGTGAGCCTCCCCCCGTATTGCCGATGGTTGTTTTTTTAATTTAGCCCCCCTATAAGGTAATACTCCCATTTGTCGATTGTTTCGAAGCAGGTTTGTTCAGTTTTTATCGATCTTCGAACCATGTTTCTTTGAGTCCTTAAACGTGGTGAATTAACTTCCATTTCCCATGTTCGATCGCTTTTCTCTTTTCATGCGTTAGGAGTCGTTATTCTTTCCTACCTTGCGATCTAGGCTAATCGGTGATTTTTGACTCCTCTGGATGCCGGAATTTATGTCCGTGCCATATTTCTGTCCACCTTCCGAGGCTTCGTCGCGCGCCCATCACTTGCCCTCCTGCTCTGCCCTTCTCGCTCTGTACTTTTAACATTGTGTCAACTCCGGCGGGAGCTGGGACTTTTTCCTTATCCCTAAACACGGCATTGGCGGGGCAAGCGAGTTTTCGTACGTTTCCTGTCTTTTGATGTCCTCGTTTCCCGAGGGTAGCTATTTCTGGCTAGCTGATCCCGCCCTGCGTCGTGTGCACAACCTCTTTCGATTTGTCGAATATATAGTAGTCCCTGTGTAGCGCGCCTTCAGACTTCGCCGATTTCCAGTACATTAATGCCCGCAGCCCGCCAGTCCGTTTGTTGCTCCATTTTCAAACGTTACTTGCTACCCCATCATTTTATGACCGTTTTATTCAGTCGTCGTTCGACCCGCTCCACGCACTGTTTCAGTCCTTGCTGCTTTTGATTGATCTCGATGTTTCTGGGTTTCGTGCTGTTGGTGCGGCCGTTCCTCAACGGCCTTCCCAAGTCGTGACGAGTTTTGCTTTTTGTTTCGGATCGAACATAGGCATGCGGTGCGTTGTCTTCCCCCCCCCCCCCTCGTGACGATACAGTGTTCCCGTTTTTTTCTCCCCCTTCTCCGTCAGTAACTCGTTCGCCGAAGTTCCCTCAAACCTCTTTGATCTTAGCGTTATCCATTCGTCAAGAAGAGTCTTACTGCCCAGAGGCTCAGGCCAGTCGCTAACTTTCGATCGGCCCGCTTTCTTTTCTATTCTCGATTCTTGACTTGGAGTGTTGCCTCTCTTTTCCCTCCGACCAGCGTGGTGCCTCAATTAGTCTTTCCCCAACTCGAGGCTTCGAATAGCGGTGACATTTTTTCTTCATACTTTCGGTCGAAGGTTTTATCCAGTCCTTTCAAGGTAATTGTTTCTGCGGCGCGTTTCTAGCTTTGATAGTCTGCATCTTTCTTTTCTTGACAGTCTCCATTTACCACCTATCTGGGCGATGGAATCTCCCTTGGTTCCCTTTAGTCCCCAACCCCTAGATCCCCGGAACCCCACGCCGTATCTTTTTAGCAAGCACGCGTAATTTCGGCGGGGATGAGCTTTTCCGAACTCTCACCTTCAGGTCCCTTTTGGCCGCTGCTTTCTTTACGCCGGCGCAACCCTAGCAGAGCCTTTCTGCCCGCGAGTAGTTCATGGCTGGGCAGTTCGGGCCCTTTTTGATCCCATCGTCACTAGAGAGTCGGATTTTCTCGGGTATGTAGACCTCCTTTTTTGTTTGACCGGGGCGATCAGCTGATACACAGTCCCGCCGGGCCCTGCTTCTGTCCTTTTCGGAGTTGAGTAGTTGTTCGGCGTCAGGCGCGCACGTATCCTTCGACTTGAGCCGCTAGAGTTTTCTCTCCGCACGTGTTAGGCGTTCTCCCATCTCCCGGTCCCGTTTGACTGCTTCAAGAAAACTCCAGATCGATATTGAAGGAAGTCAGGAAAGTGCTTCCCGCTCCCCCCGGACCTCGGTGCCCCTGCCCGGCGTTTTGTTCGACGTCGTCCACTTGCCGCGCGAGTCGCGACATCTGAGTTGGCGCCCGTAATTCCCGACCCCTTGTCCCGTGCCGTTCCTGCCAGCGGTGCATAGCCTGTCGCCTCCTTCCATTATAGGATTGGCTCGTCTTTTGCAGGGTTGCGGCGTGGTCCACACGCGCCCGTTCGGCGAAACTCCTCTTGCAAGTCGCGCTTTTATTTGTACGCCGGAGATTTTACGTGCCCCAGTTCTCGAGTGTAAAGGAAGAAAGAACCGCGTTCAGTGGCGCCGATTTCAAAGTCTGTGGTACCGTCCTTTTTGAAGAAGGTCCTGGCGCATCCATCCTATCGCGACGCCTTTCAGTCCTGAGCCCGAAAAAGTCTTCTCCTCGTCCTTCAGATGGGCACGTCCTCTGCCTTACCGCCCAACTTATACGGGCGGTCGCGCCTTCTCCTATCTTTCTCTCGAGCTTGATTTGTTGCTGCAGAATTTTAGAATTCGAGAGGATGGTTGCTGTGAGAGAGTGCCCCCTTACAGATTTTTTTATAGTCGTGAAAGACTTGTAGGATTCTTCCGAGGCTCTCCTCCTACCTTGTTGTTTGAGACGCTCCACCTGAAAATCTCCCAAGCGAGGCAACCCCTTACTGGGACAGTCTTATAACACGTAATCGTTACTCCGCTTCTACTGAGTTCGGCTTTCAAACCCTTTTCTAGTCGAAGATCAAGAGTGTTGCTTCCTTTGATCTCTTCCTTTTTGTTTGCTTTACTATGAGGTTCTTTCTCATCGATTTCCAAGAAGACCCCCCCCTTCTTTTTAAAGAAGATGGCTTCTACCGTAGCAACGTATCCGCCTTCCTTCTTCGAGACATGACGACCCCGGCCCCGTTTTTGGTCGGACCAATTTCGTCCTCCTGACGCCTCCGCTTCCCTCCTTTGACAGACTTCCTGCGCTGTCGTACCGTAAAAGTTTTTTTCTATGCATGAGGATCTTTTAGATCATCTACGTTCGAAATCGAGGTATGACCCATTTGAAATTATTGGGTTGAGCTTCCTTGTCTTTTTTCTTTTTCCAACCTTGACCGCACCTCCTTTATAGAACAAGCGCGTCTTCGACCGCGAATCACTATGAGATGGAACGCCACTGTTTCTTCTGGAAAGATCGATTTGGTCTGTTCGAAAATACGATTCTCTTCATGACATACGATCCCGTCTGTGACTGTCGCGCTCCCTATGTGGTTGGTCCCGAGAGTTGGGCAGCTCCTCCGCGTTCTCAACATATAGCTTTTGCGATTTTTGTACGGGCGAACGTTCCACCCCGAGTCGACTGCGAGGAGACGACCCTGTTTTTAGAGCGAACCAAACTGTATTTACCCTTTTGGAAGAAGGAACTCGATAACTTCTAGATCCCTTCTGACTCTAGCCTTCGCAGACCTTTCTCCGGAGCCTGGCGGATGCATCTGACACCGGGCTGTTCGCCTTTTTCTCCCTTATCGCCCCCCTACACTCCGGTCCTCTTGCCGATCTCTCGGAGGGTGTCCTCAGGCCTCTCCCCGCCTGACTAACATTCTGATCGCTTGCACTCGCTTCTCGCTGGTTGGGTTGTCAAGACGCCTTCTCCGCTCTTGAAGAGCTGAGCGTCGTTGCTAGCTGGTCCCTTCGGCGAGGCTCCTTCTTTTTTTGGGACCTTTTTTTTTCCCTCCATTTCTCTGGTTTCCGCACGAATATTCAGGTTTGTAACGAAACATTTTTAACCGCCCCAAATGGATATTTAGTCCCGCCCGCTCGCAGTCGCATGTTCCTCTGCCTTGGGCCCGCCGGTCCTAGATGACGAGCGTCTCTTCTCCCCCCTCGCGCAGACCGTTTGTTTTTTTGGACTCACTTAGACTAGAGGAGATTCAAATGGCACGCTCTTTTCTCCCCGTTTATATGTCGCGACCCGAATCGAAGGTCTTAAGCCTTTAAGGCTTTTGGGGTGTGGCCCGAGACGCGGCCTACCTATCCCCTAGTCCCCCAGCATGTGACTTTCTCTAGTAGTGGGGTGTTGCTCTCCGAGCAGAGACCAGCAGTCGCGTACCCATGTTCGAAGATTATCCGAAGTTCCTTAAACGAGCTACATCACCGTGTCTACTTATGAAACATTGCGGTTTCTCTCTGGTATTCGTATCTTTTTTCCTAAAGGAACACGGTCCCGATGCTGTCCGTTCAAGAGGGTCCCTCCGTCGCTAACAGTTTTATGTTGTTCCCCCCCCTCATCAGTGCACTTCTCGTAACGATTTTGATTGCAAGGGCGAAATATTCGGTTTTAATCGAGACAACAATCCACCCCCCCCCCTCCATTCTCAAATCCCTTCCTCCGGCTTCAAGGCGTGTTGCGTGCATCGCGAAATTTTTCCCTCGCTCGAACGAATCCATTTATCTGTTCCCCGATACGGTGGACATATTGTGCGCCGAAGCACCTTCCTCGAGTACGCTCCCTCGAGGGATGTTAAGGAGGTGGCCGCCAACTGGAGAGCTTTCCTCCTTAAGCTCATTGTACCGGGGAGGCCGACTATATCTTTCCTCCCTCCCCCCCCATCCCTCCTCTCTCCTCCTCTCTCGCTAACTTGATTTTTCCTTTTTCCTCCCCCTTATCCCCTTCAGGGGCGAAATTCTCCAGTTTTGCTTTCTCTCGCCCTAACGGTCCACCGAATACTCGTTTTACGAAAGCCCCATCAGTACTGAAACGTCTCCCTTCCCGTCTTGCTTCCGCCACATAGTGCTTCTTCATCAAGAAGTCTCTAAGACCCTCGCTTTCCCCAATTGAACGAGATCTTGGCCGGTGCCGAACAGGAGGCTTCTCTTTCGCTCCCGATTTCTTTCGAGCCTGTTCGAGATTGACCTCTTGTCAGCCTCGGCTAGAACGCCCAGTTCTTTACTTTCCCAGAACCGACTTTCCATCCGTCTTCATCAACCCACAACCTCTTCCTTCGGCATTCTCCTTCAAATCAGGTGAATCAATCTTCCTCGCCAGACCTCTTATGATCGGCCCTCCGTAGACACAAAATTTCCCGGGCGCACGGTTTACAAGCTTCGTTCCCAAGGCCACCCCCCACCGCACCTGAGATATAGATCGCACTCTCAGCTCGCGGCGAGCTATCTCGAAGATCTCTCCCCCTCTGAAGCATCCACGGAGAATGTTGACCGCGCCTGACGCATTATCGCACCGCCGGTAGAGGCGCATATTTTTCAACTTTCATACCCGTAGACGTCGATCGGACGCCGCCAGCCGGTGTCACGGGGGCTGGACCCCCCTCTGTCTCCTTCACGTGCTGTTCAGATGAACAGGATACGTAGAAGGATGGATGCTCCTTGACGATGGCCGCCTTGTAGTCTACCCTTCTTTTTGTTGAGATAGTAGCTCGTCGTCCACTTTGATGAACGTAGCGGCTAAGTCTTACGTCCATCCTCTCAGCGTGACGGAGGAGTTTTCCTCATGTCACAACGGCTGGAGCCCCTTTTTAGTAGTATTTATCGAAAGTATTTTCGCGCAGGATCCTCTCAAGTACGAGCACGCGTCAGCGCGTTTTTATAATTTTTTCCCTTGTGGCAACGTTTGAGGATTGGAATCGATCTCGGACGAAAGAAGATATTTTGATATCCCTGAGATCGTGACTATTATGTGCTGTCAGGGCAATTGGTCCCAGCGCGACTTAACCCGTTGCGCCCTTTTCTTGAGAATTTCTTCTGTCAGTAGCATCGATTGTCGCGATGTATCTTTCGTCACGTGTTTTTCTTTCTCACTCTTTTTGACGTCGTTCGTTTTTCGGCGCGTCGTGACGCGACGCCTTTGACTTTTCCTTCTTCTGCTGAATGTTACGTTCTCGCGTGCGTCGGATAGTGACTCTAGGCACAGTTCAGACGCCGGACGTCGCGCGATTCGCCAACCTGGCTTCCTCTGGCGAGCCATTCTGATCTCGCGCCTGAGAGTGAATAGTTTCGTTTCTATTCTGTTATTCCCATCCTATCGCCAGGTTGGGTTTTCGTCCCCGGTGCCCGTAGTTGAATTGACATTGATCGTCAAGATGTTTAGCTCTTCAGGGCCTACTTTCTACCAAGTGCACCTTTTCCTTCAGCATCTTGCAGGCTTTATATTCTTGGCCACCCCTGCGAGTTTCTTAGAGATGTCCCGTGCGGCCCTGTGAAAGCTTACACCTCCCGCTGGTAGTACGTCCCGGTGTAGCCTTTCTTCTAACCCGCTTTACAAGCGACCAATTTTTATTTTCCCTGTTCCCGCTCGATCTTTCGCCGCGCATCAAGAAATTCCCCATGCATGCCCTTTTCGCGGTGGCCTTTGAGCGCCGATGTGTATGGCTTTACTTGGAGGAGCTTTATGCCGATATTTCGGCTAAAGGGCCCGTTTTACCCTTCTTGAGAGGAGTTTAGTTCTCATGGATCGCCGCCTTTTTTCCACAGGCCCTTCTTTCGGACGCATTTACCTTTTTCCTTTCGTTGCATAATGATCGCGTCCCCCTAAATTCGCTTCGCTCCTGTTTAATAAGTAGTTTGAGCGTTTGTTCCGCCCTTCTGGTTTACTCAGCCCTGCTTTGGCAGTTACACTCTCTTTTATTCTTCTTTTTAACTAGTCTCCGGAAGCACCCCTCCGAAGGTATATTCCTCTGTCTTGTTACGTCTTTTGAGGAGTGGTTGGGCCGAGCTCGTGTCATTGACCCCTTCCGGCTACTGTTATTAACAGGTCTTGGACTCCTCTTACGAAGAGGTTCACCCCTTTGCTGTTCCTATCAGCGATCAGGTTCCTTCCACACATTTTTTTCTGCGAAGATTTTTCCCTGAGCTTGACGCTTTCTGGCCCATAGGTAAGCCGTTTGATTTTCCACCTCGCAAGTTTGCACCCATCGCGGGAGATCTGGGCTTTCCCGCCCTTTGTCAGGTAGTTTCCTGTACCCCCACCACGATTATATTCTGCGGAACCACGCCTCTTTCTACCGCACAGTCGTACGCCGGTTGGAGGAGGTTTTCAGCAAAGTTCCCCTCTTAGTACTGTATCCATAGTAGTTTTGATGTGCTTCCTTCCTGCAGCTGACGTCCTCCGACGCAAACACTCTCTCTGAAGCGTCTGGTGCAACTCGTATCTGCGTGGATTCAGGCTTTTTTTCGAGTTGCCAAGCGCCCCGATTAACCCGTACGCCTACTTTAGTCTAGTTTCTGTCGATCCCTTTCGCCCCGTCGGCCCAGCGATTGCTTTTTTTTATGACACCCCTCCGCCGCTAGATTACGTCCGGGAGAACCCAGGTCTGCTTCTTGGTTCTCGTCAGGCTTAGTCTTCTTTTATCGTACTAAGCCCCTGTGCACGCGCAGGCATTCTCTCATTTTGCGAGTCTTGCGATGTTCGGCTTTCCTGCTCGACTGTTATCCTGAGTTCCTCACCAAATCCTCTCTCCTTTCCTCTTCATTTGAGTCCTACAACGAGCGGGGCAAGGCCCTGCGCCAATTTTTGCTCGTTTTCCAGTCAGGTTCGGATTCTTAGATAGATAGTCTACACTTCAAGGCAAATCACGACTGGTCCCTCATCCCTTCCCCCAGTTAATGCCATTATTTTTTTTTTTCTGCCTGCTGTCAGGTCCAGTGTTTATGTGCGACATCGTTGGTTTCGGTTCTTTTAGACCCTCATACGATTTAAAAAAGAGCCTGACAATTTCTATCGTTATTCTCTCATAGGTCTCCGGTAGGCTTCGCCCTCTCATCCCAGAAAACTTGCTTACCTCTCTATGACTTTACTCGCTCCCGGAGCAGAGTACGAGTGTACCGCCTTGTACGTGAAGTTTCGATCCGTTTAGTAATTTATCCTAATCCTCCGAACAGAGCTTTTTTCCGGAAGATTCATTCTAGTCTTACCCAGTCAGGAAGACGATGTCACGAGACTCCTCTTCCCCCGCAAACCCCCCCTCCAGGTTCGCCTCCCCCCCTCTTCGTTCTCTTCTCCTTTATCGACAATTCCGAGCAGCAAGAAGTCCTTCCTAGCGGTGGCTCTCGCGCTTCTAAGCGGCAGGCCCTCGTAATAGTAGCGATCTGGATTACTTCCCTACTATTCTTTACTACTTTTTTTGTGTCGATTTTTGATATCCTTGTTGCCACCCTACTAAACATATTTTTTCCCGCTTGCCAAAATTGGCCCTCGTAAACTCCCGACTTCCCATGAATTATCGTTCCTTCTCTCTGGTCGATTCTAATCTCTATGGGAGTTTCGACCCAGTATCATTTGAGTGTCCTATGAGGTCCGTACTTCCCTAGCTTTAGGAAGATGCCAGACCGCAGTGGTTCTCGATTTTCCCCTGTCCGCGTAGCTGTTTCTATGGGAGTTATTCACCCACCCTGATAGACCCCTTGTTCCCCCTATTGCGTTTACGTTCCTCGTCGTTCCTCGGTTTTCTCCTGCATATTCGCGCTGTCAAAAAGGTCGATGTATCCTTCGATATGTGATACGTGTCCTTCATCGGGCAACCAATCGCCGCTCTGACCTTGGCCTCATTGGTTTCACGAGATTTTTTAGTTGGGCTTTTTTAAACACTGCCCGCACTTCCTCTGTTTCGTCAAAAGCGCGATCCCTGCGACAGTCTCTAAGCAAGAACCTGTCTCTTCTCGCTTTTAAGCTCTTTTCAAGCTTTTTGTTTTCCTGGCGTTTTTCTCCCGATAGATTTTTGCCCAACTCGTCGATGCACCGGGAGTAGCTTAGCGTCGGTCTTCCCCAGAGTTCCTGGAGCTCCATTGCGGTCTCGTCCTTCCCCCTTGCTTTGGTCTTTGTTCCCCCTCCCTGCAAAAAGGTTTCTCTGGGCCGTCAGCATCGTCGCCTCCCGGCCTTATATAGGTTGTCGTTGGTCGCCTTCGAGATCAGCTCCCCTATGCTGCATCCGCTCCCCCTCAGCTCTTGACCTGGAGCCCGGCGTCCTTTCTTTTGATCGCGCCTTTGAGATACGAAGTGCCTGCCTTCGGGGGAGCCTTGACTCCGATGACCGTGTCCCTGTTTTTACCCCACCCTTCGTACGTGAATCTTGTCTTTTTTTGCTATCTGCCCATTTGAAAAGCCTGATAATTCTCTAAGATCTTCGCTCTATCCGGGTGAGTCTTCTCCCTTGCTTAACGCCGCGCCATCCGCTCCGAGCGTTTTTTGCATCCGAGTCGTGGCTCCCGCGGATTAAAAGACGCCTTCCACGGAGTGTTCAGTTTCCGTTTTCGCCCCAAATCTTTTAACGGAGTGTTCAAGACTGCCCTGAATTCTATTCGTTTTTTTTGTCCCGAAACTACGACAACAATGGCTAGTTCCGTGCTTGCGTATGCAAGCTGTCGCGATGTTCCACTCTCCCCCCAAGCTTCATTCCCCCCTGTGAGAAGCCGATCTCTCTCCCCCCCGCGCGCAGACGACTTCTTTTTCGTGGAATCCCCGATAGCTGAGAGGATTTCGATTACCCAGATATTTTCACCCCTGAGCTCTTCCTTTCTAGATCCCTCGAGCAAACACCGCTCTCCTTGAGTTCACTGCAGCCGCCGGTAGGCGTTCACTCCCCCCGTGCGAGAGCCTTGGTTCCAAATCCCCCCTCCTGTACCACCCTCCTAGCGTCAATATACCGTCCCCCCTTCGGATTGGCGACGATCGACTCGTTCAGCTCTTCTGCCTTGTTATCTTCCCCCAATTTTGCCGTCTCGGCCTTCTACTGGTTCCCCACGCTCTCAGGTCTCCCTGGGAACATTATCCTAGATGTCCTTTCTTCCATCTTTTTATGACGCCCGTGTCCTGTTCCTTTTCCTCCTCCATCAGTGCATCGGTACTTCAAGGTTCGCTAACCTCTCATCGATGTGCTTCGATCCTCTGGCTCGTCACCCAGTTCTTGGTTACTCCTGCTCTCCGAGGGCCAGTCCCCCTTAGTATCCCGACCGCCAATCCTTCAAGCCAACAGTAACTACTCCTCACCCCCCAAACGCATGCAAGCTCTGCTTTTTTTGCGTTGCTCGCTTTTATTCCCCTTCCGTCGTCCGACGGCACCTTAAATTTGTCCTCCCGCCGATTGGTTCGCCCTTCAAATCTCTCCCCGGGGTCTTTTTTTTTCCCCGAGTTATGTTGCCGGTCCGCCGCCAATTTTTCTGTAAGAAGCGTCTTGCGACATTTTTTTTCCGGTCGATATCGAGACCATCTCAAGCTTCCCTAAGATTGAACGTTTTCGTCCCTCCCGTGGTCCAACCTTCGTCTTACCTCTGTCGGCTCTTAATCCCCCTCCCGGGGCACAGGAAGACCACCCGCTCGCGTTGATCAAAAGGATTCGATCTCTTACAACGTTAGAATGACCTAAAGGATTTCACCAATTTCCTTCTCAACAGTCGTCTATTTCCTGGCCGACGACTGGCCGTGTCCTCTTGTCTGAGACTCTTTTACTCCTTGCGTCATCTCTTCTACTATCTTGTCAAGAATCGCTTTTCCCACCTCCTTTCGCAGAAGACGATCGCACTAGTAGTTCCAACTCTCCCGATAATCCCCCTGACTACTTTTTTCCTCAAACTCTTACTTGGCATGACCCTGACCCCCCCTTGAATTACCAATTACTTGACTGAGGGCCAGACAGTCAAGCTTTTCCCCCCCTCCCCAATACCATGGGCGGCCCACTGGTCCCCTTAGCGCTTTTTCCCTCCCTGCCCCGACAAAATAGGCACTTCTGTATATGCTAATCGATTTTTGCGTGCCTGCAGAGTGAGTCTTAACACGGATTGACGAGATTCCCCCATCGCCAGCTTTTCCTAACGCTCCTTTCCTTTCCTGATTAGCCGTCATGATTAGGTATAGGAGAGGCCCTGGATTTAGACCCTTTTGTAGGCAGACCAGTAGCCTCTCCGTCCTCCCCCAGCCGGTGGAGGTTTCCCCCGCCGCGGCTCGCACGATTCTGAGGCACCGGATACGTCGCTTCTTGACCAATGGAAGGGCGGTAGCTATCCCTTTCCCCATCTCTACGTGTTGTTCTATCTTCGCTACGTCCAAGTTTCTTCTTTTTTCGAATGCCAGTATCGGCCTCCGTCACGCTTGTTTCCGTGAAGAGAGGGGGGCATCCGTACCCATTCTCGTAGTTCTGAAGGCTAAGGTGGAGACGCACGATTGGCCTCAGGAGCCCTATGGTTACTCAGTCGTACTGAGAGGCCGCGTTTTTTGTAATTTTTTGGTCCTATATTCTGAGCCGTATTTTTCTAGCAGTCTTGCAAGACCGAGGCCTCGCAGTTGGATCTATATAGCTTTTTTCTTTTGGTGGTCATTGCATTGGCCGCCCGAATACCCGTGGTCCTGCCTTGTACTCTTGGCGAAAGGAGTATGTAGGTTCTGTTCGAATCGATCGCTTCGCCGATTCTTCTTGCTAATCGTTGGTTAACTTACAGGGTCATTCCGAATTCACCGATTGCTTTCCTCGGTTGGCTCTTTCCGG
>Ga0179591_1326983_pt1 | contig 20164 bp, 20 predicted proteins | sample CZOMad2_1_08_16f_FD_182891 | JGI IMG/M metagenome (GOLD analysis project Ga0179591, IMG submission 182891) | Vadose zone soil fungal communities from Angelo Coast Range Reserve, California, USA - CZOMad2_1_08_16fungal (PacBio error correction) | ecosystem: Environmental > Terrestrial > Soil >... | reverse complement strand
CGATTTCTGCCGTAAGGTCTGGAAACGACCGCTCGGCACCCTTCCCCCCATCGGTAGCGACGAGACCTTTTTCATGTCCCCTTCTATAGACGTGCTGCTCGGTCCCTCTGACGTCCACCCGCAAGGAAAGGTCCAGTGTCTTGGGAGGTCCTCCACGATGCACCCGGACCAGCAGGAACGTGATTAGTCCCGGTGGAGTTTCCCCCATATTCCCTGACAAGTTTGTCTTTGTATCTGTTGCACCTGGTCCCCGGTTTTAAACCCCGATCCATCGCCTCGTCTCGTACTGGGAACCCCAAGCATTTCCGCTTCCGATCTTAGGATAGTTAGCACAGATTTTTTGACCGGCGCTTAGTCTTTTCCCTTCTGTAGTAAAGACCGCCAACAGGCTCTAATCTTAGTGATTCGCGCCCTCAATTTTTTCCTGCGTAAGTACAAATCGCCTTGTTGTTCGCCCTTTACCCTTAGTTCTGCGGTGACCGTTTCCGCGATCCCTCTTGCCCCCCACGGGGACGGCGCGTCCAAGGAGAGAGACCTACACTTGATTCTGACTAGCCGTGGTGCTGACCTGATCTCACGTCAGGTCAATAGTGGGCCTTTACACACGGTGGTGAGAAAGAGCCGGCGTTAGAAGTCAGTGAAAACCTTTTTGGCATCCTCTTTTCCCCCCCGCTCCTCCGTTTTTTGAGATATCTGCAGACGGGGTCCATTGTCTGATGGATGACATGTCCTTTTTCTCCAAAGTTTTTGCGGCCTTGCCAAAACCTTTCTACTTTCGTTTACTCATACGTCTCCTCCTGCCAGTCGATGCTGTCACTTAAGGCTTCCTGCCCGCTTCGCGCGTCCCGTAAGGAGGCATCCATCCTTCCTTAGCCTAAACCATCATCCCGGACTTGACGTTCTCTCCAGCGGGCGTCCCCCCGGCATGTTATTTTCCATTTGAGACGAAATTGTCCACTCGCTGAATGTCCGATTCATGACAGGCATTTTTCCCTGTTTTGTATACAGACTTTAACCCGCCCCTTTCCCCCCCTCTCCCAAACCCTCTTACTTTCCTGCCCACTATAACTCCGCTTCCTTCCGGTCCCTCAGTCTGTCCAGCCAAGGTTAGCGCTGTCGATTGGCATTTGTTCTTCTGGCACCTTGAACTCCGAACCAACAATCAACACCACGTCCCGACGTTCTTTATTTTCCTCCCCTCCACTTTCTCCGGAGGTCACGGCTCTGGTTGTCACTAGCGGGGACCAGTTTCTGACATAACCATAACACCTTTTCTTTAACCTCCCCGAGGTCTGCTTTTTTCCCGTACGCGGTTTCTCTGTTTGAGACTGCCTACCCCGGGTCATCCTTTGATACCTTTCCCGTCCCCCTCGTCTGCCGGGTAAGGTACCTACCTCCACGCCCCTCCCGAAGACCGTCGAATTTTTCCCTTCCTGTTCTCCCCCAAACATACACCATTTCCAGGGCCCCCCTTTGAATCTCGTCGATACCTCTATTTTAAATCCCTTTCATTAACGGTGCTGCCATTGAAGAACTCCAAGTCTCCCCAGGGTGATTGTGTTCTTCCCTGACATTTTGCCGTTCCTTTCACCAAGTCTTGAAGCCATTTTTTCTCCGCCCACGTCTATCGTACTTTGCTACATCTCCCACCCAATACTTTTTTCCCCCAGTGATAGCTCCGACGTACCCGTTAGGCCTTTTTCTTCCGACGGTGAGCCCCAATGGAGCGCGCTCATCTCCTTCTGGGGTTTTAAGTTGAGGCGAAATCACTCCCCCAGATGTTTTACCTCCCCCCCTTCCATCAACGCTAAGTTACACCTCCTTGACCCCTTTCAGCCCCCTATTATCCCTGTGTCCCCCCCTGGAGCATTACCTGGGCCCCAGGGTTAATTGTGATTTCCCCGCCCAATCTCCCTTTGTCAGAACTTTGGGCACAAGAAGACGTCATTGTTTCCCTTGAGTCCCCTCTGTCGTTCCTATTCACTCAACGTCCAACAAATGCACCCCTAGAGTAGTTTTCCCCCAATTACTCTGTATATAGGTACTGCTCCCGTCAACCGCTCTCGTTGAGGGGATTCATCCTTTATTCTTCCGCCCTTGGTAGGTTATGTCCCCCCTTATCGATGACCCATAGCTAGTTCCCACCCAAAAGTTTTAAAGCGATTCACATTTAGCTATAAACTTTCTAGCCCCGGTTACAACCCGCCGAATAGTTAAATTCTCTGGTTTTGCCCCCTGCATCGGTCCCTTGTCAGTTTCGGCACCTCTCTCGGTCCTTACAGCCGGTTTTCGTTCTCCCTCGATTTTTCCCCATCGCACCCTTACCCCCCCGTCGGTCACTTTCGAACCCTACCCACCCTGGCTTCACTTCCCCGAGCCTTCCCACTGAACCCCCACCAATTCCCCCGCCCTACGAAAAACCCCCCCCAAGGATTCGATTATCAAAGAATATTTCCATACCGACCCACTTAAAGAGCCATTCTGTTTTGATATGAGACATAATGGCCGCCGCTGCCCTTTGAGATGTCCGCTCACGGGAACAGAGTCATGACTTTCCCCTTCCAGAGGCCCCTTATTGAAGAGGCTTTTTCACATGCCGTGCTTTTACGCCGTAAAAATGAATCTTTTTAGTTCGGACGCCGACTTGGCAGTTTCTTTTCTTTGTATACTAGGATGTCAATTTCTTTTTCACGCTTCAACACCCCCCACTTCGGGCTGGCTGTTTTTCCCGCGCCCGAAAGGAGTCACCTTTCTTCCTAAGGCCAGGTATCTGCTCTCCCTTCCGAAGCCCCTCCAAATTTCAGCGCTCGGTCCCTTACGTCTTGACGGACTCGATGGTTTGTTGTCAAGCTTTCGAGAGTCTCTTCCGTGTCGTTTCCACTAAGAACTTATGTTTCTCAATCCTAGGGGCTGAATCGGACATGGCCCCCTTCCCCAACAACCAGAGCGTAGCTCTAGTATGCTTCCTTTCTTTTGAAGCCCAGCCCCTGGGAAGCTCTTCCCACCGCACCCATAGTTACAGACCCTCCCTTTTACATTGCCCTATGCTTGCAAGATATACACCTTAGACAACCCAACGAGCCCCCTTCCCTTTTCTATCTCGGTTCTTTCATTTCATAGGATAAGTTTTTTTATCAGCCGGCCCTCTCTTTACTCATTCATCGTTGTTGTGTTTTTTCCTCCTTCCACTCGATCACCTCGCCGCTGGCCCCTGATTAGAAACCCCCCTTCCCGTGGAAGGTCTTATCTTTGTGGTTTGACGTGTGGGAAAAGGACTCATCGCACTTGTCCCCTGGTCCGTGAGACCCACTCTTGTCCTTTGGGCCTCTCTGCTAAACTTTCGTTCCCTACTTTTAGAAAGTATGATCTCCTCGATCTCCTTGGGTTTTGTTTTAGTGGGACGGACGGTACTGAACTTGTTAGACGGGATGACCTTAACCAGATTATCCTGTCTTTGATTCTCTTCCGCGCCGGTACCCCAGATCGCCCCCTTTCCCAAACAAGCTCATCTTGAGGGTCCCATCGCGTCCCTTCACTTCTTTCTTCTGGCTGTTAGAAGCCCACGTTTTTTTCCCCGGAAAGGTGTCCTAATTGCGGCTTTTATGGCCTCTAGTTTCTTCTTTTTCCCCCCCCCCCATTCCCTCCCAGTATACCTTGAAGGTGGTGTTGCCCCTCTTGGACACTCCGTTCGAACATTTGGTTGCTTCCCGTCTTCCTAGACGTAAAGAGTACTTTCCTCAAGTGGTTGACCCACTTAACTATCCTCTCTTTGTTTTTTTTTTTTTTTTTTTTTTTTTTTTTTCTTTTTTTCTTTTTTTCTTTTTTTTTTTTTTTTTTTTTTTTTTTTTTTTTTTTTTTTTTTTTTTTTTTTTTTTTTTTTTTTTTTTTTTTTTTTTTTTTTTTTTTTCCACTGTCATCGATCTTCTTTCTATGATTTGACCGTCGTAGCATCTCTTTCATCTTCCCTCCTATTCTCTCTTCCAACCATCCCCTGTTGCTTTTCCTGGGGAGGCTTTCCATAGTATGTCACTACTGCCTTTTCCGGGTCTATCCTGGTTGCGTGGTGGTTCCGCCCTGGGAGTATCTTGTACAGTTACGCCCTGTTCTTTTGTAGTGGGGTCCAATCGCGAGGTTTTACTTTCTATTTGAGATAGATCAAACGAGACCCGTTTCCTTGGTCCGATCTACAGTACTGCCGCCCTTTTCAACCCAAGATCGAGGACCCACCGTTATACTGAACGATTTCAGGTTTTTACTGGGTCTCTACTTTTAGTACCCAGTGATAGCCCCTTAGTTGGTTTCTTCGTTAGGTTTCTTTCGTAGCCCTCCCCCTAAGCGCCTGTGTTTCCCCTACTCCCTTTGCTTGCTAAGTTATTTCCCATTACTCCTTCTCTATTACCCGATGCGTTGCCCTTCCTACGTCTTTCCTCCCGCTGCTTTCGTTGGCTTTCCTTTCTTTCCTGATGAAATACTCAACTTTCGACCCCTGCTGTTCGCATCTCCTCCGATGGAATAGTGCCCCACCCCTCTGTCCAGAGCTTGCGTGTCTCGTTGCTGTGCCCTGCCTTCCTTTTACATGTTTAAGCGAGCCCTGCCCCTCTCCTTTCTTGGCGTCCTCGGTGTACTTTGACGCAGTCCCTTTTCCAATGGGGGATGGTTCTTTCGTTCAACACAATAAGGGACTATCCCTCCGCGTGACGATCCGCCCCCCCCCAAGGCCCTCACTTGGTTCTCCCGCCTTTCTTGAGTCTCTTTTTGATTTGCTCGAAAGTCAGACGTTCTTTTTTTAACCCCTCACCAAGAGAGTCCAAGCTCGTTGACCCATTTTCCTGGCGATCTCCACCCCCCACCGATCAACTGACTCTGCTGCAATCCGACCAACCTGTACTGCCTATTATTAGCGTTCTCTTTTGTTAAATTGCTGTTATTTGTTTTTGACCCTCCCTTTTCTGAGAGTCTTCGAGGTCCCCCCGCTGCGAGGCGTGTATACCATTTCCTTCTTAAATGGACCCTGGTTCGCCTTATACTTGTCTATGTCTTACTTCAGGGTCCCCCTCATTCATAGAGAAGAGCCCAGCATTATGTTCGTATAACCTTCTCAAGTCCCTCTGACACCTCGATGTCGAGTGCTCGTTTTATGTCTGGCAGAAAAGTCTCTTGTTCCCCCCTAAGAGTGGGCCGTAAAAAAAGCGTTTTAGCCCCCATTTCCTCCGCTCCGCCCTGTTCCCATTGGCAGGCGTCCGTACATTCTCGAAGGCGCTTTTTAGCCCAAAAGATTTTACGGCTTTTGGTTCCTCGCTTTCTTCCGTTTAGCATCCCCCCGGGCAATCCTTCTCTTCTTTCCCTTCTGACAACTTTTTTTTTTTTTGTTTCCTCGTTTTATAACAGGCCCTTGTTTGGCTCCCGCAGATGCTTTGTAAGACGACAGTTCCCCGGCTTTTTTATCAGATCCCCACGTGGCTAGTCGATACCCTTTTTCCGTCCTGAGAGTGAACGAAAACGTAGTGTATGCGTACCCTGAGACCCTCCCTCATGGCTACTTCTGTGGGCTTCGTACCCAGGTGGTTAGGCAGGCCTTTGGCGCCCATGACCCCCGTTCCCCACTTATGTCCATGATATATCTTTCCTCCAATCCTTGTTGTCTAGGTAGCCTTTTATGGTCTTCACGTTGTCGATGGGCCTTCCCATCTGCGTGCTTCCCACCTGTTTTAGGAACCCTAAGTTTATATGGGAGGGCATTCACGTTGAGTATCTGCGGTTTCATTGCATCTTACCTCTTCCTTACTTGCGTCCGTCCCCTTACCTGCGGATGTCCGCCCTTTCCCCGTAATAATCTTCCTGGACCTTTACCGACTCCCCTGGGCGGCCAAAATGGCGTTATAACGCTTCAACTTACGGACTTTTGTGAACCCTGCAAGCATCTTTCAGAATTCTCCCCGCCTTTGCTCCGTTACGACTCCGGTCAAGATCCCACCCTAGCGCTTTCCAGGCAACTCTTGTCACTATCCACGATCCTTTCTCTCTTGCCTTCGCATCTCGTGCCCCCCCCTCTCGCTTGGTCCCTCCTTGGCCTTTGTTATCGTTAAGAACGTACTTATTTAAGACACGTTTTGCCTTACTCTTCTTTTCAGACCCCCCCCGTGCCCCCCCACCTTTCCTTTCCCAAGCGCTTGTGCATTTGGTCTCTTAATGAACTCACCCCTAATACGACCTCCGGCTCTGAGTGGCCTGTCACGTTTTGTACCTTCTCCTACGCCCTAAGGAAATTTGCGACCAGTCGCTGCTACCCGCTCCCTCTTTTCATTTACCTCGTCACTCAGTGGGACCTCACCTCCCCCCTGAAAGGCAGTCTGCCCCTCCCCATTTTTTTTTCCCTCTCCTCCCTTTGAACAACCACCCACACTGCCTCATCGTCCGATACATCAGGACTTGTGTTCGATCCTCCCCAAGATCAACTCGCCCATCCCAGGTGATTGGCGTCTGGCTGGTAATGGCTCAACCGTCTTGTGGCGATTTATGCTTTACCACGTTCTCCCCTCCTTCGCTACATGCACTCTGCCCCTCACCCCTTTTCTCTTCTACTCAAGGATCACATTGACCTAGATGCTATTTCCTCCACCAGGCCACTCTTCATTTTCGGTTTCTTTGTTGAAAGAGGCGACTGCCAGCCCCCACCGAGAGGTTTTTTCCTAGGACCGCCTCTCCCCCTTCCCTCCAACCTCAAAGTCCGTCCGTGGCGCTCTTCCCCCATGGGCCCCCCCTTTTCATGTTGATACCTCCCACTCGACCCCTCTTCATGTTCAGCCCTGTGTTCCCCTACCTCACTGCCCTCGGCCTTTTCCCGGCTTTTACCAGGCGGCTTTTTTCGAACTGTCCTTCTTTCATCGCCCTGCCAAGCCCGAACGGCCCTGAGGTCTCTCGTTCATCCCTTTGCTCCGTCTGTACTTTTTGACGAGGGCTAATTCGGAAATCTATTTTGCCTCAATTTCTTCTTTTGATAAAATTGCGTTGATTGTTGCTGTTGCCAAGCGCCACCGACCCATGCAAGTCTGATTAAAGTTTTCTTGTCTCAAAAGGAGTCTCCACAACATCTTCCTGAGCCCCCGGATTTCCCTCCTCGGTTTTCTAATGGTTGAACAGGTTGAGCAGACGATTCTGCGTCTTCCCCCCTGCTGGTAAGCATCATTAGATACCCCCCCTCCCGTCCCCTCCTCTTTTTTTCTTATTCCACCCCTGGCCGTCACTGTCCCCCTCCCCGGCCATGAACCCCCCCCATGCCTCCCGATCAAGGAGTATACCCCCGAGAGATTCTCTCTTTTCCCCCACGGTACACTCGTCTTTCGTTGTTTCTCTGATCCTAACTTACTCTTGCGGTCTGGGCTACGCCGCGGCATGATTCACGACTTACCCCCCGTCGGTGCAAGCTCTGCCTTCATGGATCAAACCCTTGTCGCCTTCCCCCCCCTTTTTCGGAAATCTGACGTTTTCCTCCGTCATCGGACTCGGCATTTATTTCCCTTCGTTTCCAACACCACCTTCTTTCCGTTCTAGACTCGTTCCGCTTTAAGAGCCGCATGTCCCTTCCTTCCTTCGCAGTAGGCTCGCCATCGACATCATTTTCCCCAGCCTCCTCCCGGGTTCCAGCCTCGTACCCTTTTCCGTTTTGTGCATCCGGTTCTCGTCGAGCTCGACGGTGTCTTGGAACCTCAAACTTAGTAGTCTTCCCATCATTCGGTAGACGTTTCTCAGTTCATAGGCCAGCCCCCCCCCCTACGGCCCGCTCTCAGTAGGGAGCGCACCTTCGATATAGGAATCGCCCCTCACTTCCCCCTTTCCAATGAACAAAGAGGTCTCCGCACTCTTGCGATGCTTCCCTTTGCCGCTCGCCATCATCGCCCCTTCCTCACGTTTTCGATCGCGATTCTTTTAGTCTAAGGGCCGCGTCCAGTTCTGACTTTCATATCTACTCTCAGTTTTTTTTCGTTTTTATGATCTCCCCCCTTTATAGACTCTGTTGCTGTCTCCTCCTTTTTTCCGAAAAATTCAGGATAGTTGTTCGACGTCTTGTTTTAGACTAGAATGAAACTTCCTTGCCTCAACTCTTTTCTGGACTCGTGTGACCTTGTGGTTCCTACGGCAGGGTTCAGCTCCGCCATTTTTCTCTTCTGACTCTTGGGTTTCCTTGACCGGTACCCTGTTGTCCCTACCTGGATGAGACCGAGCTAGCCCCCCACCTGCAGAGCTCTCCCCTGACTTTGAACGCTTGATTAGATTCCCCCCGCAAGACGTCGTCGTGCTGACTCCCCTGATAGGTAGACCCTTCTTGTCTCCGAACCCTTACGGTTGGCCTGTGCCCTTCCCTTTCGGGATATCGGCCCCACTCTTAGATCCCCAACTCGAGTCCAGTCTTAATTTTTTTTTCCGCCCCCCCCACTTGGACAAGTTATATTCGGTCCCTTGCCCCGATGCAGATTCACCTCTTCCTTTAGAAATTTTTGTCCGTCTCGTCTTTGATCCCTTTTTCTCACGATCGTTTCCTCGTCTTCTTTTCATCAGGTGCCCCTGCCCTAGTATGCCTCTCCGGTTCTTTTTAGTTTTCACCCCCGATAACTTCCGCTGTAATTTTTTTTGATGCCCTAGTTTTTCCCTATTCTATCTCCTTCTTCTTTGGCTTGCCATTTGTGGTTCCTGGCATTTTGGTCTTACATTAAGGCAATGTGGTCGTAGTTCGCGTACCGTGTTGTTCCGTTTTTTCGGTAGCCCCCTATGGGAGGCCGTTTCCCCCTCCTTTCATTTATACTGGCTTATTCTTTCCCGCGTTGAGTGACCATATGCCTATTCTTCCACATAAGGACGATTTGTTTTTGGTGAGAATTTGGCACTCACCCCAATTCTCTGCTTTATGGTTTGCGGGGTGGTAGCCTTTTTTTTCCCCGACCCATCCTTGATTTTTTATAACCCCGAGCGTGGATTCACATAAGACCTCTTGCGCTTCAGCTCCCATGGGCCTTCGCCCTTTCTTTCCCGCTCCCTGGCTCTCTGTTGCTGGCCCCTGTCTTCGATTTATTTCTACGCCGCCGCTGTTGGCCTAGCCTCTTGGCATGTTCTTTTTTTTCACAGTCTCTGATGATTTGAGGGGTCGGTGCTTGGCTATCCCCCCCCATCCCCCGTTGCTGCCCAGGGCCCTTCAGGGCCGCAAGACTTCGGGTTTGTCGTCTTGGTAGTTGTTTTCCTTTTGAGTTCCTCAAAACCCATCGTTTGTGACGTTAACGACTCTTACTCCCCACCTGTCTCTCTTCCTCCCCTCTGAGCTGTACTCTCCTTCCTTCACCAACTTTCCCACTTTTTCCGGCCAGTGATTACACTTTTTTTTCTTTTTTTCTCCGCGTTAGACGACCAGTCGTATAATCTTGGGTCCCCCGCCCACAGGCTTTCGCCAGCTCGCCACATTTTCGTTCGCTACCCGACCCCCCCCTCACCCCCGTTAGACGACCCTTTTCTTTTGCGAAATCGCCCCCGTTGCCGATTTCGTCGCCCCCCCCCCCCCCCCCCCCCCCCCCCCCCCCCCCCCCCAATAGCGGATCTTGACATTGAGTTTTTCGGACATTTTAGTTTTTCCATTCAGGCGGCGTTTTATTGACTTTGCAGCTTAGTGGAGCCCCTGACCATCGCGTCTCTGAGGTCCCTGTTTTTCTCTGGCCGAATAAGGTCGTCAGGGAGACAGTACTCACTGCCCTTCTGCGAGCTGCCCAGGCACCTCGCTCAGGAACTTTTCTGGGGTTTTCTACCTTTCCACCCCAACGTCTGGTTCACTTTTTGGATAGTCTTGTCTTTTTCGCCGCTGACCTAACGTCGGTTTTTGGGCTGAAATAATACTCGTTTTCGACCCCAACCCCTTCTTACTGCTCTTTCCTCCATCCACATTTACTTGAAGACTCCTTATTGCCCGCTCGTAAGCGGATAGTCCCACACAGCTTTGGGCCGTTCAAGTTGTTTTTTCTCTGTTAACGGATGTCTTTACCGGGTCAGAATCCCGGTCAAATGCATTTCCTTTCCGATGACCCTTCCGTTTCGCGAGAGTTTTACCCCCCCCCACTTTATTTTTTTTCAGCTATAATAGCATTTGTAGCCCCCCCACACCCCCCCCCCCCCCCCCCCCCCCCCCCCCCCCCCCCCCCCCCCCCCCCCCCCCCCCCCCCCCCCACCCACCCCCCCCAAAACCCCCCCCCCCCCCCCCCCCCCCCCCATCGCCAAGGTCCGGTCTTTGCCTCGCGGTCGGTCTCCCCGGGGCGGCCCTCTCAGGCTCTCATCTTCGGTTTTTCTTTTGCCCGACGGGCTTGTCTTTACGTACCTAGCCTTCGAGTGATTTTGGGCTCTTCCTTTGGTGTTCGCCACGCCTCCCCCCCCTTTTCTTTACAGACACCTTTTTTCTGAAATCCTTACTTTCTATTTGTTTTTTGAGAGAGATCAGACGGTCCTCCCTGTTATGTTCCTTTCCTTCGGTGCTCATGAAAGTTACGAAACCCGTATACGAGGCGGCTAAGGTGTACGTTTTTCAAGCCGTCGATTGCGGCCGCTCAGGTAAGCTCTCGCTTGCTCCCGGCTACATGATGAGGACCCCCCGCCGTGATCTTTCTTCATAATTTGTCCCGGACCCTTGCCCTTTCCATTGTCGCCCCCCAGTTTTTTTTTTTGATTCCTCCGCAAAGATGTTCCTGCTGCACTTCTCCTCCTGACGGCCTGGTCTGTCCGTTTTTACACCGCCGTGGCCTTTTTTTTTTTTTTCCCCAACAGATCCGATGGACGGCCAATCTTTGTTTTTTTAACATTTAGACTGTCTCCTAGGCATTTGTCAATTCGGAGTTTCTGTAAATTTGGCTCTTTTTGGTTTTACCGTAAGTCTTTATTCTCACAAAGCCCTATTTTCTTCTGTCCTATCCACCGCCGGTCCGCCCCCCCCAACATGCGAGTTGCCTCGCGTTAGGCTGGTTCGCAACATCAAACGCCTGTCCCGCGCATTTTTTTATGTTAATCGACACTCCCTTTTGATTCTGACCTCTCCGACAACGCTCCTTTTTCCAGACGGTCCCCTCGTACGAATGAGGGGCCTCCCTCCCCGGCCTCCGCCCGCCCTTAGAGATCCCCCCCTCCCTCTTAGTTTTCAACACATCCCAGTCCTGGCCAAGCAATCGACCCGCATCCTCCTCTGTGGACGCCCTTTCTGACCTACAATGCGCCCGCTTTTTTTTTCATTTGGTTGTTTCTCTCGGATGCCGCCCCGTGAATGTCATAACTAGCTTTGCTACCCTTGTTTGCGTCCTTACACTTTTTCTCTCCAGCTCAAGCGTCATTCCTTCAAACTGTCATCGGCTACCTTCCGGGTTGTCTCCCCAGTGAGGTCTTGTTCAATGAGGCTGACTGAGCAGTCCCACCGGCTCTTTTTCGTAGATCTCTGATTTTCTTTTCCTCGGCGAACCTAAAACTCGGTTTTGTTCTTAGGCCCCCCGAACAGACCCACATCCCACATCCCTTGGAAAAGCGCACTCACGCTTTTCTGCGATATTTCCCTTTTCCCCTTTGTTGTGTTGTTCCAGACACCTGCTTACCCCGCCCTTCTATTCGTTCCCACTGTGGGAAAACCTCCGATGCCATAGCTTCCCTAGCTCCCGCGGCCGGCGTTCTGCAGTATTTCCTCAAAGAATGTCCCATCCTTATGAGCGTCGCAGTTTCTTTCCCGTTCCTACCTTCCCCCGTCGATTGTATCGATCGTTGGTCCCCTTTCCACGGACATCTGTTCCAGCCCGTGTTTGCAACACACCCCGGGTTCGGATTTTGGCTTGCATCCCCCCGTCTCCCCCCGCGAACATGAGATATTCTGCTTCAAAGCCCAATGTTAAAACGAACCTCTTCCTGTGTTATTGCCGCCTCTCCGGGTTACGGCGTGGGACGCGGTCGTCGTCCAGATGGACCCCCGTTCGTCTACTCCCCCTATCCATTCAACCGACCCTCGATTGTAACCTTCTGATACCTTACACACTCCGTTTTTTCGTCCCCTATACCTCCCATGCCATAACCACCCCTTTTCCCAGCCATCACAAGATATCCCTAATTGATAGGTATTCTTCCTTTCCCTGACATTTCATCAAGTCCCCCCGGTCGGGCCCCCACTTATTTTGGATGAGACCCTGTGACCTTCTTTTTTCTCGACGCCCCTAGGGCATAAGACTACCTTCGTCGAGAGTGCTTTGACCCCTATACGCAGCTTCTCCACAGCGGCTTCAAACCCTTTCGAGGTCCTCGTGCACGTAGATTGCCCTTACCGAATGGGCCAGTTATACAGTCGTCCAACTTTCTTTTTACACCACTAATTTTGGACGTCCCCTCTCCTGGGATCCTCTACGATGAAAGAGAAATCGGCCATCGGCCATAATCCCTTCTTTTTCGCTTTACACATGACAGACGCCTAAGGGCTTCAGAAGATCGATTAGTGCCGGACTTGTTTGACCGTTTGATCTGTCCCTGCCTAGGGGGGGCGGTTCCCCCCCCCCTTTCCCGGAGAAAATAGTACGTCGCACGCCTTTCTCAGGTCGGTCCCCCCCCACAGAATTCCTCTTATTCGGGAGTATCTTTTTCTATAGGCACATACTGCACCGTTCAGCAGCTTCAACTCATTGCACAGCTTTTTCCTCACTTCCTTCAGATTCTTTTTTTCCTTCTCAGCCACTCCACGTTTTCCTGCCCCCTCCTCCCCTCCTAGGGGTTAGCTCTCGGAGGGGTTTCCAGCCTTTCCTGGGCGTCCCAAGGATATCTTTCCCCTCTGTTTTGTGTTTTTCTCTGAGCCTTAGATCGCTTCCCTGCTGATTCTCCCCCCATTCCCCCCTACCCACGTGATGAAGGGGTTGTTGTCTCTTTGCTCGATCGGTCCCCTTCGCATTCATGCAGTGCTTAGAACTCTTTTGTTTCCTTCTTGGGAAGAGCTCACTGTGCTGTTCCTATTTGTGGCCTCCCTCCCTAATCGACCCCCTCGTTTTTGGGCGGACCTTTCCCTGCTTCCCCGCAGTCGCGGGGACCAGATGTTGGGTAGTCCTTTTCTCTCTCTTTTTTTCCGCACCGGCTAGTTTCGAAAAGCTCTCCAGGCATTTTCCCCAACTGGCGTCCACTCAGTCTTCTTCTCACTAACCGCCGAACCGATGTCGATGAAAGCACTCCTGGAAGGCCCTTGACTTTTTTTTGTCCGGTAATAGTTAGAGCTTCGTGCACAATATCGACCGCTTACCCTTTTTCCTTGTGTTGGTTGGAGTACACCCTGACCACCTCTTGATAGCCCATCCTTGCCCTTCCCTCTCGGAGGCCCCGTCTTTTCTCCTTTCTTCGTCCGGGTAAGTAGGGAACGACCTTGCTTTCTCCTGATGCTCACCGCCTCGATTTTTTTTTTTTTTTCCCTCGAGCGTCGCTTTCTTTATCAGTTCGATCTTCCTGCGCCGGTCCCGCTGTCTCGATACAAACCCCCGATACTTTTTCCCTCTGTGGGCTTTCTGCATGTTCGTCTTATAGGTGATCATCCTTTGGTTCGTGCATTGGTTATTTTTTTTTTGGTATCGGGACATTTCGGCAGGGGTGGTTTTTCCCCTCCTTGCCCCTTGACGTTCGATGTTGCAGATGGTTTCAGCTGTTCCTTCTTCAGACGCTCAGTTCTTCCCGCCCGTTTCCAAACAAATCTGCTGCATGTCTTCAAATACGCTCAGGTGACCAAGATTTCGATGTTTTAAATGGTGAGTCCTTTTGCATTCCCGCATAAAATTGATCTTTCTTTTCTCTGGGCGGTCGTTCTGGAGCCTTTTTTTTTTTTTCTATCAATCAGAGAAGTGGATCCCAACCCTCCTCCTGTCTCTATTACACTTTTCTTGAATCCACCTTCTATTCTGATTAACCAGAGAGGTTTGCCTTCCTCCGACTTGAGCTCCCAAGATGAATTTCGCCCCCCTATCTTTCTGGTCCTGTAGATTGACATTCTGTTTCATCGACTCTTGTTTTAGCATCGCCTCCATGGCCGTTTTTCTTTCCCCCCCACAGTCGAACTGGCTGAGTTGCTTTTTCTACCACCCACCAGTTGGTGACCAGGGAAGATCCCCTGCAATGGAACGCTCCCCGGTTTTGCTTTTTCGATGGGTATTCTCTGTTCGATGGTCCTCGGTACCAAACCTTTGGTTTTCGTTTTCCATTCTCACTTTTCTTTCCCCATGTATTTTCCCCCCCTCCTTATCCATGTTTTGATGTTCCTCCTCTGCCGTCATTGAGACAACGCACTGTAGCCGATTCCCTTTTCTGGAGGTCAGTGGGGATCTTGCTCCCCCTAACCTAAGTGGCGGCTCACGCAAATTTTCAAGTTTCTTTTCCGTCTGGCCATCCGAGCGCCAACCCCTGCTTCATTGTCTTGCGAACGAAACGCCCCCCCTGCCCTCCTTTTTCTTCTTCTCTCCTGCTTTCCCTGGACTGTTGTTTTTTTTCCCTGTGAGGCCTTTTTCTTATGCGCCTTGGGAGTAGGGACACCTGCCACCATTGTGGTCCTATGGAAATCTTGGATGAAGGTACGCCGGCGGTTCGTCATCAGTATCGACGTTGATGTCGCTTTTAAAGCCGTCGGTCACCCCTTTCTAAGATGCCATTCTAGTGGTATACCCATTTCCTACAGTTGAACCCTCTTTCTCGCGTCTTGCTGGGTTGTATTTTCTGACCTCACTCCCGTCTTTCTCTAAATAAGTGTCGGTCTTAAACCACTCTTCGGACTTCGACTCTCTCTCCCCTTTAACATTTATTTGCATTAGAGACGCTCTTTTCAGCTGTCTTCTCCCAACTTCGGGAAGTAAAGTGCCTCTTTATGTGGTGCATATTTTCCTTCCGATAGTTGGTATCCACTCCAGGTTTTCCTTATCCTTCTTCGCGCAGTCTCTCGAGGACAATCCTTCCGGATTTCCCTCGTTTACCCAGCTAATTTATCCCTTTAGAGTCATGAGGTGAAGACTTGACGCGCCCTGCTGCCAGCCCACTTTTGGGACGTCTGCCCCGCGATGATCCGTTGCGCGTTTACAGCATCCGTTACGTTTTTCGCGACGCCTGATCCTCCCCTCTCCTTCGTGGGCCGTCCGCAACTTTGTGCGCAAGAGCCCTTGGCCCCATCTCCGTGACCTTCACGGTCGATTCCTTTCTCTATTTTACTACTTTTTAGTCTCCTCTGAGCGGATTTCAAAGTTCGATGCTGCCATGGATTGGTTCCCCCCCCACTCTTGTGCCGAATTCCCACTCAGTATCCTTAGTTCTCTGGTGACATACGGGTTCCTCCCATCACGATTGCGGTCAGCGAATACCATCGTCTCCCTTGAGCCAATTTTAACTTTGTCCTTATACCAGCCGGGATAAGTCCCACTTTCCCACTTATACCTTGCCTCTTCGCACTTTTTACCCCCGCTGGATGCAACGATGTTCTTTTGTCGCTGCTCAACAAAGAATATAAGATTCTCCCTTCCCCTTTCTGGCTTATTAAGAGTTTCCGCCCATTCCCCGTTTTCCCCCAAGATCACCCCACATAGCGCCTTTACAAAACTTACAATCAGCTGACGATCCTTTCCTCCCTCGAATATCACCTCCCTTTGGCCCACGAGTCCTCCGTGGTTTTCCTCTCTTGGTTTTATTCCCTTCCCTAACTCTTTTCAGCACAACGCCGACCGTTATGATGTCTCCACCCCCCCCTGTTGCCTCCCCTGAGAAAGACGTTTGCATCGCGGTTTTGGAAAGCCTTCCCACAAGCCGCGCCCGCGGTGCGGTCCGCCTTTCCCCTCCCTACTTACTGACCTTTAAAGGTCGCGGCGATCTATTTCCCATGTCATCGGTCCTTAGTGGCGGCAACGACCCCCCGTGAGGCATCGTCAGCCCCCGTCGCCTTTCTCCTCCCCCTCGAGGCCCCAAACCCCCCATCCAGGTTCCCACCAGCCTGTTCATATCTCAGACTGCACTCGGTCCCTGTTAACAGGTGTCAGTCCCCCCTCCTGATTTTTTTAAATGACGCCCCCCCCCCCCTTTTGATGTTTTGGCAGAGGGCCCAAGCCCAGATGCCATTTCATCCATTTGTTTTTCCTTCCTTTGTCGTTCTACTCATTATAAGACTTTTCGCTCATCTCCAGATTGGCTCCTTCCCCCGTCTTTTCTTCTACTTTGTGTAAGTGCTGCATTGTCTCCTGACGGCGTCTCTTCCCTGCACCATGGCAGTCCCGGAGAATCTCCTGATTGGCGAGGCGCACCCATGAACCGCTTTTTAGGTTTTTCCCCCTCCATGCCTATCAACCAGGCTTAGTTTTTTCTTGCGTCCAGTTGAGATACCTTGCCCCGTGGTCATGTTGGCACCAATCAAACTCCCGCTTCTCTGTCATCAATTGGCATGAACTTTCTCCACGCCTCTGAGCACACCGCTTCGGTTTCTGCAATCTCAGGATTTCCATAGAACGATGTCTCCCCTGAGTCCCCAAAGGGGGTTTCTCTTTGGACGAACTGGTCACCCCCCTCCCTGGTCTATCTCGCTGGCTTTCCCGGTTTTGATGTTCTCCCTCACTGTTCTTCTGTTCCCACCACCCGTGTGTGTCGGGATGATCCATCTTAGCGACCTCTCCGGTCCCCCCCGACGCGCTCACTGTCCCGCAACTACAGGACCCACGAAATCCTACTTTTTCGTCTCGGCGGCATACGTGGTTTCCAACGGCGGTTAGACTCTCTTTCTTCTTCCATTTCCCCGCTGCTTTTCAACGTCTATCTGCCACGTCCACCCTCCCCTCCTAAGCGTCCCCCTAACTACCACCTTCACTTCCCCCCCCCCATGTCCAATGACACCCCCTTCCGCCAGAAAGATATCCAGACTTTATATATCTCTCTTTACCCCTCCTCTCCCCCTCACCCTCCATGCCCCCTTCCTCTTTTGGTTGTATACCCCCTTTACTGGTGACGCAGTATTTCTACCTCTCCTTTCCATGTCGTACGACCCTCTCTAGTAGTTTAGGCCTCCTGAGGATCAATCCGTCCTTTCCTGACGGACCCCCTTCTTGCCCGAAGTATAGTTAGTTGAGGGCCCCCGAATGCTGATGTCTATCCGGATTGTCCCCGTTTTTAGGACCCCAACCACACTCTGGTTCTCCGTAGAGATCTCTACTGAGTATCGTCCCTCGCCGAAGGGGGGAGGCACCCTGGACCGCCTTATGTCTTTCTAATTTCAGTTCCCACTTAATCCCCCTCAAGGTCTAGCAGGTTCCCCCTCCGTTTTTTTTGTTCGCTGATTTTGTTTGTTCACTCCGGTGACTTCTAGCTCCGGCCCTTTTCGGTCCCCACGAAGGAGACTCGTTCTTTAGCCCCCTGGCCTACGTCCAGGGTACGTCATTCCCAAGCTAACCACCCCAGAGGGATTCGTAGGTTCGCTCCTTTCCTCTTCCGCATTCCGCCCGCTTCAGCATTCCCCCCCTCAGAACCAGTTTCTTCCCTCCCCCATTTTCCCTTTCCTTTTCAGCTACTCCATCCACGTTCCTGCCAAAGATCCCCTTCATCACGTTTTCTCTTCCCGCTGGATTTTTAAGTTTTCAGTGATAAAGTATTCAAGTATCCCCTCGTCTCTTCCCCCCCCGTTGTTTTTGTCTAATACTTTTTGCCATTTAAGAGCCTTTCTGATTCACCCTTCTCTAAAACGTGTCTGTGTCCGTGTTTCACGTGGATGTTATGCCGGGCAGGAAGTCGCACTGCACTTTGCTGATCCATTTTTTTCCTTCTGTGTTCCATAGCTGCTGTCCCCGGTTTTGGTCGTTTCCTAATAGAGTATGAGCCTCCTTACCGACTCCTTCCTTTGTTGGTATATTGGACGGCGGTACTGCGCCCCGTTCGCTTGTATTGAAGACGAGATCCTGTTTTCTTTTTTTTCCGACCTGCCCGAAACCATCCCCCTGCCCCGCTGCCTCTTCCTCGTCTCTTTTTTCAACGGTTAGTCCTTCTCCTTTTTGACACTTGATATGCTCTTGGAACATGCTGTCGTCCTCGACTCCCCTTTCTTAGGAGTGCCTCCCCTTCGGTTTGGCACTTCTCCTCTTCCCACCTCCTTCTCACGTTTCTAGTGAATTGTGCGCCTTCAACTGGGGAAAATCCCGCCGTCACCTCCGGGCCTCTTCCCGGTCCCCTCTTTCCTGTTTACTTTGCCGTAGTTCCCCGCCCTTTGCTCCGATCCTTTACAGATCGATTTTCACTCTCGAGAGGGTATCTGACCCTTTTTCCCTTTTTCCCTTAGGAAATAATGCCCCCCCCCATAGGGGTTCTTGTCCCACCCTCCTGGCCGTGTAACGGTTTTTTCTGCATATTTCACTGATATAGACCTTCTGTTCCTTCTTTTTTCGTCTGGCTCCTTTTGGTGAATGGGAGGTTATCTTGTCACAGTTACGTCCCAGGTGGTGGTAGTAGTGACTTCCCATCCCAGATGTTGAGTTTCCCCTGCATTTTCACGCGTCCCCAGCGGTCATATTTTAGTTTTTTACCCGCGCTGTCTCCTCGTGGGCACACGAGTCTCGAAGGCCCTCTGCTCTTTTTGAAGATTCGTTTTCCCCCCTCGCTACACACATCCACCTTGGTTCCTTTATTTTTTTTTTCTTCCCCTGTGTTTATTAGTCTGGTGAGCCTTCCCCCCCGACCCCTTTCTGACTGTCCCGTGGTGATAACCCACTGTTGAAACCATACGTTCACCGAACCCGCTAGAGAAATCCCCCTTGCGTTCCCTACCCTTCCTAGCCCCATTGCCCTTGACTAGTGTTGTCGTTATGAGCCCCTTTCTTCCCCATTTCTCAGCGCTGTTCGCATCGATCTCAGATGTTTTCGGCCATTTTCCCTAGACGTGGCCCTGCGATTTTTGTGGCCACCCCATTCAATGGTTCCAGGAAGCCTGCCTGGACGAATGACCTTTTATGCTGGTAGGGTAAGTGTGACCAGGGGAGTTGGTTGTGGTGTGCCTCGGTCCAAACTTAGTGGTTCTTTCCCCCATTTCTCCCTCGAAAATATCCCGATGACGCGTCTTCTCCACTGGGGGTGTTCATTCTAGACACCTTCCCAGCCCATGTCCTATTTTCCCTTGAGGAATTTTTATTCCTCTTTGGCTGGAGCGTCAACCCGTTTGTCTCCTGTCATGTCTGAAAGAAAATGAGTCCTCCAACCTCAGTTATGCCCCCTTCCCCTGGCTGAAGCCGCCCACCCACCAATACCGCTTTTCTCCGCCATGCTTGGTCAATAAACCCGTCCTGCCGTGTGGGTGGGGGGGTGGTTTTTTTGGGGGGGGTTTTGGGGGGGGGTGTGGGGTTTTGTGGGTTTGGGTTTCTCTTTTAGAGGATCGATCTGTCCTTTCGTTTTCCCTTTCCTGTGTTCTGTGGTCCCACGGAGGAGATGTCTCTCACTGATGCCCTTGGAGGTTTTTTTCCTGACCATGTTTTGATTTACTTTAAAACTTGACCCTTCCCTCCTTCCTCCGGCTTAATCTTTTTGTCCGTGCTGTCGCCCCCAGCTCCCTTCCCCTAAGAAGTGTGGCCCCTTGTAGGTCACCCCTTCACTACCGCGATCCCACCTCCCTTGATAGGTGCTTTCGCTTTTTCTTCCCTCACCCCCTTCTTTCTTTTTGGGCTCAATCACGTACTTTCCTCGTCCCAAGCGGCCCCCACTTCACGACGCTCTCCATTGGCCCCTTTCCCCTCTCCTTCATGCTCCCATCGGTAGCGGTCTTCGCCAGATTTTTGCCGTTCCCTTCGGTTTTTGGGGCTTTTTTTTTCTTTTCGTCAAGTCGCGTACCGCGTAGCCAATCCCGGAACACCTTCTTAAATCTTAGTGCTTTACGTTCGACTGCCAATTTTCTTTCTGTTTTCCGCCTTTTCCAGAGACTTGTGTGCTGTCGATCCCTTTCAAGGCCTTGATAGTTATTGGCTAGGATCCCGGCTTTGAAACCCCCCCAGGTCCGTCGAGAACTTCTCTGCCCTGGATACGCGCTTTTAACTACCTCCTGTTGTTTTAGTCTCTCTCTGACCGAGAGACGTAGTGGGCATTCCTCCCCCCGGGGTTAGACCCCGCGCATTTTCCGCCCATTTCCCACGTGGAACCCGTCTGAAGG
>Ga0179591_1309301_pt1 | contig 20169 bp, 27 predicted proteins | sample CZOMad2_1_08_16f_FD_182891 | JGI IMG/M metagenome (GOLD analysis project Ga0179591, IMG submission 182891) | Vadose zone soil fungal communities from Angelo Coast Range Reserve, California, USA - CZOMad2_1_08_16fungal (PacBio error correction) | ecosystem: Environmental > Terrestrial > Soil >... | reverse complement strand
TGTACCGAAGACACCATTTTTTTTATTGACTTTACGAATAGAATTAGTCTGACATCTGTCTTTGGTGTGGACCCTCCCCTTTCCCTTTTCGAAAAGTAAACATGTTTTTACTCTCTCTTTCGTTTTTTTGTTTGTCCCGCCAACCGGTCCCACCCTTCATCCACCCCCTAACCCTTCTGGAGAACCCCGACGTAAGCCGATTTTTGAGCTGTCCTTCCAACGGGCAAAGGATGGCGTATTTCTTTCCCTTCCCCGACTCTTTCATTCACCTTACTCATTTTATCCCTTGCATTGCTTCAACCTTCGTCTTCCTTTTTTGGTTTATTCCTTTCCTTTCCGCCTGAGTTCTGTTCTTTCCTAACATCAACTGGGGGCTCGTCACTCTCTCTATTTATCTATTACTCCCAGCACTGACCTCTTTAGGGCGGTACCCTCGACAGCTCCCTCCGGATTTTCTTTACCACCACGGATCGAAGGCCCTGTCGCGAATTGATCTTTTGGAGCTTCCCTTTCTTTTTGGAAGTTTCCCGTCGGTTCACCCTGTCCTTGACCCCCAAACGGTAATACTTATCTTCTTTTTTCGTGAAAGCTTTTCTTGACTGAGATGGGCACATGAATGTTCTTTTTTTTTCTTTCCTTCTGGTGCTTTTGATTTCTCCAAGTCGGTGTTCCCTCCTTTTTGCCGGTGACCCCCTGGACACCGACGTTCACGATGGTGCTTTTTTCTTTCCCCCCCCCCCCCATAGTACAAAACCCCTTTTTCTTAACCTTCCACCTGTCTGGGTCCTAGTTTTGTCCATTCCTTCCCAGAGTTTACTGAGGTGCTTCTTTAAAAAATTAATTCAGATCCACATTACTATATAACGTTTTAGTTGGACCTTCTTTCTTTTCCTTTCAATTAGTTTTTTCCTCCTTACCCCTTGTTGACGACTGCCCTGTTGGACCCAGTTGCCCACGGTTCTATTTTGGATTTTAGATACTTTTCGTTAGATGACAGGTTTTTCCTTCTTCGCCTCTTTTTTTTGACACCTGAGCCAATTCCCTTGGCTCCCGATTGTCAAAAGCGACCCCTGAACCGCCTCACGAAATCCTCTTTGATTTTCCCTTCATTTCCCCCCACCCCCCTGCCCGATTTTCTTGATTTAATAATCTTTCTTCTTTTTTGTCCAGGTCTTTTGACTGTTTTACGCGTATTTCATTGTCGTCTCTTTCCTTCTTCTCTTTCTTCCAATCCCCCCCCCACTGAATGTGATCTTCACACGGTACCGGCCGGTTCGTGGTGTTTAATCCGTCTTGGTAAGTTTTCTGTTGATTCCCTCCCTCCCTTTTTCCCCCTCCGACGCACCCTTTGCAGAGTTGCTCCTCCTCATCAATATTCAGAACTTCGCGACATGTAATATTTTCCTTTCCGCTTTTCCCATAGTAGTGGAGTCATGATCCAGAGGACTGCGTCTTCTCCTCCCTTAGAGTCTTCCTTTTCTTCACGTAGCGCGCAAATCCCTACGCTTCCCAGGGGTCGCCCAAACCGAGTGGTCAAGTGCTTTCCCCCTTTTTCCTAGTTGTGGTGACGATGCCGCCGGGGCTTTTCCAATATCCCAGTCCCCCTTTCTTTTTCCTCCCGCCGGTCCCTCTGTTCTTTGCTGGACGGGTGGGTAGTGCTTAGATCAACCAAGAGGATGCGGTCTTTTTTTGTCCTTGGTTCGGATAGGCTCCCCCCCCCCTTCGGGTCCCCCCCTCACCCGAGATATCCCGTGTCTATTGCACTGGCCGATCGACTTCTTAAAGTCTAGCTCTCCCTTTCCCCCTCCCAGGCCGTTTTCTCTTCCAACGGAGCGGATGGTTGCCGAACATCAGTATGTTTCCGACGGGCGATTTACGGTGTCCGTTTTTGGGTCGTCTTTTGCCCCTTCTTAGCCCTTTTTCTCCGAAGTCCCCAGCATATCGCTGGCGCGGATATCCTCTCCCCCATTTTTTTTCCCTCTCTTTCATCCTCTTTTTTTTGGTCTCTCTCTTAGCACCAATGTTTGAAATCCGCGCCGCAGCGTTCTTTTTTTAATTTGCTACGATCTTTTTTCGGCCGACCCCGTGTCCAAAGTTTACCAGGATTACCACCGAAATCGTGCCCGTCTCTATAAAACCTTTTCTTATTTTTCCCTGCACACCCCCTCTCCCTGTTTGACTCTTTTGAAGAGGAGTATTCTTTTAGCTTTGACAACGGACCCCCTTTTTTTTTAGTAAATTCCTCTCCCGCTTATTCCTCGTTATAAGGTCGCTTTCTCGACTAGCTGGACACCAAAGCCTCTCTCCTTTTCGTCGTGTAAAGATTCCTAAAAGGTTCGCTAAATGGCATAAAAACCTCCCTCTCTCAACGTCTTTTTTTGTCCGTCCCTCCTGCTGAAACCCACCCCTCTCGAGACCGCATTTAACTTTGATTACACTTCCTTTTTTTGACAATGAAGTGGTCGCTTTTTCTTATTTTCTCGGTCCAGTCTCTGCATCGAGTTTTTTCATGCCTATGGATTTTCCCCCTTCCCTGCAGTATAAAGCGAACCACAGATTCCGTCACCTGTTCCCGCCCCAGGGATCGTCGGATTTCCTGATAATACATCGGCTTCGGGTTTTCACCCTTTCTTTCTTCTAGACTCTTTCCTCTAAGTCAGCGGAGGCGGACCGGCACATGAACGCTTTTTTTCCCTATCGTTTCACGTCCCCGCCTGTCTGGAAAGTCCAAGTTCGCAGTCTTGAAGTGCGACATTGCCAATCCTCTCCTTTTCCCCTCTTTCTTAAGACTGACCCTTCCACACTGATGCCCAGCCCCCCTTGGCACGTTTCTTTTTGTCTCCATTACTTTTTTCCCCCCACTTTCGAGTTGATGGACGTGTCGGTTTTTTAAGTTGATTCTTCCCCTGTTTCCACGGCGCCATTTGTCCGGATTCTGTTGTTCAACTTCTGACACCTCTCTCCCTTGACAAAAATTTCGCGACTCTCTTTAGCTCCCCCCCACTTGGATGCTGCGCGGCTTTTATCTTGTCCCTCCCCCCCCCTTTCATTTCTAAAATTTTTTCCCCTGTGTTCCTGCCCGAAGCTTTTTGCCTGATCTCAACTTCCTTCTTTTCTTCGCTGATTACTGTGGACCGTTCCAGACCCCAGGTGTGTTGGAAATTTGACCCCCGCCCCGTCAATCCCCCCGGTCCACTGTTTTCCAGGTTTTTTAGCGATGGCAATGACGTTTTTTTTTTTTTTCCCCTTGTGGTTCCTTTTGTGTTTTCAATAAGGCCTCTTCCCCCTGGTGAAAGTTGGAAAGCAAGCGGAAATGATTTCCGACCTTCTTCTTCCCTTTCGTCCCCCAGCCTCAAGTTCGGAACAGACCCATTCACGTTCCATAGATCACTTCCCCGCGATGTCCTCCCTCGCACTTCTCCCAGTGTTTGCTGATCTCAAGGAACTTAAGTTAGTTCTCTGACTGTCTCAAATCATGTGTCCCTCTCAACGTGCCTGCACGCATTCGCGGATCTTTTGTTCCTTCCTGCTCAACATAACGTATTTGTAATTCCTTTTCCGGTCCTTTGATCGACGGTTTGAAACAACTTTCCCTTTTTCTTTTAACCCTAGTAGAAAACGAGCTATCGCAGTTTTCCCTCGGAATGTTTCCTTCAGCATTCCCTCCTGAGGCGTCATGTCCTCCCCTCCCCTTCACCCGTATGAATTTCCTTCGCCACGGTCTTAACCCCCTTAGTTGGCACCCTGATCGTTCCTCGGCGTCCACAAGGGGCACTTTCCTTGACCATAACTTGCCTCTAGTTATGTAAGTATTTCAAGAAACTTTCTTTTTGTCTGTCATTCACCGGTGGTCTTTTTTCAACAACCCCCACGGAGCTTCCCTTCTTCCTCCCCCTTTTTAAGGGTTTTTCCCGCCCGAGTAAACCCCAACGTTTCTTTTTACAACGAGAATATTCTCAGCGCAATTGTAATGTGATGAGTCGGTTCTGCGACATTTTCTAGCCTTCAATTATTCCCCTCCCCCCTCCCTATATAATTTTTTCCACGACCGGGCGGCAAGCTGGCCTACCTCCCTTTCTTTTTTCTCTATACTGAGTATTTTCTACTCCTTTGTGTACCTAATTCTTTTCGCAGGTGAATCCTTTTTTGTTGCTGATCGAGATGTGCGCGACTGTCCCCCCCTTATTTATCCTAGAATTTATAGACTCTTCAAGAGTCTTTTCTGTTCCCTACCTTCGCCCAAGGGTTTTGATCTTCCCTCTTAGTTTCCTCCTCCTGTCTGAATGTCCCCCTCCCTTCTGTTCAACTCGGCACCCTGCGATTATCTTCTCCCTTATAAAAAAGTCGACCATTCTTGTTTTTTCCCCTCTACCTGAAGAGCCCTTACAATGTCTTGACCATGTGAGTTTCTCGGTGTGTGACGCAACTCAGAAAAACTCCCCCCCACCCTTTTTTTCTGGCACCGACTACACGAGCTTCACTACCCGGTATCTGTTGACCCTTTTGATTGGGCCTACTAGGTAATTTTTCTCTCTTCTCTGACAGTGACTCTATGCAACCCATTTAGCTCCCTGTTCACTGGATTTGGGTCGATACACAATGACTCCGGTTATTACTTACTCCCCCCCCACCATTCCAACTTTTGGGAAGTTTAGCATCCATTCTCTTATGATCTCCCTTTTTAACCTAACTTCATCCTCCCCGTTTGGAGGGTTTTTTCCCCCCGTCTATTTTCACGCCCAGAAGTTTTTTCTTTTCTCCCCTCACGGTTGTCGCAACTTGTTCCCTGCTGACTTCTTCAGTTTATTTGTCTTCTGTGTAAGTAGTTTCCTTCACATAATGACCTCCTGGTCATTCCCCAAAGGAATAATTGACCTATTTGTTTTCCATCAAGAGCGATCTCTTCTCCTCTTATGTAATCTTGAATGTTAGGACTCTTCTCGACGTTGGTTTGATGGGTGTTTTTTTTATGATTTCGGTCAAACAGGTTGCCTCCTTGATTTCCCCATGGAACCCGCCCCCCCTCTTCTGAAGGATCCTTGCCACATAAGCAAATAAACCAGGCAACTTCCTCCTTTTCCCTTTCATACAAAACTTTTACACCTTGTGTGCAATTAAAGGTGTGATTTTTTATTACTTTTCCCCCCCTGGATGAACTCCCCACCCCTACATCTTTTTCCCAAGAGCATAGGGAAAGGTGGTCAGGAGGATTTATCCCTTTCTTACCCTGGGTGAGTTCCCTCCCTGTTCGGGACCCCGATCCCTCATCTCTCTTTATTTTAGCCTGAGGAGGAGATCATTTTTTGAATCCCTTCTAGATTGGTCTTCTCAATTTGGTCCAATGTCTCCTCTTTCCAAAAACAGGTCCTTTTCTTGCCCTTCCCCAAAGCTCCGATTTTTTTTCCACTTAAGGTTGTAACCCCCAGTAGAAGAGGTGAAATGGTCTTTTATCATACTGTGGTTTCGCAATTTTCCTTCTTCTTTCTCTCCGTATTTTATAAACTGCATTTTTTCAGGGACTGCGCATTGTTTTTTACTCTCAAACCCTTCCTTTGAAAGAGAACGACTCCTTGGCACTGTCGTTTTTGGTTAGAGTTCTGGGTTAGCAGATTCTATCCCTCCCCTCCTCCACTTTGTCCATCGTGACAGCCAGCTTGCGTTTCTCCTCCCTCCTAAGACCTTCCTCGGTTTCGAAGACTTATAGCTTTTGCCCTTTCTAGTCCTGACGTGGGCCAATCCACGCGAGACTCTTCTATCCTTCCTGACCTTTTCGCCTCTCCACACTCTCCCTGGAGACTCACCTTCAGTTTTTGTCGCCCACCCATTCGGGTTTCCACTTCTAACCGTTTTTCCTCGCGTGTTGGTTTTTTTTGCGGCATTGAAACTCTTACTTTTCCCGTTTCTCCCTCTTCAACTTTCGGTGTGTTCTGGAATTGGGCCTCCCCCCAGTCTGCTTCTCTCGTGTTCTTTTCCCGTCGGTAGGAGCTCTTTTTCCCATCTTCTTTTCGATTTATCCTGCCCTTGGGAAATCACTTTATCCTCCTTTCCCTCTGGACCCCGCGTGTTGGCGGCTTCTCGTTTAGGTACAACTCTATTGACAGCCTCATCGGCTACCGCAACTTGTTTCATTCTCCCCTCTAAGTTTCAGAGGGCTGAGACGACGGACCAGATGTGTTGCCCATTTGGTTTTTTCTATTTTTTTTTCCCTTTCCTCTCAACACCTCTAGCCGACTCCCCATCCGCCTCCTTTACCTCCCCCCCGTACGGCCTATTAGCGCCCCCAAATGTTGACGATATATTTTTCCTCCTCTCCGTTGTTTTGTTTGAACCTTGTCTCCCTCCTCCTCCGCCGCTTATGAGACTTTTTCTGTCTCGCTTTCGCGCGGCACAGAAACCCGTCTACCCCCCCAGCCCTCCCTTCCTCCAGATCTTAAAAGATTATTCGTTCATTTGCTCCTCCCATACGTACGTTTGGCGAGCTCCTTTCCCCTTCGATTTTAGGGTACCTCCCCTCCCTCCAGCTAGTCCTTTCCCTCGTTGGGATGCTAACAGGTCTCCTATCTATGAAAAATTTCCCACAACCCTCCTTCTCATGCAGACGGTTTTTCCGGAAAAGTCTTCTACCCGCGTTTATATAACAAACTCCTCTCCTCGTTTCTCCCAGCATTCCTTTTCTTGAATTTTTCCCCACTTCCGGCGGAATTTTCAAACACCTCTCGTCTGCTGCAATTTTACTCCTAATGTTTTTGTTTCTCTGTCCTTGGATAGCCGTCTGGTTGCGCGGCACGGGATCATTTCTATTCCCGCATAGAATGTTTTTTTGGCAACGTAAATGACGTATCGGAAAGTGGTGCAAGAGGGCCTATAGTACCCCCATTCTCTCCCCCTGTCATCTTCCTTCTTCGGAGAATACTCCATGCACCTTTTTTTTATTGCTTTCCCCCCTTGTAGTTATGCGTGAAGCTATATGTCGGAGGTTGACTTTCAAAATCCCTCCGTTTGCATCTCGCGCGGTAATGACTTTTTTCTCCTGAGGTTTGGGTTTTGGGGGGTTGGCTTGTGGTTTTTTTTTGTTTGGTTTTGGGGGGGGTTCTTGGGGGGGGGGGTCGTTGTTTGGCTTGTTGGGTGATAGGTTTTGTCTGGTGTTGGTTTTGTTGGGTGTGGGGTTGGCGTGTTTGGTCTTTCGGTTTGGGGTGTTTTTTTTGGTGGTTTTGTCTTTTTTTTTTTTTGTGGGGGACTGGGGGTGGTTTTGGTGTTTTTTTTTTTGTCGTTTTCGAGGGTTTGTTTTTTGTTGGTGTGGGAGTTGGTGGTTTCTTCTTCTATCTTTTTGTGTGTGGTATTTTTTTTTTTTTTTTTTGTTTTTTGGGGGGCGTTGGGCAAAGCCACTTTCGTCGATTGGCGACATCTTGAGAAATCCTCTCTTCTGCCCCTTGCTTAACCAGGTGCAACATTTTTTCCCAGACGGAGTCTTTTTTCCTAAAATTTAACTTTTCCAGTCGAGGAGCTTCTTGAGTCTTTTCCCGTGACTTCCCCCCCCCTTTTTCCCCCTTCCTCCCCCCCTGTCCGGATTTCTCTTTTCCCTTCTTCCCAACCTTCTCACCTGGCAGGCTGAACATACCCCCCTTCCTCTGCTCGTTTAGGGTGACTTTTTTTTCTCCATTCGGCATTTCGCCACAGGGTCAACAATGAAGCTAATCGAGTTTTCCTTCTCCCCTACTTCTTTTAGTTTATAGATGATTTTTCCCTTGTACCTCCCCAGTTTTTCCCGACTTATAAACTTCCCCCGCAACTGAACGACCCCCAATTGGAGGGGATTTGACCCCCTCATTTTCCCTGCCTCACTTTTTTTGGTGTTGACAACCCTGGACCATCGTGAATTTCAAGTTCCAACATGACGCATTTTTGACCCGATAACTCCTTTCCCCTCTAATGGAGAGAAACCTTTATGTGCCCCTTTCTCCGTAATCGCGCTGGCAACCCATCAGGCTCCTTGGATGCCTTTGTCCTTCTTCTACAGGCAATTCCTTCTTGGTAATCAGGGCTGTGTCTTTCAACCATTCTTGAACGCTCCCCCCCCTACTTGCAAATTCACGCGGATAGTCACTTCTGCTACCCCCGGTTTTCCTCCGCCTTCTCGTGCGTCTAGTTTTTCACAGCTCTATTTTTAGGCCCCTCGGTCTCAATACTGCTTCATTCGCTTTCTCGAAGGCCCCAGGGTGAATGTGAACAGAATACTACTCCGGCTTCCTGGTCACAATCCCCCCAGCAGCCTCCGGTTGTCCACGTAGATAACCTTCCTTTGCCTTCACTAGCGTCTTCTCTGGATTCCCATCACTGGTGCCCATTGGCGACTCTGCCGTCTCTTCTCCTCTCTTGTTTCCGTCAACTTTCTTTTATACCGATTCCCTTTTTCCCAGGTCCCAACAAAACAGACTATGATTCAAATTTTTCCCCCCTTTTTCTAGGACTTCCTTAGTCCCCGCTATGTCATCTTTTGTTTCTTGTCAATTTCCTCCTGCAATTCCTGTCTTTCCCTTCGGATGTGTTTTGACGTTTCATAGACGCGTCGAAGATATCGAATCCTCTATCCCTCCCCTTTTGCGGCCCCGTCGGGTGCCCGCAATTTTGGGGATTCGTATTCAGTCTTCTTTTCACTATTGGGTTGCAGACTTTTTTTATTGCCACCCAATTTCTTTCCCTCCAGTTGTTGTGTTGATTCGATGCTTTTTTATTCGGATTGCCCAATTCTTCGTTTACTCCTAAGTGATATGACCGACTTTTCCCTTTAAACGCCCTGTTCCGCCACGGGTACCTGATCCCTCTCGTCTCTCTTTTCTCTCGTTCTACGGCCAGCCTTTTCGCAACAGTCCGAAGACACTTCTAGTTTTCAGAATCTTTCTCTCCTCTGTCTAAAACGTCTACATCTTCGTTGGGGGACGATACTTCCTCTTTCACTTCCCGTTGATATAATTTTACTCTTTCGTTGTTTTTGTGGCACCCTTATTCTCCCAATTATCCCATTTAACCCTACCTTTAACGGCCCTGAGAAGGCCCTCGATTCTCCAAATTTTCCCTGAGGTTTTCTTTCGAATCTCGTCCCCATCAAATTGTCCTTTTCTTTTATTTCTCTTCCCTGTGACAAAACGTCCTCTCAGGTTGATTCACCATTATCAAGGTCTTCTTTATTTCTTGTAATCCCCCTTACCGCTCCGGAATTTAGAGAACCTCTCTCTTAGTTACCTACGCGTTTCACCAAGTTGACGAGGAGGTCCCACAGTACTTACGCCGCGCCCTAAATCCATGCCTCCGTACCGTGCGATTTCCGCTAAGGATTGTGTTGGCGCTTTCCTCTTTTGGACTCCACCCGTTCTTTTTTTCCAGTCACCACGGAAGTCCTTGTGATATCTCAAAAAGTATAGATGCTTGCCTTTCCTGCCGAGTGGAGTTGGAACCCTGAATGTTCTTTTAGCTTGCAGCGTCTTGTTTTGGTGGGTGTTCGATGATTTCTTCCACAACCCCCTGAGTTTTTTTTCTCCTTTGCTTTGCACACTTGAAAACTGTCCTCTTTAGTTGATATGGTCCAAACCCCTATCCCCCAAACATTCTTTTTCCAAGGCCACTAGTAATGCTCTCCCCCACTGGTCCCCTTCCTTTCATTTCTTTGACGTTTTCTCTCTTTCCAACTGTGGCCTCCAGCCCCCTTAACTAACCGAGCTACGGGAGTTGTGCATCCAACCCTCTCTCTTTGCGGCCCTTTTTTGACCCGGGCGGCCTCTTTTGCACACCCTTTTGCCATTCACGACTTTTTGTATCAACGCTTCTTCCCCTCTTTCCCCCATGGGGGTTTGCAGGCGGTTTTCGACGCGTCAGCATTCCTCTCCCCCCCTTGACCACCCTTTTCGTTCTTGGAACGGCAAGAGCCTGGCCCCCACAGTCCCCCCCCTTCCTCTCTTGTTTTTCCCCCCAGTCAGCATAGAGAGGTTCCCCTTTTTCCTTTCTGGTCATCATCAATGTTTCTGGGGGCGGAGATGCTACTTTTTCATTGGACCTGTCGAAGATTCGTTACTTGTCTTCTTGTTTCCCGCCTGAAGTGAAAGAACCCTCTTGGCCCCAACTTTTTTTTTTTCATCGCCTCAGGGGCTTACGATGAGATCGTCATAAAGAAATTTTTCATCCCTCCTCCCCCCCCATGGAACTTTGTGTATCGAAGGCCGCTTTGCCTTTTTTTCTCACCTCAAACTTCCCCCCCTCTACACATTGCTAGGTATCCTTTCCCCTTGAATGCCTCTGGTCTTCCCCCCGTCTTCGACGAGCTGAGAGGCTCACCGTAGCGTCCGAGTCCTCCCCTTCCTTGAGCCCCCCACTGGCCCCATTGGCCTTAGGTTTTTTGGGAGATTCTACTGCCTTAAAAATTCTCCTGCGGTTCCACGTGTGATCCTTTTGGAGACAAGGCCCTTCGCCTATGTTTTGAGTCCACTTTACAGATTTAGTTATTAGCTGCCGGGCCCCCTTGCAGGCATGGAGGAGTTGTCCGCGGTTTTGATATCTTCTTTCCAAATTTGAAGCGTTCTTTCCCTTCAAGATTTTCTTTCGTCGTTCCCCCCTCTTTTTTTTCTTCCTCATGACTCTCGTTTTCCTCTGTCTCTGCAACCTTCTCTCTTTCTTTTTTCGACACGCGAACGATTTTGTCTGACGACGGCTGGGTACCTTTTTCTCCTGTTCTCTGCCGTAAACAGCGCGGACACTTCCAGCTCTCCGCCTCTGATCTTACTATAGAGCCACCCCCCTGGTGACTTGACTTTTTTTTATCTAACCCAATACGTGTTGGTGTTGATAGAGTCAAACAATTGTTAAGCAGAAGCGGCCCCCTCCCCCCCTGATCTGAGTCTTTACTTCGGTCTCGCTGTTGTTCTCCTCCTGGCACAAACGAGAGCCACCATGTCTCCCTGACATTTCCCTTTCCGCCCCAAATCTGCCGTTTTTTCTTTTTCCTAATGAAATAAGATATTTTTTAGCGACGACAGTTTTTTTATTCCGCGCTCTATTTTTTACAGCATAGCCTTCCGCGCGGCAATCAAAGTACCCTTGCTGGGGGTAAGGGCTCCTCTCGACTCTTTTAAACCCCCCCGACGCTCATCGCGGGTGTGCGGCAATATTGTCTCTCTCAAACCCTCCCTTACGGAAGATGTCCCCACATCCCCCCCCTTCGCATTGTGTCTTTTATTCTGCATTAGTCACCGTGACGGAATCCCAACTGGTCTAATTTTGTCTCCATGCATGTCAAGTTTCTGTTATTGCGCTTCTCCGTTCAGATGAAGTCTCATTCCCCGTCCCCCTACTCTTTTACCTGGATTCTTTAACTTCCGTCACCTTTTGCTTCCCCTTGTTCTCTGAAGGTACCCCCCCCCCCCCCCCCCCCCTGTCGTCGCCACTGGTGCCTCGGATTTGTTCTACCAAACGATGAAAGTGGCTGCCTGTACACCAATTTAGTTTTCCTTGCTGTGACGATCATCGTCCTCCTACTTTTTTATGGGTAACAAGACCTCCCCCCTTTGCCCTGAGAGTGATATCTCCCCTGCAGTTGGATCCGGACCGGCACGCTAACTCCTCCTCTCTACACTTGAGACCTTAAGCAGCTCTTTATCTCCCCTTCAGGACAGCAACTAGTTCCCAAATTCAGGGCCCCCCTCTGCGATTGGTGGGAGACCTTCCGCCAATCCCGTGAGGAGTTTTACTTTTTATTTGTTGACCTCTTATTTCACATACAGGTGACCCCCCCCCCTTTTTTAGGATTTTATAACTGGTCCTCGCGCCGATGGAGAGCCATCCTCCTTTTTTCTCCCTTTAACCTCCCCCACTCTTTTTTTTTGAGGTTTACCCGGGGTCCCAGGATGCTCCCAGGTCCCCCCCTTTTGACTGACCGAAGATAGTTTTTTTTGAAACCATTACGTTTTTTTTTAGATGTACGCTTGTAATGTGTTTCCCCAGTCTCCCCCCCTTAAAGAATTGTCACGCGGAAACTGGACACAGTTTTTGATATGCCAATACTTTTTTCTTCCGACCCGTGTTTTATTTTTTTTGCTCGGTGCGCTCTTTAAGTTTGGGTCAACCTCCCCTTCTTACCCCACGAAGTTGTTTGACCGTTTAACATGAGTCCCGCGCAGAAGCAAAACACATTCAAGACGTTCCAGTCTTTCGCCGAATAAAGTTTTGCTTTGGCTTATTCCTTCCCTGCATTCCTTCCCGCCTGCCGTTGCCATTGAAGCTCCAAGCGTCCTCCCCTTAGTCCCGTTCATCTGCCTTTCGACAATCCCTATTTTTACTCTCCTTCTCGTTTTTTTCCTTTGTTTCACGCTGCCCGTTGTCCGTGGTTTCGGTAAACTAGGCTCTCCACCCTCTTAGTACCTCTCCCTAATTTCTGTTCCCAACCCAGTGATACTTCCTTAACGTCCGCTGCGTTCACCTCCCCCCCAATTTCCCGTCCCCGCCGATTTTTTGTGATCCCGGTTAGATTCTTGCATTCAACCCCTCTCCCTCTTCAACCATTCCGGGCCTGTTTACCGCCCTTTTGCCTCTCGGCTGGAATTCTGGCTAAACTGATTGTGCCTTTTTATATACGTTTCGGCCCCAAAAACCCACTTTCCCCGAGACCTGATCCTGCCCAAAAGGTTCCTGGTGCGACTTCTCGTCTTTTTTCCCCCCCCCCCCCCCCCCCCCAAGATTCGTTCTGGATGCGACTATTCGCAGTCCCCCGAACTTCCAGTGTGGCTCCTTATCTTTGCAGACGGTCCTTTTTTGACAATTCTCCTTTGCAAAAGACATTATACCTATCCCATGCCCTTTGGAGTCAACGTTAACGCCTAGCGGGGGGTGGATGTATCAGGTTTCGGATCCTATGTGGGGGATTAAGTACGTTGGGCACAAGAGATATATTTTAATCTCCTACTTTTTTTTTTTATCAGACCTTGGTCTGTTTCTTTTTCCAACCCACCTTACATTTTGACATCCGTCTTCCTAACCTCAGAGATTTTTTGCACCCACCTTTCCTCCAAGGTTTCTGGATCGATTCATATTCCCTTTGAGGAAGACTTCCGAAGGTCCCCCCTCCCCCAGTAGCACACAGATTGACTCCTCCCATTTGACTGCTTCTCAAATAGTCGCCTATGTCTTTTTACCCCTTTCACTAGTAGTGTGGTTTTCCTCCCTATTCCTTTGCAGCGCCCCGAAAATGCGCATTTTTTCCTTTCCTTTTTTTGTGGTTCTTCCGACAAGTTTTTACCATTCACCCCAACAAACCCTTACCTTTCCTTCCACAGCTTACATCTTGGTAGATGTGAAATTGTGTCCCCCGTCTTTGACGATTCCCCCGATCTCTTTGTTGCAATTACCTCCCCCCTTTCGAGTTCTTTTGACGCCCCCCCCAACTAGGAAAGGTATTATTTGATGACCCTTTTCCTCGTTCCTTCTGTCTTTGCCTCAACCTCAATGCCTGAACTCCCTTGACTTTGTAGATTCTCTTTCCCCTCCTCCTCCCCCAGTTGCGAGGTCGGCCACCCCCCCGTTTCCTTAATTCGACGTATGATTCCCAATCGTATTGTCCGCCTGACCTTCAGATCAACGTCACTGCTTCCTTCGTGGAGCGGGTGAAGTTGGAAGTCCCGGAAGGCCTTTTTGGGCAGTCGGCCTGTCCCCCCTTTCCTCTGTCCCCCCAACCTGCTTTTCATGCTTCGGCCAGCGCTTTTTCAGCCTTAGTGGTACCTTCTCCTTTACTTTTCTCTTGCGAGTTCCCTCTTGATCGCGTTTCAAGGTTATGACCCTTTAATTGTCCGTCCCCTTTTTCTATGATATTGCCAACCCCAGTAGCACCCCCACATTTTCCCTCCCCCCACCAAGTTCACTTCGCCGCATGGGAATAGCTCCCCATGTCAAAGTTTTGTGCACCTTGACTTTTTATTCTTTTCTTGTCCAAAACCTTGGGACCGACACAGTAATCAAGATCCCCTTTCATTTTTCGACGGAAAATCCCCTCTTAGGGGTGGTCAACTTGGACCCATTGTTGAGTTATGGCGGACCGTCCCCCATCCCAGTCCCTCCCCTTCCTTGTTATTTTGAGACACTTTGATTCGTGCCAGGGGTTTTGTTCTATTTTTTTTTCATACCCCTTTACCCCTTATCCCTTTCCCCCCAATTGCGTCTCCGCTTTCCCTTCATGAGGATGCCCCGCCTTTTCCAGTTCCCATGGTTCTTTTTCCCTCATTTATTCCCAACACTCGCGTTCCCTGGTCGGTTTTCTGTTTCCTTTATCCCTTGTTTTTTTTGACTTCGGCATGTCTTTTCCTGAAATGGTTTTCTATTGATCCAATATTTTTTTAAGCTGATTCCCTCGGTCCTATCCAATTTATTGAACGCTCACGCTCGTGTTAAAATGCTTTATCTTTAATTGTAAGAATCCGCGTGCGTCTCTCGATGATTCTTTCCCCATTGGTCATTGTGAAGATTTTTTCTTCCTCTCCTCTAGTGAGCCGCCGGGGCCCCCCTGAAATTGTACTCTTCTACTTGCATGTTTCCCCCTTGATTTTTCCTCATTGAAGTTTATACAAGTCCTTCTCTTTTCCTCCTCCGTCTTTTCCGGACTATGAACGTAGCCGCGTAGAAGATACTTGCGCTACCCCCTGAATTTTAGCCCCCCAAAATTTTTCCAGTTCCCATTTGCTGGACTTCGAGAGTGTCGGTTATATATATTCCCCCCTCGACCACCCTCCGGCGGTATCGTTGCGTTAGCTCTTTTGTGTCTTCCTGTTGTCTTTCTACCCTAGTTCGATCTTTCCTCAACACCTCCTATTCTCTGATTTTTAGGGACTTCGAGATTTTTTTTCCTCTGAATACCCTTGATAACCGGTATATGTTTTTTCTCTCGAGCGGCGCTCGTTTGTCCAAAATCTGAGAGCTCCGGATTCATTTTTTTCTCCCCCCTAGGATTCCCCTTCTAGTGGATGGACAAGCGAGCAGGTTCTTTTTTAAGATTTCCCTTTCTTTCTACAGTGGCGTTCGTTGTTCCCTGGAGTGAGACCGAAACAATCTCGAGCCGAAAAGTCCATCGCTCACCTCTTCTTCCCCTTCGCGTGTCTATCTCTTTCCCTCCACAGCCCAACCACGTAAGTCTAATTTTTTTGAATCTACTACATCCATGAACCCCTAAACTGGTTATACAACCGACCAGCGCACCGCACTTTGTCACACAAAACGCAGCACTTTGACACATTTCCAAAGTCCCCTCCCCCCCTAATGGTCGCCCTGGGCAAGGACCCCTCTCGGCAACAAAAACTTGTCTCAAAAAAACAAGAACAACAGACGTGAACCGTACACAACCCCCACACCACACCCTACACATCGCAATGGCCCCTAACCACACACAATTCCCCAGCAAACCCAGGTTCAAGAACGACGACCACCAGTTAAAAACACCTGACAGACCTCTTTTTTTTTGAAAGTCTCCCTCCCTCTCTGTCACCGTTAAAAGCCCCGTCCTGCTCTCTTTGCCCTCACCTTTAGACTATTCGACTACGCTGACCCCAAGACGCCCTTTTTAGAGGGTTCTTGATTCCCCCCTCATACCCCGTGTTCCCTGTCCTCCCCCCATTTTTCCCTTCTTCCTCCCGGTCTCAACAGATCCAACGCTTCTCATGTCACGGCCGGAGGAATTTTCACCCTCCCTCGAACCCCCTTCCCTCCAATTTGTCTATGGTTTTGAGCCCCGCAGTGGTTAATTCCTGTTCTTCTCTTCTCATGGTACTCTTCCCCTCCTCCAGCAGTGTCTCTCCTTGAGGTATGGCCTTACAGGTTGACCTTTCTCCCTGAAAAGCTGGTCAGGCTGTTCGAGAAGTACCATTCGTCGCCCCCCCCCTTTTCTCCCGCTGCTGCTTCCGTTATTAATACCCAGATTCCATCTTGGCTTCGGCTGGAAAAGTGGTTTATGCTTAAGCTCCCTATAGCTATACCTCTGATGAGGACCCCGCCGTTCGAGCTTTGAGCGGTACCCCTCCCCCGTTTTAGCTTACTGCTCATTCCTTCCGCGGCCTATGAGACATACTTTTTCATGAATCAGTCCTTTTCAGAACCAGGGATGTATGACCAGCCCTTCCCCTTTGCCCCTAGTTCTTTGTGGATACGGCGTACCAATCCTCTTAGGCGATTTTTTCCGTGAGTGAGGGCCGGCTCTTCCCGTTCCTCGGCTATTCGTCTTTTTCTTCCTTTTCCTTTCTGAACCCCTCGCTGTGCCTCAAAACCTTTCATTGGTACTCCCCTTTACCTCCACAATTGAGAGTGTGATGCAACGGGTTCCGCTATGTTGGTTCATGGAGCCCCCCCCCCCTGGTTCACCCTTTTGTCTTCCTGAAGTAGTCAGGTGACCTGAGACATCGTTTGGGGGGGGGTGTTTTTTGTGGTCTTTCTCCTGAGTATGGTCCGTCAGTCCCCCAGGGGTGGCCATTAAAATTCCCCCTCTTAACCTACCATTTCCCACGGAAACTGGCCAATGGGGGGATCTAGAACCACTCTATTTTCTTCCCTTTGTTTTTTTCCTTTTGCCAACTACTTTCTGTGTGGGACCAAGCAACCGGGTTTATTGGTGCCCCCAGTCCCGTTTTTTTTGAACTCCCCTTCCCCTCGCATCAACGCTGTAACCCATTCCACCTTTTAAGCTCATTTTTTTTCCGCACACGGCTACCGGCGTATATCCGGCATTCAAGTCTTGTCCCCTTCTTACTTTACTTCCCCCCCCCCATAATGCAATTCTCCCATCCTACGATTCGCCTTAAGTTCCCCCCTTCCTACAAATATTGATTGAATCATCCCGTCTTTTTGTTTTCCTTTTTCTCTCCTTTTTTTCCTCCCAGCAACCGGTGTCTGTCTTCGTTAAATATTGATAGAGTCTTCTTTTTTTTTCGTGTGCCTCCCAGGTTGAGTTCGGCCTGAATAACTGATTTTCGTAATTTTTTTTCCCTAATCACTCTCCAGTCTGCCCGGACGTTGGAGCAACTTGACCTCTTCCACCTTCTTTATGTCCCCTAGAGCACCCTGACGAAATCCCTTTTCCCTTTTAGAAATATATCCGATTTTTATTTACGTACGGTGTTGGAAAGTGTTTTTTTCTCCTTCCCCCCCCTCTTTTCCCGGTGGAGGCCCCCACCACCAAAATCTCTCCCCTTTATCTCCACCTTTCCCCTTTGAGCCGTCCAGTATCTGAGGCCTGGACGCTCTTCAGTGTGTGCTTTCCCTTCTACTATTCGTTTTCCAGAAGGTGCTTTTATGTTCTTTTCCTCCTTTTCTTTTCTTTAAATTTAGCCGGTCCGTTTCGAACTATAGTTACCTGTTCAGTCAAGTTCAGGCTTCCACCCAATTTCAGTCTTTTTTGGCGCGAATCTCCGTGAGTATTTATGAAATAAGTGTGTTTTTCTTCCGTACCTCTACACCCCAAAACCATATTTTCCTCCCACTAAGTTGTCTTTTTTATAGATATTGGAGTCTTACTTTTCTGCCAGGATCGCTCCTCAGACTTCATTCATGCGCTGGTTTTTTCTGTCCCCCTCCCTTGACTCCCACGGGAGGGGCCCTATATCCGACCTCCTTTTCCACGTATCTGGCATTTCCCTTCTCCCCGTTTTTGAACCTAAGACGAAGAAAATTCCTTTTTCTGATTTCTTCTATGACCCAGTCGGACATCGTCTGTGGGTTGTCCTCTACCCTTTCCCTTTTCCCGCGAAAACCCATTTGTATCCTTTCCCTTCTCTTTTTTTTTGGGTCCCGTATCTAAATTACTACAAACTCCCCCTTTTATGGTCAACTCGTACATCCTCGATTTTTCTAGAGCGTCCCCTTCGTACTTTCCTCTCTTCCTCCTCTTTTGAATTTCCCCGACCAGGTGATTATGAAGTGGACCCCGGACGTTTTGTTTTCTGACCAATGAGCACGTTCGTCGTTATTCTTTATCCTCACACCTCCCCCCTGGTGCCTTCTAGTAACTTCGATATGACTAATTATCCTTTTCCTCAGGCAGAAGTCCTTTTTGGATGTTCCCCCTTCTGATTTTCTTTTTTCCTACTCTTAACGGATGATTTCCCAAAGTAGCATCCGGGACCTCTCTTAAGAGTGTTTCCCCTTTTGTCGATTTCCCTTCTTTTTTTCCTTTCACAGGCATTCCCGTTCCTAAAGGCCTTTCCCCTTGAGATCCGTAAATGCCCTCTTTGTTGCTGACGCGCGCACTGATATTGGGAACATCTTTTTCGTTATGTTCGCTGCTTCTGATTGGTGACGAGTGATTCGAAAACCTTTTTTTTTTCTTTTTGAGTTCCCAACTGACCTACTGGCCGATAGTGGCACAACACAAGAGTCACGCAATTCCACAGCTTGACTGTTCCTAGACTTTTCCCCCCCCCCCTTTCCAGTTTACTTGTTCAATATCCTGGGATTTGCACTTTTCCGGTTTTCCCCCCACTTCCCCCTCACGATAATACGGAAGTTTTTCGCAGGCCCCATCTTCCTTTTCTTAACCCTTGTTTTGAACCTTTGACATTCCGTATGGTGACCCCGTTGCATACAGTCTCTTTTAGTAGATCCTTGTCTTTCCCTTGCCAGGGGTTGGCCCTGCTCGGAGTTTTTCCGACTTACCTGATCACTCCTTCTCCCCCTGGTCGCCCTCTTTTAACTGCTGACTTGACCAGGCCCTCACGGTTCTATAGGATGTTCCTTTTTTTCCCTTCATTTCGCCAACAACGCTCCGCGGTTCTTTTTTTTAGGTTTTTCCCTTCCTTCCTGTTCTTTGTTGAACGGACGCTACTCTGATGAAGCTCCCTGCGGCATATGTGCAGCACTTTTTCTTACTGTCGGGATAAAACTGCATGTTTCAATATAACCCCCCTCTTCAAACCTAGAGGGTTCCCCGGTCCTTCCCCCTAGGTGGTCTATTCTGAGCTTCCTCATTCAGACGTTTTCCCCTCAGTCCTCCCTTCTTTGAAGTTTTTGTATTCAGCCGACCGCCAGAGTTTTTTCAGGTTTTTCCCCTAAATGACCCTTCCCCTCCGCATTGCGCGATTTGATTTCCTGTCCCTTTTTACGTTTGTCCCCGCTGCATTCTCTGCACCCGCGGCGAGAGGCACAAGTTGAAGCGAACCGTCAGACCTGTTTCTCCACTGCATTGATAAACCCTTCTGGTTCTCCCATGCTTTCCCGGGCCTCTCTTGGTAATTTCAGCTGGAACGCGGCCAGTGTGACACAATTATCGTTTTGATCGACCCTTTTCCGGCTTGTGTCTGGCCAGGTGAGAGAACATTGATCACGGCAAGTAAAAACAGTTCCATTTTGAGAGTCTCTTTTGTCCCCTCCCACCCCTCCCCCCCTCCCCGCCCCTAACACTATCTTTTTCTCCCCCTCGACCCCCTTCCGTGCCATCCCATTACCCTTTCGTTACACTTCACCCTCCCCCTCCCCCCCCGCAACTTCCAATCCCTCCTATCTCCTCCATTTCCACCCCCCCTTTCCCATCCCCACCTCCCCTACCCTCCCCTCCTCCCTACCACTCATCTAACTTCCTCCCTCCCCCCCCCTTCTCTCTTCTCCCCCCTGCTCTGCCCCTCCACTTATCAACCCCCCTATCTCAAATGCTTCCCTCCCCATTCTCCTCTTCTATTTCTCTCCTCCCTCACTCCTTTCCTGCGCTTCTTCCCCACCTCTTGTCAACCCTCCCCTCCCTCTGCTCCTCCCCCACTTATTTTCCCACCGTCTTCCCACCCTCCCTTCCCCTTTTCACCTCCCACATTTCCTCACACTATCCGTCGTTTCTCATCCCTAGTCTGCCCTCCTTCTTCCTCCCCCACCTCATTCTTTCACCCCGCACCTACCTCCTTCTACCCGTTTTTCCTCTTTCGTCTAGCTTCGGAGACTGCGGGCTCCCAGATATTCGAGGAAATTGTAACTCTTTTTTCTTAGTTTACCCCGATCGCGCAGGCATCATCGCCTCCCCTGGAGAGGTCTTTCCTTTCCCCCCCCCTCCTGACACAGCTTTCTGTTTAGATTGCACTTTTAGTTTTGTACCATGTGCGCTCTGTGCCCGGAGAAACATTTCCCCCTCTCCCCTCGGACCCCAAGCGTTTTCGGCGCGGTATTCTGGTGCAG
>Ga0179591_1329432_pt1 | contig 20170 bp, 19 predicted proteins | sample CZOMad2_1_08_16f_FD_182891 | JGI IMG/M metagenome (GOLD analysis project Ga0179591, IMG submission 182891) | Vadose zone soil fungal communities from Angelo Coast Range Reserve, California, USA - CZOMad2_1_08_16fungal (PacBio error correction) | ecosystem: Environmental > Terrestrial > Soil >... | reverse complement strand
CGCATCACTCCCTTAGATAGAGCCAACTCATCGTCGTCACGAATCTCCTCCTAATCATCTGGGTAGCAGTTTTTCTTCTTTCTCGTCTTGCGGGAACGTTTTGTTTTTTCATTCTTTGTGGTTCTCCTGAGGGTTGATAACGCCCGACACGCGCCAGTGCTTTATGTGCTCGGCGGTATTTTCCCACATAGTGCTAAGTCCTCCCCCCTACGAGTGACCGCACCGATTTTTTTTTAGGTATTTTCTGTCCCCTTATTTCCCGTTTCCTGACCTTTTTCCCCCTGCCTCGCTGTACGCGTTCGCGCGGTCGGAAGTCGGGTCAGTATGTCGACCGAGCATTTCCAATCCTTTCTCCCCTCTTGGTTGCTTTTTCCTGCTTTTCGGCGCGGGGCGCCTCCACGCCAGTTGATGGAGCGTTCCCCCCCCCTGTCTCCCCCATATCACCGGAAAGCTGGTCTCGGACGAGGGATTTTTTTTAAGCCTGGCTTGGAGGTACTCCCTCCCAGCCTCATCCTTGCGTTCCCTGCCAAACCTCCGCGAACCCGTCGTTTCGCTTGCCCCATCGTAACCAGAGTTTGAGCCCACGAACCATGACCCCCGGTCCTCCCCTTATTTCCAACTCCCTCGAGCTTGAATTGTGTCAAGGACTTCCGTCTTCTCTACGCACGTTTGTTTCTTAGTTTTGAATAAGGGCGATTTCAAATTTTTTACGTTTTTCTTTAAACCCCCCTGTTTTGTTAGTGCAACCCTGCCTTCACGCGGAAAGAATCCTCGAGGGCTGTCCCGAAGTCTACTCAGTCAAGTCTCACGGATCTTTTCTTTTGTTCGTCAAGAAGTTAATCCCATAAGCGTGGTCCTCTGCGTAACGCAGGCGGGCACTTTTTTGAGTGACCTGAAGCTTCTTTCCCCCCAACCTGATCTTTGTTTTCCCTGTCAGCCCCTACTCCTTGCTCGGGTCTCTCTCGCCTCGGCCGGTAGCACGCGGCCTCTCCTCCCTCTCGATGGCACCGAACTTCGAACTTCGTTTTGCTGTATGGCCTTATTTTTCTTCCCTTCCCTTCCGAAGACCTCCAAACTTCTTTTTATCAGCTCGGCTCGCGCGCGAGTTTTCACGTTGCGTGGCGCGACTTGAGGTCGCCCCTTCCTTTTCAAGCTCCCCCGGATTACTTGGATTGTCAAGGGCGCGTCCCCTGGCCAAGTGGGGAAGAACCCAACCTACGTCAACTCGCTTGCGTCCAGAACCGGCAGTCCTCCAACCATTTTCCTCTTCCCTTAACAATACCGCAGTGCTACCTGACTCTCCCGCAAAATTCGTCGAAGTTGAGCGGACCCCCTGCCCTCTTCCCCTCTTCTCAACCCGACCACGCTCCCCAACGTCTTGGTCGCTCATTTCTTTTTTAGCCTTCTTAATGTCAAGCGTTTTGCGTGCGAAGCTTTCTGGTAAAGCTCGGCTTACGTTGCCAGGGCGGTCGCGTTCCTTTTGCTCGATTCTCTTTCCCCCACTACTGGTCAATTTTCATGTGCGCTACCCCCTCCCCTCCCCCTGGTCTGCCACCCCTCGCGTTTCTGTTTTTTCCGACGGAGTCGCACAACGGTCCTCCCTTTTTCCTTGAACCCTCTAACGCGATGCCCGCTGTCGCTATCCCGTCAAGAACCGATCCACCGATGTTCCTTCAGCTCCCGCTCGTTCGCCTGTCACGCAGCGTGTGGATCTCGCTGTGCCAGCGAAGGTGAAGCTGCAGTTACACTCCTCTTTCCAGTTGGCTTATTTTTTTTTCCTTGTGATGCTCTTTGACGGACCTTCATTCCCGGAAAACTGGACGTACATAATTTGCTCCACCCCTAGCTTAGGTACGAACCGCGGGTTGCGAACTTTTTTCTTGGAATGAATCCTACCTTCAGTCCCTCTCCCAGCTTGGAGATCATCGAGCGGGGACGATTCAATACGATGTCGATCAGCTTCCGCTTTTTAGGATAGGCATTGCCCGAGAGGGGCCGCGAAGGTTCGGAACGGCATTTTTTTCCCATCGGCGTGATCCTTCTTCTTTCCGGTGTTTTGTGCCACCGGGGGGTTGGGAGGGACAGTTTTTCACAGTGACGATTCGTTTTAACCCTCACCTTGCCCCAGCCCCTCACTGCTCAGTGCTCCCCCCCCATTCAGCATCCGTCACGTGGACGTCGATTTTTGCGGATATGCCCCCGTCTAAAAGATAAAATGGTCGACGTGCTCGGCTCGCCCTCTTTTCCCTAAAACCTTCCCAACCCGATGGTAGCTTCTTTTTTTTTTTCTCCCCCCGTTTTGTGCGGCGCGTTGGCGCGCGAAGTCGCGGAAGGGAAAAAATCTGCTTTCCCGCGGAGGTCACCGGAAATCTTTCAACCGTTTGACCCCCTTCTCTTGACAGTTTTCCAACGGGCGTCCGTCAAACTGCGCAGGCGCAAATCGGAATCATGTACCTCTTTTCGCCAAATTTTGGCTATGTCTCAGAATCTTCCACATTCGAAGGTCGTCGATCCCTCGTCTTTACCTCACCCGATTCCTTGGTACCTCAACTCTTCGCGCCTAGTTCACGCGCGTGGCGCGTTTCCGGTACGGCAAGGACAGATCGGAGTCCCCTGAGTCTTTTTCTCCCGGGTAGAAGTGGCGTGCATTTCGGCATATGCCCGTTTCTGTTTCAACGCCCCTTGTGTCCAAATTCCCCCTTCGCAGTTTCCCTCATCTAGTGAGGGTCACCACCGCGGGTCGCTTGCCCTTCCCTGTCCGACGCCGTCACCTTTCCTCTGACTTTGAGAGTTATGTTGAACTCCACTATTAACACGGTCTTTTTTTTTCCCCTCTCCGTCTTTCAGCGTCGGCGGCCCCCGCTTTTGCGCGGTAGGTCGGCAGTTGAAGGGAAGCTCGAAAAAAAATGTCAGCAGAATTTTTCCCCACTTCGTTTCTTTCCATTTGCCTGCTTGAACCCTCTTTAGATCTGATACTCCCTCCTCCGTGTGTTTTTGTTCCTATCTCTTCCTGGTCACCCCCTTCCATTCCCTGTTTCCGTTCCCTGGAGCTTCACTTCTTTCCGACCTTCGCGCAGCCCACTTTTTCCCTCCGAAGCGCCTGTATCTTTCTGCTTCCAATGTTTCCATCGTGTTCTCAGCTCCTGAGAATCTCGGCCCTTTCACTCGACCGGTTTTTTTCCTTTTTCGTCGAAATTGCCCCAATCTTTCATTGCCCTCTATTTGGAACCTTTCCGTTGAGGTGCCGGCGCGTGGGAAAGTAATCTTTTTCCCTTATCTCCTGTTACACTCCCAACCCTCGCGCAGCTTCCTGCCTGCCGTTCGTCATTCCCTTTTCCCCGAACCCCGAGCCACTCGCGTTGACACTTTTCCGGGAACTTCTTTTGTGATCGATCGTTTTGATCGTGTATTCCTTTTCGAGGATTTATAGCATACACTCTACGGTGATCCTCGCCAGATTTTCGGGCCCTGATGCTTTTTGGGCTTCTTCCGATTTTGCGTGCGGTTGCCGGCCTCGATTTGTAACGAACTTCGTCTCCTCCCTTTGCCTTGCGCTACCTCCGCCTGACCATTTTTTTCTTCAGTGCCTTCCTTAGCGATACCCCCTCGCGTGGTTTTTTTTCCCTCCCTCCCGAGTTGAGCTGAGCGTACTTCGGTGTTGATGGTGTGCTTCCTTTAGTTTTCAATCGCCTGACGCCCAATTGACCTTGCTTCTTTCTTTCTCCCATCAAATTGGCGACACGCCGTTCGTGGACTTTTAGGCGATTGAGCCACTTCGCCGTTGAGGGCTTTTTGCCATGCTTTTCCCCCAATCCGTTAAGTCCTTACAAGTGCCGGCCTCCCGCTTCCGCCGGCCGCCGATTCGTCCTTTCCCGTGACGACTTCCTAGAGAAAAGCCTCTTTGAATCCGCGGCGAAATTTTGCTTATAGCCCATCGCTTGATCTTGCTCGCCTCCATATCGCCCTGAGCTTCTGCCCGTGATCTCTACATTGCTCCTTTGAAACGGTCGTGGCCCTCCGTTTTTTCACCCCCGGTTTTTTCCTTTTGTCTTATCCATTTTCGTCCGAAATCGCGCCACGTCCCCCCCGAGGACGTCCCCCTTCCCCAATCCGTTCCTTTTGTGAGTTGCTCCCTGCCGCGACTTTTGCCTCGTTGAACTCTCTTCTCCCCCCTGTCTCGTGATGGTACCATGCCTGTTTTTGTCGTTTCTTTATCGATGATCTCCCGCGTTCATTCTGACCGTATCTTTTTTCCGAGATTGTCGTTTGTTGGGGCCTCCTTCCTTGTACGCCCTTGCGATGTTCCCGCACCCCTTTTTCTGTTTTTCGCGGCCATTTATTGAATGAGGTCGGTGAGATCGTCGACCCCTAACGGATTAGTCCCGCACGTTTCCGCCTCTCGCCTTTTTTTACATTCGATGCCTATCGCTCGCCCGTGGTGACTTTCCGAGGCGACGAGCGACGCTGATCCGACCATTTAGTGTTGATTTTTCTTGAGCTACTCTTATCCGCTCACTTTCCGGTAGCTTTGCGGGTGTCGCCTGTAGCACCCTGCGTTTGGCATCAGTCTTGCGGAACTTGTGCAGGTCTTTTCCCGCATCGAGTTGACGAGTCGGTGTCGGTAATTCCAACCGTTTTCTTCTACTAAATTTTCAACCCTTTTTCATGGGCACGCCGCGCGATTACTTGGTGCTTCCCCTTTGCTCGCCACGCGCGTGACCTCGTCGCGAAAATGAGCCGAGTATGATCTACAATCGTGTTGGAACTGTATTTCTGTGCGGAGGACACTCGCCCAGCTGCCTTCGCCTTGTTTCAATCCCCCCTCTTCGGTTAGCTATTGACCTATGTGGCTACCCGCGATGAAGCCGGACTCATCTCCTTCGGGTGAATCTTTCCGACCCTCCCGGTTGTGACCGAATCGGGCCAGTTTCCCAAGCCCCCCCCCCCATGAAAGTGGGCGTTCCTTCATCTGCTTATTTTTAGTTCCTTCTTTTGCAGAACCCCCCTAGACCGTTTCGGTCTTCTTCGAGCTTCTTTCTCGAGGATGTTGTTCGTTTCGTTTCGGCACCAGTTCACTGTCCCCCCCCGGTGACATCAACCTTCATGGTTGTCCATCGCCCTTTCTGTCCCTCTTGTAACTTGCGGAGATAAGCCGGTCGAATTCGACGACAATTCGCCGACGTGTCCCGACCTCCCCGTGGTTTCTTTTTTTGTCGTCCCCTCTGCTGTTTATTTGCAGCTTACTTTTTTTTTTCGGAAGGTTGGTTCCATGGAACTTAGCATGCGGTGCTTTTTTGAGTGTCTTTCCCGCACGCTTCCCGTTTCACCGTCCTCGGTGCGAACCAGCTTTTCTTGATCTGGCCCGCGTACGCCGATCCTTCGGGGTTTTCTTTTTTTCGCCCGCGCCCCCCCCGCAGGTTCTCAATGGAGTTTAGACCGCGCTTGATTGATGTCTTCGAACGGCGCTTCTCCCCTGCTCTCGATGACGGGTAAGCGATGTGGGAGACCCCCTCTTCTTAGAGACCCCCCGACCGAAGCGACACTTACATTCCGCCTACTCGATCGCTTTCGTTATTTCGGTGCAGAAGCTCCATATGTTTGGCCTACTTCGTTCCGCCCTCGCCATCGCATCTGGAGCGGTGTCGCGTTCTTAATAGACTATTCATTGCCCCCCAGTTTTCGCTTTGACGCGTTCCCGCTTCTCCCGGCGCACTTGACGTTAACGAGGCTTTCTTTAGGAGATTAGGACGAGCTTTGATGTTTCAGTCTACGATATCTTTATTTCTCCTGACCACCCGTTATCGCTTGCCACCTTCCTGCCAATCCCCCGTAGTCGTAAGAACGAGTCTTCCTCCCCTACCTTTCATCTGCTCTTACCTTTTCCCAGGCTCTACTCCTTCTAATCAGAGCGCCTCGGATCCAGTTCGAGGCTATCCAACGGCCTCCTTGGGCGACGGCTACCGGCCACTCACGTCCCCGTCCATTGAGCCCTAGTTCTAGGACCCCAGCGGCGATAGAAGTCATTTCGAACCCACGATACGCCTCTAGAGAAACTCATATTCGCCACCTTTTCTCTTACCTTCCAGGTTCCCCCTGATCCCGCGCCGCTCAGTTGCTCGCTAGCACGTATGCGCGTGCCTGTTTAGCTGAATAACTGAACCTTTCTCCCCGCTGCCTCGATCTCGGAGTCCGGGCTTATTAAGGGCGTTCTCTTTTCATCAATCTATCTCTTTTCCTCCAAAGTTTTTGTTTTTTTTCCCGTTCTTTATAGTTTGCCACGTAAAGAAATTGACGCCCCCGACCACTTACAATTCGAAGAACCGGACTATCATCCTTGAAAGGGTTTGCTTATTCCTTTTTTCCCAGTCCTTCGTTCACGCGCGCGTTCTTTGGTTGTCGCTCACGAGATTCGACGCTTCGTCTCGAACCCATGTCCTGACGTTGTTTTCACGTCGTTCCCTCTCTCTGTATTTTCTGAGTCTAGTCGGTCCGGTGCCGCGATGACCTCTTCGCCTGGGCGGATTCCTGCAATCAGATGCCGAGGGTCACGCCGCTTTGGGCCACGTTATCTGGCGGCTTCGTGCTGGTACTGGATAGCCTCGAACTGTTTGAGGATCTCGGCTTTCCCCCCGACTTTTCAGAGACCTGTTGGCCGTCGGTTTCGAAGGTCACTTTTTCTTGCTTATCCCTTCCCATCGTTTCTCACAGACGAGATTTGGATTGTGGCTGCCGGTGCGGAGATCACGTTTCTAGGGACCCGAATCTTTCGCCTTATTTTTTCCAAGCTTTTCCCCCGACTTTCTCTTCCCCTGCTTCCGTGTCGCTCTCTGTGGCGGCAGTTGAACGCGTCCCCGCTCATTGTGTCTGGGAGTCTCCCAGCCTGACTTCTTTTTTTCTTTATTGATTCCTTTTTTTTCGAGGTGGATGCCAACCCCATCGTTTGCTCTGCGCCGCCGAAGGAACCGCACGGCGTCAGAGGATGGCGTAATTTCTTTATCGCAGGACGGTGTCTGCTCTGACCCTTCGGCCCCTCTCTTTTCTACTCCCCTTTTCAGCGCGTCGATAGGAGCGCCGTTCGAACTTTAGCATATCTTTCCCTAATTTAGAGCCCGCGCTTTGCGTGGAAATGCGAGTCGTTCCGCTCGCCCGCCCAGTATCTGGGCCGCCGACACGACCTGACAATCTTTCGCGGCCCGCTTCCGTTCTTTCCTACTTTTCCCTGGACCACGCCATCTCTTCAAGCCCCTGGCGTTCCCTTTTTCAAAACGCCCCCGTGTCCCCTTCTCTCCATACGTTCACCTCGAGGGCCTGAATTACAAACCTTTCCTTCTACCCACTCGTGAGCGAATGGTTCGTTTCGCAGGACTTTGACTTCTTTCTCGCCTTTTGACCGCGATTGAGACCGGGCTCTTTTTTTTCAAAAGTCCTTGATGTTTGAATTTCCCCGGGGTCACCTTGTGAAACCTTTTCTCCACCCGTTTGACCCCCCCACTCCTCGAGTGTTCCACGCCATCTCGGACGAAGCCTTCAGAAGGATCGCCGTTTGTTTCTTCCAACTCAGGGCCCCGATAAATCACTGAGTTTCAGATGCCGACAATCTTTTTTTTGACCTTTGGGTTTTCTTCCCGATTCCTTACACCCTGTTAAACCTCTTTGCACAGACGACTCGATTCTCCCTTCTTTTTTCATCGGGTGCGGTCCGCCCCGCGGCTTTTATATCCCTTTCTCCTTGGACCCCCCCGATGACGTCAGTCTGAAGGGCAGTCCTCCGCACCAGCGAAGCGTCCCCCTCTTATCTATTCCCTCTGCTTCCGTTCCGAGCGAGGTCACTTGAGTGGCTCCGCCTAGTTAGGTTCCGACTAAATCTCGGGCGTCCTGCGGATGTTTTCAGGGCGGCCTTGTCCTGAACCCCCCCCCTCCTTACGTAACCTCCCCCCTCTTGGCTTTCACTCCCCTGCCGGTCCGCAATCTGAAGCACGGCCGCCGTTGTCTACCCCCTTCTGCCTATCCCCGCATTCTCCCTAGTTTCCGCTTCGCACTTCCCGATTATCACATAACACGTTCCCACACGATGGGTCTTGATCATCTTTCAGATCTTTCCCCTCCCCTTCATTTCCCTCGCGTGGGCTTTTTCGACGTCAGTCGCGCCTTACACCCCCTTCCGTTCTTCCAGGCGACGTCAGGGCGTTCCCTCCTTCCCTTTTATCGATCTTTCCGATCAGTTCCCTTACCTGCCGCGCCATCGACACAAGGTTGTTAACATCGCGGTGTTTTTTGCGTCACGGCCCTTCAGCCGCACACGCTTACTCTCTAACCAAGATAGGTATGATTGTCCCCGCCCTTCTAGATCCTCGCTCAAAGAAACGATACACGATTTTCCTCTCCTGCCTTACTTCTTCGTTAGACCGTTTGAGGTCACGAGCGCTGGCTCGAGAGGTCTTCCCTCCCCTCCTTTTGAATGGCCCCGGGTCCCCCCCTTCCCCCGTGTGTTGGTCTTACGTCAGCGTGCCCAGTGGACTCCCCGCTCTTTCCTTCCACTCCGTTCCCAATCCTTTTTCCTTCAAACCTTTTATAACCCTTTGCGTCCCACTCGCGGAGTCCAACCGCGGTTGTCGTACGGGCGACCCCTTTTTCGCCTCCAGATTAACCTTCTAAGAGCCAGGGACGAAGCTCTGAGTCCCGTGACAACCTTTTTCCCCTCTTCTATTTCAGCTCCTGCTCGTCGCTTTAGGTTCCTTCTTGGTGCTCGAGGTCGGCCCTTTAAGGGGACAGCTCGGCGTCCCCCTTCTTCCTTAAGTTTGGTGGCCTGCCCGTGGATCCTTTGGTACCTCTTTGTAAAGGCATGCCCCCCCAGCCCTTGGCTGCAGTGCGCAACATCGGTTACTGACCGGTCGCCATGTATCTGTCGAAGGCACTGATTACCCCCCCCTTTTGACTTGCGCGTGAGATCTCCGATTTTTGAAAACACCATCCCCCTGCTGTCGATCCCACGCTCCACTCGTTGGGAGGTTTTCACTGCGTGGGCCTGAAGTCGGCACGGAAGGGAAACCTTTTCAGGAGGCTTCTTTTCCCCCTCAGCCGGGCACGTGGTTTCTGTCAAGATTCTGTTCCATCTCTTTGGCCCTTTTCAAACTCCCACGGCGCTGGCGCCATCTTAGTCACGACCTCCTGGTCGTCCCATTTCCCTATCTTGCCTTTGAAAGGGATAACCGGTCGATGTTATGGCGAGATCCTCGATGATTCCCTCCCCCAAATCTCCAACCCCACTCCTTTGTCGATCAGCTTTTTAGTTAGCGCTTTTTTCCGCGCGTGGTCGCGGGGACCTCCGGTACGCACAGGGGGACCGACGTGCGGACAGGTTATTTTTTGTGCGCGGATTGTTGCGTTTTTCCCCTGGACTTGATTGCCTTCGGGTCAACGTCCGCAACACCTCACTTTCGCAGGTTTCGACACATTCGTCCTGGATTCCTGACCGCCCCCCGGGGTCGAGAGGTCTCACCTGTCGAGTTGTGAAGTGTCTCTATTATCGGAGGTTTTGACTACCTTTAACCTTTTCGATCCCTTCCCGATCGTTTCTTGGCGGTCCTGGCGCGCGAGGTCGGTCATTTCTTCCGCCTTTCGTTCTTTTCATTAGTGCAATCTTGTGGGACCTGGAAGGATTTGACGATTCTCTATCTACTTTCTCCTCTTGGTTTTCTCAGATAATCGGTCCCCCCTGGTTCTGCCCCACGTCGTGTCCATCTTTTCCCTTCCTGATTTGCTTCCCTTTCCACTGCCGACTGGCCACGCGCGTGACTCCGACTAACGATCGGTCGTGATGACCTCTTTTCTTTGTTCTTCCCAGCTCCTTTTGACTCTCGCCTTTCCACCGGACTTTGACTTATTAGACATTTCTTGTCCCCTCTCAGCCCCAGAGTTTTCCCAACTCCTGCCTCTGTTGGCGAACATGCGAGTGTACCAATGGGTGATTTTCGGTCAAGATTCTTTTCATTTGTCAAGCCCATAGAGACTCCGCCGTTCCGCCGATTTCTCAGTCACAGATTCCCCTCTCAACGTTTTTTTGACCCTTGCCCGAGTGAGCATCGACCATCGTGTTGATTTTTTTTCTTCAGTCCCTTTTCCTACTATCATCGGACGGTGACATTCTTCTACATCAGCCCCCCTGGAGGCCTCAGGTCGTGTACGGCGATGGTGATAAACGGCTCCTTTTGGTTTAAGGATCGAAGTTGCTAGAATCCTGTCCCTTCTTCCGGCCTTTTATTCCTTTGCACTTCACGCCTGTTTTCTTTGCCGGTCCTGTGCCGGGACTTCGCGCGCCACGCTGAGTGGAACCTCCGCCCGAGTCCCACTGAGTTGAGCTGTCTTTCCCCCACAGTTTTTGTTTTGGTTTGTCTTCCTCTCGAGGGAGCTCTTTGACCTTGATTCTTCGACAGGCCCTCTTTCGTCACCTTTTTTACTGTTCGTCGATGTTGTCACCTTCAGGTTGTTCCCAATGGGGCGTCTTCCCCGTCAACTTTCCTGTTAGTCCCAGTGGTTGCACTCCCGTGCAGTCGACTGGCCCCCAGACTCTCCTTTCCTCCTTGCGAACTTAGTCCACTCCAATCTCCGTGACCCTCCGACCAAGAGAGGAGCTTCCCAGACCATGTCTGATCTTTTTTTTCCCCTTTTCCCTCCCTAGGCTCGCACTGCCGCTTCGTCTTTTATTTATCCCCCGACATTTCTCGTTTTTTCGTCAACCGTTTTTTGCCCCCCCAGCCTTTTGGGGCACCCGTTTTACGGTGCCGTAATTCCTTGCTTTCAGCCCTCTCTCGCCCAAGTGCCCTTACGCCCTTTCCCTCTTTTTTATCCTAGCTTCATTCCCGCGACTGACCTTCTCGAGCCTCGCCGTTTCCTGACCCTTCTTGCGAACTGCGATTTTTTTTTTTGCTGCTCGTTTTTTTCCGTTTTGATCCCTTTTTCTTTGTATCTCGAGGATATTCCCGCGCTTTTGCCTCGACCGGATCTTTCGCTCTTTCGCCGTTTTTTGTACTGCCCTTTTCGTTCTCCAGCCTATGTTGCGAACCCCTGGTCGTGGTCGCCTGCCCACTTTCACTGACTGAGTTTTTAGATTTTTGTGCCCCCCTTCACGCTTTCTACCTTTTCAACGTCAGATGGCCGCCGAAAGTTCAATTCGGTTCCTCCTTAGCGACCGCGCGTGACCCGTTTTTCAACTGCTGTTAACGCTTTCATCCTTTTTTTTGATCGTGTTTTGATCCGAGGATTTACCCGAGCAATTAGCCCTTTTCTAGGATTCGGAGGTCTCGGTTCTCCCCGGCGTTCTTCCCAGTGTCGGACCTGGCCGTATGTTGCGGCCACCTTGAGTTGCCTTCTTTCGGATGTCCTTCCTTAGTTTCAAGCCCTACATCCCATTCATTGCCGAGCTTTCCCTTCCTTTCCGACCCCTTCGCGCGCCCGGCTAGTGTGACCTCCTTTTTCACGAGTCCTTTTCGATGATAGTCCCCATGTGTTGGGCTTTCTTCCGCGTGTTTTTTGAACCCTCCCTACTTCCTTTCGTAGACTCCCTTTGTTTCCTAGCTTAGAGAGACTCGTTACGACCGCGCCGATGTCAGAGCGCGATGTGTTTTTTCTTTCTTCTGCGGAACGGGGGGTTTTTTCCGTTTTTTGCCTCTCTTTTCTATCCCCTCCCCCCTTCCTCGGCGTTCGTCATCTGCGAACGCTGATTTAGTATTCCCTTCTTTTTGTCCCTCCACCTTACCCTGCATCCGTTCGGACTCTTTTTTTTCGTTTTCATCTCTCTGATTTTTCTGCGTGTTCGGTAAATTTTTCCGCCACTTTTGAATTACCCCCCCTTGCATCAGGTATTTGAAAATCTCCTTCTTTCTCCCTCGCCGTTCTTAGAGGAAGACGTCATCATTCGACGACCCCCCATTACGCTCGACTTTGGCCTATCCCCCGATCCGGTGTCATCGTGAGGGCTCCCTTTCTTTTCTTCTTTTTCCCTTGGCACGTTTCGGCTTTGCAGGGAACGATTGATGAGGGCTTGCGTGGCGTCCCGCCCGGCCCACTCTTCCTTTCCAGGAATTTTCGTCACCGCTCGGTGATGGGCGAGGACGCCCTCTCACTGCTTTCTAGGCCCCTTTTTCTTCCATCAGTCCTCCCCCCCATGTGGATCACGGCTTGAGGTCGAATGCTGTGAACGGCGCCTTCCCTTCTTAGCGCGCGAATTTTTATCATCTGGCCGGTTTCTGAACGATTGCGCCTCCTCCGACCTAGGGCGAAATCCTTCGCATACATTCCGACTGCGTGCGGTCCGTCTTTTAGTTTGCGCGAACTTATGTTGCCCCATTCCTTTTCGATAGCATCAATGGCGTTCGGGCTTTTTTAGCCTCTACTCTTCAGCCCCGGCCCTCCGTTTTTAGCGGTCCGGCTCCCTTCCTTCACTTGCCGACAACACCGGCTGACTGCTTTTTTCCCCTCTATTACGTGCTCTTTTGATGCTTTCAGTTCCGTCCTTCTTTCTGTTCCTCGAACCGTGATCGCCTTTTAACGTCCCCTCCCCCCCTTCACCACTCCTTCTTCGTCAAACCGAGTGACTTACTGCCGAAAGAATTCCTCCGCCCCTCCTTTTCAACCTTACTTCGTAGTCGCCGCCGAGATCCATCAGTTCTTGTCTCAACCCCTTATCCGGAGCCGCCTCTCAGTTTGACCCTGTCAATTTCGCCACTTACCTCGATTCTAGGCTGAAAAGGATTCTCTGAGTGAGCATCGCTAAGATTCCACTAATGTCTAGCCGAAAAGCTTAGGTACCGAGTAGCCACAAATGTCGAGACCTCCCCCCAGGCGTGCCGAGACCCGCTCATCTCTCTCTTCTCGCCGCGGTGTGAAGGTCCCCTCTCTGGACTATCCTTCAATTTTTTTTAGTCCGACCTTTCGAAAACCTATTCTTCGGAGTTCCGGGCGGCTGCAGGGCGTTCGTGGACGACAATTCAGCTTTCCTATCCCTCCCTTTTTTGTTGTTGCTCTCTCTCTTTCCCTTCCCCCCATAGGCCCTGCAGCCCATGCCCGGGTGCCCGAATACTCTTTTTTTTGTGTCCTTCTGCGGCGAAAACGGGTTGCGGCGAGTCCTTTCTCCTTTCCCCACCGGCGCTCCAGACTCGCGGTTGGAACCCTATCTCTTAGATCGGATCCGCCCTGTTGCACGTTCAACGTTCGCCCCCCCTTGAAATTGTTTTATTTCCTCCTTCTTGAGGTCGAGCGATCGGGATAGGTTTTCATAGATGAATCATGATACTATGGGAAGGAGTCTCTTAAGCTTATCGGTTTCAACGACTAGGGGGCCAAGGATCGGCCTCTCCCCTGGCTTTATCCGTTGCTTTTCCCTAGCCTCCTCACCTTCTCCAGAGTTATTCTTTGCCTCCCGCATTATCGATGTGCCGTGGGCGCCCGAGGAAATTTTTATTGGCTCTTGACTACACTCGGTCGACATATGTCTTGTGCTTGTGGATCCCGGGACGGCGTTTCTCAAGGTTTCCGTGAACTCCCGATCTTTTTACTGACGTCCTCATCCCAAAATCTTCCCCCGCTCGATCTCCCCAGACATCCTTCGTTTTTGTGTCGCATTTCGGAGAATTGCTGACCGTTCCTCCTTCAGATTGTGTGATCGTCGGACACCAGCCACGGCGGCAAGATTTTTTAGTGGCTAGTTTTCCCTCTCCTGGATGTTTATTTCCCCTTAGTTTGCCGCGGGTGCCCGCCGACGTCCCGCGAAAGCGGAGGCGATGTCGTTAGCGTACGGAGGGTTGTCTTCGTACCCCCCATGTCTACCCTCTCTATGTGATCGCCAGGTTCGCTTCGCTTTAAAGGTTCTACGTGGTCTGAGCATATAAAAGTCCGGGTTTCCTCTCCCGCGCCGGTTTTTTGGTCCCCCCCCCTTGCTGGTTGGCGCGTCTGTCCTCGCCCTACCCCCAGTGCATTCTTTCCTAGCCCGATCACCCCGGCAGGATCGCCAGTTCCGAGGACTTCCGCTCATTTGTCGGGACGCCCGCGATCCGCCTCACCTGGCCTTCCTTTGCAAACGGTGAACCTTCGCGTAACCTCCGCACATCGGGGTAGCCTCACGGCCTTTCCACACCCGGAATGGTCTTCGACACCGTGATATTGTCGTCGACATTGACTTCGACCGTTCTTCTTTCATGTTGCCTCAGATGAAGACCTTTCCCCCCGCATCAGGTGCCTGATTGTTTTGATTTTACCCGGTTTCCCGGGTCCCAAATGTCACATTCAACGACACGAGATTGAACTTTTTTCACCTTCTCCGAATTTAAATTCGCCCCGGATTCGGTTTGGTTTCGACCCCGCATTTTTTTTTCCTACCTTTCAGGTCGATATGATCCATCCCGGATGGTTGCAGTGTGGGCTTTCCTTATCCTTGTTCACCACCGATCGGCGTGGGGCCCAATTTGTCCCTCTTCCCTACGAGATTCTTTGCGCGTTTCATCGGCTTTTCGTTTTTTGCACGCCAGCTTCTCACGATCGCGACCCCCTCAATTATGACATTCCCCCTTCCTCTGCGGGCGAGTTTCACCAGTCCGACTCCGAATCCATTTCCAACTAGTTCCTTTCATCAAGCTCGGCTCGGGCCGCAGGTCACGCGGTTGGAGCGATCGGTCTGAACTCCCCCTGGAAAGTCTCCCCCCTTCCTTTCCGGTCGTTAAGGGCTCCCTCGCAGTGTCAAGGTGCCCATCACCGTAATCCCGTTTTCCCTCTGTTCGGCCACTTACCCCTGACCCATTTTACGCAACATTCGCTTAGTCACGACCCGACCAGTTGCTCACTTCGCCCCCTCTCCCGCACCTATTTCACCTTTCGCCTTGTTTTGTTGACTAACTGAAAAAATCCTCGGTGTCTCCCCCCAGCACCCTCTTCCCCCACGATTTGTCCTATCTCTTCGGTCTTTTTTTCGGAAAGTTCACGCGCCTTTGTTTGTTTTTTGGAGAATTTAGTCGGCAGCGGCCATTTCAATCCTCTTCGGTCAGGCTGACGTGCAGGGCTTTCCAGCCCCCTGTTACTTGTCGATATCCTCCAGTCAAATTCATGGTGCTCCCCCTTCACGACCCCTTTTTTTAGAACATCGCGTTGATTTTGACCCCCCCTGTCCCCTTCCCCCCGCCCCCAACCCGGCGTCGACCTCTGGCAAGAGATTCACGGTCGATCCCCCTCTCTCTCTCCCCCGCGAAGCTCCCAGAACTAACACGCATGTCCCGATTCATTCGTTCGTTCTTGAGGTCCCTCGTTGCCGCTCGGTCGGTCAGCGATTTCGCTCGGCGGGGGGACCCACTTTGCGGGTTTCAAGCGTCCCATTTCCCCTCCGATCGACGGACTCCTCCCCATTTCCCTGGCACTTCCTCACCGTCGAGACACCAATCGAGGAAGATTTTTTACTCCCCCCATCTTTTTTTGCGAACGGTCTTCCTGTCAGACGATCTCACCCCGTGCGCCGCTCATGGGAGCTTTTTTTCCCCCCCCCTCATCTGACTGCAGAATACGAGGTAGATTTATCCCCTCTCTCTTTTTGCCATTTTGGTCACGCGCTGGTCTAGATTCTTCCCCTTCCAGTTCATTTTTCACAGCTCGTCACAGGGGAATCAGGGGACTTTGGCCCCGTTTACCTTTTCCGGAATGAACCTATTCGGGCACGCCCGGCCCCCCAGCCACCCTTTCCCCCTTTTCCGGTGCGCAACACCCGGAAGTCCCCGTGAACGCTGTGGCTGGGGCCTAGATGTCAGGTTGACAGCATTTCTGACCCTTCGCTTTTTTCTCTCTTGCCCCCCCCATTTCCCACCTTGGTCGATAGTTCCACTCGTTTCGCTGGCCTTCGGTTTTCCGCGCGGGCGCTTGGAAGTTTCCCTTCCAGTTCCCCCTAGTCTTTTCGCGGAGGTCAAAGGAAATCGGGCCCACGTGGAAGGATCTGAACCTCTCCGTACAATCTATTTTCCCGTGCCCCACCTCACCGGCGCATTTGCCGCAAACCTCTCCCCTTCAGTCCCTGACGCTGTCCTCCCATGGCGATTCTGTGTCGAAGTCTCCAAAATTCGAGTTGTAAGTCCTCTTTCTCCTCTAGATGTTTAAACACGCTCCCACACGAGTTCCTCTCCCCCACTAGTTTTCTCCCTTCGTTAACTCGCGTTTCTCGGGGAAGTACAGGTAAGGACTCGGCTGCGGAGGTGCGCGGAGTGTCTGTCAAAATGGTCCTTTAGACGATTCGGTCAAACGCTTTTTTTTTTCACTCCCCTTTTGCCTTGTTTTTCCTCGTTTTGGAGTTCCCCTTTGACCGCGGGGTTCCTGCGATTTGGTCTCCTTTCCTGCTCCTCTAGAAACACCGTCGATGTGCAGGGCGCGTCTCTTTTCTTTTTTCAGACCCCCCCCACACGATTTATATCATCCGTCTTGAGGGTTCCCGCGCGGCTTCTGAGGGACGCAGTGCCGGTTCATGAGGTTAAGGCCGACTTCCGGTTTTTCTGGCCTTCAGTCTTGACCGAGTCTCTTTCTCTTTTCCTCCTACGTTTGTGTGTGACTGCTAGCCGGTCAAACTTCTTCCTTTCCCCGGCCCACTGCACGTCCTTGGCCCCCCCGAGCTCCTCCGACATAGAGCGAAAAGCGCTTGCCTACTCCAGAGAAAGATGGTATTTCTTCGGCCCCTTCTTGTTTCCCCGTCTTTCAGCCGAGAATCTCGCCATTCTTTTTTCTATATTTGCTTTCGACAAATTTCCCTCTCCCTATTTTTCAATCGCTATGTTGGCGCACTGCCCGTGTTTGACAGGACATTTCGTCTGATAACGGTTCAGATCCGTACAGGTGTTCAGACAATTCCACTAGTCAACCCTTTCTCCTTTCAGTCCTCTTTCATCCGTTACCCTACTTCAAGCGCCCCGAGAGGGACAATCTTCGAGAACTATTTGTCAGAGGATCGACCATAGTGTGGCTTTTTAGTTTTTTTCTTAATTATTCTTCTGCATGGAACGGTGATTTATTAGGCCGGACCGAGAATGGTTTCTCAGGTCGTGCTCAGTCTTGCTTTTTTGTTAATGGTTGATGTGCGGCCCTTGATTGTTTTTACGACTCGGTTTTTCTCCGTTCCGGCGTTTTATTCCTTTGTGCCCGAAATTAGGCCAATCGTTTTTTAAGTACTTTGAAGCCTTCTCGCTAAAGAGCTGTAAATCGTTCCCTTGCAACTGTGTGTCTGCTTAGGAAATCGTTGTTGATTGTTCTTAAGTGAGGATTCTTTAAGAGCAAGTAGCACGTTATTTTAGTAGACAGTAGAAAATGGATCAAGAGGTCGTGAAGTCTTGCGATGTTGATACCCATGTTTAAGTGAGGTTGATTCCGGGTTGACCTACTTCGGTCACGGTTTTCCACGTTTGGGCAGTTGGAACTTCCCTTTCTTACGCCCTGCCTCAGAGATGGTACTCGTGGCACGACCCTCGCGCGGCCCCTCCCTGAGTTTCCAGACTTTACTAGCTTGGAGGGATTCCCACTCGTCTTTGCTCTTTTTCCTTCAGTCGATTAGTCTCTTTTCCATATTCTCGCCGTGGCATCTTAGGAGTACCAGGTTCTATTTCGAAACCGATTTAGTGTCAATCCATAGATGGTGATCCTGGTCGTCTTTGGGGAAGGTCTACCTTACTTTCAGGCTTCCGTCTACTCGCCCCCCCTAGATTGACTACATGACCATGGCTTGTCCTTTATCCAGCCCCCTTTCCCCCCCTCTTGACTCGCGTCGCAAAATCGCGTCACCTCCGGTGGCGACAAGCGCTGGAGCTTTCCTACCCATCGTGTTGATCGTTTTATTTTTTCTGAAGACTATTGATCTAGAGCTGGCCCCAGTAACGTTCTATGTTGATGGTCGCAGTTTGAGAATAAGTTTAGTTTTGCGCACTACTTTTGAAGCCAATTTTGTTCGTGAGGTTCTCGTATTGTAATCCTGAAGTCTGTTGAGTCGATGACTTAAACGATTTTCGTCCCCATTCAAGTATTACATTTCAAGCAGAGATTCTAGGACGACTTCCTAGAGACCCCGCTCGTGGCTTTAAGCTGAGCCCCTTCGACCTTGATCAAACATATTGTTGATAGTTTTTTCTTGAGATCTTCGGCCTTACTGCCGGAATACTCGAGACCCCGGGGATCTTGCCTGACGCTTATCTCCTATCCGAGAACGGGTCGCAACACACAACTGAGGCGTCCCTTCCAAAGCGATTGTGCCGTTCCAATTGCTTGGACTATGTTCGATGCGAAATTGACCATTTGAAGTTGATTTCGTGAGGTAACTTACCGTTATTCTTAAGCATTACCCGCCTTGGCTCCCTAGCTTTAATTTCAGTTTACGTGGTCCCCATACGGAGTCCCCAAAGGTTGAAATACCCGATAGTAAAAGTTAAGAGATTTCTTCCTTTCTTTCTTTTGAATTTTTATTGTGTAGCAAATAGACCCCCCTCCTCTTGAACGTTCCGTAATTATTTGTCCTGCTTTTCGTCACGCCTGGAGTACCTAGAACGCCTTGACGCGCTCGATCTCATTTCGTCTGCTTTCCCTAGGTCTTGAACCCCGATCAAGGTTTTGACCTAATCATTCATCCCGCACATTACCCTCCGGCGTTGGATCTGAGAACGGCCGGTATTTTTCGTTCCCTTCGTTTGTTGATGACAAAAGTCCCCGCCCTTACGGTAGCTTCAATAGTCGTCTCTCATTTCAGCTCTGGTCTTCAAGCGTTTACCGTCCAATTTTCCCCTGAAACCGGTGCCCCCACCCCCCACACTCCCCGTACTTTTAAATGCCCATTTCCTTCACGCGGTCAAAAAGGTCCTTAGCCAGAAGCTGGAGAAGGAGGCTCCCGACCATTCCGCTCTCAGGGTGACGAACCGATTCCAGGTGGGCATGTGTGCTCCATCCTTTGGGATTTGCAGTCCTCCGTTTCCGGTATTTTGTCCCATTTGTACAGCCTGGATGAGTTCTGGACGAGGTGCGTCCCGCCGCATTCTTACGGCTTCCTCGGTCGGGTATCCAGCTTCCTGCGTTGCGAGGTGCGGGGACGCCCCCAGACCTATGTGGCCAGGCACTGATCTCGGCCCCGCAAACGGCTCTTGCTCGGAACGGCTTGTAGCTGCTCGTCCCTCCCTTCTACCCGAATTTCGCGCGCGCGGCGATCCCTTTTGAGGGCCTGTTTTAGCAACCATCGATGTCGAGCATGCAAGGACCCCCTTCGCTCCCTTTCGGCTACTCGTTTTGGTCCGTCAGGCGGCTCCCCTCTTGCACCTTGGGGCCATACCTCCTCCTCAGAGCAGACTTTCATCTGGCCCGCGTAGGTCTTCTCCTCGTGCTCTTTTTACTAAAATGTCTCGTGACGCCCTTTCCTGGCTCCCTTTGCCAGCGCCCCCTTCGACACTGAGGGCTGCGTTATTTGCGATCCGTTTAAGTACGATTTTTTTGATGCTTTCCAGTCTCCTGACTCTTTCTGCTTGTTCTCGCACAACCGGGACCCGGCCCCTTGGAAAACATCCCTCCATCGTCGACGAAACGCTGCCCCTGGTCAGAACGTTGAATCATCGTGTCGGCGGCCCCCTGTATCTTGAAGTTCGATGGAGATCCTTTCGATCTTTTCTCTTGATATTCCACGGAATCAGGGCTTGATTTCGCTACTGGAAAAAGACGCTTGTGCCCTCAGTTCCATTATCGGCCTCCTCTTCAAATTCCTGCTGATCGTGTCTTCATTCGAGCCCCCGATTCCCTAATAGTCTTACATCCTCATCCGTCCCCAATGGTTGCTTCCTCATTCCGCGGGTTCTCACTCCTCTCTAGGGTCTTTCCCGCAGTGCAAGTCCGCGGTGCAGTCCGTCCCTGCGAAGACCGCAAAGTTTTCTTCGCATCGAGCCCAAGGAGCCCAGTCTGAGGGTACCCACGGGTCTTTGAAGGGGATTACTCCGTGTGCCTAGACGATCGAGGGGCCTCTCCTCCTTTGGGGGTGGGCGATTAGAAAGTTCTGGCCACGATTCCCCCCTGAATTTCAAAGAAGAAGCGGAAGCGAAGAACTCGGTCTTGAAATGGCTTACTTTGCCGGACGTTGGTTGGGGATCTTAAGCTCTCCTTCATATTTCCACAGACCCCTATCGACCGATTC
>Ga0179591_1321899_pt1 | contig 20172 bp, 21 predicted proteins | sample CZOMad2_1_08_16f_FD_182891 | JGI IMG/M metagenome (GOLD analysis project Ga0179591, IMG submission 182891) | Vadose zone soil fungal communities from Angelo Coast Range Reserve, California, USA - CZOMad2_1_08_16fungal (PacBio error correction) | ecosystem: Environmental > Terrestrial > Soil >... | reverse complement strand
ACCCCAACTGCTTGCCCCCAACACCCCCCTTATATAGGGAGACTGTACTGGTCCGCCCCCCAAATGTCCCGTTCGGATGTTTTTTTTCTTTCGTTCTGGTTGGGATGGGGTGTTTGACGTCCGCTGATTGATCTCTTCTCTGCTACTTTCTGACAATTTTCACACGCGCTGGCGTTGCACTTCAAGGCCGTTCCCCTCAGTGTGTGATGAGAAACTGCGTTTACCCCCCGGCGAACAATTCTCTACCCCAATTTGCCCAACTTGATGGGCACCCTTTCCGTGACGTATCCGGCCGGTGCATGGCTCGTTCACTGCTGCCCCCCTCATTTTTGTTTTACGTTGAAAACCAATCCTCTCACCCATTTTCCCGCTCCTCCCCCCATTTCTAGTCCGGTTCTTCCGGCGGTATCTTTTTAATTTTTACGTTGAAGGGCCTCGGGCAAAGTTTTGGGCACTCCCCCCCGTGATTTTCGTTTGCTTCTCGGTCCGCAAAAAAAAAAAAGCACCCTCCCCCCGGACAGTTTTATGAAACCGCAACTAATGGGTTTTTTACGACTGAGTTGTTTGCGAAAACAAGAGGCCACTTCTCTTTTAATATAATGCCCAAGAGCTTCCTTTTCCCCTCCCCCCCGGTCCCCTTTTATTAACGCTGCTTTGGTTTTAAGAGAGGTGTCGGCAAAAGCTATTTCGTGCGACCCTTTCTCAAATAGTTGTGGAAGGGGAGGCCCTCACCCCTCCTATTTTTTTTTTGTCGGGTCTGGTTTTTTTACCCCTTTTTTGCCACTAGAACGATCCCAGGTCTGTGACAACTTCTTACCACTCCCCCCCCTGTACCATCTTTATATTAGGGTAGTTTGTGTTCCCCCTCCCGTAGCCTTTCAATTCAATATTCCCCTTGAACGTTTCAAATAGACCAATTTCTTTTTTCCGTGTTCTTCCAATTCGGCTGGTCGTGACATAAACATTTTTTTCATGGGTTAGAAGTTGTTGCCCTTTCGTTTCCACCCCCCTCCTTTATGGGCTTTGTGAAGAATCCAACCCCTCCCATGCCCCAAACATATTATATTCTTTTAATCCCTAATCCGTGTTTTTTTTTAGATCTTCAATCCGGCCCTTTTTAGTCATCTTCAGGTGGTGCCGACCCCCCAGACTCCATAGCTTCTTTTGCTCCTTCCCCCAATTTAGAAACCAAAATGCTACACCTGCATGACCAAGTTCCCAGCAACCTTTTTTTCCGCCTTCCCCTCCCCAGCCGTCACGCGGTTGGAAGAAATGACAATATTCCGTTGCTGGAAGGTATGTTGATCCACTTCCTAGGCCTGCGCAGGGGATAATTGGAATTTGGACCCAAGTTTAGCTTTTAGACTCTCAAAATGCGGCTTATAGAAGTACGGCACTTCTTTCCTTTTTGATGACCCGTATACCCTGGGATATGGAACCTTTAAGACCACTCCCACAACCCACCAGTTGATATTTTACGCCCCCCCCGCCCGGGTTGTCCCCTCATAATTCCTAGGTTAGTACAGAAGCATCTCCCAAGGGTGCTTTCTTTTTTTCTGTTTATGTTCTCTCTTCTTAGCTGACCCCACGACATCCCTCAGGCTTCCCTTTCCCTTGCCCCCAAAATACTTTTGAGTAAGTCCGTGCTATTCCTACCATTTTCTGGGCCCCTTAAAAAGTTTGCGGAAGTTTTTCGTCTCCCACTGGACGTCTTGGATTGCCACTTTACCTGCTTCTTACCCCCCCCCTTCCTTCGTCCCTCTTTAGTATGTTGACCGTATCTTGTTTTGAGGTTCTTATTTGTCTCACTTCTTTTTAGCAACAGACGGGCGGCCCGGTCTTCGCTGCGCCGAATCGTCGGTTTCCATTCTTCATTTTGCCCCCCTTGGCAAGAGAAAATGTTTCTGCTGGTTTTTTTTCCCGAAATTTGAGGAGTTCAGTCCCCCCCCTTGTCTTTTTCCTGATTGTAGAACAAGGTCTGTCCCGCCAATGTTTTCTTTTTTTTACATTGATTCTTCACTGCGTTATGAAGCTCACACCCCCCGCTTTTCCCCATAAACCCCACTGACCCACCATCGGCCCCGTTCCCCCCCTTGTTTCGTCCAGATTGTTCCCTACCCGGAAAATGTTTTGCCCACGATTCGTTGCAGGGGGACCAAGTTGCAATTTTGAGGGGCGGTGGTATCTCGCCTCCGCATTTTACATGGGAACCTACCAGGGGGCCTGGCGGGAGCACGGTGCAAATGGGTTCATTTAGAACCGGTCCTCACCCAAAAAAATTCGGAAACCCACATTAACAGATAAACGTTGGTGCTAACCCCCCCCCCAATTTTATACGCGGTTTCGTCACCCCCGTTTTTTTCTCTGTTTATCTGGTCACTTCAGGCGTAAAGCACTCTTGCGGTGCCTGGGAAGTTTGGTTCAGTCCCCCGCGGCCCATATTTTGATGAGGTGTCCCCCTTTATATATCCCCTCCCCTTTTGAATTTGCCACACAATCCCGGTTTGTTGCAAAGGCTCCAGGGATGGGGGCCTTACGGCTACATTTCATCCTTGTGGCTGCCCTTGCATGGGTGGTTTTGAAGGAAATCTTTGCTCCACCCCCCAACCCAGATTGGCCGAACTCCACCCTTGCCCCCCGCCTTTTCCCTTTTGTCTTATCTCTCCGTAATGATTTTGGAGGTCGCCTTACTTTTCCTGGTTTTTTACAAGCTATGTAGCACGTTAAGTTCTTTTTCTGTTGCTTCCTGCGTTTTACGCAGGGGTCTTTATGCGTCCATTGCTTCAGAACGGGTCGAGGCCCCTTGTCCGTTCTTTTCCCCCACGTCGATTTTTGGCCCCCCAACAAATGACACAAGAAAAAAAAAAAAGCTCAAGCTTTTCTTTTTGGACCTTTGGGACGTGAAGAAACCAACTTCCCACAAATTCCCTATCCGTTCCCACCCAAAAAACAGTCTAGAACCTGTAATTGCTTCCTTCTCCTGTTCCCTTGGTCCCCCCACCCCGCGCACATTCCCTTTTACCCCTATCTCAATTTCTGGTGGCAAAATTTTTGGGGTCCACCCCTTTCTTCGCAATGGGTCAGCTGCACAACAAAGGGGGAACTTTACCGACTTAGTTAAACAATTCTGGGAAAACCCCCACCTCCCCCCCCCCCATAATCCGGGAAGTTCAGCCTTTTCGCATGTTCACCCCCCCTCGTCAGAACATGTGCCCCCGACCCCCGGTGGCATTTGGTCCGCAACTTCTCTTTCTTGATTCAAAAAACCCAACCTATCTTTCGCCCTTTGTTACAAAGGCTGAAACTGCAACCAAAATTTCGTCGGTGCTTTCGGCAGCAAGCGAGAAGCACTTTTTTTTTTTTTTTCCATTTCCACCCCCTACCCCCACCCCCGAGTGAAAAGGCGCCAATTCTCCCCACCCTTTTTTTCCGAATTCCACTAACTGAGAGTTTAATAGTTGAATGTGTTTTTTGCGTTCAAGTATATCCCCCCCCGTATTTCCCCAGATGATCAACTTGTGCTTTTTTTTTTTGCCCACTCCCTTCCTCTCGTATTATTGAAGGGACCACCTTTCCCTTTTTTGGTTCACCTTTTCACCTTGCAGAGTCTCCCTCCCCCTGGCTTTTTCAGAAAAAGCAAGTTGCGGCCTCCCCCTTTTTCACGCCTAGAGAACTATGAAGAAACGTGACCTTCCTTTGGTATCTTTCTCTTCCCTTTGTTAACAAGGTCCCGCACGCCAATTGAACCCGGACGAAGACCGTCCGTTATCCTTCACATTCGATTATTCCGCCCCGGGGCGAACCATCGCAGATGACAGTCAGTGACTTTAAAGAGCCTACGACCCCCCCTTTCAACCTCACCCCTTCAGCTAATTAGTTTTTGTTAAAGCTAAGACGCGTACCGGGCCAAGCTCCCCTTGGAAGTGTGCCTGTTGCCACCTTTTATATTTCGGAATGTGAATTTGCAGCCCAACTTTTTTTTTGTAGATGTAATGGAGTTGAGCTAGATTGGTCTCCGGTCTGCGTTCTGAGTGTCGGTCACTTTCCGCAAGTCCCCAACCCAGACGCAGTTCCCTTTCCCCTTTCCTTCCTCAGTCAATTATTTAGTGGGAGTTTTTTACCCCCCCCCCAGTGACTTTGTAGAGGAGATTTGTTTTAAAAGGGTTTCTGGTTTTCAGTGAGGAAACGAAAGCCCAGTCAACATGCTATTTCTCCATTGCGACGTTTTCCGGCCCCATCGAAACCCCTGTGCTGACCTGCCTGGGCCCCCAGTTTTACCAAGTCCCAGGTTTCCCTGATTCTTTAGAGTAAGGTCTGGGTCTTCCTCCCCTCTCCATCTGAGAACCATCTACATGAACGTCTTGAAGATCCCACTGGGTGCTCCCCCACCCAGCACCCCTCGCACTTTCCTGACAAGAAAAAAATTGATGCAGTCAGTGGGCCTCCTATTACTTTTCTGAAAAGGGAATTAAGTAATCGTGCCTTACCCCTTGCCCATGCTACTAGATCACTTGCTTTGCGCCCCAATATAAGAACCAAGAATTTTGCCCTATTTCTCCAGATGGTTTTTGAAAGGCCATTTGGGCCCCTCCACACTAAGCTCAATGATGGGAGAGATGACTCCGCCTATCATGGGTTGGGCCATTTTGCTGCTTCCCCCCCTTTTTTTTTTTTTTTAGTACACTTTTCTTGGCCTTTAGTCTTGGTGGGGTTGGGAACAAGTGGCTTACCATTCACCCCCTGGTTCCTCCGGATTTCCTGTGAGTCATTCGCTCTTGGTCCCCCCATTAGCTGTCTCTTTTGCGTTCCCTCATTGCGGGTTTCCCTAACAACAATCCCCTTTTTGAGCCGTTTGTTTCCCGGGATCGAAAGCTCTTGGGGGGGTTATGGAGGGACTTGGACGGGCCGGTGGATTAGAGATCCTTATTTTGTTAAAAAGTTGGGTTAATATGTTTTTACCTCTTATTTTTTTTTTCTTTTTTTCGCTAGGCGGTCATTTACCCCTTGTTGATTTTTTTTGATACAATCAATTTTTCCCCTTTTCTTTTGGGTGCCCACCTCTATCTCTTCCCAAGTTTTTTGATCCTGCTACCCTTGTTAAAAAAAAGTTAGGTCCCCACGTGGTTAAAAAATATTGGCATTGTGAGTCAACATCCCCCCTCTTTCAGTCCATATAGAAAAAAGGTTAGAGTCCCCCCCCAAACCCCTTGTGACACACCATCTCATTTATCGGTTGCCCTCAAAAGTCCCCCAACCTTCAAGTGTCTAACCCACACACCCACGCTCGATCCCTGCAAACCCGGATTCTTTATGTCTTTTCGGTACGCTTTTTCCCCATTTTTCCACAAAAGGCACCTGATATCCCCGTTTAGGACCCATAAAAGTTAGCGAAGCATTCCCCTCATCCCCAGTCCAGAAGGTTTCGGTTCGGTTTTTCGGGGATTTTGAGGACTGCCCATTGTGAACTCTTCCCTTCCCCCCCCCTTGAAACCCCTGAATGAGGGTAAACCATGGAGCGTACACCCCCACCTTCCCCCACCTCCCGTCACTTCAGCCCCTGAACACCTATCCATTGTTTTCTTTCCCCTTCCCCCCCCCCCAACAACTCGTCTGTCCCGCATATTGTTGCTAGTTCTTTTTTTTTCTTACTGAGACGCAAATTTTGCCACGATCTTCTCCCTTTTTTCCGCACAAATTCGGTTTTGCTCATCTTTCCATGAGGTCGGCCCATGCCTGCTCATCTTGAATTTTAACTTCCGATGTTTTCTGGTTGTAAGCACGTCATTTGTTTTGATTAAGTGAAGGGGTGTCCCCGTCTTTCATTTTTTCTCTTTGCTACCCCCCTAATAAAGGTGAATGGTCCTTCCCCCCACTTCCCTTCATTCCGGGGAGTAATTTTCCCCCCCTTGTCAGATTGTTGCCGCCGGTAGTTTTAGCGGTTCTGATCTCAATATCCCCCCCTGTATTGGGGGAGGTCCCTGCTTTTTTCTCTTACGCCGCGATGAAGTTTTGCCAAACCCCCCCAATCGGGCTTTAACAGTGTGGGTAAAAAAATTCACGAAAAGACTTTCGACCCCTCCCTGACGTTTTTTTTTTCAAGGGGAACCATGAGGCTTCTGTTTCTGATATTTTTTAACGCCACTCTTAAGCGTAAATATCAGACATCTAACTTCCCATTCCCCTCATTTATGTGGAATTTTTTTACCCCCCCCCCCCCCCCCCCCACGGACGTTTTTCCCCAATACCCTTGGTTTTCCGTTGCCCTGGTCGCATGTCCCCCTTACCCGGAGCTTGGTTCTTGACGTCTATGTTGCCCGTCCGTTGTCAAGCCGCCAAACATGTTCCGGTTTTAGACTCACTTTTTGCACCAAAGTTGCTTGAAATTTTTGAGAGTGAATCTCGGATTTTAAGTATTCCCCCCGTAATTTCTCGTCCGAAATGGCGTCTCTTTGGTGAATCCTAAATTTCTCACAATTGCTCACACTTTTTGTTGGCGCTCCTTTTCTATCTTTCTCTCTCTCGCTTTCTAGTCCGAAATGAAAGGGCCGTTCCCCTATCGTTTTGTTTGTTTGTTATCCCTGACTTTCCAACAAATTTACCAATTCCCCTTCCCCGGATTCATCGAAAGGATCCAAACTCTGCGGTCACCCTTTTTTCTTAACCCCCCTTTTCCCGGTGCCACAGTGATAAATTCACGCACGATTCTAAAAACCCTATTTCTCCGTGTTCGATGCGTTGCAAAACTTTTTTAGTCCCCCCTTTTCCTGTTTTTTTGGGTTAGGTTGAATTTAACTTCAGCTGTCTTGCGTTTCCCCCCCCCCCTCCCTGGTCCCTCGCATCTTTCCTTTTGGCAACAATTGTTACCACCCCCGGGTTTCTCTCCCTTTTTTTCCCCTCTAGCTATAACTTACGTCCGCCACCATCCCCTGTCGTGACAATTAGGACAAGGGCGAGTAATCGCAAACCGTCTTCACCGTCTTCGTAGTTGATTTGCTTTCTGACCCCCACTCCTTTTCCCCCCGTTCACTGGCCACGTTTTTTTTTTTTTGGTGCATTCTCAGTGTCTGCAAGTGGTGTGCCCCCCCCCCTCCCCCCCCATCCCCTGTCAAGGACCTGGCGCGTTGGCCATGAAGAAACATATTCCTAAGAAGCCAGTTTTCCGGCTTGGACCACTTTTGGTGGACCCCTGTTTCTTTTTGGAATTCTGAGGAACCACCGTTTCCGAAAACCACCCACCCATTTTCATGCTTTTTTTTTTCCTTTTTTTTCTATGTCATCGCCTAGTCACCCCCCAAGTTCAGATGGCCGGCTACTTTTCCCCCCTGGATATCATCCCGCCCCTCTCCTCCGCAGCTGTCGGGGAAGGACCAAGGGCCTACTGGTTTTGATCTTTGTAAAGTGCCCCGTCTCTAAGCTGTGTGTTGTGATCGGTTGCTACTTCACTTTCTTTCCCAAGAGAAAAGAGCGATTGGAGGTTCGGGCCCCTATATTTTTTTTTTTGAAGGCTTACTGGGGTCCCCCCCAGGTCAGATTCTTCTTGTCCCCCCCCAGTCCCTTCGTGACAACTTCCAGTTGTCAGACCCTCTGGGCTTTTTGGCACCCCCCCCCAACCCTTGCGTTTTGCCTTGCTCAAAGCCCCTAAGTTTACCCGAGCCCCCTTTTTCCGTCCGTATTGGTTCTCTTATCCACCCCCCCCTCCATTTTTTTGCTACCTCAGGGATGTCTTGACCTTTTTTTGATTGAAGTGGGAGGTTAAACCAACTCCCCCAACCAGGTCAAAATTTGTTCGGTAGGCTTGACTTTTTTCCTTACTCCCCCGCCTTGTTCTTTCCACTTTCTTTTTTAGACGTTAAGATCCTTCGTCCCTGAATCCCCCAGCCCAAGTCGGCTCCCGGTGCCTGTCTCCTACACAACCGACCGTGCAGAAAAAAGCCAACACCCACCTGGACCAGTCAAAACTTTCCCAACCCCTGAATCCCAAAAAGGGTTGGTTTAGAGGCGGGCTGTCTTTTTCTTACAAGTACCGGAGTCCCTGGTTGATTGGTTCTGTTTCTGTTTGGTTGAGCGGCTGGTGAATCCGATCTTTTTTTAGCAATTCTGTAGATCCCTTTCTCATTTTCTCGAATGCGGGCCGCCCTTGTTTGACGTTATACATTCATTTTCAATAATTCTGGTAGGGACAAAAGCCCGTTCCCCAGGAGCCCCATATTTTCTCTTTTCCAATTTTTCCCACCCCAGGTACTCTTTGGTTGAACACCTCGAAGATGATTGGGCGTTTTTAGCTGGCGGGCGGCAAGGCTGTTAGTCACCTTTTTTTACACGGTGACGAACCCCCCAGTTAGTTTCCCCCTCACCCATTTTCACGCTCCAAAACGAGTTTTAAGGTTTTAACCTACTTACGTCTTTTTCTTTTCTTTCGACCCCGTCTGTTGTTTTTTGAATCTTCCCCAGGCCGTCACGATCCCTTTTCTGCTCTCGGTTCCCTCTCCCAAAACGGGTAAACAACCCAAAACGGCCATCTTTTTTTTTCTACCCTCCCCAACTTTTTTTTTTTTGGGGCACTTCTCTATTTCTTTTTTTTTGAAAACCTCCCGAAACTCACTTAGCTTTTTTCCTTATCCACCCGAGCTACAGCCACGGAACCCCTCCTGAACCGCCTCTCTGCGGTTTTTTCGGTGAACCGGATCTTTGAGATCCGTCCATAACCCCCCCCCTTCTTTATTTTTGCTTATAACCCCCGAAGAATTTGGTGTTTTGCTTTTTTTTTTTCTTTGTCAGGCACGTCATTTACCCGATTTTTGCCACTTTTTCCTCCAATGAAGAAATGATGACCTCAGTGACTTCCCCCGCCGTTTTATTTTTGAGAAATCCTAAAGAGTCCCTCTTTTTCCACTCAATGACTTTGCCAATACTACGTTCCAACTGCTGTCTCCTCTCCCTCCTTTTTTTCTGTTCACTGCGGATGGTAGGAGAACTAAAACTGTCTTTGCCTGTTTTTATTTTTGATATTGCTCCGTGCGTTCCAAAACCTGCTATGGAGTTCTTTTTTTTTTCAAAAAATTGGGGCCCCCCCCCCCCCATCCCAATGACCATAAACCCCGGGTGATGGATCTCTCCTCTTTTTTTTTTTCCTCCCCCCCCTTCCCCCCCCCAGTTTACAAGACTCTTCCTGTTATGCCCTGGACCTTGGTTTTTGCGGTCCCCCCCCCCTCCCTTCCCCCCATCCTTTTGAGAGGGAAAGTGCTCCAACTTCAACCTGGCATGTCCAGAAACAGTTTCCTACCTCTGACCTTCAGCTTTTCTGTCTCGTCCCTCCCTCTTCTCCTGGTTCGAGGAAAGGGAGAGTGGATCGGGTTTTTTTTTTTTTTTTTTTTTTTAATTTTTGAAAAACCGCTCCCGCTTTCGATTTCTAAACCCCATGAGTTTCTGAGCGTACCGTTTGATATTTTTCTTTTGATGCCGTAGTCAAGTCCCTTCTCTTTTGATGCAGACAACCCCGAAAACCAACCCCCAGTGAGTGTGAGGTTCCGAAAACCTGGTTTTTTATTTCTTTCTCCTAAGATCCTTTTCTCAATATTAACATTCTTCTTTTCAGGGCTGATACCGTTTTTCCTGATTCCTCCTTGGTCTTGGGTATTCTCGTGACCCACACCCCCCCTTTTTGTCTTTTTTCCCACAATCCTTGAATTTAAGTTGAGAGAACGAGGAGGATCGGTTTGCTTACCTTTTGCCCTGGTGCATATTCCCCAAAAATTGGGTCCAACATCCCTTGCCAGCAGTCATGTGGAACTTCTTTTTCTTTCTTTTTTTTTTTCTTCTTTTAGTAGTTTCCCTTTCTTGGTTTAGCAACCCGTGCCGTGTTTTTCATCTTTTTCCTCCCCCGAGAGGGGATTGCTAGTTGCCAATCCGTTTTTGTTTTCAATCTTCCTTCTTTTTCATGGTACGAATGCGAGTGTCTTCACCCTAAACATTGTCTTTTCACCATGATGTAGTTGAAAGGATGTGTTTTGGAGCCATGCCGTTGATTGGTCTACCATTGCCTTTTTTTTTCCTATACGCAACACCCAAGCCCCCCCCCCCGGTCTTCACCCCCCCCCCATCCAAAATTTTGACGCATGGCCCCCTGGGCCAGTCCTTGAGTAAATTTTCGGCTTAAGCCATTTTTAACCCACTCTGTTGGGGACATTTCTTCGCTAGGTTGGAAGGTTATTCCCTTTTTTTTTTCTTTTGTGGGTCTGGGGGGAGCTTCATTTTGGTCTCCGGAGGTTTTCGGGTACCTTCTTGGTACCTTCAGTCATCGACACCAGGTTTCCCCCAACCCCCAACCCCGTTTAAAGACCCGGACAAACCTTTTTTTTGTCTGTGAACACTTTTTTTTCGAAGTCCCAATATTTTCGGAACATGGTTATTTTTTTTCCTCCTTTTTGTTGCCTCAGGAGGGTTGCGGCCAAGAACTTTTAAGTTCGGCCTGCTTTTCGGGCCCTCCCTCCCCTATTCCGCCTTCTTTTCGCCTTTATAATAACTTAGTTCTTTTTTTTAGTTGCCCAACGTCCCATCTTTTTTGGGCCGCAGAGTTTTTGCCCAGTGCATTAGCAGGTCTCCTCTTTGCCCGATTGAATTGGACGGGGTGTGACAACCGTAATAGTTCACACCCCCTCAAGTGCCGTTAACTCACATAGCGCTGTTTGATTTTTTTAATTCTTACTCTCCAGCTCTCAGTTCCCGGGAATGTTAGCTCCTTCCCGCCCCAGTTTTAGTTTTTTGTTATCCCTGTCTCAGTGTTTCTGCGTGGTGGATTAGCCTGTCTTCTGACCTTTTTTTTCTCCCCGTCTTTGGTTCCGCTAAGGCGGGGATGGCTGTTCTTGAAAAACCCTGAACCGGGTCCAAAGCGGACCGTCTCTCTTTTCCTTTTTTCTTGCAGCCACAACCGCCTCACATAATTTCCACACGAGTTCCCAAAAAGTTTAGTCGCAGTTTCAATGCTGGCCTTTTTTCTTTTTTCCCCCCCCCCCCTTGTCCAACGAGCGCGGCAGGTCTTTGCCATGGGTGTCCTTTTCCTTTTTTTCCCCCCTTTGTTTTGGCCCATTCTTAGCACTGGTTTTTTTTGCCCCACAGTGCACCCCCCCTTTTTTTCCCTCCTCTGTTTTCAGAAAACTCCATCAATCGAGTTCATCTTTTTTTCGCTTACCGCTTTTTTTCCTATGAAGTTTACCCGGATGGGGTTATTTTGGTCTACGTAAAATCGCTTCGTTTCCCCACCCTCCACACCGGATAGCCCTTGTAACCCGTTTCCTCCTTTAACTTCCACTCTTCTCGTTCCAGAGGCACCGTCTCCTTTTCCTTTCTAACCAGTTTTTGACTAACAACCAGTAGACCCTTTCCGTTCCACCAGTTCCCCCAAGTTTTTCATAGAACAGCTTTTCTATAGTTTTTAAGCCTTGGCGATTTCCTTTCCCTTTCACCCAACACAACGTTATTTCCTTTCTTCCAACCCCTGGGTACGCAGTGAACCTTGGAGTAAAGTTTTCTTTAGTTCCGGCTCTTTCCTGTTGAATCTTCTCTGTAAGTGATGTTTGCCTGCCGCTTTGTGCAGGAACCCCCCCCCAGCCCACCGAGAACTCCCCACCTCTGTGTCGAGAAAAGCAGAGGATACCACTGCTCCCTTTTCTGAGTCCTTGTCGCAGTTGTCGGACGCGTTTGCGAAGTTTCTTGCAGTTGCCGCTGTTTCCCTTCTTTTTTCCTTTTCCCCATTCTTAGTGGCCGGTCCCCCCTTAGCTTTGAAGTCGTTCCCTTTTCCCTCGTGCTACGTTTTCACCGACTACAAAGGTTGGACTTTGATTCTCCTTATGCATCTCCCTTTGTGTTCCTACCTGACACCCTCACTGTGAATCTTGGCCTTACGGGTTCCCTTCACCACTTGGTCTTTCCTTGGTGATTGCGATCTCTTTTGCGGCTGAGCCTCCTTCCTTTCTGGGGTTCGGTCTACACTGTGTTTTAGCATTACCCCGGGACCATCATATTTTCCCCTTTCAACGGCGGTAGAAAATTTTGCTCCACCCCTTCCCTTTTTTCTCTTGTCGTCTTTTGTTTCCCAGTGCGGCTGCGGAGGCACCGACCCCATTCTCCTCCCCCCCAAATTTTTCTATTTTTCGCCGGGCTTCTCCCCGACCCCCCCCAGGGTATGAAATCCCTTTCATTTTCCGCAATGGAGATATTGATGGAAGTCGGTTTCTTTTTTTTCCCCCCGAACATCTTGACCCCAAAGGAAAATGTTTTTCCCGTGTTGCTTTCCACTTTTCCTTTCTTTTCAACCCCCTGTCACCGACCCATCTTGAATGACCACGCAACAAATCTTGCGCGTCAAGGTTGTTTCCGACTATTCCTAAGGCTTGAATTCCCCTGGGAAATGTATCTTTTCTTTCCCACCCCCCACCCCCCCCCCTGGCAAGTAATTATTAGATTGCGCTCTACCCCCTTGGCTTAGCCCCTCCTAGGCCCTTTCCCCTTGCGACCCGACCAGATTTTTTTTGACGGATGCGGCCAACCCTCCCTGCTTGTCTCTTCGTGCGATCTGCGGTTGGGCTTGCGCTTCCCTGGTTGTTTTTCCCTTCCCCTTTCTGTTCTGGTATGGGGGTTTTGATTGCCAAGAGTGGCTACACCCCGTCGGGATGTTATTTCCGTCTTAGCTTTGTTGCCTAAGGCTTTTTATAATCGTCCTTTCCCTGGCTTCGTGGACCTAAAAATCCCTGTCGTTCATTATGAACGTTTGGGGGTTGTTTTCCCCAATTTTTGTCGGATGATTTTCTTTTTTTTTTCTTTCCCCGTTTTTTTCTCTTCTTCTACAGGGGGTAATACCCTTGATAGGGCTTATACCTTTTTACTTTGCGGTTTTTTTGTTCCAACAAATATTTTTACCCACTTTCTCGCTGTTTTTTTTAATTTATCCTTAAGACAAGAAGGTGTTGTGTTTCTGAGATGATCAATTTTCCCGCGAGGGACCATTTCCCGAAACCGTGTTTACCACCCTATTCTTGAGCCCAAATCCCCCCAATACCCCCCCTGAATATCCCCCCCAGGGTTCAGATGATTTTCCCCCCCCCCTGCAAAGAAGATTTTTCCTCTCAAGTCACCCCCCCCCCCCGCCCGGCCATCGGCCAAAAATGAACCCCCAAGAAGATTAGACCCTGCCCAGACTTTAGAGTCTTGTCTCCCGACACGGCAATGATTTGGACCTTTTCTCCCTCATTTCTGCAATCCAATCGAGAAGCAAGCCCTCCGACCAACCCTTGGTGAGTTTACCGTCCCCTTGTTCATCCCTAACCCGCCACATACGAACGACCTTTGCAACCCCAACCATGGACTTCCCCTCCCCCCCCCTTCCCCCCCATTTTTTGATTTTTTTTTGGATTTTTTTTTGTCAGCTGTATATTGTTATTTTTAGTCCCCTTTTTCAGATTTTGCTTTTTCGTAGACTTTTTTCCAATTTCGATTCCCTCCGTAATTATTGGCGCTTGTTTTTTTATGACGATTTAAAGAACCTATTCGCCCCCATTCTCCTCTGTCATTCTTCCTCCTCATGTGCATTTAAGTTGACATTCTGTTTCCACCTTGATGTATCATTCGAGGTTTAAAGTCCTGTCCCTAGGTCCTTTTTTTAAGAAGGAGTTGGGCTCATTCAACTTCCTTGGTGGAGAGTGGTGGTGCCGATTAATAGGGTCGTCCCTCCCCCTGTAACAAAGACATAGTAAATGCCCTTTGCCCGGTCACTCCGTGCCCCAGTCCTTTTCAATCTTGTCCCCAAGTAAACCTGTCTCCTTCTCCTTCGAGGGAAATAACCTTTCCTCCATTTGGATTTCGTGCTCCGCTCACTTTTGGTCCCCAACCTCCAAGAACCCCCCCCCCCACGGTTACCAGTCAGTTAAAAACACGACCAGTGCCTTTTCCCCTACCCCCCCACCCTTGAAGGAAGGCCGTTAACACTCTCTTGATTCTCTTTCAAAGTGTACCCCGCCAACTCGGGCCCTCGTAGTTTCCCCACTCCCCCCAGCCCATTCAGCTCTTTTGTGAAATTCCCCCCCCGTTTCCTCCACGAAAAATGGGGACCGGCGAAGGAAAACTTTCTTCGTTCGTAGCGTTCTGTCTGAAGGATAGCACTCCCCCTTTCTCTTGTTCCTGTTTATTTCAGTAGCCTCTACTTTTCACAGTTTCCCCCCGCAGGTCCCCACCAATTTGCGCCAGCGAGATCGCCCCTTTCCTTCTTTCCCTGTTTTTACCTGTCCTCGTCCGTTTTTAGATCCTCACCATCGTTGAAATCCGGAATAACAAGGGTCGACCCTCCCACCTTACCAGCTTCGCTGTTTCACTAGTGATCTTTCAGTGGCTTTAGCAGCCCCCGCCAACCGATTTTTTTTATTCTCCTAGTGTGAGGTTTCTTATTTTATTTTTTCCGCCCCCCCTGCTTACAAACCTCCAAACGGAACATTTTCAGCCATGAACCCATTCTCCCCTGCAACCGATTCTCTTTTCTGCCACTTTTTTTCTACTTTTACAAAAGTGCATTTGAGTACTTGGCCCGTTGACACCTTGACCCGCGAAATAGGAGAACTTTACGACCATCTTTAATGGTGTGGAAAACTTGAGCGCGGTTCTTACGTTTGGGGTAGGGGTCCCCCCCCCTTTAGCGGTTGGGTCTCCTTCTGCGTGTCCACGAAAGTTCCCTGCGCCATCTTTCAGTTTGTAAATTTGTGCAGACCAAGGCAGACTTTTTTATGTCCTCCTCTCCCTTCCGCACCACCCCTTGGCCCCCCCTTTGACCTTTGACCACTTCGTGGTCACAGGCGCCGTATTTCCCAAGTCTGTCCCAAGGTATTTCCCGATTGTTTTTTTTTGACAACTCCGGTCTTGAAGGCCCCTTTGGGGGAACTTCCATGGTTGTTTTGCCGGAAAATTTTTTTGGAAACATGTTTTAACCAAGGGAATTGACCCTCTTCCACTGGGTACCGCCCTCCAGCCTTTGCTCTTTTGACGGTGTTCAAACCTTCTGCACATTATCCCTAATTTTACATATTAAGAATTTTTGGTCACTCAACTCTTGGGATTTCCTTTTCCTTTGTGAGGTGCTGTGGGTCGTCGAAACCCCTGTCCCCTCCAACACCACCCAAACTTTCAACAATCTTCCTCTTTCCTTTTTCCCGTTTTATTGTTGTCATAAACTTTCCGCCTCTTGACCTTCCCAATTTTCTTGCGGATAGGGCCCTGTCTATTTTTTTTTTTCCTTTTTTTTCCCCCCTACCCCGTCCCTGGACGAGTTCGTCAGGGAAGGGTCCATTCCTACCCTTTCCGTCCCTACCGTAGGCTCAAGCTTTCGGCCCTCTTTTCCTGGTCCCCTTCCTTATTAAGCAGGCAATGAGCGAATTTGTAGCGTCCCTTATAGTTTTCTTTGATAGTCTACGGGTTCCCCCCCCTTCCCCATGTCCCTCTTTTGCCACCAAAGAGCATTTAGAAACCTTTTGACTGCCCCCACTCGAATCTTTTTTTTGGCCCCCCAAACCTTGCGTGGGGTGACTTCAAGAACCTTTATTCAAACCAAACCTGGCCAACCCAGCTCTCTTGTGTCTTACAAAACTCAGGCGAAAACCTCCCCCCTGTTATTCCTTGACGTTGGCTGTCATTGTGAGGGACCATTCACACCCAATAACCGTACCCCCCCTAGTTTTTTTGCCGGAGAATGTATCAAAATTTGCCTTTCGCACTTATCTTTTGTTTTCTCTATCATTGGTAAAATGAAAAACTGTTTCTCCCCTTTTTTTTCCCTTTAAGTCGGCTACAAAACACCCTGCGACAACGAACCCAACCAATTACCTTACATTTTCTCCAAAAAACCCCTGTCCCCCCCCTGAATCTGTTTCCAACCCCTGATAGGAGATTCTATTCCTGCAGTGGCGTTTGAGATTGGTTCTGTGTGGTCTTTTTTTTTTTTTTGATGAGGGGTCATATATTCCCGAGCTCAGCCTCCCCACTTGTTGAACAATTTCCTTTTAGGCCCTCAGCCGTTTCCCCCTGGAAACGGTGAGACCCCAAATGCCTTTTTTCCCCTTTAACACAGTCGTATTCCCCCCAATGGTGGTCCCCCAACAATGTAAATGGGAAAATAAACGATAACTTTTCTTCTCTTTTTTTCCTGGGGAAAGCTGCCAGGCCCTGGTTTATCTCAACCCCCCCCCCATTAACTTTCAAAGTTCATGACAACTTTTTCTGACAAAAAATTCCGTCTCCTAATTCCGATTTTCTATCTTGCACCCAACTTCCTTCCCCTTTTCTGCCCCCAGGGTAACATTGGTGTTCCCCCCTCCCCGATCGTCTACTGATATACAGGTTTTTCCTTGCAAACCTTTGTACCCCCCTGGCAGCAACCTTACCTTCACGGCCCCCCTAACTTTAGAACAAAGCGCCCCCTCGTGTTTGTTTCCCGGACTTTCGAAGACCCTTTTGGTTTTTTTCGTTGTCGCATGTATAGTCCCCCACTTCCAGAGATATTTCCCCCCTCCTACTTGGTTCACGGGGTGCCTTGTTAGAGGCGGTACCCCCTCTTCTTAGAGAAAGCATACCCACCCACCAAGTTTTTTTCTGGTGGTCCGCAACGCAGAAATGTTGTGTGGGCTTTCTGATTCCCCCCTTTCCTCACTATCATTGTTCGGTTGGTCAATAATTTCACCAACACATTCAGATATTGGCCCCGGACCTTTGCTTTCCCTTTTGCTGGTTTAACCAAAGTTGTATTCTTGTTTACCCACCTTAACTTTTCCTGCCACTTCTCCGTGATCACCATACACATGAGAAAAGCTGCTAACGTATTTTCTTCCCACTGCAAGCTTTAGATTCTGTTAGGCACCCCCCCCCTACTGTCGACTGGAAAGGTTCGGTCAGTTGCCCCTCCTTGCGTTGAACTACCAAGAAGTCTTTTTGTCTTGATGGTTTTTTCCGCATCACCTGTTCTGTCCATGTCCCCCATATTGTCTGATCTCTCTTTAAATAATACGTCCGTCTTTTTTTTTGTCGGAGATCAGTCCCCTTTTCTTTTCCATTGTCGAACAGGGTGGGTCCCCAAAGAATAACCTTTCTCTTCTCTTTTGACAGGGGAACGTCCGGACCAAACTGCTCACCACTCCATTAAAGACCCCCCATTTTGCCCTACCATCATGAGCCTCTTGGTCCCCGTCCTTCTCCCTCTTCTCTCCTTTTCTTGGGCAACGGGGTGTTCAGTTCTCTTTTTCCTTTCTTTTACCCCAGCGCTTTACCCCCCCACCCCTGCGGCTTATTCGCCACCCAGGAAATTTCTTTTGCTTTCCCCCCCTTACTTTCACCGCCGGATTTTCTTTCCTTGGGAATTAACGACCCCCTGCCCACAAATTCTTCTTTGGATGGTTCCGCCCCCTGCTGTCTTTTGTTTTTTTTTTCTTTGCGGAAGCCTCAGGGGAAGTGGATCCTTTTCGAAGCCTCCCTCTCCCCCCTTTTTCGTCCTTTTTTCCGGTCTCTTTGATCTAGTTAAGGGCGACTAGAACTGTTCTTATTTGCGGCGCTTCATTGACCCCCCAAAAATTTGCGGTTTCACACCCTTTTTGCCGTTTATTCCCCCCCTTTTTTCCTACAAGGACAGTGGTCCCGCTCCTTTGAGTGCCCCCCAATTGCCCCTTGCCCTCCTTCAAATCTTTCGCCTACCCAGTAAGTTATGGGAAATTTCTTTTTTTTCACTTATCTTGTCGCCTTTTCCATTTTGTTTCGCTTCCCGTGAATCCTTTGCCGCTTTTATACTTTTTTTGTCTCTTAGTCTATTCCCATTGGCCCATGTCAAATTTTTGCCCCCCCCCTTTCAGTCGGCATGATGTTCTTCCTGGTTTCAAGCCTGCGTTTTTTTTATTCCCCTCCCCACCAATGATTTTCCCCATTGATGTAGTTACGGTGTCTGATTCGTGGCGCGTTTCTCACTTCTCTTTACTCTCATCGAATGGTCACCCAAGGGCTCAAACCCCAGCCCCACCTTGACCGACTCCTTGGCAAAGGCCATTTTCGTTTCGTTCCCCAATAGAATCGCCCTCTTCACTGGAAACAAGTGTTTCTCTTCGGTTCAGTGGTTTTCAAATTGACCCCCAACTGCGTGAGGGCGGGTTGTGTGGTTGTATCGCCCCCCCTTTTGTCTCCGTGACCCTTGGCGGTATGTTGGCCGATGCTAGAACGGCGACACCCACCAAAGTTGAAAAGACCAACAGTCACCCCCTTTGCTCCGACACCCCCCCTTCTTGGGCGACCCAACTATGTTGTCATTTCTCATTTTTTTATTTTGGTCCAGAATTTGCGCTAAACTCCCTCCTGATTTCGGCCTGTTCTTTTCTGGTCCCGCGGCCACTTTTTCTTCCCAGCGGGTGACCCCACTTATCCTTCTCCCTCTTTTTTTTTCCCTGCATTTTGTAGGCTGGTGGCGTCCCGGTCTTCGACGTGATTCTTGTTTCTCGAGGCCGCATGGGGTTTTGTTGAAAACCCACCCCCCTAATCGTTATCACAACCTTATTTAATTGCTAAAAATCCCCCTCTCATGGTCTTAAATTAATTACCCTTCGGCCCCCTCTTCTTCGATTCGGCCTGGACCCTGCTTTTCCCCCCTCTCGTCTCAAGTAGGTGCTGGTTTCGTGCGGGTAGAGCATGCAGGATTTCCATCAAGCCTGTTTTCGCGTCCTCTCTTTGTCGTTCTAAGCTTCTGATGACGATGCACACTGAACAGGAAACCCCATCGAAAGATGGAGTTTTTCGGATTTTTTTTTTTTGACTACCACCTCCCCACCCCCCCATCAATCCTCCAGCTTACAACCCTCCTTTGAGCCAGACCTTTTCTTGTCTCTTTCTATTTATATTTTCACCTCTGAGCAGGTCCCCCCTCCTTTTTAAGTGCGGCAATTTGGTCCCAACCACTTTGTGGGCCACCAATTATTAGACCACCTTAGATGAAAGTCCCGTGCTCCCCCTTCCCCAGAGTGCAGACCCAGACCCACTTCTCCGCGGAGCTCTCCTGACTTTCGTATGACCCGTTTTTGTTGCCTTGCCTCCACTTGTCCCTACCCCCCCCCCCTTTTTCCACGTCCTGGTGGTTCTTCCCAGTCTTTCTCATACAATTTTTTTTTTCTAATGCAAAAAAGGGCCATCTTTTGGTTTTGCTACTTTCGTCACAACTTGAAGATTTTCCTGAGGAACCGTTTACGCAACTTTTCGCGATCCATGCACCACTTGGTGCTCAACCGGACCAAATCTAACCCAGGAAGGCCTCCCCAACTTTTGCCCCTTACGAGTTGAAGGAGTTATATGTCGTCAGAAAGTAAGATCCGCGCCTTTTCCGAGCTCGCCCACTTCCTCCCTTGACAGGGGTACCCCCGTGACCACCCATGGCCCTCCCTTCCGTTCAAGATTTTGTTGGGCGGGGTACCTCTTTTTTTAGTGATTTTTGTTTTTTTAGGGTTTTTCCAATGCTCTCCGACCCCTTGACCATACTACTTTCTTTTGCGTGAGTAATAGAAAGGAGAGCCCACCCCTAGTTACACATCTCCCTCTCTGTTCTCCCCTGGGACTGTTCCCCCTCTCTGGTCCCCCGCGACGGATGTTTTTTTTTTTCTCCTTTACGGTTTTTGCTCCATGAAGTTATTCCTTTCCCCGTGATGCCTACTGCCCGGTTTCGGGTTCCTTCCCTTCCTACTGCAAGCAAACGTTTGCTCCCCCCCCCCCCCCCCCCTCGCCTTTCGAGGGCTCTTGCACGGTTTTATGTCAAGACCACTTTTGTGGGTTGGACTTTTTTTTTCTGCCCCACACATTCGTATTTGGGCGTCCCTTGTCCTCTCATCAGTCTGTTTCAGTTTTCCTGGATTCGGCATCTTTTCCCTTTTGCGGGCCTCACCCTTGTCAGATAATTGTTCAAACAATAGCCTCCCTCTTGTTCCACCTTTTTTTTCCCTTAGCGTGCGAAAAACCCCGTTTTGTCAGTCTCTTTTACCACTGACTGGTTTAGTCTTTTGCCGATTTTTTTTTTTTTCCCAGGGAGAGTTTTTTGATCATACCGTTCCATGTTCTTCACAATGCTATTTTTCATGCTGTTGCTTTTTTTTTGGAACTTTAGTGGAATCTCAAAAGGAC
>Ga0179591_1270746_pt1 | contig 20172 bp, 26 predicted proteins | sample CZOMad2_1_08_16f_FD_182891 | JGI IMG/M metagenome (GOLD analysis project Ga0179591, IMG submission 182891) | Vadose zone soil fungal communities from Angelo Coast Range Reserve, California, USA - CZOMad2_1_08_16fungal (PacBio error correction) | ecosystem: Environmental > Terrestrial > Soil >... | reverse complement strand
GCCGGCTCCCCGTCCTTCCTTTCCCCGGCCACCCCCCTTCCCCCCCGATCCGACCTTTAGCCCAGCTACTTCCTTTTATGAACTTACGCCCTATACACAAGTCACCGGAATCCTCAGCCTTCTCCTTCCCCTTTCCGAAGTTGAGGATATGACAAGTAGCCGCTGCCCCTTTGAACCCTCCGATTTCACCCTCCCCCCCCGCGTTCCCTTTCTCCAAAGCTCCACCCAACGGCAAGGCTGCCCCTTCTACTTAATCCCACCCAAAAGCCCCAGTTTGCCTCACACCCTCCTGACCTCCCCTGCCCTCCCACAAAAATCCCTCCCCGCACCGAAGGGGGCCGGCGTTCACCCCGCATTCACCCCCCTGTCCCCCCCCTTTGATACGGGAACTAAAGATCCCCCCCTTTACCTCAGGCCTGGGATACTCCCTTTTTCCCTTCCGTCCCACTACCTTTTTTTTTTCCCTTCTCTGACTGGAAAGGATCTTAAGAACTAGAACCCCCTAACCCAGTGAAAATGGGGTTTACCTTCGATGTGTCCCTTCTTGAGTTCCCCCTCAACTCCTCACCCTCCACCCCTCCCTCACATGGTATTACCGTCCCGTGTTAGTATCTGTCACCCCCCGCCCCCTTTTTAAGTGGGCACTTCTCCACGGGCACATTTCTCCCTGATTTTTCCATTCCCCCTCCCCCCTCCCCAGTGACCCCCCCCTGGCCTCCTTCTGACCCCTCAAATTAAGATCCCCCCCCGCGTCCGCGTCTGTCGGTCCCTGAAAATCTGTTATCCTGCTTTTTGCCCGTGCAAGACCTTTTTTCCTCCCCCCTGGCTTTCCGTCCCTTTTTTTTTGGTTTGGTTCCCTTCCTCCCCCCCACACCTAGTATATAATTCTTTTTTCCTTTTCTCCTCCTCTTGTGTTGTTTATCTCTTCGGGACTGATACACGAGGTGTTATTTTTTTTCTTTCCCGTTTACCACCCCCTCCCCATCTTCTTTTCTGTCCGCACACCAAGGGTCGTTTACATTGGTTCCCCCTTCAAGCAGTTTGGTGACAAGCTTGCAAGCCTCTTCCCTTCTTGCCGTTTCTTTACCAGGTCCTGTTCAGGTCCCCCCGTTTTGCTTAGGGCGGAGCCCTCCCTGCATCTCTCTGTGTCAGCTGTTGAGATAGAACCCTGAATGCAGTTTTCCCCCTTTCCTCCCTCTTTCCTCCTGTTCACAGGAACTAAACATGACACTTTTTTTCCGGAGCGTCCTTTTTTTCCCCCCCTTTTTTCCCCACAGACAGTAGGCAATCGTTTGTTCCCTTTCTTGACAAAGTCGTCGGCCACTCTTTTTTCTGTTGCCGTTTTCTTCCCGTTCCTTAGAATCTGGAAACACGGTATTTCCTCTCACGTCTTGCTCCCCTTCTTCTTCTCTCTTGCTCTGTCCTTCTGCCTTTTTTTCTTTTCTTTTTTTTTCCCGGTTGGCCTTTTCCGTTCCCGCCCCGCGTCTGACCGAATGGTTGTAGTCATTCCGCATTTCGATCTCCGCCCTTCTTTTTTATGTTTCTCTTTAAGATCGCGTTTTCATTTTGCGTCGGTTTTCCCTTGAGCAGGCCCATACTTTTTCGCTTGCTCCCCCTGTTTTGTTCCAGGTCCGTGGCAAGATTTCCCCCCCCCCCCCTCGCGGTGGGTGACACTGATGATTTCTTTTTTTGTTCTTTTCTTTTTTATAATGTAGTCCTAGCCGACTGGTGCGAGTTTTTTTTTAGTTTGCCAGTCTGGTTTCGTTCGCCACTTCCCTTCCCCCCCCCTCCCCCCCCTCTTATTTGGCCCCGCTTGTATCCCCCTGATAATTGTCCCTGCAAAGTTGACCACGTCTCCATCGCATGTCGGTTCTTTTTTTTTTTTTTTGGTGATTGAAATCCGCAACTTGGGGTGATTTCCTTTCGCTTTTTACTAATTGCTATTCGCCCCACGTTTTCCTCGTAGCCCCTTCCCTTTTGACTTTGATGTTAAGCCAAGGTTTTTTCATGAGGTTCCCCTGGTACCCACCTCCATTTCTTCTCCTTTTTTTCTTCTTTTTTCATTAAAGTTTTTCTAGCTAACAGTTGCCCCCCCCCGTTTTCGTATAGTCCATCAAGTATGCCTTTTTTTTCCCCCGTAGCAGGTCTTTGACTTCTTTTCTGGTGAGTACATTTGGGACCTGCGATTTTTCCACCTCTTTGTGCCACTCGCCTCTCTTTGGCGCTCCTTTTTTCCCTCCTACCGGCCTGGTTGGAACTCCCCCTCCCACCTGTTGACCGTTGAGCCTGGGTATTTTTGTGCCCTGTGAAGCGTCTTTCCTCCCCCTTTAGAAATTTTCTACTTGCCCTCTTTTCCCCTGATCCTGGCTGATGCTTGGGATTTAGGTGTTTTTTTGATTTTTTTCGAAAAGTGTTGACAAGGCGTGAGGCTTTCTTTAGTCAGTCCCAACGTCTTTAGTCCCCGCGAGGAGTGGTCTCTAGCCGGTCTATCCCCTTTTCCCGAATTTTTTTTCTTTTTTTTTTTTCGATAACGCTTTCTCCAAGCGCCTCAGCGTTTCGGCCTTTTTGTCCCTTTTCCTATTTTTTGCACACTTTTTTGGGTGTAATTCCCGCCCATTTTCTTTAGTTGGATTTAATTTGGCTTCTCCTTCGGGGCGTCTTTTTTTTTCTAAGTTTCTTCAAGCCACATTGCCGGTTAGACCACTTCCCCCTGCTTCCCCCCTTTTTGAGATTTTCTTCAAACGCTTGAAGTCTCAACCTCTTTTTTCCCCTTCCCTTTCACCCCACTGTGTGGGGGGCGTACTCTGAATTTGGGTATTTGCCAATTTTTTTCTTGTCGTACTGGCCTTTTTCTCCCCCTTCCCGTTTTGTTTGGGTTGCCCCCCCTACCCTTGTCATTCTTGGTGTAGCGCTGAGACTATCGAAGCCCCTTTCCTAGTGATTGTTAAGTCTACGTTCCTTCTTTTTCCTTTTTCCCCCAACCCCGCGCTCGGTTTATAGAGCCTTCTCTCTCCGTTTTCTATTAGGTTGCCTTACTTTGACCTACTGGGCCCCCTCTTTCCCCTTTCCCTTTAGATGGAAGACATTTTTTTTCACCGCATCTCGATTAGGTTGTGTTTTTCTGCCCCCCTGTCGCCCCTTCCATTTCCCGTCCTTGTTTGGGCCTTTTTTGATTGACCAACCCGTCTTTGTTATGCGTAGTACATAGCCTAGGTTCACTTTGGCCACTGGATGGTCGTCCCCTGCCCTTGGTCATTCCCCCCAAGCTTCCCCCCCCTCGCTATTTTGGAGCGTTTTCCCTCTACTGAAAGGGCCTTTCCGAGTTCCCCCGTGTCGAAAGACTCGCGGTCACCTGGTTCCGTTGTGCTTCCTTTCCCTCCTCTGGCTTAGAAACTCGTTTCGGATCATCGTTTGTTCCAGGTTTCTGGTCTTGTTGTTCTTCCCCCATTCTGTCCCCTTCAAGGAAAATTTGTCTGGGGCTATGGTCTTCTTTTTTATTTTCCCCCCTCTCTTCGTGTTTTTTATGTAGCTCCCCCCTTCCTTTAGCCACCTTCCCCCCCCCACATCGGACCTTTCCCTTTCAGGCCTGCATAAAACAGTCCCCCCCCCCCCACCCCCTGATAACTATTGAGCCCCCCTACTTACTTTGTTCGTGTCTCGTAGCCCAGGCCATTTTGATTCCCCATGACCTTTTTGTCTTTTAATTCGCCCCGTGACCACCTGAACCTCTCTCTTACCAAACTGGATCTCTCGTCTCCCTTTTTCTTCCCCCTTTCCCCCCATTTTTTGGGCCTCCCCTCCTTTTCCTTCTTTAACGGCCTAGTACTTTCCACCACCGTCTGGCCCCGCCAACTTTGACACACTAAACTTCTTTTCTTCCCCCACCCCTTCCCCTCCCTTCCCTCCCTTGTTCCCGACAACCCCCTTCTAGATCTCGTCAAAGTTCAATCCTCTCCCATGACCCCCTCTTAGTCGTTAATTCCCACTCCTGGCAATTATCTCTCCTTTCCTCTGATCTCCCCTCCCCCTTCGTTCGCCAATATTGCCCCCCCTGCCCAGGTATTTCCCCCGGGTGCCATCGTTTCACGCCCACTGACTTTTAAAACCTTTTTTTTCTTCTTCTCTCCCTCCTTCCCCACCCTGTTCTGAGCACTTCCGTTCCTTTGCTCGTCCCCCCGTTTCTCGTTTTTCTTTTTCCATTTTTTCGAACTGCCGACGACACATAACCCCGCCTTTTGAATTTTTTTCCCGTTTCCCTGTCCTTGGACCTGAAGGGACCCCTCGGGGTCTATGGCCCACGCTGTTTTAGGATGTTTTAAGTTTCCTAGTCACCCCACGCCCATACTTCCCCTCCTTCCCCCAGCCCTTTTTTCAGTTCCCCCCCTTCCACAGAACCTACGTGAATCCAACACGACTTTTTTCCAGAGACCTTTTTTTTTTTCCTTCGTGTTCGTATTTGGTTCCCCCGCGTTCCCGACTTTACCCCCCTCAGTCCTTGAGCCAACGTTTTATTCTGCCCCTTTTTTCCCCCCCTACGCTTTTTCCTAAGCCAGTAATCAAGAAGATATTTACCAACCCGATTTCAACAGTTCTCCTCTTTTCCCTCCCCCCCGTAGGGCCCCCCCAGGCCATCAAGGGGACCCCGTATCCTCCCTGAGGCTATACTCCACCCGGGATCCACTTGCCAGTTACCTCCCCCCTCCTCCATTCCCCTCCTCCCTCCACGTCACCGGCGCTCTCAATTAAAACGTAGTCTACTTTTCGTTTTCCTTTCTTCCCCCCCTTATCCCTTTAAAGCTTCAGGCACTTATCGTCTCCCCGCCGCCCCCCTTGGTGGTTTCCCCCCCCTGGTTTCCCCCCCCCCCCAAAGTCTCCTTCGGTGCTGAATCAAACGGAACACTCTCCCTGCTCGTTTTCCCTTTCCATTTACCCCTTGACCTAAAAACCTGGAGACCGTTTAACTGGGTGGGCACGTTCCCAAACTAAAACTGGTTCCTCGTGGTTTTTTACGCTAATGAAGTGCTATCTTACTTGTCCTTTCCCCCTATTCCCCTTTTGAACCTCCCGCGGAAATCCAACCCCCCCCCCCCCCCCTTTTTTTTAATGTCTTCATTAAATACCATCTGGTCTCCCCCCCCCTCTTTTTCCCCTTTTCATTGGCCTCCAGTCCCTGGCCCCCGTCTTGGCGACAACCTCCAGGTTGAAAATGCTTGGGATCCCCCCACATATCGGCCCCAAACTCCAGGACCTTTTTTTTTTTCACCCCCTCTTTATGTCTCTTTTTTTCCTCACCTTTTTCCCCAGTCATAAAACCCACCCAGATTTCTTCCTGTAGTGCCGCTCAATTTTTTTCTCCCCCCCCCTGATCAAACCCCTAACCACCTGCCCGTCCCACTGTTACCATTACCTGGCGTCCCTCAAGGTGTCCTCCCCCCCTTCCCCTCTGCCCTTCTCTCCCCCTACCCCAAGCCTTCCCTTCTCCTCAACAAACTGCCCCCCTGCCTCCCCTTACGTCCGTTCCCCCCACTGCCTTTTCTCTTCTTTCCTCCCTCACTGTAAAAATTGCCCCCAAGACCACTTCACTTTCCCCCACCTTTTTCCCAAACTTTTGCGCTCTGGACGACCGACTTTGTCTCACCCACTCCCTGTTTTTTTTTTTTCTAGAATGGAAGCCCTTCCTTCCAGAAAGTTTTCCCCCCCCCCTAACTGACAGTCCCCCCTGTTGTTCACTTTGCTCCTGCTTTAGAATCTCCAACCGCCCCACGTCCCTTTTTCTCCCTTCTTCCCCGTGGATGATTATTCTTATCTGGACGCCATGCCCTTCCGCCTGGGGTCCCGTATAGTTCCCCGGCACCTTCAGATTGCTTTCGCCTCCCCCCCTTTCCCTTCCACCGGTCTCTTCCTTTCCCTAAAGTTTTCCCCAGGAGGCTACTCATCGGGCTTGCAGCTTGTTTTCCCAAGGCCAATTCTTCCCTGTCAGTGCATGTACGCACCTGGCTTCGTTTCCTTTCACATGGGGCTTTGTTGCCTTCCCCTCCCCCAATCCGATCTCTTATCTTTCCGCTTCCTCCCCCTTTTTTTTTGTTTCTATTCTCTTCCTACCTTCCTTCCCGGGTTTCGTTAAACACACCATTCTTTTTTTCACTGCGTCCGAACCTTTGTCGGGTGCCTTTTTCCCTCTTTTCCCAAGCTGTTTAAGATTGGCCGGTGACCTTTTGTGATTGTCTTTCCTCGGTCCACTTGCTCCTTGCGGCTTTCCTCTTCTAAGTCTTTGGCCGGCCCAAGTTAGTACTGCCTGTGCCCTCTCAGTCCTGCCCCCCCCCTTCGTTCCTGGTAAGGTGTGTCCCAATCCAGCAAGCGGTTTGTCGTTTTTTCATTGCTTGCCTAGTTAAGCTCGATCCCCGGGGTCCGTACAGTCCTCTTCTTTTTCCCCACCCCATTCTGTTCCTGGCTTTGTCCCCCCCCCGTTTTCTGGCAGTAGCATTCACTGCTGCCAAAAAACCCCCTTCTTTTCTCTCCCCCTCCTTTCCTGGTCCTACCTTCCTGCAAATTTATTTCATTTCTTGCCGTTTCTTTTTTTAGTGGCTCTGACCTGCAGTCCTCCCCGTGTAGTTCCTTTGACAGGCAAATGGTTTGTAGATGCTTATTAAGTTTCCCTCAAGTGCAGCTTGTAGTTTTTCTTTCTTCCTGACTACCTCTTCACTTTTAAGTTTAGTAGCTCGCCTTGACAAGTCTTTTTTGGGACCTTTTCTGTGCAGTGCATTCGTTCCGTTTTCTTCTTTTGCAAGACCCCGCGAGGCGGCAGACCAGAATTGATATTGATCAGTTGTACCTGTCTTCCTACGCCCGATTCTGGTTCTCGTTTCTATTGTTGCAGTCTTTTTGGAAGCCCCCGGTCGGCAGAGAAAGAGCGGGTGGTTCCGTTGTTAGTTATAATGGCTGCCCCGTCCTGCGGGTCCAAAGCATCCTTCCTTTTTTCTGAGCCCAACTTCGTTCGTATTTTTGGGTTATGTTTTTTCCCCCCACGTCTTCTCCCCCGGTTTAATTTTTTCCCCTTTAGGCAAGTTTCCCCGGTGTAGAGCCCCGACCCGAAGCTTCCCGCCACCTGCTTGGGACCCTGTTTTTTTTTTTTTTGCACTTTTTTCACCCCTGTCCCTCCATCAAGGTTTGTTCTTCTTTCTTTAATTTCCTTTTCGTAGACACTGCGTCTCCCTTTTTCCTTCTTTTGTTCTGAGTCCCCTTTCAGTTTTGCACCGTCATCACGTTTCATCCCAGTTGGTTTCGGCTTCTTTCCCCTTTTTTTTTCCTCTTTCATTTTTCGATCATTCAGTGCAGCCCCCCTCGACCCGTAAGGGGAGCTCACCTGTTTTTTCCCTCTCGTTAAGAAGGGTGACGTCTCACCTAGTTCCTTTTTTCGAGTTTCTTTGCCCCCTTCCGTTCCTTTTTTTCCCCTCCCTTTCCCCTTGATTCTTAATGAGCCCTCTTGTTTCTTTTTTGATGCTGGGCCTGGCGATTGCGATATTTCCTTTTTTTCTCTTTTTCCCTCTGCGTGTAGAAACTTTCCCCCCGGTTTGAACAGTTCGGATCGGGGACTTCCCTATGGCTTTCAACCTTTTTTTTTCCGGATATTAAGCCAAACGGATGTCCGAATGTTTTTTAGCCATCTTTTTCCCCCCCTGATCCCATAGGATGGCGCTGACTTACCTTTTTTCCACCCCCTTTTCCTTTGAGGCGCTCAGTGACGGTTTGGTCCTTGCGTAGAAGTTCCGTAGAATGGGAGTTTTTTTTTTCCGATGTTTGGCCTTCCCCCCCCTCCCCGCCCCTTCGTTTTATTTGTTTACCACCCGCGTTGGAAAACCCTGATGTCGTCCTCCCCCTTTTTTCAATGTGATTTTCCCTCTCCCACCAAAGGATTGTGTCGGTCTTTTGGTTACGCATCATGGCTTTTCTTTTACATCTCGCGCGAGCCTCTCCTTCCCAACTTCCCTTTTTTGGTAACTTTTGTTGTGTATCCCTAGACGTTGGCGATTTACTAACACTCCTTTACCCAGAGTCGACATCAGATTTTTTCCCGTCGCTTCTTGCTCCCCGGCTCATTCCTTTGTGACCCCGTGCCGAACTTCTCCCTTCTGAGCTTCAGAGGCGCTGCCACCCCCACGGGCGTTACATTTTAAGATCTCTTTGATTCCATTTTTTGAGTGCTGTTGACGTTTTTTTTTTGACGACATTCTCTGGAGGTTTGTATTACCCCCTTTACGTTCTGGGATGTGTCCGCCCTGCCTTTTTTTTCGTTTTTTCAGGCAGTGCGTTTGGCACCCTTTCCAACTCTAGAATGTTATGCGTTTTCAATTAAGCTCGATTTGTGCGCCAGTTTCAACCCTTTACCTCTGTACTGGATTTGGAGGGTCCCATGCCCTTAGTCCCCCCCTCTTTCCCGTTCTTGGCGGCTCTTAATGAAGCATTGACTCGTCCGTGTCAGTAAAGAAATTTTTCCGGCCTCATGCATCCCCTTTCCCTTTTGCGACCCTGTCCATAGACTTCCCCCCCGAGCCAAAAATCCTCTCCTTCATCCAGTCTTCATCGTTTTTTTTCGCTTGGTTTGTTCTTGTTTTTCTTCCCTTTTGTGAAACCCCCGACATGCCCTGTGTGTCCTAGATTCCTTTCACTCCTAATATGGTTGTTGTTTTCTCTTTGATTACCTCCCTCTTTCTCCCCTACCCCCACCCAGTCCTTTTATTTGACAGGGCTGGGGTTCTCCCCTAAATCCAACCCCAGTGGAGATACCCTAGTGCTTCTCTCTGACATGCTTCTTCGTCCGTCGAGATAGTGAGCCCCATGGTCCCGACCCATGACATGCAGTCTTTTTCTTCTGCAACACTTTCGTCTGTCAGAAATTCAGTAATGTGACCACGGCCTCCCTCGGGTTAGTCCCTTGGTTTCTACCTCCCCAGTCCTAAAATCTAGTAGTTCCCCCGGGCGTCACTAGTCTCTCCACCCAAGTCAACCCCCCATACCATTGCCTCCCTGTGCTCCACAGCCTTTTTGGGTTACAACCCCTCCCTTCTTGACCGTTTACTACCAAACTCTACTAGGAGATTAGTTCCCCCCCCCCTTGTTTTTTTTTCCCCTTCTCTTCCCAATACCAGGTTCCCTTGCGTTCCCCAGGTCCCCAATTCCCTTCTTTCTGTCAAAGACCCTCCTGCGCGATCCGCCTCCTCCTAAACCCCCCTTTTCCCTCCCCTTGAAGTGCGCCGCTCGGACAATTCGTTTTCTCGCCTTTCCTTGACCCTTTTTCGTTCCCCCTTAGGACAAGTTCGGCGTCCTACCCAGATTCCTTTTTTCGAACGTTGCCGTTTGCCCGTGTGGGCCCGTCCCTCCCCCCGGAGATTTTCCCCTTCCCGTATGCGGAGTTTTCTGCCAGATCCTTCCATGGCCTTTCTCCTAAACTTCAAATATTTGATTTTTTCAAATCCCAAAGGGCCCCGGTCTTCGTTCTGTTATGGCCAAGGCACTGTCTCTTGGGTGATTTACGTCAACCGTCCCAACCCGTAAGTTTTTTTCCATCGAGGGCCCCAGTCCCTTCTCCCCCCACCTCTGAGGGAAACCACAAACCGAAAAGTGCACACTCGGTCCCTACGGCCGATCTCGTCTTTTTTGGGACCGGTCTTCCTCTTAACTGGAACCCCTTGGCCGCTTACTCCCGAGGCTTCGCCACCCCTCCTCCGCGTTCCTTTGACCTTGCCCCCTACTGCGATGATCCGGCTCCACGCTTTTTTCCCCCCCCCAACCCCGCTTTTACCCCCCATCGGGTGTTTTCGACAGCCCACCCCGTCCTCCCATTCGGTACGAACCCTCTTTGTTTATTTATTTGCTATTACAGGGGGTGACCTTCGGTGAGACCCATTCTTTTTTTTTTCACAAAGCGTCCGTACCCCCCTTCCCCCTCTTTTTTTGTCCCGATTCCCCCCTTTCGGAAATGTATTACAACCGACGTTCTTGAGGTTGTCCCCCTCTTGGATCCCAGGTTTTTAACCAGGGAACTTGACTCGGCACCTCCTCCCGGTCCAACACGCCGTTGAGGAGGGGCCCCCAACAAAAAGGCTACTTCGAGGTGACTACCTCCCCCGTCCTTAACCACCCCTTTGACTATCGCCACTTCAAGGAAAATAAAAGCCTCCTCCCACTTCGAATGGGTTTTCCCTTTTCTTTCCCCCCTGACGGGTAAATTTCACCCCCCGCCCCCCTGTTTATTCCCGGTTGCTTTACTTTCTGCACTGCCGTACCGGCGACTACAATTTGTATTTTTTCCCTTGAACGGACTTCCCTCCCCAAAACGAGAAAATTTTTCCGAATTTTCCCCACCACGTAATTTCCAGGTTGGTTTTTTCCCGCTGTGGGAAGGGACAGTCAATATTCCTTCTCCCACCCTTTGCGCTGTTTCGGCCTTGGGGTTCCCCGTCACCATTTCCGGCAACAACCCCATATCATTTTTTTTTTTAATTCGCCCCAGATCGCCCCTACGTTCCATCTCCCTTTTTGCTTCCCCACCTACCCTGAAGAACTGATGGAGTTATCCCTCTCTTTCTCAACCGGAGACACACCTTTTTATTTACCGTGTCTTCCGGATTCCAATCCGCGCATTGCTCTCGTTCCGCCCGCGATGCCCGCGATCTGCATGGCAACCCTCCTCCCCCGTTGCTGTTTCCCCCCCCGACCTTCACCCTTCCCCCCTCGCTCCCCATAAAAAACCCCCCGCGCCACGTTGTTTCGTTCCTCCATTCACGGCCCTTTTTCTCAACTCTCGACTTTTCCAAGACCGCACTTCCTCCCGACCAAAGTCGGACCGTACCTTGCTCGACATCCTTTTTTTTTTTCCTTTTTCTTCGTATGGTCCTTTTACTCCCCGGGGTTCCTTCCATTTGGTCTCATTTCCCCTCCCTTTTTGTTTTACATCTCTCTTCCTCCCTTTTTTTTTTTTTTTTGAGTTGAGCGCCCTATCCAAACTCCCTCAAAATTTCTTACAACCGTTCTACGTGCTATTGTTCCGTCCCCCCTTTCTTTTTTTTTTCATCCTTTTGGGGACAGTCTACGTAACGGGCAACTTTACGCTTTCTTCGCCCCACTCCCTTCCCCACGGCAATTTTCCCCAGCCAGCCCGGTAACCTTCATTCTCCCTTACAGAGGCCCTAATACGGGCTGCAGACCCCCCCTGCCCCTTTTTTTTCCAGGCTTTCCCCCACTACAGAACGCCAACTGATGTCCTCATTGGGGTTTTGGGTGGGGACCCGGGGACCCACAACACTCGTATATATCTTTTCTTAATCCTAACTTCCCCCCTTGGTGTTGTCGGATCGCTCCTATTACGAGTTCGTGTCTTGGTTGTAACACCCTTTTCACCTGGATGAGACGCCCGTTCCTTTTGCTTTTCTTTTTTTGCCCCGCCCCCGTTTTACCCTTCCTTTGCTTTGAAAGCTGTCAGCCTCTCCTTCGTCTTTCTTTCCTTCCTCTCAGTTTCTTAGTGGCAGGGTGGGGGTCGTTCTCTGAACTGTAGGAGTGTCCGTTTGAACCCTTTAGCCTGTTTGCCCGTTATTTTGCCAGTTGTTTCTTCCCCTTCTAGTCCTTTCCCCCCTTTTTTTTTAGCGGGGGAGAGGAGCACCATGGGTCGGTTGTGGTCACCTCAACCCCCCAGGCAAGGTATGGCATTTTGTACCTTTGGAACTTTGGTTGGCACGTTCTGGCCTTAGCCGTTCACGTCGCTCTCAAAAAACTGTCGAGCACCGCCCGGTCTTCGCGCCTTTTAATAGTTCCCCAGTTTCCTTACCTTTTTTTTCTTTGTGTTGACTGTTGACCGCGGCTAATCGCCGCCCTTTTGTTCTTTTTTTGAAAGGAGAATTGTAGCGTTCCCCAGATTAGGGTTCTGATCCCCCTTTCCCAGCTATTATTTTTTTTCGCTAAGGTTTATCCGTTTGCGTTTAGCCTTGCGTCGAGGTCGACCTTTTGGGTGGTTTTTGGGAGGAGGGTGGTCCCCCTTCTATTTGGATTTCCGATAAGACCGCTTTTTCTGCAGCAACGTTTGGAGCATGACTCGGTATGTTTGTATATTTCTTTCCCTTGGGTTTCATTCGTTCTTGTGACAGGGTTTATCTTGCTTGTCGATGGAGTTTTCGTGTACTTGTTTCAGATGGCCGCGCCCCGCTTTCTTTTTCGGTTTGCCCTTTGTTTCGTCTCCTTTATATGAGAAGACCACGGTGCAGGTCCCCGCGCAGATATTGTGGTGTTTCCCTGAGAAATTGTGCGGCCTTTGTTTTGTTCCTTTTCCGTTAGAGTTTAAGGTAGACTTTAGAAGTTGTACGCGAGCCCCCCTTTGTGATCCGCTATCCCCCAACGGGTATGAAACCGGTTTTGCCCACTTGCCACGCATTTTCGAAACATTTTCTCCTTGATCTTAATGTCATTGTGTCTCTCGCCGTTATTCAGTTGCTTTTCGTAGCCGAAGGGTGGGGACCGGCCCGTTGTTGACTGTCGTTTCGCTTTTTGGGCGGTCCTTTTTTCGTGCCTCATTGCTGCGTTTCGAAGGTTGCTATTTAATACTTTTTGTGGCACCTCCTTTTCCCAAAAGAGGACTTGTTGCGCGGTCCTGGCCTGCCCCCCCTTTAAGTGTGACCGCACATCCCCCCGATAGTACCCGGCTCCTTCCCCTTGCTTGGTTAGGGATCCCCTATTTAAGGTTTCTCGGTGTAATCTCTTTCTAACCCCCCTCGTGTTTTACATCTTCTTTTGTGAGGATAGTTTTACGGTCCCTGAAAACCGTAAGGGTTCGTCTTTTCCTTGCTCAGTGTAATTTTTTCCGTCCCCGCGTCCGCCCCCTGTTCGCTTCGCAGTCTTTCATTGTTAGCAAGAGATAGCATCGGTCGTGTGTGCTTTCGAGTTTTCCCCCTTTTCCCTTTTTTTTTTTTTTTTTTTTTTTTTTTTTTTTTTTTTTTTTTCTTTGTTGTTGGTTTCGCCGTTTGGGGGGTCGGTTCTCATTTTGGTTTTAAGTTGCGGCGTTAAAAGTAGGGGCGGGGTGCCTGCGTCAAAACCCCGTGTGGTTTTACATGCAACTTTTGGTGGTTTTTTCATTATACCCACTGCCCGCTGTTTTTGAAATTGAAACTGTTCCCACCCTGAGGTTTATCAAAGGCAAGTGTTTAGTGCCTGTCGCAAGGCTTGCGGTTCTGTCCAGAGAGGGTTTCCACGGCCCGCGGAAACCTTTCCCGTTTGGGCCGCCTGCCTTGATCGTTTTTTGTATTTTTTTACTAGGAAGAGTACGAAGTCAGTACAACACTATTTTTCGCTTGCGCGCATTTATTTCGGTTTTTTACCTTTTTTTTCGCGTTTTTTTCTGTCTTTTTTGGAGAGCATCATCTCAAGGGAAGTTAAGCTGCAGCGTCGACTCTTCGCATTGCCTTTTACCTGGCCGATCTTTTTCTTCGCACCCACGGTGCCTGCTTTTTTTTTTCTTTTTGTCCATTCTTTTCGTTTGAGGTGTTTTTTCCCGATTGCGGCCAGGACACGAAGCTTCTGTGATGTCTTTTTAGTTCATATAGGCTTAGGTTTCTTTTACCCTTCTTTTGTAAGCTATTTTTCCTTTGATTTTTCTCCCCATCGAAGACAGCGTTTCCAGCGTGCTCTTTTTTTTCCTTTTTTCTTTATCCTGTTATGACGAGCTTTGTCAAGAAAACTCTGTACTTTCCCCCCCAGTGTTTTGTTTCGGTTTTTCTACCGTTCCACTCGTACGTTTACGATGAAAAAGATCTTTTTTTTTTTTTTTTTTTTCAGTCTGCGATCAGTAGATTGCCCTCCTTTTTTTATGGTTTGTTGTTATCCAGTCTGGCAAAAGTTAATGCATTGTTTCTGTTAGATTTTGGGTCCCTTATCTTTAATAATTTTGTTGTGTTTCGGGGGACTACCCTCTCACAAGGCAACCATTGGGACTTCCTTTTTACTTTTTTCTTTTTCAACCCGCCATAACCAAAAAAACTCATACAGTGGAGGTCTCTGCCGCCCCCCCCCCGTCTATGGGACCGTTTTAACAAGGACACCTTTTGGATTCCATGACCCCTGGTCCCTTCTCGCCCTGGTTCCCTTTAGTCCCCCCTTCCCCTTAGATTTTTTAGCTTTCTCCACACAGGCTTTTTTGTAAAGGTCATGGCATGCATTCCAGTTGCCTTCTACCGACTAGCCCCCTTTTTTTTTGCCCCTATTGGCTCTGCCCCCCCTACGCATCCCCAAAGTAACCCCTCGGGTTTGTCTCTCTGAAAACTCCCCCCCCCCGGCTCCTTTGAGCTGTCAAAAAACCTAGCCCACAGAAATTTCTTTTTTTTCCCTGGTTAGAAACACACGAAGAGATCGTCTTTCCACCCTCTTCATTCCCTCCCCCCAGTTTCCTTATTTCCCGCCGTTTATTTTCCTTTTGCCTATTTATTTTTTTTTTTCAAGCCGAGCTGTTTGGATTACCGCCGGCGCAGGTCACCCCCACGAACCTCCCCTTACTGAACTATTCCTGTTTACCAACCGATTGTCGACGTACTTTTTCGTAAACCGCCATGGGGTCTCTTCCCGACAACCCTGACAGGGGGCCCCCAAACGTTCGTTTTGTCCGGCGGCCCGTCCGCCCCCCGAGACTCCCCATTGAAAAAGCAGTGTTTTTCAGCCCCAGGACCACGGCCAGTTTGGATCCTTCACACTCCGTGAATTTGCTTCCCCCCTTAACCCCTTTGGCCCCCCCGGCGGTTGGTAGTGTTTCGAAACCAAGGCCCATGTAGGAGGTAACAGTAACCTCCGTCACCACGCCCCCCCCTCCTTCGACGACCCGCAGGACTTTCCCTTTTCCCTTTTTTCAACTCCTTTTTGGTCCCCATTACAACACCCGAAAGGTGGCCAAACTCACCTGCCCCCCTTTTGCCATTTGATTATCCCCTCTGGGCCTTCTAACCGCCCGGGTTCGCGAATAGAACCATTTCGACTGCTCTACGCGTTTTCCCTTCCGACCCCTCTTGACGTGGTTTGACGGCGCCCTACTCCTAAATAGCTGTACACATTGCTTCAACACCGAGTTCTACGCCTCACTAGAAAACTTCCCCCTCCCCCCAATCGTTCCATGACCCCCGCAAGCGTCTATCTTTGATGATTATCATTTTTGGCAGGCCCTTTCTTCCTAACCAAATTGGCCCCCCCCCTTTCCAAAGAACCGCGCCCCAAATGAGGTTTCTTCTTGGAACTTTTTTTGTTTTCACCTCGTCATAACCGCGCTACATTTAGCTGGACTGTTTGACCATGATGGAACTTTGGAACTTCCTGGTCCCCCCTGGTTTGCGGCCCCCCCTTCCCCCCTTTTCAAATTTTTCTTCCTGTGTTCCCAACACGGCTACTTGAGTGTCACCTCAGCCCTAACTGTATTTTTTTTTCCCCGCTACTTCAAGCCCCCACAAGACACGAATCCTCAAACTTCGTGCCGTCCTTTTTCTAAACTCTGGCAAGTCCCCCCAGAACAGGTCATAGTGGATTTCTTTATACGCTTTCCTTCCGTGCTCGCGTACCACTTTCTTCTTTTCACCCATGCTACCCTAAACGCTTGACGAAATCAACCTTTTGCAGATTTTGTCCCGAATTTCGTTCTTTTGGTCGCTGCGTTTTTTGTGGGAGGGCGGCAGTAGTTCATCGCGTCGGGGAGACTCCCTCCGTGAGCTTTGCTAACTGGGTTTCGAACTCCCTCCCGGCAACATCCAAATCTTCCCTTCCTTTTTCCCTGCCCCCCCCCCGATCGGTATTCCTACCGGCTTAAAATTCTATAAAAAGATCCTTTGCTGATCGGCGTATCCCGCGGCGTCTTTCCTTCTTTCCCAGTGATCCCCCCTATGAACCGCACCACCCCCCTTAAAAGTCTTTTTACAAGCGCGGCTTGCTTGACCGCTACGCACCTTGACCCCTTCCCCCCCCTCCCCTTCTTCTTTGGAGCATCACCATACACACTTTCACTTTTTTGATGAACATCCCCTGCAAGCCGACTAAACCCACACACCCGGGTCCGTTCCGTGCGCCCCTCCCCTTTTTCGGCCTTTTTCTCTCACTTTCCCACCGGCAAACGATCACGGCGTTGAGACGTAAAGATCCCCTTCCTCCTGAAAGGTTTGTAGCGAAGACCTCGTTTTGCTCGTTGGACCCCAGACACTTTTTTTTTTCTTTCTCGGACTTCTGTGGTCCTTTATTCCAGACCAGGTTTTTTTTCCCCAGCCAGACCCCATCAATGTCTTTTTACCGTGATAGAGTACGGGCTTTTGTTTCCGCCTCCTCACTTCTTTTTTTCACATCCCCTCCCTTTTTCCTCCGGACCGCTGATTACGCTATCTGGACGGCCCCCCAATTGAGAAAGGGGGGCCCGGTCATCGTTACCGGCAAACGTTACTGTTCCTGCCCAGTTCCCCCCCCTCCTTCCAGCTTTTTAAGGGTCGTTGTGCCGAGTTTCAACCTGCCCGTTTTCAGTGGAATATACGTGTCTTCCAAGATTTTTTTCCCCCCGCCATGTTCCGTTTTCCCCCCCCTTACTCCACCGTACCTTTTTTTTTGCGTTCGGGCGTCCCAGCTTGGGTGTCGGTACTTTTATCCCCCCCTCTGTAATAATCCTCTCCTTTGTTGTTTGTTTTTTTTTTCTGGATCCTCTCTTATCTCTTTGTGATCGGGCCTTTTTTCCCCCCACCACGCCATTTGAAGACGTGGACCACCGTTTGGTACTTGGTGAATTTTTCTGGCACCAGGGATTGGCCCTTGGTTTGCCCCGCTGGCCCCTTTTCGCCTTCCTGGCGGCCCCTTTTTCAGGTTTCTGTTCTTTTCCTTTTTTGGGCTTCCGATTGCCGGTGGCTGGGGAGTTTTTTTCAAGCCGTAGAAGTGTTTTTTTTTGAACCCGGATTCCTATGCCCCCTTTGCTTGCAGGGTGTCTTTTCCCCCCCTATCCTCCCACAGGGCATGGTCGCGTCTATTTTAGTTTGAGAGTCTGCCCCAAATTCGCTTTTTTTGCATCTTATTTTCATTTTGAACCACTGGTCGGTTTCTGGTACGTTTCTTTTTTCTTGTTCCATTTTTCTCCTTCCCCTTCGAAGAAACCGTTATGCGGGTTATTAGGCGGTTTAATGAGGGCCCTTTGAATTTGAGTCGTTTTTTGCTGCGTTGCTCGTTTTTTCGTTGAATTGCGGCGATCCCCGACCCCCAAAAAACAAAAAAAAACCAAAAAACTACCAAGCCTCACTCCCCCCCCCCAAAAAAAAAAATCAACCCCCAAGACCAACACAACCACGACCCCCCCCCCCCCCCCCACCCCCCCCCACCAAAAAAAAAAAAATAACCGCCAACCCCCACCCCAAACCAATAAACCACATCAAAAAAGCACCCCCGACAATAAACCCCCCACCCACCCCCCCCCCCAAAACCCCCCAAAAACACCCCCCCACCAAAAAAAACCACCTAAAAAGACCCAAAAAAAAAACAAACCAACAAAAAAAACTTGTTAAAAAAAAAACCCAAAAACAACCAAAAAAAAAAACCCCTCCCCCCACCCCACTCAACTCAACCCCAAATAAAAAACAAAAACAACAAAAACCCCAACCCAAACACAAAAACCTCCCCAAACAAAAACCTCCAGTTCCCCCCAGCTAGACCAAAACCCCCCCAAAACCACCCCCAAAGACCCCCGCTCACCAACAACACAACCAAAACCCCCAATAAAAACCCCCCCCACAACCCAAAAACTCCCCCCCCCCCAAAAACCCACCCCCCCCCCCCCCCACCCTCAAACAACCACAAAACCAAAACAAAAAACAAACACCCCCCCCCCTCTCCCCCCCCCCCCCCCCCCGAACCCCCCCCCCACCCCCCCCCCCCAAAACCCACAACCCCAAAACCCCACCAAAAAACCCCAAACCCACCCCCCCCCCCCCCCCAAACAACCCCACAACCCCCCCAGTTTTTTGCCCAGTAGTGCCTTTCCCCTCTTCCTTTTTCTTCCGGCTTTTCCTTTATGGTCGTGATCCAGTCCCCCCCGATGCTTGTAGGGCTATTCAAGATACCCCTGCTTCATTTTCGCCCCCTTTTTTGGTTTTCAGGTCTTCCCTTGCGCTGCTTTAACTCCATTTCCTTCTTCCTGGGTTCTTTTTAGGTTTCTTTTTTCTCCTATCCGAGGATGGGGGCCATGCATTTTTTTGAATCTTTTCCCTTGTGTCATCTTGTTATATTCTACTCTTATACCTGCTCTCTGTGTTCTCTTTTCTATCTTGTGTTTGAAGGATTGGAGTTCCTGGGCCCACTGTTCTTGGGCCCGCGCCCCCCCCCGTCTTCTGTTTTGTGTTGCCCTCCTTCTTTTGCCTGATTACTTTCGACTTTTCACCCCCTTCCGCCTTTGTTTTACCCCACGGCCGAAGGTATGACTTTTGGTGATTCGCAATTCGGGTTGCTGGTGTTTGATGTCCCCCCGTTTTCCGCGTTACTTTACTTTTTCATTGTAGCAGTTTCTCCTTCCGTCTAGGCCCAAGTGCATTTCTCCTTTTTTTTCAACGCCCCCCCCAAACTTGCTTTTTTGTTGGGAATTTTTGTTGAAACCCTGCCAACGCCTTTCTCCCCCCCTTCTTCATCCTTTTCGGATTCTTTCAAGCCCCTTTGACAGTCTCGTCTTTGTTATTAGTTGCCGTTTTTGTCTGTTTCCTTCGAAGCACTTGCCACCGTAGTCGGTTGACTGAGTTTTATGTCGCGTCCCCCTTTTGGTTCCCTGAAGTTTCCCTTTCCCTTGTATCATGGTCCCCAGGCGGCTTTTGCCGCTCTTGTGGTACTTTTTTCCTACGTATTTTTTGAACTCCCTTTGACCCTTTCTGAACAACCTTAGAGGGGAAGGGGCGCTTTGTCTTTTCCCCTTTTACCTGCGGTTTGCACGCCTGGTACTTTTCCATGCCGCTGTCCGTCTTCTGCTTGGGCTACTTGCGCCGGTTTTTTTTTCCCGGTGTCCACTTTGCGATCTGTAGAAACCTGTGTTGCATTTTTTTATGGTGAGCCCGTTCGGCGACATTTGTTATTGCTTCGCTCCCTTTGTCGGAGGACTTTGTATTTTCTTTCCTTTTTTTCCCCGGTAGTAGCTTTGTTTGAAATTGGTCGTACGTAAGCTCCACGGGGTATTCCCGCATTCCGGCTATCGGGGCTGTTCTTTTGATTCCGAGTCCCTTAGGGTGTTTGTCTTTCGCCGTAGGGATTTGCTGGTCTCATGATGCCTCCGACGGAGGGGGCTCGGTGACCGCGTTTTCCATTCCCCCTTCCCGTCCCCACATTTTTCGGGTGGGGGTCCTAGAAAAGCCCGGGGCAAGTGGTCGTTTTTTCTTTTTTTCAGTAAGTTGGGTTGCAAGGCTTCAAATTTTGTCTTTTCTTTCTTTTGGCGTTTCCCCTTTTTCCTCTTTTCTTTACCCCTCTTGCTTCCCCCTGGCCGCGTAGAAAACGGCACCGTTACACGCACTTCGTTGGTTAGGTTTTCGCTTCTCGACCGATTTTTACGGACTTCCTTCCCCGTCGACAATAGATTTCGCCGGCTTTTTCGGCCCCCCTTTCTTTCGGTGGACGCGCCGCGTTGCGTACTTTCACTAAGCGATGATCCGACTACCCCCGGAACGTGACCCTACGCTTTGCAGCTTTTTTGGGACCATTTGTCTTAGATTGACGCTTTTCGGAATCTCTTCGAGGTTGTAGGAAAATTTTCGTTTTTCGTTGGGCGGGTGTTTTGGGCAGGGGGGTTGGCTGGGCCGTGTGAGTTTTTTTTCCTTTCAGATTTGCGGCCCCCTTGTCCCCCCTCTTGTACCTTGGTTTATGGCGTCTAGCTAGTGTGCGGCGTTACTGGTTAGTGGATTTGTCCCTGTGCTTTTCAGGGCCCCATTCTGAAGACACGCGGTTCGCTCTTTGGCAGCTTTTCTCCAGGACATGGGTCCTGTTTTTCCTCGTCCTTCCTGAAAACTGGGCGGCTGTACTGGAAATCCTGCCGGTTGCTTTCCACGCATCGAGCTAAGAGCAACAGCTATAAGCGCGCTCACCGAGGGTCTTCCGTGGGCTTGCTTTCCCCCCGGGGCTGCAAAAGAAATTTTGGTCCAAATGGTTTCTTTGCTCGTCTGG
>Ga0179591_1340686_pt1 | contig 20174 bp, 30 predicted proteins | sample CZOMad2_1_08_16f_FD_182891 | JGI IMG/M metagenome (GOLD analysis project Ga0179591, IMG submission 182891) | Vadose zone soil fungal communities from Angelo Coast Range Reserve, California, USA - CZOMad2_1_08_16fungal (PacBio error correction) | ecosystem: Environmental > Terrestrial > Soil >... | reverse complement strand
GGCTTTTCTCATTCCTTGTAATTTACGGAACTTCCCATCTCTCTTTTGTTTCTGTTTTGTTCTTGTTTCTTCCTTTTCCCCCCCCACCCCTTTTACTCTTGAGCCCCCCCCCCTCAGATCCCTAGTTCTTGGCGGTTTTTGTTGTTGCACCTCCAACTTTCCTTTGGACCTAACTCTCATCCTCCTCAGTCCTTGGAAACCCTTTGGTCCACTACTTCCTTCCCCCCGCCTCTTCATGCCCCCGCGCACCTGAGAATAACTTTCTGTTTTGTGATATCCTTCCTTTCCTCTTCGTTCCTTCCTGCCTTCCCATGAAGTCCAAGTTTTTGTTTGCCCCCTTTTCCTGTTTCAATGGGTTTAAAGCCCCTCTTTCCCCCTCTTCATTCCCTTTTGCGCATGCCCCTCCCAACCTTTCGTTTTTTTTTTTCTGCGAACTCGTCATCGGCTTTTTAACCGTTTCGCACCCCACTTCGTCAGCCCGACCCCCCCCCCCCCCCCGCCCCTCTTCCCCCGTCTTTTGATTTTACCTTTGTCGACCTCCCTTCCCTGATGCTACCCTTCCCCCGCGCGAAGTTCTCTTTACGACTTCCGTTCGGCTCTGTTGGAAGTTCTCTCTTCAATTTTTTTTTGACCCCTCCCGGAACATTTCCCTTGAGTTCCCCCCTTTTTACATGCGGGAACCACCTTAACTTTCCCACCTCAATTGATAGCTTTCGGTCCGGCCGGTGAGGCTCCTCTTTTCGTGCTTTTCCAGAAATTTTTGCCCCCCTTTTCCTCCCCCCCCTTTTCGTTTCTTTCCCCGAATTCGTTTTGAGGCCTTCCCCCCAACCACCCATAACCCCCCCTCTGAACATGCGGCGTGTTTCGATGATTTTTCTCCCCTGGCGACTGTTTGAATCTTCAATTTTGGCTTTTGTGTCTCTTTCCCAATCTTTCTTAGAAATGACGCCTTTTTTTTTGGTTGCATTCCAGTGCCCTGCGGCCTTCCTCTGGAGGAACAGCTTTCTTTAGTCCTTGATAGTCGTTGTTCTTTTTTTTATCAGTGTCCCGAGCCTCTGGTCCATACCAATATTTTGAGTTTAGCCCTACCTTTGGATCGATCCCCCTTTTGTCAGACACTTAACTTTCATTTTATTCTTCTAAGGCTTGGGAGGAACTAGTGCGTTTCTGACATAATCTGTTAGCCAGCCCCTCTCCTACCTTTTTCCCCTCACCGACGCTCTTCCGGCGTGATTTCCCCTTTTTTTGTTTGAATTTTTTTGAATTTCCTTTTACTTTCAGTCGTCTCGAGCTTTTCCAATCGTGTGGTTCCTACTGATAACCCCCCCCCTTTTAAAATCCTCTGTTGTTGGGTCATAAAGTGTTCCACCCCTTTTCCGGAAGGTCTCCCCCCTTTTTTTCCTTTTTCTTCCCCTTCAAAAATTCTCCGTGCAGCACGCCCCCCTTTCTTCCCACGACAATCTTTGGTTTGTAATGCCTTTTTTGTTTTAAGCCCTTTTGGAGTCGCTTAGTCAGGCGCCTTTCTCCATTTGTCCTCTTCTTGAGGCCGGCAATTTCCCTTGGTCTTAAGTGGCTTTTCTTGGCCCCAGTCTCTCTTTGAGTTCCCAAGTTGTTTTTGTATTCCGAGTGCTTTTTTATTCACAACTTTCCTCATTCGGCCCGTCACCCGTGGCATTAGTTTTCTTTGCCAATGATTTTTTTGAAGCAGTTTCTCTCACACACATCCCTTTTTGGCTGTTTGATGTTTTTATTTTTTAGCTTTCTTTGGCCCCCTTCTGAACTTTTTTTTTTCCGCCACCTTTTCTTACTCGGACCCCCAAGAAACCCCCCTGCCCCCTCCCGAACAAAACACCCCAGTCTTCCCCCCCCCCCCCCGTCTGATTTCCCGTCTCAAACACCATTCCTTTGCAAATACTTTCTTTTTTTTTGCGTCCTCTCTCTGGGTTCGCTCACACATTGTCGCACCACTGAAGGCTTTTTTTTGCCTTTTTCTCTCCCAAAGCCCGGGCTTTTTTTTTCGTGCTCAATCTGACTAGACTTTGAAAACTTGCGGTTAAGTTCCTGACTTGTCGTTTGACTCCCCCCTTCCCCCCCAGATTTTGCTCTCCTTTTTCAGGCTTTTCGCCTCCTTCTTTTTTTTTCTGATCAGCTACGTGCACGTTGAGCCCTCGTTCCCTGACACCCCCTTAAGGAATGTATTTTTTTCTCTTTGATGCGTGAACTCAAGTTTTCTGAGCCTTTCTTCCTAGATTCCTCCTTTCCTCCCCCCCCCCCTTTCTTAAACTCTGAGATTCCTTCCCACCTCATGCTGTTTCTTATTCCCCCACAACTGTGCTCCCAGTCCTGTTATTTCCCCTCTTCCCACAACCCCCCCTGAGTCTCCCCGTTTGTGAGTCCCTTCCCGGTTTCACCCCCCCCCCCCCGCGCCTAACTGATCTCATTCTTCTTTCCCACCGGGACTGGCAGGCTTCAGCTTTTGCCATCTTTTTTACCTAAGCCCGCTTCCAAGATGAGGGAGCCCTGCGGTTTCTCGGCCTCGAAACTCTTCTTTCCTTGCATCCATCTGCAGCGAGCTTCCCCGATGACCCCTTGCTTCTCGTTTCTTTTTAGGAGTCTCTTTTCATGTCATTTTTTACTTCTCTCGACATTTTTGTTTCTTTTTCTTTTGATTTTCCCCTGGAGTTACCCCCCTTCCCCCTTCTCCCCTTCCTCCCAGAGTTTCCCATCGAACCCCAAGACCCCTTTTTTTTGCCGACTCCTTTTTTTTCTCGATGGAGCTTGTGCCATTGTGTCTCTTTTTTCAATTCCCCTTCGCTTCCCTCGTTCGGTTTTTTTTGAACCGAGACTTTCAAGGGTCCTTTTCCTTCGGCAGCAGAACAAGACTTTCGATCCCCCTCTGTGTTTTTCTTTGTTTCCCTTCTTTCCATCCCCCCCCTTTTCCTTATATTCCTCCCCCCTTTGTTGCCTGCGACGTCTCTCCCGTGCTGTCTTTTTTCTTTTGTTTTTGCTACCTTCTTTTCTGTTGGCTGTCATTTCCCACGATGCCCGCGGTTTCCCGGTCCGTTTTGAGTTTTAAGATTGCCATTCTCCTGGCGTTTTTCACTTTAGGTTTCCCCATCCCATTCGCCGCTTTACCCTCTATTGGTCAACAACTCCTGGTGAGTCATATCCCGTCTAACCTTTCTTTTTTCCGTCCCCCGTTTCCCCTTTATCGTGACGCCCTTTTCCTCCTTTGGAGCCTTTCGCTCTTTTCAAAGCACCAACAAACGCTTTTTACCCCATAGTTTTCCCCTGAGGACGTTCCCTTCCTCCGATTTCATTCCCTTCTCGTGATTCGCGATTTTTTTTTCCCCTTTTTTAGCGATGCGGTGGGTTTAAGTGCCAACCCTGATCTTTGTGCTGTTGCCCCCTCCGGGGCATCCGGTACCCTTTTTCGCTCTCCCTGATTCTTCATTCGGTTTTTCCCCCTTGACCGCGTTCCTTTTCAAACTTTTGCGTTCCGGACTCGTGCCCTCCCTTGTTGTTTTCCCCTCCCCTTTTTTCGTTTTCCTGCCCTCTCCTGAGCCTTTATCTATTTCCGTGGTTTTTGCTTTTTAATCACACATTATTATTGCCCTGGATTTTTTCTACCCTCTCTCTTATTCCTTTCTTTTTTTATAGGCGGCTTTTTTGCGCCCAGGCCAGCTTAGTCGGCCCGACAACTCCCACAATCCCCCCCCCTTTTTTTTGACCCTTCTCCTTGACGCTGGCTCTACGCGCGTGTGTCCTTTCCTCAGCCTTCTGTTTTCATTTTTTTCCCCACCCCACCTCCCCAATTTTTCTGTTCATCCCCTTTTTCACCCGCGCTCTTTTTTTTGGGGGGGTGTGTTGGCCCCTTCTGTCTCTTGCGCGCATCCGATATATTTTTTTTTTTCATGTTTTTTTTTTTTCTCTTTTTTTTTTTTTAGTTTCTTCCCCCCAGGCTTTTTTTGGCGTGCACAGACGCATTTGACGTCACTTTTCAGTCCTTCATCCCTCCAGGTCTGCCTTTTTTCGAGTCACTCCCTTTTAATGCATCAATTTCCATTTCTTTTGTGGCCACCCTTCACGCTCCTTTTTTTTTAAGAATCCCCCTCGCTTTTTTGTGCCACCCTTTTTTATTTTTTGTTCCCCCGATTGTTGATCCGTGCGAATCCTTTCCGTTTCTTTTTTTTTTGCCGTTCCCCCCCCTTTTTTGAACCTCCGCTCTTCCCAAAGCGCCCCTGACGGCCTCCTCCCCTCCGAAGTAGTGCGAGCGGCGTTTTCGGGGGTTCTCCTCAAGTGACCTTTTTCCTTTCCCAGAATGACCGGTCCCACAGGGGACAGCTTTCCTTCTGCACAATGACTTCGGGTTTTCTTTTCAAGCAAGTTTCCCAGTTACCAGATTTCCGGTTTTGAACCTTCCCTTTTTCTTTTCAAGGGCGTTTTGGAACGTTAAAACCCGTTTTATCCGCGGGGTCTTTCGTTGGCTTCAGCAGGCCCTAGAAACCGTCCTCGGCCGGCATTAACCCTTAGTCCCCGTTCCCTGCCCCATTTCCCCTCAATTCTTTTTTTTTCTTTTTTTTTTTTTTTTTTTCTTTTTTTTTTTGTTTTTTTTTTTTGTTTGTTTTTTGTTGTGGTTTTTTTTTTTTGCCCCCCCGACCGGTTTTTTTCTTTCGGGTAGCTGCCGGAGTCTTCTGTTTTTTTTACCACACCCCCTCCGAGTTTATCCCTACCCTCCGAACCCTTTTGCCGACGCAGCCGTCATTTTGCCCGAAATTGGTTCATCACCGCAGTTTTTCATTCTGCTCGCTCCTTTGTCTTTTGACCCTTCCTCTTTCCAACCGTGAACTTATTTTTGAAACGTTTCCCCCAAGGCTCTCTGCATGGACCCCTCGGTCGCAGTCCGCCCCTCGTTGCGAATTTTTTTTTTGGTGCTTGCAAATCATCTGGCTTTTTTTTTTCCACACACCTCCCCCCTTTTGGCTTCGTTCAGCGTTCTTTTTAGAGCCGTGTCCCTACTTCGCTTTCCTTGCGTCCTTTCTTCTGGCCCTTTCTTCGGGGCTCTTTTTGTTTCTCTGAACCCCCCCTTTTCCCCCGATTTACTCTTCGGTGTTTCCCTCTAATCCCCGGTTAATAATTTTTTCACTCTGATGAAGTTCGTCGATACTCCGATTAGTCTTTTTTTCCCTCTCATGGCCCCCCTGCCATAGCATTACTTTTTTTACCTCCGGCGTTCTTATCGGCTTGTAGTCCGTCAGTTCTTTCCCTCCTTTTTTTTTCGTTTTTTTTTTAGTACCCGGGCCTTGTTCTCGGCGGAATTTAGTTCAGAGGGGCCCCTCTTTTTTTCCTCCCCCTTGTTTGTTTCTCCCTGGTCCGGTAAGTCGTCTTCGATTCTTTTTGAACAACCCCCAATCCCCATCGCTCGCCCCCCTTTCTTGTTTTTTTTCCCTAAGTCTCTATTTCATTCGTCGTTTCTCCCCCCTTGACTCCTCTTTTTTTTTGGAGAGTCCCCCCAATGATGCTCCGTGATGATTTTCGCTTGTAGAGTCTCCTTTCTCTAGGCCCTTCTCTTTTCACCTTCTGGTCTTAGTCTTATTTTGAGTGGTTGATTATCTGACCCAACCCCCCCTCCCCTCTTGCCCATTCTTTATGGTTTTTTTCGGGCTTCCACTTTTCCCCGTCTTCTCGACGGCTTTTGTTTCATTCCTTTCTTTTTGAGTTTGATTCGTCTGCAAAGCCACAAAAGCAAGTTAAACTTAAACCCCCCAAGATTTTCATGTGCAAGGGGTTGTCGTCCCCTACTCTTCACGTTCCCCCCTCTCGATGACCTTTTCTCAGAAAACGCAGACCAATTCGTACCTTCCCTTTTCCAGGTCTCCCCCCTCTGAACGGTTCCGTACTCTTTTTTTTTTTGTGCGGAAGCGGGGTCACTTCCGTCCGTTTCATCATGAAAACTCTTTTGAATGTCTTCCGTGTTCCTTCACCTTTTTCTCTCCTCACTGTTTCCCCCTTCCGTTGACCAATGGGTTTTTCTAAAAGAGACGTTTTTTTCTTTCCGGCCTTTCCCACCCTCCTTTTCATTTTCGAATTTTTCCCCCATACTGTGACTTTTTTCCTCCCCCAACTTCAGGTTTCTTCATTGAATCTTTTTCCATTTTAGGTCACCCCTCAGGCAGGGATGAGAATTTCCGCTCGTCCTAAGAATGCTTTTCTTGCTCGTTCCTTTTCTGGTCCCTGTTTCCCCCCCATTGGCCGGCTCCTGGTTTCCTTAGCTTTAAGCCCCGGGGCAGCGGCCCCCCTCTTTTGAATCCTCCCCTCTCTTGTCCGCTCACACCACTATTCTCGGTTTCATTGAGGCACTCTTTTCCGTTATTATCAACCACTTTTCCCCCCCTCCTAGAAGGCACTGTCAGGGCCCTTTGTTAGATTTTGTCCTTGTATCGGACTTACACTTCCCTTTTCCGATTGTTCCAGTTGTTTTGTTTACCTCGCATTTTCTTAAAATGGACCCAATTTGCCCTAGCAACCTTCTCCTTTTCGGTTGTTAATGCCGTTTTTTCCTGTTTTTCCCCCGTCCCTAGGTTCCGCTTCCTGGAGGTCTTAGCTGCTTCCTTCGGGCACTTATCAAATTTTCTTCCTTTTTAACCCTTTGGTTTTCTTTTCCGGCCTTCTTTTTTGCTTTACCTTTCTCACGATTCTGGCTTTTCTACTCTTTTTTTCGCTCTTTATCCAACGCGAGTTGTGTCCCTTTTTTGTTCCCGTTTTGACAGACAGTTTTTTCTTACGTCCTGTTGGCTATTCGTTGGGCTTTATCTTACCGTCTTGATCTGCCTGTTAGCCTTTTGCCTCCCGTTCTTGGACGATTGCTGTTCGCTGGGCCGCTGCAGCCCAAGCGAATTCCCTTTCCAAGTTTTTTTCCTTTTTTTGCTGGAGACCGTTCCCTGGAAATTTGCACCCGGCCCAATTTTTTCTTACTAAAGTTCGAAACCCCCCTGGACATCCTCTTTTTTTGAGGGGAATTTATGTCCCCTTTAGTTTCTAAATGTCCCTTTTTCCGCTCAGAAACCCCAACTTCCCCTTTTCCTTCATTCCCCTGCTCCAATCTTTCGTTGCTCAGGGGAATTTTAATTACGATCTGAGTCGCTCCCCCCCCCTTGTCTTCTGTCTCTTTTCCCCCTAATCATGAAAACTTTTTTGATGTTTCTTCCACTCGTGGATTCCCTATTCATCATTTGCCGTCCCCCCCCTGTGAAAAAGGCGAACGACAGGGTTATTCCATTTCTTTTCTTAACCCCCTTTCTGGACCTTTGAGGAGTTCATTTTAAGCTTTCGTTTCCCCCCCGCTTTCTTTCCTCCGGGCCTTTTACCTTTTCCCCCCTTGCCACCTCCCTTCCAATTTTAAAAACTCCGGCACAAAAACCCCAGAAAAAACCTCCCTCCTTCACTTCCGCGCCAACCCTGGGCCTCCTTTGTTGCCCCCCACCTCCTTTTAAATTTGCTTGTTTTTATGCAACAAACCCGTCGCGGTTGGTTCGAGAAACCAGTTTTTCACTTACCTTTCGCTGTTCTTAGAAGCGGTTACGGCCTTTGTTTTTGTATTCCCTCCGACGTTTTCAAGTCTTCCAGAGAGTTCGTACATTTTTGCATGCGTGTTGTTGCTTTTCGAGGTTTTTTCTATTTTGATTTCGCCGCTTTCCATCTCCGTGTTTTTCCCCCCTTTTCTTATTTGTAGTCAACCCATGGTTTTCCCCCATCCCTACTTCCGCGGATTGTTTTTTTTTTTTTTTTTTCTCAAACGTTTTCCCCCGTACGCGAGCCGTTTCCTATTCTAAGACTTTCTTTTTCCCTTAGCATACTTTAACCTCATTACGTATATCAGACCCCTTTCTCGTTTTCCCCCCCCGATTCTGATTTTTGCTTTTTGGCACGCCGAAACCTCTTTTCTGTTAATCAACCAACCCTTTCCCCGTCCCCAGCGACCTTGCGCCTTTGAACAACCCAGGTTTTCTTCCCTTAGGTTGATTCTTAGACCCCCACTCCCGGGGTCAAACCCCCCCTGTTTTAGGCTGGTTGTGGGTTCCTTTTTCCCCGCAATTTCTCCCCTTCCTTAGTGGTTCCCCTTGAATTCTTTTTCTTCTTTAGGAGGGCCCAGAAGATTCCTCGTTCTTTTTCTGAAGACTGACTTTTTTCATGGCTTTGAGTTCGATGACCGCTTTGAGATTTCTCTGGTCTGCTTCTTTCGGCTTGCACCCCTCCTCCTTCCAACCCCGAACTCAACGAACGTCTTTTCCTCACCCATGCTCCTGAAACTTGCCCCTACCCTCTTCCTCTACGCTTTTCTTTTGTGAATTTCTCCTTGGCTTGGCCAGGGCGGAGTCCTCCATTCCCTTCGTCAGGTTTCACAAATAACCTCCGTAAAGAGGCAAATGCTTCCCTCTCCTGAAAGTTCCCCCCCCTCCTACATCTTTTTCCTCCCTCCCATCTCTTCTTCATCTCAATCCGCTTTGTTCTTTTTCTTTCTCCCCACCTGCTTACTCCGATTTCTTTTATTTTTTTAGTGTCTTTTTTGGTCGTTTTCTCCGGGAACCCTCTTTCCCTTGGTCATCAATTCGGCAGCTCTCAGTAAGGCTTGTCAAATTCCCTCGCCGGGTTCTCCGTCCCTTTAATCTTTTCCTTATTGAGTTAAGTATCTTTGTGATCGAGTCGGCCCCTCCAGTCTGCCATGCCTCTTTTTATGACGTGTGCCCCTGGATTTTTTTTCCCTTTAAGCCGGGGCTTGAGTGTCCAACTCTACAGAAGCGTATTTGTCTCAACCCCCCCCTTTACATGGTTTCTTCCTTTTGCGTTCCCCTTTCCTTTGGGCCCAGCGACCTATATCCTTTCCTCGGAGTGGTCATTTGTCAGTTTTTATTTTTCCGAAACAAGCCGCCGCTTTTTGATCTTGCGATAAATTCCCTGAAAGCTCCGTCTCCCTCTATTTTCGGTGATTCCTATCTGTTTTTCCTCTTCCCTTCTCTCCTTATGTGCGCCTGCGAAATTTTCCCCTTTAGAAGCTTTCCCCGGAACCCCCCCCAGTTCATCTTCTCTTAGTTCTTCGGTTGCCAACCCCCCCCCCCCCCTTCTTGAACCAGTCCCCTCAGTACTCTGATGTGTCAGAGATTATCATTTCGGTTTTTTTTCTTTGACCTCTTTGCAACAACTTCCTCCCTTGTCCCCCCTGCACCCGCTCCGGTCCCTTTGTTTTTTCTTCTCTTTAAATCATGATCTCTTCTGTTAGACCGGACCTGATTTAGGTTCGGATCATCTTAGGAAGTTTCTCCCCCCCGTTTGCTTTTTCTCCTTTCAGAAGAAATCCTGTCAGCTTGTTTCTGGTCATTGGTCGTTTTCTTAGTGTCCTCGCTACCCACTCCCCTCATGACTTTCCTCCTCAGCTTCTTAGCTCTCCCCACTCCCCCTTGCAGAGTTGGTCTCTTGCCCCTGCCTCCCCTTACCGAAAACCTTTAAACGTCCTCGATATTCGCGTAAGCTTCGTCCTTCTCTGCTTTTTTTGGTTCGCCCCCGGAGCGTGCGTGGTTTTTTTTCTGTGCGCCTGCCCCCCCCAGATCCCCAGCGATTCGGCACGTGCCAAAAATCTGCACCTCTATACCTTTGATATGTTGCCCTCTACTCCTGGATATTTTTTTCCCGAGTCATTCTTTTTTTCAGGCCCTTCCCCCCTACTTGTGCCCTCCTGAAGAAGGGTTCGTGCATTTAAAACCCCCCCCTGCTCCAGCCCCGACTGTCGTTTGTTATGCTCGGAATTTCTCTCCCCTTCTGGACTTCTTCTTTCCCAGGTTTCACGTTGCTGCATTCTGAAGTGCATTTCCGACCTTTCCGCCGTTAACAACCCTTTCAGACTTCTTATTTTGACCCCTTTTGAATCTAAACAAACGATGCTTGCCCATCTGTCCTTCCTGACCCCCTTTCCCTTCTTTGTTGACACCCGAGGTCTTTCCTGCCGCGTTTAAACTCTCCCCGTCTACCCCACATCCCCTTGTGAATTCCCGGCGTTCCCCAACGGGTCCTTTATTTTTTTCTTCTCCTTTGACGAACCCCCTTGACATTCCCCTTCCTGTGAAACCCCCTTTTTTTCCATTTTGCCCTCCCCTATTTCCAACACTTTTCTGTTTTGTACCCCCTTTTTTTTTTGAAATCCACAAGTGTTCTTTTTTTTTCTCTTTGACAAAAAACTTTTTTCTTCTCCCCTTTCCTTGCAGCCCCAGTGCCGACCTTCGGGCATTCTAAGGATCCCCCCCTAGATCTTATTGTGTCCTTACACCCCCATTTTTCTCCCCTTCGCCTCCCCTTCTTGTGAGCGACCTCTTCCAAACTTCTCTAGGTCTTCCCGGGCTAGTCGCTCCTCTTAATTTTTTTTTTCCCCTTTTCAGTGGCGCCTTCCCCCCACTTAAGTACTAGAAGCTCCCCCCCGATGACCCTCCCCCCCCCGTCAAAGCTCCTCCCCTTCCTCCTTGCGACCCCCCCCCGGTTCGCCATTTTTTTTTCCACTGTTTGTGACCCGGTTTTCTAGCAAAATAAAGCAGTTCTTTTCAGATTCCCCCCTTGTACGCGCCCTCTCATCCCTTCCCTTTCTCTGGACACACGGATTTTTTACCTTTTTTCTTTTTGCCCCCCCCCCTCTCCCAAGGATTGTCGTCCAAACCCCACCCTTTTCAACCCCGGAGTTCGTTAAGCGGGGTTCTTCGAGTTTCCTTCCCCCTTTCGAGAGTCAGGGCCCTTCGGCTCAAGGCGAGTTGTTGTCCTTCCTTTTTGACCTTTTCCCATGGTTTTTTTTCCTTACAGACGTGGTTCTCCGCAAAACTGGCCCCCCTTCGACCCTCCCTTTCTCTTCTGGAGTTTTTTCTTGAGGCAGGTCTTCGAGTTTTTAAACTCTTCCCCCCCGACCCCTTTGGGTTCGCCCCCCCTGTTCACTGGAGTCTCCCTTAGGCCCCGACCCCTTCGACCTTTTTTTCATTGTCAGGTCTGAGCCGTGTTTTTGGTTTAACCCTTTTCCCGTTTTCCAACTTTTTCGCACGTTCCCCTTTTTGCATTTTTTTTTTCGGTGCTTTGTTCGGATTCCCAAACCCTTTCTTGGGGTTTGTCGGTGTCCCGTATCTTTGTAATCCTTATTGTGGGCGTTCCCCCCCCCCCCCTTTGCTTCTCCCTCCCCACCCCCCTCCTAACCGTCTTCCTTTTGATGCTTCCCTTTCGCCTGGGGTGAATGCCTCGGTTTCACTTGGCCTTAGTTTTCTTTTGTTTTTTTTGCCCTGACGGACCGTTTTGCGGATTTCTTCTTTTTTGTTGGTTTTTTCCTTAGCCCGCACACGCTTTTAGCTTGCCTGAATCCCCTTTTGTTTTTTTTTTCCCCCCTTTGTACCCTTTCCCTGCCCTGATTTTTTAATAAGTTTTTTTTTTGATTCTCCCCAACCTTCCCTGTTGTCCCAGCCACGGTTGCCCCCCCCCAAAGTTTTCCTTTTCTTTACACCTCGGCTCCACCTCTAATTGTGGTTGTTCAGAACTTCGGTAAACCCCTTAATCTTGACCGACTTCCTTGGAGTGCGCATCGCTAGCCAATTTTTGTCCCCCCCCCCCCCGTTTGCCTCCTCTCCTTCCTCTCCAGGGACTGCCAGTCTTCTGGAGCCTTCCTTTCTTCTCCTCTCTTACCGTATTATCCTCGAACTCAAGCTATGGGGCCCGTTTGTTAAGCCTCCTGATTCCCTCTTTGGACCTTGGAAATTCTTTAAACGATCTTCTTTTCCTTTTCTTTCTTTTCCAGTTTTCCGGCTCCCTTGAAACAAGGCGCTCTCGCGCTTGTTCACCGCAGATCTTTTTTGTCGGTGCTTGTGCCCCCGTAACCCGGTTTTCTTTTCTTCTTATTTGGACAAGAAGTCCCTCCCTCCTTGAAACAATCGCGCGAATTTTTTTCTCGGGGATGATTTTTTTTGGGAGTTTTTTCTGGCGGATAGTTACTCTTCGAACCCTTCCCTTGCCTCCCTTTTCTGATGACAATGAACAGGCCCTTTTTCCATGCTTTTTGAAGTTAGAGATTCCCGTTGCCTTCGCCCTCCCCCTCCCCTTTGAGGCACGTGGGGTTTGGAAGTTTCAACGTAAGGGCCCCTTTCCAATTTTCGTCTTCCTCTGCCACTTTTGAAGTCTGTTTCAGACCGGCCACTTTTCAACTTTCGAAACACCAGGTCTTTTTGACTTTTGTCAATTACCCCTTTAGAGTTCGGGATTCCCCCTCCCCCCTCCCCCCCCATGGTGTCCGCAACCCTGCGCTGAGTACCGTCTCCTTTTTTCCCTTTCCAGACTTTTTTTTTTCTCGCTTCCGCGTTCGGTTCCTTGAGTGAGACAATGGCAGTTTCCCTTTTTTGAATCTTTCTGTTGTTTTGGGTCGCCGGCCCTGCGCCCCTTTCGGTTTTCTTCTGGTTGGTTAGTTTTATTCTTTACGTGCCGCCCCCTAGTGTTCGTCAGCGACGTTTTTTTTTTTGACCCCCCCTTTCCCCCCCCCCTTGTGGAACTGCTCTTGTTTTTCGCGCCTTGGTCTTATTTTGGGCTACTTCTCATCATTGTGCCGGTTTCCTCGCATTCCCTTTTGACACTTCGTGGTTCCCCCCTATGGCGTTTTTGGCTCGCTTTCTCGGATGTAGAACGCCCCATTTTTTTTTCCCTCTTTCCCAGGTTTCTGCACCTGGCGCCCTCCCCCTACTTCTCCCCCAACTTGAATTTTTTCTCTTACACCGTGTTTTTTCTTTTCCCTTTTCCCAGGAGTTCTGTCACTTCCCAAAAAAGTCCCCCTGAATATTTATTTTGATTTGGCATATGCTTTTCCCTTTTTTCCCCTTTTTCCCCTTCTTGGGACTTTCCCCCTTTAGTCTGCCCTCCAAAACCACTTTGCTTTAAGAAGGTGTCTTGCGGATCTCCACCCTTCGCCTTTAGTGGCCCCCCACTTTGGAAGATTCAGTTACCTTCGGATCTTTTTCCCCTGCTTTTACTGGGGTCCCCCTTTTCACCCTGAGGCCGGCTTGAGCCCAAAAATCCTGCCATTTCTTCAGTGTTTCAGTACCTTTCCCTTTTTCCTTTTTCCTTTCAAAATTTCCCCTTTCCTTTCCTCCGGCAGTAAAGGCCCTTTCAAGCAGGTTCGTTTTTTTAGCGTAGGTGACTCCGTCCACATTCCCGGCTTTTCCTTTTATCCTAGCTTGCATTTCCCACGACTTCCCCCTTCGTCCCGGTGGCTCCCTTCCATGTCCGTCCTTCCCCCCCCTTGGCCCAGAACTTTCCTCTTTTTCACATTCTTTTGGCTGGTCCGAGACCTTTTGTCTCTCAATATTACACAGTTTCTCCGATTGCCACTTGATTTTTTCCCATTCGGACCCTTTTCCCGCCATGTTTTTTTTTTCGGCCCCTCAAACCCCCCCCCCCCCTGATTTTGCACTGCTGCCGAAGAAAATCCACCAAAAAAAACGCTCCCTTCTTTTCCCGCTTTCTCCTCTCTCGTATTCTCTGTTTTTGACTTTTGAGGTAGCGTTTTCGCCCTTCCCTTTCGGAGATTCCCGGGCTCCGCTTGCCTTTTAGAAGTAGCTGGTCGTTTTTATAATCCCCTCCCCCTTTACGATGTGATGTTCATCTACCCGCCAAGAATCTCCGCAACCATCCTCTTTAGTCTTTTTTCTTTTGTGAGGTCGCTTTTCTCCCAAGGTTCGTGCTGACGCGAGCATTTGAGATCCCCCTTTCCATTTTTTAGAATCTCTCTCCACCTTTTTTTTGATTCTTCCCCTTTTTTTTTTCTTCCTTGAGTTCTCCCCCAGCTGAGCACGAGCTTAGGTCCCTCCCGTCACCCCCAGCCGTCACTTCATAGCTTTTTCAATTCTCCGTTCCCCAAGTCTCCCCCCCTCTTTTTTTCAACACCAGTGCCCGAAAGAGTTCTTCTAATCTGATTGGCAGCCTTTCCCCCTTTCAGACTCCTCCCCCCTGAAATTTTTTTTGACTTCACCCACCTTCTGGCCCAACCTTTTGTTTTTGAACCGAGTGATGTCTTGGAGTCTTCATTTTTCTCTCCTCCGTTTTTCCCGGTCTCCCTTATTCTCTTTGAGCTGGCGCCTGAGAGAACCCCCCTATCGGCCCAGGGAGGCTTGCCACAGATTTTTTTTTTTTCACCCCCCCCCTTTCGAGGTCCCCCCTCTCATCCCTCCACCGCCGCTGTGCCGCCGATTGGGTTGCTTGAGTGACTGTCTGCTCCCGTTTAGACTTTTATCTTCCCCACACATAACCCCTACGCCCTTGGATTGGCCAATCTTGCGACTCTCTTTTTTGTTTCTAGTTCTCACCGCGGCCATTTCTTCTTCTCTTATCCCTTAACTCTCCTTTTCGTAGTTGCCGTTCGTCTCCGGTTTCTGATCTGATCTCCCTCATTTACTCTTTTTTGTTGGTTGAGGTACTCTTCTTTGACTTGTCAACGTTTGGCTGTCGGAGGCGCCCCAATGATACTTCTCGCTGAACCTTTTTCCTTGTTTCTAGTTATCGTCCCTCCGGATGCGCACTTTGACCATCCATCACTCCCTTGGCGGGCGGGCCTTCCAAACCTTCCTGAGTCTCTTCCCGGTTTTCATGTCTTTTTTTTCCCTGGGTTCCCTTCTTGCGACGGCGAGCTTCGATGCAGAGATGAGGGTATATTTACTGTTTTCCCAGACCTCTAGGATTTTCTTATGGCATCCTCCCCCCCCAAAGGACAGGTTTTTTACGATAACAGTTCTTCTCGATCATCTGGTTCTTCACAGACTTCTCATGCAGTCTTTAGCTTTTTTCGCCCCCAGTTATTTCTTTTGACCCCTCTTTCCCACAGCTACTTTTCTTTCCTCCTTCCTCTCCCGAAGCTCCCCCCCAGGACTTTTTCTTCATAAGGTGTTTACCTACCCGTTTTCGAGTTTTCCCTTCCTTTTTTGGTTTCGCCAAATGGTCCTCTGCGTCTGCCACGTTCTTTTTGTCTCTCCTCTTTTCCTTCTGTTACCTTCCTGCCCTTCATGAAAGGGCTTTTCCGAACTATTCTCCCCCTACGTGCGTTCTGTTTGCTAGAAGTCATTCTTGTCTTGTTGTTTTGAGTTTTTTTTTGTTTTTCCCTTTTGACGTTTTTTTGATCAATCATGTATCTTTCCATTCCGCTTTTAGAAATCAGCTTCTCTCAGTGTTAGCTCCCGCGAACCCTCCCAACCCTTCAAACGTTTCTCGTATAAGCCCCTTTTTTCGGGCGTTCTTACTACAAGCTCTGTTTTTTTGTCTTCAGGGTTTTCCTGGCTTGACACCTCACCCTGCCGGCCCTTCTTTTTCCCACTAACGTATTTTTTTTTTTTAAGTTTTTTTGTTTGTGATCTTGTTTCCCGACTCTTTGAATCTGTTGCTAGCCTCCCTTTTCCTTTCCGTTTTCTTTCTGATTCTTTTTCCTTTAATGTTTTTTTTTTTGGACGAAACCGAAACGTTTTATGACCTTTTTTTTCACGTCTGCCACACCTAAATTTTTTTCTCACTCCCTTGTTTTTGGTTTCAACCCAAACGTTTTTTATCCAAAGAATCTTGAGTGCCCCTGTTTTCTTCAAGGCTCTCTTTTTTTCAGGTTTTCCCCGACTCCGCCCTCGGCGTTTCTTTTCTTTAAAACTTGACCACGTTTCCTTTTTTTTACAGTCTTTCAAGTTTCATGGTGTTCTTCAACCAGACCCCTTCTTTCTGTGTTCCTTCCTTTCGGCCCCCCTTTGATGTGACCCCAGCGTATCTCTCTAGTTCCCTCTTTTCCGTTTTCCAACCTTCTTTTGATTCCTCTCCCCCTGAGTGTTCCCACCCCCAGGGCTTCTTTTCTTTCGGGACCCTAACCGTTCCCCCCCTCAGAGGGTCACCCAAACCATGCCTATCCTTCCAATACCCTCGCCCTTTTTTTTCTTTTCCGAGGTGACCCCCCCACAACCTCCTGTGGTTCTTTTATTCTTTCATTCCGAAAGTAATTTTCCCCCAGTTAATGCCCCCCCCTGGTAGCCGTCTTAGGCCTTTTTCCTTTTTCAGGCAGTTTTTTTTTCCTGATTTTTCTTTGCCCAGAATCTTTCCACGTACGTCGCTTTTTGCTCTATTCCCTAGCCCTCTAGTTCTTCTTTCCCCCCCATGAGCCAAACTCGAAGCTTTGAGTTTTTCGTGCGTACCCCCTCAACGTCTTCTTGGTCCTTTTTTCTCCTTTTGTCGTCGCTCTCCATCCACGCACATGCTTTTTTTTTTACCCTTCATTCTTTTCCCCAACCACATTTCCCAGCCGATCTTTTTTTTTCCGACGGCCATTTGGTTTTTGACGGTTTTTCTCAAACCCTTCATGGTGCCCCATCGCACCAGCCCCACTTCTCCTTTCCCTTTCTTCTTTCCCCAAATTCTTTGCTCAGAATTACCCCCCCTTCGTTTATTTGGTTGTTTGACCTTTCCAATGGTTCCGCCGACCCCTTGGAATTGAGGTATGCCACACCCCCGAACTTTTTTCTAGTTTGTCCCTTCTGGATTAGTAAGGAAGTGTACTCCCTGTATACTTTCCCTTCCTAACTTTTCCTGCCCGTCTATCGTTTTAATTCCTGTTTTTAAGGGTTTCCCTTTTATCCACTTGGTCACTTCATATGACCCCCAGTGACCCTTTTACCTTGCCGTTTATCTTTTAAGGTGGTCAAAAATGGCCCCTTTGCATAAACCCCTTTCACTCTCTATGCTTCATTTTTTTCTATCCCTTTCCCCCTTCGCCGGGCCGTGTCGTTTTCTAAGTCGGTTCATTCTCATCTCCCTTTCATGGCCTACACCCTTTTTGGTGACTGAGGAGAATTTTTCCCCTGCGTCGATGCCTCTCCCAGGTTTCAGTCACCAATTTTTCTCTTGGCTTTCCTGCTTCTTCCCTTTTTATCTTCTGTCTTCTGTCATCCCCTTGGGGCGTTTCCCCCGGAAAGTCCATTTTCAATTTTTTTTTAGCTTTTTTCCCCAAGTACCTTCTCAATATTAGGTTTTTTCCTTCAACCCCCCCCTTTTCCTTGTACTCATGGAGTTTTCCTTAGTCGTTTTCCTACAGTGTTCATTTTTTATTTTTCTTTTACGTGGGCGTTTTTGCTCCCCCGTGTTTGCCCCCTCTCCTTCTTGACTCTGGCCGGCTTCATGTCGCGATATTTGCCTGCCTGTTCTTCCTTCGATCAGACGGATTTTTTTTGACCTTTTTGTTTTTTCTTTTGTTGAGACCTTTTTTCGTTTTTTCCCACCCCCCTACGCCGCCTGATCTGTTGGGCGACTTTCTTTAGCGCTTTTTTCCTTTTTCTTCTTTGCTCTCTCTTTTCTTTTCCTCTCCTTTGTTGTTGCCCCCTCCTTTTTCCCCCTGCCCGTCGTCGTTTTACCAAGGAAGGGCGCCCCCCCCCAACTCGAAGGCCGGGCATGCTCTTTTTGCTCGTGTGTTTTAGAGACCGTTCCTTCAAACCCCCCCCGGGCTTCTGTCCACTACGCCCTTCCCCCCAAAAACTCCCGTTTCGAATCCGTCTTTCCTCCCGACGCTCGGTGACCTCCGCTGGCTCAGTTGACAATGCGCATCCCCCTCTGCCTTTTTTCTCATCAAGTCGCTGCAGTCCGGTCCTTGTTTTCCCGTCTACAGCCCATCTCCCATTTTTCCCCCCTTCATGGACGACGTCAAGAGTCATGAATTACGGCCCCGTTTTTTTCTTGACGACGATGTTCCGTCCCCCTGTTTTTGATCTCTTTCCACCCCAAGGATCCCCCTTTTTTTACACCGGTTCAAGAAAGGACCCCCCCCCTTGCTTTTTGTTGTGTAGATCGTTCCATCTCTCCCAATGACCCCCCACGTTTTCTGTACAAAAAAGCGTCTCCTTTCTGGCCCCCCCCTGTTCAGTGGGAATCCCTTCTGTGCCGTCCCTTCGGTCGCGCGCAATGGATTCCCCCAACTGTCGCTGTACTTCCGCATGCTTTTCGATGCGCTTCCTTTTCCTGCGATTTCCTTACAAGCCCCCCATTGCAGACTCCGTTTTTGGGGGGCGGTCCGAAATGAGGCTTCTCGTAGGGTGATTTTCCCCTCCTCCACAAAACCCAAAGAGATTTCCAGCTCTCCTTCTTTCCAAGTTTTCTTTGCCGTCTGACAATATTCTTGGCCGTCGAGACCCTTAGCTTTCCCCCTTCAGTCCACGGCCTTTTCTAGATCTTTCCTTTTGGCCCATGGAGGGCCCCTTGCGCTGGTGTGTTTCGGTTTTCAGTTCCCAAACCAATGGCAAACGTGTTCCTCCCTACGAACTGTTCCGATCAGCTTTTAACTTTTGGATTTCTCCTCGCTTCGACACACGTGCCAGCTTCCTGCATCCACTAACCTTTCCCAGATTCCCTAGCTTTTACCTTCCCGTTTTTTAGTTTGCTGGGTTGTTTGAGTCTTGAACTCATTTGGTTTTGTCCCCATTCTTTTTCGTCCCTTCTTTTAGGCTGGGCCCCATTGGAATCAAAGGGTCGCTGCCCCCCCCCGCGTCTCCCCCTATTGTCCATGGAAATGCTCTTTTAGGAGCCTTTTGTGTCTCAATAAATCTACGCTGATATTATTTTTGGTTTCTTTTTCTTTTATGCTTTTTTCCCCGACCTCTCTAACTCTGGTAGTGGGTCCTTTTATAATTATGAGACCCGTTTAAGAGGTGGTTCGTCTGAGGGGGGACTTTGATGCACGTTTTTTTTTCTTTTCGGGCTTTTTTCCCGGATGATATGGTTAGTTTACTTCTTTTTATTTCTTATTGGAGGAATCCAAGCCGCAGGGAACTTTCTTGCCCCAAGTGGAGTCTCCGTTTTTCCCGTTTTTCCCGCCAGTGGTTTGCGGCGAGTCGGTCGTTGGGATCTTTCTTTCAACTCTTTCGCCTGGTCGGCGAATTGGCGTTGGTTACGACGTCGTGTTCGGGCGGTTTCTGTAGCCCCCCCCTGGGCCTCTTTCGAAGCACCACTTCCTCCACGAAATTCGCGGCTACCCCGGGGTTTTCTCCTGTCCTGTGTTCCTGACCCCCACTTCACGGGAAGCAGGGCGGAGCTTTTCCGTGTTTTGATTTTTCCCAGAGTTTAGGTCCCCCAAAAAGGGGACACTATTGGGAAGCATTTGAATAGGCATAAGTGTTCCCCTGTTTTTTCTTTTTTCAACTTTTGTGGGAAAATGTCCTATCTCCCCCCTTCTTTCTCCCGAACTTCCAAGAGGGCCACTGCCGCTGTTTTTTTTTGTGTGTCAATCTGCCCCTGGATTGAACGTTTCGTGGGGGCCCCACCCTCTTGGCAGCTCTCAAAGTTGAACCCCTCTCTTGAGGCTCTTTCGTAGTAAGGACCTCTGCAATAGTTTGTCGTTCCCGCTTTTGCAAAGCATCTTGGGGGTTAATACGCTTTCTGCCTTTCCCCGCGGGCCTCTTTTGCTGGGCTTCTTCACAAAACCTCCTCACACATTGCCGTTGCAAAACGTGGGCCCTGCTGGGCCACCCCCAGCTTTCTTTTTTCATTGATGATGGTCAGTTGAGCTGACTCGACCCCCCCGCGGCGCCGCTTGAGGGACAGTTCTGTTTCACCTTGCACTCCTGCCCTTTACGACTTCTTTTTTTCCTACACCTTTTCTTTGCCCCCCTTCCATCGGACTCCTTGCTAAGAAAAAACCTCAGCGGGTTCCCCCCCCCGTCTCGCTGCTCGGTTGAGAGTTGCGGCAAACACCCTTCTCACAGGCATGTTTTTTCTTCCGTGTGCCACACCCTGTTTCGTTTGCCATGAACTGCCGGCAACATAGCTTGTTTTCTTCTTTTTTTCTTGCGCACATCTTCACACGCCGCCGTCCTCCCGTGGCAGTGCGCTCCCAAAAAAACAAGCCCTCAGCTGCTTACGAATCGTCGCCGCGGCACGCCTGGGGTCTGTTTATTAAGCCTTCCTTTTTGAAAAGTTTGTTTTAAGGGTTCCCCTTTTTCGTCGCAGCGCCCCTTCAGCGATCCCGCACACCTGCCCCTTTCTCCTTGGGCGGCTGCTTCGAGTGTTGCTAGACCCCCAGAGGATTTGAACTGCCGACGGGCGAGGGTCATTCAGGGGCCCTGCCCACACACGCCTTGAGATTTGTACACGGGCCCACAGATTCCCTG
>Ga0179591_1486112_pt1 | contig 20175 bp, 31 predicted proteins | sample CZOMad2_1_08_16f_FD_182891 | JGI IMG/M metagenome (GOLD analysis project Ga0179591, IMG submission 182891) | Vadose zone soil fungal communities from Angelo Coast Range Reserve, California, USA - CZOMad2_1_08_16fungal (PacBio error correction) | ecosystem: Environmental > Terrestrial > Soil >... | reverse complement strand
TTTTTTGATCCCTTGACCCGGTCCTTGGGGACGACTTCGCGGCCTTTTCATTTTGCCGAGAGGAAGACGCCTTTTCCCCGCCGAACCCGGACTATGGCGGCCACTCGCCTTTTTTCCCCGGCGTAGTTAGTACCCCCCCTCCCTCCCCCCCCCTTTGACTGAGCGGGATCGAGGAGGACCTCCTTTTTCTTTTTTTCTTGGGCCGTGTTTATGCTGGGCCCCTCCCCTTCCCCTTCTTTGCTTTCGAGGCGGCTTGCTTTCTCTTTGAGTTCACCGCACGGCTGGCTCTTTTTTCCCATACGGAGAACAAGCTTTTTTTTTTTTTTCCCCCGGTCCTTTTGCGCCTACTTAAAAAAACCGTGGCTCGTTCCCACTTTTTTCCTTTTCCTTGTGGAAGATTTACCGATCGTTCGCCCTCCCTCTTTTTCGTGGCGGCGCCTTCTTTTCTCCCCATCGGATATGACTTTTTGATGCGCCACCTTTTCCTTCCCCTTTTTTTTGTGTACGAGAGGTCCCGCCTTTTTCCTTTTTTTTTTCAGGTCGTTCCACGTCCTCTTTCGCCTCCGGGCGAGCGCGCGTGCGCTCTCCTTTTCGGGCGCCACCCAGGCGATCCACCCGCGATCGTTTTCTTTTTTTTTTTTTTTCCTCCATGATCCGCGCTCGGCTGCCTTTCCTTCCTTTCTTTTTCTTTTTTTTTTCTGGCTGTCCTGGGGAGGGGAAACGCCACAACGACACGCCTTTTTTCCGCTCCCTTTTTCGCTGACACGGTCTCACTTTCCTCCTTTTTGTGACTTCAGGCACGGGGATTCTTCTTTTTTCCCGTCCACCGGCTTGGTTTTTTTCCCGTTCGGCGGGTAGGACACCCCCTTTTTGATGACCATGGTCCTCTTTCTTTTTTGTCAGCCCACTTCAGGCCGGCTCAGTCCCCTTCCTTCGATGCTAGTAGAGTCTCCTCTTTTTTGTTTTTCGTGGACCGGAAGGGCTCCCTTCTTCTTCCGCGGAACGTAACTGACAGTGGGACCTTTCCCCCCTTTTTTTCTCATCAGCAGAGGCGATAGCTTCCCCCCTTTTTTGGGGGCGGCTTTTTTTTTCCGTTTTTCTCCCTCTCGATGTTAGGAGCCTGAGTTCCCTTTCCTTTTTTTTGTTCTTTTTTTGTTGTGTTGAGGAGAGGATGACAAACCCCTCCTGCGCCCGTTTTTTTCCACCCTTTTTTTCTTGTCGGGAGCCGAGGTACTCCCTCCCTTTTCCCCTTTTTTTTTTTTTCTCGAGCTTCGCTTGATGCGCTTTTTTTTTCGGGACGTGCCGGGCGGTGACAGGGGATTCTTTTTTTTTTTTTTTTTTTTTTTTCCCGGTCGCCTGCGCTCCGGGGGGGGGGGGCCCTTTTTTTTTTCTTCCCTTTTTTTTCTTTCTTTTCCTGAAGTTACAGCCGACCGCTTTCCTTCGTGGGGCTGAACAGGCCTCTCTTCCCCCTCCTTTCCTTCCCTTGTGCGCTCAGGGTCGAACCCTTCCCTCCTTTCCTTTCCCCCCCTGGCGGTGACCGTTCTCCCCCCTTTCTCGTGCGGGGCGTGCCCCCCCCCCCCTGCCCGCTCTTTTTCTTACCGTCGTCAGGGAGGGAGGTGTTCATTTTTTCCCTTTTTTTTGGACGTCGACTTTGACCCCCCCTTCTCCGTTTTTTTTTTTTTTGCTTGAGCGCCGCGAGGCAGCGGTCTCCCCCCCCCTCCTTTCCCCTCGACGATCGCGGTGATAGAACTTTTTCCCCCCTCGACGCATCTTTCGGCTTCCTCCAGGCCGGCGGGCGACTTGGACACCTCCCCTCTCCTTTTTTTTTTTTTCTTCCCGCGTCGAGACAGGAGGAAGTCTTCCCCTCCCCCCCCCTTTTTTTCAACTGGCGCGATCCGTCTCTTTTTTTTGCGCGACCGCGGGCGAGCACCGCCCGGGCGTTCTTCTCTTTTTTTTTTCCCTTCCAGGCGTCGGTTCTTTTTTTTTTACGGTCTTTTTTGTCTCGTTTTCCCTCGCGCGTCGCGGATGCGACTATTCAAGGTCCTCTTTTCCTTTGATCGCCGTCAGACGACGCCTCTTTTTTCTTTTTTTGGTAGGCCACGAAGACCCTTCTTTTTCTCGATTCGCGCCAACGATAGTCTTTTCTTGGGACGACGACGACGGCCCCGACACCTCCCGTACGGTTGTTTTTTTTTTTTTTTTTCCCCTTCGGGTCGGGCGGTAGCGATTTTTTTTTTGTGACCCTTCGGTGCGGACGTTTTCTTTTGCCGTTTTCCTTGTTTCCCTTCTTTTTTGTCGCGGGGATGGACTAAAGCTTTCCCCTCTTTCTTTTTTTTTTCCCAGCAGGCTCTCAGACCTTTCTTTTTCCCCCCTTGTCGCCTCCCAGCGCCCTCCCCCTTTTTTTCTTTGGCGCATCGAAGCGTCGTTTTTCCCTTCTCCTTCTTGGAGTCCTTTTCCGAATGCGTGAAAGCACGGATTAAATCCCTCCCTTCCCCTTTCCTTTCCGAAAGTGATCAGTTTCATTTTTTTCCTTTTTTGTTCCTTGTTTTTCCCCTTTTTTCCCTGCCTCGGCGTAGGGCTGCTCTTTCTTCTGGAGCTCGTGACTTTCTGTCGCCGTTTCCCTCCCTCTTCGACGAGGATAGTTTCCCTTTTTTTTTTTTTCTTTCTGCAGCTGTTTTTGCCCCCTTCCCCCCTTTCCATTGAAAAGTTTCTCCTCGGCGAGCTCCTTTATTGGGGGTTTTTTTTTTATGCCTTACGTTCATCGTTGGAGACTACCCCCTTTTTCCCTTTTCCGCGGGAAGTGTTTTTCCTTTGCTACCTCGGTCCCCATTCGAGGCGCGCCTGTGCTTTCCCTCTCTTCTACGGGGTCATGTCACTCCCTTTCTCCTTTCTTTTTCCAATTTTCTTTCCTTTCTTTTTTTCCCTCTTTTGCGTCAAGCCGTAGGGATGCGAATGCGTCTCCTTTTTTTTACTCCTTTCAGTTTCCTGGAGCTCGAGACCCCCTTTTTTTCCTTTTTCTACTTCCGTCCCCCCCCTTTTTCCCCCTTCGACCGCGCCGGGCCGGGCCTATTTTTTCTTTCCCCTTCTTTTTTTTTTTTTTTTTCTCCTCGAAGGCGGATGAAGATTTTCCTTTTTGCGCTGTCCTTGGCTTTTCCCCCTTCCCCGTACTTGGGTCGACTCCCCTCCCCCCCCTCCTCTTTTTTCCCCCCCAAGTGAGCGGGAGTTTTTTTGCAGTCCCTTTTTTCCCAGCTGGCCGAGCCAGAAGGTCACTGGCCTTTCCCCCTCCTTTCCTAGAGAGGTCCTCTTTTTTTTTTCTTTTTTAGAGGGGCTCTCGTTTTTTTCTTCAAGAAATATTCCACCCTTGAAGGGATGTTTAGGGGCTCTTTTTTGACTTCTCGGACCTTTTTTCTTTTTTTCGGCTGGGCCGGATGGAAGCGCTTCTTCTTTCTCTCCGGATCGATGGAGCTTGTTTTTTTTTTTCCTTTTGTCAGGCTCCCCTTTTTCTTTTCCTTGATCCCGAAAACTCTCTTCCTTACCCCTTTTTTTTGCCCAAGGCGAGGGCAACGTTTTCTTCTTTTTATTTTGCGTCGTCGTTTCGGGCCTTCCCCCTTTTTTCCCAACGTGGCCGCCGACTCCTTTTTCTTTTTTCCTCCCCCCCCGGGATTCGAATTCGGCTTTTTCTTTCTTTTTTCACAAGGCCCCCTTTTTTCCACGGAAGTTTTCGTTTTCCTTTTTTTTTTTTTTTCCCCTCCGTGCGGGCACTGTTTTTTTTTTTTCTGGAGCTGCCTGTCTTCTTTTTTCTGGCAAGATCTGTTTTTTTTGCGCACGAATCTTTTTTTTGCCCCGGTCTCCTGCTGATGGCCGCGCTTTTTCCCCCCCCCCTTCCCCCTTCCGTCTCCTTCCGTTTTCACGCAACTTTCCTCGTGATGAAAGGAGTTCCCTTGGCGGGCTGCGCCCCGTTCTCGTTCCCGACGGCCGTCTTCCCCTCCCTTTTTTTTCCCTTCAATTACCGATACCCCCTTTTTTTCCCCGCCCGGCCCTTTTCCCCCCCAGGTGCACGGGCACAAGTTCCCCTCTGTCCTTTTTTTTTTCTTCCCGCGAACTTTTTTTTTCTTCGCTCTTTCCCGTTGTTTTTGTTTTTTGCTCCTTTTCCCGGTTTCTTTGCTTTTTTTCGCGGGAACACTGTGTTTCTTCTTTTTTTTTTTTTTTTTTTTTTTTTTTTTTTTTTTGAAAGGAACAAGGGTGGATCCCCCTTTTTTTTGCATTCCTGACTCGTCTCCGAGGAGGGCGTCAATTTTCCTCTGGATCCGCGCGGAAGACCGCTCCTTTCTTATTTTTTTTTTTTAAGTTTCTTCCCTTTTGCCTTTTTTTTTTTCTCCGCGAGATTTTTTTCTTTTTCTGTGCGAAGATTTTTTTTTTTCTGTTGTAGCTTTGGCTTCTTTTTTTTTTTTCTCCGCGTTTGCCGTACGTGGCCGACCCTTTCCCCTTCCTTACCACCAGGGGATTTTCCCTTTTTCCTTTTCGGGATTGCCTCTCGTCGTGTTCCTCCCGTGCCCTCCCCCTTCTCCGGCGCAATCTCTGACCTTCGTTTTTTTCGCCCCGGACGCGTTCTTTCCCTCTTTTCTTCCTTTTCTTTTCCGCTGGTCCTTCGCGCCGGTGCGCGACCCCCCCTTTCCCCCTTCTTTCTCGGAAAACATTCCCCTTTTTGTAGGCACGTTCGTCCCCCCCCTCTCCTTTAGTAGGGGCCCCTCCTTTTTTTTTTTCCAAGTTAGCGATTTTTCGGGTACCCGCGAACCCCCTTTTTCCCCTTTTTTTGTCTCCTTTTTCTTCTTTGATCTTTTTCCCCTGCCCAGGCTTTTACGACAAACCGTGTTTCTTTTTCCCCCCCTTCTCCCCGCGCCTCCCTCAATTTTACCCCGGGCGTTTCTCCTTTTTTTTTGGCCATTCCAGGCAAGGCTTCTGCGCCCCCTTTTTTCCCCTGAGTTTTTTCGGATTCCGGCGGCCTTCTCCCACCGCGTGGGTGGCTCTTTCCTGAGCACCTTTTTTCTTATCCCCGTCCTTTTTTCTTCCACAGGCGCCCCCCTCCCCTTTTTTTTTTTTTTTCCCCCATGGATAAGTGGGTTCTTTTTCTTTTTTTTTTCTTGTTTGCCTGGTTTCCCCCCCAGGCTCGCGCCATGTTTTTCTTCTTTTTTTTTTCCACTTCGACCGTCAGTCGGACCCCCCCCCCTTCCCTTTTTTCTCCGCCCCTGTTCTTGCCAGGCGCCCCTTTCATTTCCCCTTTTTTTTTTTTTAGCTATCCCTTTTCCCGCATACCCCAATCGGACGGGATTTTCGGTCGACGGATAGAGTTCTCGCCGTAATTCCCGCCTTCTTCTCTTTGAGCGTCGAGGCTGGTGTTTGGTCTTCTTTCTTCCCCCCTACGGCATTGACGGCGGGGGCTTTTTTTTTTTTCCCATGTCAGGCTTTTTTTCAAAAACGAAGGAGAGCCCCGATGTTCCGCCCTTTTTTTTCTCCTCTAAGGTAACAGCTTTCCTTTCCTTTTTTTTCAGAGTTTTGGCTCATGATTTTTTTTCTGGGATGCGCTGGGGGAACGCCGATTTTTTTTTTTTTTTCGGTGGGTCCCCTTTTTTTTTTTCTTAGCCAAACGGCGTGTTCCACCTCCCTCCTCCCTTTTCCCAGGATTTTCTCATTTCTCGGAGCCCCTTTTTTCCCCCCCTCCTGAGGAAACCCCTCCTTTTTCCCGCCGCCCCTTTCCTTACAGCGAGATCTTTTTTTTTTTTTTCCTTTCCGGGGAAGGACCTTCTCGAGCCCCCCCCCCTTTTTTCCCCTGACTTCGACTAAGCCTCTTTTTCCCCTTTTTTTCAAATTTCCCGACCGGCTCTTTTTCTCTTTTCCTTCTTCACGAAGACTTCTCACGGCTTTTTTCCGGAGCTTCTTTTTTTTTTTTTAAATGACTTCTTTTCCCTTTCTCCCCCCTTTGGTATGGAGAACTTTCCCCCTGATGATCCGGTCCCCCTATTGGCAGCCCGGCTTTCTCTCACTCTTGTCTTTTTTTTTCCTTTTCTTTCCGAGGGCAAATTTTTTTTTTTCCGAGTGCCACGCTGCCCTCTCACAGTCTCCGGCCCCCCTCTTTCTTCTTTTTCGCGCGCGCTCGAACCCCCCTTTCCTTTTTTTTTTTTTTTTCTTTCGGAAAGGGACGTCCTTGTTTTTTCTTTTTCCGCTCGGATACCGTTCCCTTCCTTTTTTTCTTGTCCAATGCTTTCCCCTTCTTTTCGGGCCCTTCTTTCTTCTTTTCCCGGGCGTCTGAGAGGTTCTTTCTTTTTCCTTTTTTCTGGGATGGCCTGTTATGATGGCCTTTCCCCCCAACGTCCCGATCTCGACCTTTTTTTTTTTCGGCTCTTTCCTTTTCCCCTTCTTGCGAGGGGATTTCTTTCTTCCCTTTTGGCGTTTTTCTTTCGCGCAGACGAACTTTTTTTCCTTTTCGTCCAACTCCTCCTACCCCCTTTTTTCTTTCCAGATCGTACAAGGCCTCCGACTCTCGGTAGGAGAAGCCCCTTTCTTCCTCCTTTCCTCCCTTCGCGAACGTGGACCAGGCCCCTCTTCCCTTGTTTTGGTTGGCGCGTGACGTTCCCCCTCTTTTTTTTCCGCGGTGGGGAAGGTTTCTCCCCCCCTTTTTTTTCCCAGATAGGCCGGACAGGCCGATTTTGCGTGCGACGAGGCTGCTGCTCCTTTTTTTCCTTCCCCGATCACCTGCGATTTCTTATTTTTTCGATCTCGCTTTTTTCTTCCTCAACGCGGGTTTTTGAGCTTGTCCCGGCGGAAAGTGTCTCGTCTTTTTTTTCGGCTGGTCGATCAATCTTCCCCCCCTTCACGGTCGCGATTTTACCCCAGTCCTCTTTTTTTTTCTGCCTGGTCTTCTCTTTCTCTCCCCCTTTTGGAGAAACGTCAACCGGCTTGTTTTTTTTTTTTTCTGTTAGCCGGGAGTTCTTTTTTTTACGAATTTAGTGGCATTTCTTGTTCGTGCTTTCCTCGGGGCGGATCACGGCCTGGACGCTTTCCCTGCTTTTCCCCTTTCTTTTTTTTCCGAACTCCCCTGCTGCCGCTTTCCTCCCCGTCGCCTTCGGCACGTCCCTTTTCCCCCCCCTTTCTTTCCTTTTTCCCTTCACCGAGGCAGAAACGTGCTCCTCTTTTTTTTTTATGATTCTTCCTTCATTCGCGCGCGAACACGGCCACCTTTTTTCTTTTTTTTTTTCGGTGTTTCATCTCTCTCTTTTTTTCTATGAACCCCTCTCCTTTTCTTTTTTCCTTTTTGGTCGCGGCGAGACGAAACCGTCTTTCCCTTTTTTCTTTTCTTTTCTTTCCCCCCCTGCTGATCCGCGGAGCACGTGCGCTCTTTTTTTTTTTTTTTTTGACGTTTCCGAAGGGGCACGGTCCCTTCCCTTTCCCCCCCGCAGGGGGGGGCGTCGACGTCGACGAGCAGCCTCTTTCTTTTTTTCGTGGGCTGAAACCAGGCCTCCCCTTTTTTTTTTTTAACTGGTCCCGCTCCCCTTTTTTTTTCCTTTTTTTTTTGCAGCACCAAGCGGGTGACGTTTCTCCCCCCTTCCCTTTTTTCATTCAGTGCGGGGGCGTTTTTTTTGGTCTTTTTTCTTCCTGGGGGGGGGAAAAGTGGTTGTTTTCCTTTTTTTGTGGCTGACGAAGGAACTTTCTTTTTTTCCCCGCTGCTGTCGCGCCCCCTTTTTTTTTTTCCGCGATCTTTCCCTTCTTCCGCGGGGATCGACGGTTTTTTTTTTTGGCGCCCGCGCCTCTCTCTTCTGTCTTTTTTTGAAAAACGCAGCGCCTTGTCCTTGTCCTTCCTTTTTCTTTCCTTTCTGAGCGGAGGACACGATCAGTACGACTTTTTTCTCTTTCTTTTTTCTGATAACTTGCCCCTCTGGTCCTTTCCTTCTTTCTTTCTCCCTTCTGGCGTAGGGTACGGCGGCGTTCTCCTTTCCCTTTTTTTTTTCAGGTTGCTTCCGCTCCCCACTTTTTTTCCGTCGGGCGCGTCTCCCCCCCTTCTCTTTTCTCAATCAGGCACGCAGGGTCCCTTTTCCTTCCCTCGGTCCTCTTTTTTTTCGTTGCCGGTGTCGGCAGCAGGAAGAGTTCAATCCCTTTTTTTTTCTCACGATCGGACGGGATGACTTTTTTTTCCCCGGACGAACTCTTTTTTTGCGCAGGCTGGAGGGCCGTTCCCGTGGTCCTTTTTTCTGCCGAGCGCGTCGGCGGTTTTTTTTCCGGTCTTTCTCTCCCCCCCTTTTCGAGGCGCGGAGCGACTCTTGTTTTTTCTTTTTTTTTCCCCTCCGTCTAGGCAGCGTGGAGCTCCATCCTTTTCCCCTTTTTCTCCCTCCTACGCCCTCCACTCTTCCCCTTCCCTTTACGCGTCGGTGCAGGGTCTCACCCTCTTTTTTTTTCCATGGGGCGCCCTCCCCCCCTTTTTTTTGAGACCTATCATGCACTCCCTCTTTTTTTTTTCCTGTGCTCGTTCATGCGGTCCCATTCCTCCCTTTTTCCAGTGCAAGGAGATTTTTTCCCTTTTTTTTCGGTTTTTTTTTTCTGAAGGCCGGTCGGTTCGTCTCGCCCGTTACTCCCTCTTTCCCTTTTTCCTTTTTCCCGAAGGTCGGGCGCCGGCGGACCGCTTTTTTTTTTTTTGACCGTTGTTTCGAGATTTTCTCCCTTCCCCTTTTTGTCGAGGATGCGTTACGTTTCCTTTTTTTTTTTTTTTTTCCGGAAGAAAAAAAAGACTTTTTTGCGTCTCTGACGCTGCTCCCCCGCTCCCTTTTTTCCTTTCTTCCGGGGGGTTCCCTTTCCTTCCCCTTCTTCTTCTTCTTGGCGATCGGCCATCTGGCTCTCCCTTTCTTTTTTCTACGCCTGGCCAAACATTCTTTAGGGTCTGCGAAGGCGGAGCTCACCTCCTGCCCTCCTCTTTTGGGAGGAAAGAACGCCCTTTCCCTTTTTTTTTTTTTCCTACGTCTCCCTCCTCCTTTCTTTTTTTGGCCGATTGGGGTAGGCGTCTTTTTTTGTCTTTTTTTTTTGCTGAGCGATCCTTTTTTTTCTGCTGCTTTTTTTTTTTTCGGGCTCGACTACACGTACTTTTCCCCCTCCTCTTTTTTTGCTAACCACGTGCCTCCTCTCTTGCTGTGGCCCTTTTACGACGACCAAGCTGGTCCCCTCTTCCCCCTTTTTCCCCCTTTTTCGGACAATGCGGAAAAGCGTTTTTTGTTTGCTCCTTTCTTTTGGCTCGAAGTCGGCTCTTCGCCCTTTCCCCGCGGTGGTCGAACCTTTTTTCGGTTTCAGGTCGATCCCATTGTTTTTTCTTTCCTCAGGACGCTTTCTTTTTTTCTTGCCGCCGCGGCCGAGCTTTTTTTTTCCCTTTTTTTCTTTTAGCTGTTTTGCCGTGTTGCCTTTTTTTTCTACCCGGTGCGGATGCTGCGGGCTGTCCCTTCCTTTCCCTCCCCTTTACAGAAACCTTTCTTTTTTCCTTTTTTTTGGTTTTCCGTGCGCTTTCCCCCCCCTTTTTTTTCCCCCTGGCGGCGGCGAAGCGGCTCGTTCCTTTTTTTTTTTTTTTCTGCGAAGAACCCCTTTTTTTTTCTTTTCAACGTTTGGTCCGGTTCTCCGTTCTTTTTTTCTTCGACTTCGGCAACAGGCTCTCCTCTCGCTTTTCCCCCTGCGGGAAAAGAACTTTTTCTCCAGTTCAAACCTTTCCCCCCCCTTTTTTCCTCGATCTGTCTGGTTCCCTCTTTCTTTTTCTTTTGGTTCGAGCCCCTCCCTCTTTTTGACTCTTGTTTTTTCCTTTTTTTTTCTTTTCCCGGTCGGGTGGGAAGCCCTTCCCCTCTTTCTTAACCTACTGCTGATGGCAGGCCGCCGCTTGTCCCCACTCTTTCCCCCCTGTAGAGAGGACTTTCATGCCCTCTGTGATGGAAGGTTTTTCCCCCCTTTTTTGCTTGATGAAAAGGAAGAACACCCCTTTTGCGGCTCCGGCCCTTTCACCAGCCGCTCGGCCGACGGAACTTTTTTTTCCCCTTTTTTCCCCCTTCCTCTGTTACTGGCCGGAGCGAAGTTTTTTCTGTTTATCCCTGCTCTCCTTCCTTTTCCCTTCCCTTTTTCTCTAAAGGATCTCCCCTTTTTCCTGCGAGTAAGATTTTTTTTTTTCCTTCGTGAATTTTTCCCCCCTTTTTGGTTCCAAGGTAGGGGGCTTTCCCCCTTCTCCTTTTAAAGGTCAGCTTCGCGATCTTCTTCCTTGCGGGACGAAGTGGTTTTTCGTAATGAAGAAGTCCTTTTTTCTGTTTGCGCTCCTTTCTTTTCTCCCTTTTTGACTAGTGAGTGAAGGCGTCTTTTTTTTTTTCCCCCTCGGATTCTCGGTTGTGAAGCTTCTTTTTTCCTTCTTTTTTTTCGTTACGGCCGAAACTCCTCCCTTTTTGGGGAGACACTTCCCCTTTTTCCCCTGCCGTTTTCCCCTTCTTTTTTTTTGTTCGACCAGCCAGTTTCCCCCCCTTTCCGGCCAAGCGAAAGGATTTCCTTTTCCTTTTCACGGTCGCCCCCCCCCCCTTTTTTATTGACAGCCTTTTTCTCTTTTCTCTCGGCTGGGCCGACCTTAAGTCCCCGGTTTTTTTTTTTCCCCGTTGAACGAGGTTTTCCTTCCCTCCCCCCTTTTTTTTCCCCGGTAGTCCCGCCCCCTTTTTTTTTTCTTGCCAGTCCGTTTCCGCGCCTTTTTTTTTGGCACACGCCGAACAGGCTTACTCCGGGTCGTTCTTTTTTTTTCAGCCGAGTGCAGTCTTTTTTTTTTTAGCGAGGGTCCCGGCCCCCCCCCCCGGGATTTTCTCCCGCTACATCGAGCCCGGGGGAAGGCTCTCGTCCTGGCCTCGGTCGCATCCCTTTTTTTTTTTTTTCTGTGTTTTTTTAGATTTTTTGAAGCAGTTGGCCCCTTTGATCTCGTTTTTTCCCGTTCGAACCACCGCGTGGTGGATCTTCGTTGCTCACTTCTTCTTCGCCGACTTCAGAGAAACTGCTCTCCCCCTCTTTCGGGCGGTTCCCTTTTTGTCTTTTTTTGCCACCATGATCCGTGGGGCCCGTTTTTCTCTTTTTTTTTTCCTTGGAAGGGGCTGCCCTTTCCCCTTGTCTGCACTTTTTTTTTTTTTGAAAACCTCGCCTTCCTTTCCCCTTTTTCTTCGAGCCAGAACTTTTCCCTTTTTCTGCCAGCGGCCTTTCTTCGGCGCAGATCTCCTGTTCCCCTTCCTTCCCCCCCCCCCCCCCAATCGGACGGACCTTTTCCCTGCTTTTTTAGGTTTTTTTTCTGGCCGACATGGAATGTTTTTTTTTGTTTGCTTTTTTTTCTTTTTTTCCTTGAGCGTCCGAGGCTGTTTTCTCCCGGCTTTGACGAAGGGCGGGGTCGTTTAGTTATGTGTCGCCACATCTCCTTTTTTCCTTTCTCGCCAGTGGCCGAGGCGCCCCTGCGTCTTTTCCCCTCTTTTTTTTTCCATACAGGAAGATCTTTTTTTTACGCCGCGCGCGCTCTTTTCTTTTTAGAGCACGGGCGGTAAAGAGCCCACGCCTTTCTTTTTTCCTTTTCCACGAAATCTAAAGTAAAGGCCTCTTCCTCCTTTCCAGTTGTCTACATCTCCCCCTTTAGTACTGCCGGGCAAACCATTCTCTCTTTTTTTCTTTTTCCTCTCCTTCCTCGTCCGAGGGGGGCCCCCCCCCCCTTCTTCCTTTGCATGACCATTCAATCCGACCTCCCTTTCTTTCGCAAAGAAGAAGCGCTCGTCCCCCTTCCTTGATGGAATTCCTTTTTTTTGGGACAGAACGAACGCTTTTCTTTTGAACGAGCACTTTCTCCTATCCCACCTTTTTTTCTTGGTAGAGTTTTTCTTTTTGATAACGCTGCCAGCATATTTTTTTTCCACGAGGTGGCTTCGTCCCTTCCCCCCTACTTTTCTTCGGCAAGAGATTAGCCCCCCTCTTCCCTTCTTTTGGATGTTTTTGATTCTTCAATTCTTTTTTTTCCCTTGACAAGGTTTTCTTATCTCCCTCTTTTTTTTTTTGTCCGGTCGCCACGCCGGCCTGCCTTTTCTCTTCCAACTTTTTTTTTGGACCAGGCACGGCACGGGCCGCGTCGCTTCTCCCCTCCGGGCTTCCTGGGGGCGCCAGAAGCTCTCTTGCTTTTTTTTACCTCCTCCTTCCCCGCAGGGGCATTCCTCCCCCCCCTTTGGGTTTCCGGGCGTTTCTCCCGAACCGGTCATCCCGGGGCGATTCTTTTCTCTTTTTTTTCTTCACGGCCGGGATGGAAGGTTTTTTTTTTTTTTTGAGAGAGGCGGCCTTTTGAGTTTTCTTTTTTAGTTCAAAGCTTTTCCTTTTTTTTCATTCCGCGTCCTTTCCGGGAACTAGAGGGGGCCGTCCTTTTTTTTTTTTTTTTCAAGAGAGGACACCCTCTTCTTTTTTTTTTTTGCGTTTCGCCGCCTTTCCTTTTCTTTGCCCCTCTCCTCCTTAACTGGGAATAGGGAATTTCTCTTAGACTTCCACGTTCCCCGTCCCCCTGTAGAAAGAATTTTCCCTCCCCTTTTTTTTTCGAGTCGCGGGCTTTCTGGTCCCCCCTTTTTTTTTGTTAAAGATAGACCTCCCTCCGGCGCTTTTTTTTTCGGCCGCACCGTTCCCTCCTTTCCCTGGCAACGACATGGACCTTTTTTCCTTTTTTCTCCTTAGCGGAGGGGCGACAAGGTCTTTTTGTTTTTCTTTCCCCCCCGACACCCGCCGCTGGTCGATCATCTTTGGCCCCTTCCCTTTTTTCTTTTTCGGGTTCGGCGATCCCCTCCTTTTTGCTCTGCGTGCACTCCCCCCGTTTTTTTTTTGTCGGGAGAAAAAGTCAAAACGGCCTTTTTTTTCCCCCCCCTTTTTTTTTCCTTTTTCGGCGGTTTTTTTTTTTTTTTTTTCAAAGTGGTCCGCTTTTTTTTGTGTCGAGCGCTTGCCTTTTCGCCCCCCTTCTGAAACCTTCCTTCCTTTTTCTAGTGACCGCCCTGTCTTCTCTTTTTTTGTCGGAGCCCGAAGGGCCCCTTTTCCCTCTTTCTTTTTTTTCCCTTGGAAAGGGGAAAACTTCACGAGTTTCTCCTGCTTCTTGCGCTTCAGCGCTTCTCTTTTTCCCCCCGCACCGCCAAGGGGACAGTTTTTCCTTTCCCCCTTTTTTTTTTTTTTTTCCACGCACGGCGTTTTTTTTTCACGGCCGTAGCCGGGTTCATCTTTCTTTTCTCTCCTTTTTTTTCTTTTTCCCACCGCGAACGGCCGTGTTGAACGCTGTTTCTTTTTTTTTTTTGACTCAGAGGGGGCTTGGCTTTTCCCCTCGCGATCGCGAGCACCTTTTCTCCCCTTCTTTTGAAGGTCTTTTGTTTTTCCCGTGCCGCCCAGGCGCCTTTCAGGTTCCTTTTCTTCCTTTTTTTTCTCTCAGAGGGGCGGGGGCGTCTCCTATCCCCCCTTCCTCTTTTTTTATTTTGGATGAAAGCATCGGCAGGCGACACTCTTTTCTTTTTTTGCCGCGAACGACGTCTTTTCTTTTTTTTGAGCGTTTATCCACCGCTCCTTCCTCTCCCTCTTTTTCTTTCTCGCGTGCGTGGGGGATCGTCCCCTTTTTTTAATCTGATCGACCCGTTTCCTTTTTTTGACAGCTCTTTCGGTAGACCCGGCGTGCTTGCGCTGTCCCCTCTTTTTTTTTGATAATGCGTAGGTTGTTTTTTTCTTTTTTTTTGTGCGGCGGCATCCTTCCCTTTTTCCTGCGGCGATAGTGAAAGCCTTTCTCTTTTTCTCTTTTTTTTCTTCACGGCGTCGAGGCGGCGGACCTTTTCCCTTCCCGTGGCTTGCTCTTTTCAGGGATGCGACCGCGTCCTGCCCTCCCCTTTTTTTCGACGAGAGGGGAGAGTCCTTTTTCTTTTTTTTTTGACTCTCACCCTTTTCGGCTTTTTCCCGGCCGGAGCCTTTCTTTCTTTCCCTTTTTTTTTCTCGAGGCTCGCACGATCCTCCCTCCTTTTGCGGTTTTGTCTTCCTTCTTTTTTCCGCGCGTCTCATCGATCCCCTCTCCCCCCCCCTCTTCTTTTTTTTCGTGAGATAGGGGACGTCTCCTTTTTTTTTTTTGCGATTTCCCCCGGGACGTTTGTAGGGTAAGGGTCCGGTCTCCTCTTTTTTTAGCTCCCCTTTTTTTTCCTTTTCCAGGTCGCCCGGAGTCTTTTCAGATTTCTCCCCCCCCTTCTTTTTTTTTCTTTCCTCCCGCGGCAGGAGGCGACGTTCACTCTTTTTTCAGTAGGTCCTCTTCTTTTTCCAAGGAGGGACTCCCTCGTCCCTTCCTGTTTTCTTCCTCGAGTAGGTGCCCCTTTTCGTTGTTTCTCTATTTTTTTTCGGCTCTGCTGGGCAGAGGTTCCTTTCTCCTTTTTCTCCTTCGCTCGGGACCCTTTTTTTCCCTTTTTTTTGAGAATTTTTTTTTGGAACGCGTGGTAGGTTCTTTTTTCTCCCCTTTTTTTTTCGGCTGGGGCGATCCTTTTTTTTTCTCTGGAAGCGGTCGGTCGTCTAGATTTTCCTCCTCCCCCCTTTTTTCCCCCCCTGAGGCCGAGGTCGGCGCCGGCGACCCTCTTTCTTTTTTTTTTTCCCCGTGCCGATATGTTCCCGTTTTCTTGGGTAGTGGTTTCTTGCTTCTTTCTTTCTTTTTTCTGTTGGGCGAAGAACCAGTCCTTTTTTGACCTCGTGCTATCCTTTCGGGCGAGAGCCAGTCGTCTTCCCCCTTTCTTCCCGGGGTAATGGTCCGCCAGTCTTTCCTTTTTTTTCTTCTTCCTAGGTTCATTTCTGTCTCCCTTTTAATCGATTGGGGAGCACACTCTCCTTCCCCTCTTTTTCTTTTTCTTGCGAATGCGGAAGGGGTCCTCCCCCTTGGAGAACCCCTAACCTCCCCCCCCCTTTTTCTGAATCATTCGATACGTCGACCATTCTCCTTCCTTTTTTTTCTCTTCTTTGAGCACGGAGATTTTTTTTTTTTTTGCGCCGCCGTTTTTCCTTTTTTTTCCCCTAGGTCCGTTCGGGATCTGTTACTTACCCCCCCACCCTTTGTTTGAGACCTCGGCTTAAACCCCCCCCTTTTTTTTTCTTTTTCGCTTTTTTTTTCCCCCCGATGGGCCGAGCAGTTCTTCCCCCCCTTTTCCCTGGAACGGTTTTTTTTTGATGTGTCCGTTGCTCTCTTTTTTCGGTTTCGGGCTTACGTCGCCGTGATCCCCCTCCTCTCCCCCCCTTTTTCCTGGGCTGGTCGGGCGCGGAAGATCCTTTTTTTTTTTTTTTTTTTTTTTTTTCGAGTGGTCTCTTTTTTTGGGCGAGCGCCGGCTACGCTCCCCTTTTTTCGCGCGCGGGCTGATTGGGCTCTTTTTGCGCCCCCCCTGCTTTTTTTCCGAAAACCTCGATCCTGTCCCTGCCCTTTTTTTCCTTTTCGGGCACCGGTTTTTTTCTTTTTTTGCGTTCCGGGAAGCTTTTTCACGGACCGTGCAGACCCCTGCCCCCCCTTTTTTTTTTTCATGACCGTCGTTAAAAAGGGCTTTTTTTTTTTTTTTTTTGCGCTTCCTCTTTTGCCCCCCCGTCCCTTTCGGTCAAGAACACCCTCTCCCTTTTTCCCCCCCCCTTTTCGTCGTCTAGATCTGGGTTTTTTTTGCCTTTGATGTTACGAGCTTGAAAGAGGTCCCCCCCTTGTTTTCCTTTTCTTCCGGTGTTAGGTTGCGCCTACCTTTTTTTTTTTTTTCTTTCTGCACGATGCAAACTTTTTTTTTCCTTTTTTTCCTCTCCGCTGAAAAAGATTTTTCCCGGTCGGGAGTTTAATGTCTTTTCCCCTTTCCTTTTCTGTGGATGAATTTTTTTTTCAATTGCCTCTTCCCTTCTTCTTTTTTTGACGCCAACCACCTTCCCCCTTTTTCGGCGAGCGCAGAATTTTTTCTTCCCCACGCTACTTTTCCCTTCCTCCCCCTCCAAACGTGGCCCGGGCCCAGTTCCTCCTTCCCTTTTTTTTTTCCCCCTCGAACTCACCCGGTCTCTTTTCTTTTTGTTTTGATCACGGGAGCCCGGTTTTCTTTCCCTTTTTTTTTGCCCAGGTAAAAGCCGGGAACTTTTTTTTTTTTTCCCTTCTTCCCTCTTTTTTCGGCCGGAGCGGCTGGTGTTCTCCTTTTCCTTAAGGTCAGCCTTCTTTTTTGCCTCCAGACGGCCCTTTTTGTCTCCTTTTTTGGCGTGCCATTCCCCCCCTTTTTTTTTTTTTTTCGCGCCTTTTTTGCGCTCCTTCATCAAGGCGTCCCCTCCTCCTTTTTTTTTCCCTCGCTAAAGTCTTTCCCCTTTTCTTCTTCCCTTTTTTCCATCTTTTTTCCCCATCAGCCAGGATCCGTTCTGAAAATCCCCCTCTTACACCGGGATCTTTTTCCTCCTCTTCCTCTCGTCCTTCCTATCTCTTCTGGCCGGGCACGGGCGCCCTTCTCTTTCGAGGACGCTTTTTTTTTCGTCCCCACCGGTCTTTTTCCGTCGGCTGAGCGATATTTTTTTTCCCCCTCCGTCGAAGCTCCCTTTTCTGAAAGGTTGCCCCTTGACCCCTCCTTGGTAGTCTGAAACCTTTTCTCTCCCTCTCGAAGGCTGAGGTTTTTCCCTTTTGGGACTTGTTGCCCTTCACGCCGAAAGGCCTTTTTTAAGGTCCCTTTTTGTTCTGTGGTCTTTCTCTTAGCCTCTCAATCAAGGCGCGGTTCCCCCCCTTTTTGAGCGAACCCCCCTTTCCCTGCCCTTGGCTTCTCTTGGCTCGAAGCGGGCTCCCTCCCTTCTCTCCCCTTCGGATTTCGGTTCGAAAGCAGCATTCCCTCTTTTTTCCCCCCCTCCCGTCGACCAAAGTTTCTTGGATCTCGTTCTTCCTTTTTCTTTGCCAGGGACTAAGAGCCCCCTCTCTCCCCTTCCCTTTGCCAGGAGCGTTTTTTTCTGTGGTCTTCTTCTCTTCCCTTTTTTTGGCCTGGCCAGCGCAATCTCTTCTCCTTTCGCCGAGGTTTTTTCCCGTACGTTGACCCTTTCCCGTTTTCCTTTAACGGGAAACTCGTTCCTTCTCCCTTCCCCCAGCGGCTTCCCCTCTTCTTTGTGCCTCCATTTTTCTTCCCCCCCCCAATCGGCCCCTTTCCTTTTTGGGTCGACCGATCTCTTTCGCCGTCGGGCTGCCGAACATGGGGCCTTTTTTTTTTTTTTCCTCCCCCCCTGAACTGGAGCGTCCGACTTTTTTTTTTTTTTGCATCCTCTCTGCCTTTCCCCCCTCCTTTTTTTTGGCCGTTTTTTCTCAATCGAATTGCCAAACCTCTTTCTTTTTTTCAGATTCGCCCCCTCTCCTTTGGAAGGGGACATCCCCCTTTCTCGGCTTTTTTCTTTTTTTTGGAGATCTTTTTTTTCGGGGCCGCCCCTTCTTTCCACGGTCCCCGGAAGGAGTTTGTTTTTTTCCTTTTTTTTCCCCTTTCTTACCTTCCCTTTTCCCCTTTTTTTTTTTTTTGCCGCGTCTACATCTAGCTTCCCCCTTTTTTTTCCCTTTTCTTCCAGCAACCAGGTTTTTTTTCAGAACCCCTTCGGGGCCATCGACGAGGCTGTTTTCCCTTTTCTCTTTTTTTCCCCCCGGGACGATTTCAGGCTCTTTTTTTAACGTTCTTCCCTCCTTTTTTTTTTCCTTTTTTCACATGGACCACCCGAAAGACGGCTTTTTTTTGGTCCCTTTTTCGCACTTTCTAGACTCCCTCTGGGTGCGAGTTTTTTTTCCTCCCCTCAGGATTTTTTTTTTTTCCCCAGCGCAACAGCGTCTCCCCCCCCCCCCCCTCTTTTTTTTTCCCCCGGCACTCCCCTGGCGCCGGCTCTTTTCTTCCCCTCCTTTTTTTTTTCTCAAGGCCTTCCCCTTTTACGGTTTTTTTCTCTGCGAGGACACTTTCGCCGCGGCCTTTTTTTTCTTCCAGCTCCCCGTTTCGGCGGGGTCCTTTTTTCGGACCCGAAAAGGCCGTTTTCTTTTACGGGCCCCCCGTTTCCTCTTTTCCTGGGATTTTCCCTTTCTCTCTGCTAACGAACAAGTGTTTTTTTTTTTCGACTCCTCTCCTCTTTTTTTTTTTTTTCCCCCCGGTCATCCCGGCGATCGTTGTCCCCTTTTTTTTTTGATGGCTGTTCCTTTTTTTTCCTCCCCTTTTTTCTCAAGGGCGCGCTTCTTCTTCTTCTTTTTCCGTAACCGCCCGTGCGCTTTTTTTCTTCTCGCGCACGGGAATCGCGCCGTTTTCTTCCTTTTTTTTACGCTTCTCCCTGCTTCGTCGCCGAAGATCTCTCGTGTTAGGCGCGCCCCTCCCTGTCTCCGCGCAACTTTTCCCTTTTTTTTGATCTCCCCTTTTTCTTGACCGCTTGTCTATTTTCGCTTCCCTCCCCATCCTTTGGCCGTTTCCTCCCCCCTTCTTTTTTTTTTTTTTTTTTTCCCCCGATCGCCGACAGGGCCGGCGCGGCTGTGCCGCCCCTCTCTTTTTTTTCGGCGCCACCCGTCGATCAACCTCCTTTTCCCCTTGATCGGCCTCTCCTCTTTTTCTCGGGTCTGAGCTGTGGGTTTTTTTTTACACCCCCTCTTTTTTTCTCTTACGACGGGTCGCGATACCCCCTTCCCCCTTTTTTTTCCCAACGCCGAGGATTGCTGCTTTGCTTTTTTCGAACCCGGTCCCCTCTTTTTTTTTTTCGCGGGGTAGAACCCGGGGTCCTTTTTTCCCCCCCTTTTTTTTTTTTTTCGTTGGCTCGTTGTAGGCGGTTTCTTTTTTTCAAGGGGCTTTCCGACGTCGACAGACCTTTTTTTTTTTCTCCTCCCGGCGCCCCGTCGCCTTCGCACCGGACCTCACTCTTTTTTTCTCGCGGCGGCACACTCCCCCTTTTTTTTTTTTTTTGCCGGCGCCGACACGCACGCGTTGTTTTTTTCTTGCGTCCCTTTTTCTTTTGTTTGCATCTCTCTCTTTCCTCCCCTTCTTTTTTTCTCTTCCTCTCCCACCGCGACGGGCCGTTTTTTTTTTTTTTTCCCCCTGGCTTGTTTTTCCTTTCTTTCTTGGTGCCCGCGGGCGATGCCCTCCCTTCCTTTTTTTTTTTTTTCCTTTTTCTTTTTCCCCTGGAGTGCCGCGGTGACCGGGATTTTTTTTAGGTCCTTTTTTCCTTTTCCCTTCTTAGGCGTCAGGGAAGTGAGCCGGCGAGTTTTTCCCCTTTTTTTCCTCCTTTGACCTGTGCGCTTCCCGGGTCGGGACCTCCCACTGTTCTTTTTTTTTTTTTTTTTCCCCCGTGCGGGCGTGCACGCCAGAGCTTTCTTTTTTTTTTCTTTTTCTCCCCCCATCGGAGGTGTAATCTGATAGACCCTTTTTTCCTGGCGCTCCTCCTTTTTTTTTTTTCTCCGAAGCGGCGATCATGTCCCTTTTTTTTCTTTTTTTTCGCGCGCAGGCAGCTCGGCGTTTAACGCCTAGTTTCCTCTTTTTTTTCCCGGCGTCGAGCCGGCGTCATCTTTTTTCCCGTTCACGTGGCATTTTTTTCCCCGTTGGCCCCTTTCTTTTTTTTTTTTCGTCGGAGGAGGAAGAGTTTTTCCTTTCCCGTCGGTGTCGAGCGTGTCCTTTTTTTGAGTCGTTTTTTTTTTTTTCCCTTTTTGTGTTGCCCTCGCAGGCGGGGCGTGAACTCTTTTTTTTTTTCCCTCTCTCCCTTCCGCTCGGGTCTTGCCGGTGTCGGCCTTTTTTTTCCCTCGTTTCTTTTTTTTACCGGTTCGTGAGATCGGGGGACGACTTCTTTTTTTTTCCTTTGCCTTTTGCAGCACCCCCCCCCCCCCTCACCCGAAAGATGACCGCCAGCCCATTATTTTCCTCCTCCTTTTTTCCGTTTTGGTTTGTAAGTATGGTAACCGGGCGGTTCCCCCTCTGGCTTCTTTGTTTTTTTTTGTTTTTTTTTTTTTTTTTTTTTTTTTGTCTTTTGATGGAATCCCTGTTTTTTTTCCCCCTCAGGGAGTTGTTCCCTTCCACGGAGTGGGATGCTCATCTTTTACCTGCTTTCGGCCTCAGAGCCTCTAAACTCGTTCCCTTTCCCCGCCCCACCATGCCCCGTAGGGTGCCGGCTTTTCTTCTTGTGAGTCGATGTTGAGTC
>Ga0179591_1311453_pt1 | contig 20175 bp, 14 predicted proteins | sample CZOMad2_1_08_16f_FD_182891 | JGI IMG/M metagenome (GOLD analysis project Ga0179591, IMG submission 182891) | Vadose zone soil fungal communities from Angelo Coast Range Reserve, California, USA - CZOMad2_1_08_16fungal (PacBio error correction) | ecosystem: Environmental > Terrestrial > Soil >... | reverse complement strand
TAAGGCACCTCTGCTTTCTTGGTTCGGGGTCTTGGGGACCTTCGGCGCTCCCCTTTAGGCCACCACTCGTTATGCGTTTATCCCCTCCAAACCGGTGACGCCGATGAATCACTCCCTCCCCATTTTTAGTGGATTTGTTGCCCTGCACCCTTTTCCTTTGTGTTTGAACTTCTTCGAGACCCCTATTTCTTTTAAACCCATTTTTCCCTTGAGTCATCACCAGTCCAGTCCCTCAGCGTTATCGCCGGATCCGCTACTCAGAGAACGTTCTCTGACGTTTCCCTTTTCTCCGCCAGCACAGTCCCTCTTCTTATGAGAGAAAGCTGCTTTTCGATTCTCTAACCCAACGACTCTTTGAGTCCCCTGCCCGCCTTTATCTCTGAACAGGTCTTTTAGACGAATTTATCCGCCCTTTTCTTTTTTTGAGCCCAAACTTCTTCATCTTAGTGATTCCGGACCCCCGCAAGGCTCTGCCCAACGACCCACGCTTCTTCCCCTTTCGCTACCACTTTCTGTGCAGCAAAGGGCTTTCCTATCCTGCTTCCATCCCCTTTCGTACCCGAACAACTAGGATAGGACGAGGAGAAAAATAATTTGTTTTTTTCAAGACCATTTCACCAAAGCGGCGCGTCCTGTTTTTTTTATAGTCCCTCTCATCTCCTGTCAAGAATACCACTTCATCCCATAAGCCCCGCCTTTCTTTGATCCTTTATTACTTTCGTGTTCCATCAGCCCTTCCAAATCAGACCTCTGGGTTTTTTTCTTACCGGCCCATCACGTTGCGTCGAAGGCGAGATTTTCGCCACGATTCGTTGAAAGCTGGACGTGTCAAGGACGTAGCGTTCCGCGTTTGCTCAGTATTTTTCCCTTCAACTCCCCTTGATTCGTCCAAGTTTTCCTCCTGCTGGAACAATCGTCCCACAGTGTCAATCGTTTCCGAGTACTTTCCTCCAGTAAAGTGTGAGTAAATAGATTTATAAGACAACTCTTCATACATTCAACCTCCCCCTCCCCTGAAGAATTTTCTATCATTTCATGTGAAAATCCCAACGCGCAGTAGTACCTGCTTTTTTCTCCCTACCCCAGGTATGATGTCATCACCACGATAGCGCGGCGTAACCGTTGACGAGAGACGGTACCTCATTGCCGTGGAGGGCTTTTTTCTTCAATTGGTAATCCTTCCCCGATCGAACGATAGAAAGCCTTCGTCCATTTTTACTTAGCTCGTTCTCCGCCGTGCTCTCGTCAACAGAGACGGGTCTTGGTGCTCCGCTTTTTCGTTCTTTTGGACTTCGATCGGGTCTCTCATTTGACTCTCGGAGAGAGAGCGCCTTTTTCATCCGAGTTAAGGTCGTGCATACACGTGTCCTTGTCTCCTTGTCGCAGTCCTCTCAAGCCGACATAAAACCCCAGCACGGGCTTTCCCCCCAGGTTTCTCCCCTTTGCACGTCTCCCCCTGAGCATCCAATTACCTACCAAGCTGGGGTTGACGTTCCTTTTTTCGTAAAGAGTTAGTTCCTCCCCACCAATATTCCCACGCCCTCTAATTTTTGGAGAGATGGCTTTATGATTTTGGGGAAAGGAATACCCTTTTTCATTTTCTTGAGGGCTTGCTTTTCGGAGCTCCCCCTAGAGAGGGTTGCCCCTTAGAGGACGTACCGCCTTCTCCCCCCTTTTTCCAGGGTTCTTCCCCGCTTTACCTCCCGGATGGAAGAGCTGCTCCTTTTTTTAGTTTCGCAACCTCGGCTCCGGACCCGCTGACCCACCTAACGTAGAGTAAGCACGGTAAGGCGTACGCTTCGTCAAAATGCTGTCTTTGCCCGATGCCTTTCCCTTTCTTCCTCCCAATAACCCAGTACTTCGATTGACCCGCAATAGCCCATGTCACTTTCTTTGTTTTTGAACAAAGGCGGATGCCCAATTATCCCCCTTCCACAGACGAGGCGTCGTTTGAAGTTTGAAAATATATCTATTTTCTCCTTCTTTGTTGGAGATCTTTCACTTTCCTTTTCCGATTAATTTTCCTTTCAGTCCGTTTACACTCCCCCAATGCCACAAATTGAGACATGGGCCTGCCCCAGGTTCACAGCCTAGAGACTTTTTTCTTTCCTCGGTCGGCCCTGCAAAGCATTTGTACGGCCTAGATCCTTAGAAAGTTAACGTTGTTTGACTGTCAGGCGTTTCCTGCCCTTTCTGCCTCCTCCCTTAGACCCCCTCCCTGTCGGTGTCTTTCTCAATTAACAAGTGGGAAACCTTTTTTTTCCTCTTTTTTATTCTTTGTAATCCCCCGCCTTTCCCCTCCCTCCAGAACCCGCCTAGGTAGGCGCCTGCCGCCAACCTCCTCCTTTTGCTTTTTCCTTCCAGCATTCCGTCATATCACCAACATTCCCAATGCTTCATTTTTTTACCCGGGGTTGAAACCTTTTTTTTCGTGTGGATTCATTATTACAGTCCTTCACCCCAGCAGTGGAGTTTTTGGGTTTTTCTTTTTTTTCTCGGACGCTTCTCCTTATTTCTCCCTAACCTGGGTTAACCAAATCGGGCTGTAGGTCCTTCTCGGACACGTTCTCCGAGTCCAGCGGAGGGTCTGCTAACACCTCCCTGTTTTCTCCCTCTGTCAGACTGGCAAATACGTGCAAGATCAGTAAGGACTCCGCCGTTTCCTTCCGAGATTCGTTTGGTTTTTGCACCAGTCTCCAGAAACCAGTACTGGGTCCCTCCTCCCCTCCTGTTGATGTCGAGCGCCGAGTTAATAACTTTCTGCCGCGCCAGGTAGGGTCCTTTTTCTTTTCCACCCCGCACCCAGGCCCAATCCATACCAGGACACTTTTTCTGGCCGGCCTTCGCCAATTCAAGGCCGCGCTCTCGTGTGATGACTCTTTGTTCTCCTTTTTTCCCCAAGTAAGCCTCCATTAGCGTTTGCTGGCACCTGCTCTGATAGAACAGTAAGTATTTTTTTTTTGGTTTTTTTTATAGACATTTAGTTTATCAACTCTATTTACCCCCTTCACTTACTTGCGACCCCGGTGAATATCCTCTGAACGCATTGCACCTTCCTTGTCCCCCTCTTTACACATGTGCGAATTCGATCGCGGCAATGCTTTTTCCTCCTCCTGAGGTTTATCGACATTGCTCCCTTCCTCGGTCAGAGATGTCCACGCAATCGGTTACCATCCCTTCTTCTCCCCGAGGACCGGTTGGCCACGAAGGGTTTGCAAAACAGAAGCTTTTTTTTGCTTTTTTTTAATCGGCTCTTCGTTCGTCCCTTTCTGGTCCTTTTTGACGGAGTGAGTATAATTAGATGCCGTGGTTAGTCCCCTCGTCTTTTTCTCTCGGCCGCTGCGCGTGGTCGGCGTGTCTTCTTTTCTTGGGCGTATAGTAATATACGTCGCTGCTGTCCCTTTTTCCAAAGTTTTCTTTTGCTTTAGCTTGGCCACAGCCCCTTGTAGGACTTTTTCCGACCCTTTTTCTCGTTTCCTGAGGTCTTGCGGTTTCCTTCGGACATAATCTAGAGTTCGCTTTTGCCCTTCCATTTAGTGCGGATAGGTCAGGACGTCCCGAAATGTTCAGCGATATTTTAAGCGTTTCATTTTTGGCGATTTATTCGTTTTTCCTGTTATATTTTTCTTCAAGAGCAGACCGGCATTGACGCTTTTTCCTCCTTGGCAATGCAGTTAATGAGTCCTTCTTTTCCCCCCCGAGTTTCCACGTACTTGAGTTCGAGTCCGGTCCCCCCTGGAAGATTATTGTTTCCTCCTTTTTCTTTCTCCTCGACTGCAAATGGGTGAAAGAAACTCTGCCCCGCTTGCCGAATCAACCCTCCCACGAACTTTTCTTTTTGCGCCAGTCGTTCCACCGACCTTTTTTTTTTTTTTGGGCTTTCCGTTTCTTGTAGAGTCCCCCCGATATAGCAGGCCTAAAGGGCTAGCTTTAATCCTTTCCTCGCCCCGACCAGTAGTCTGTCCAACCCGCAGCTGTGCTTTCTAGACGGGCTTGGTCTCTACTACTTTTTTTTGCTCTCTCCTTTTGCTCTTAATGCACGTGGGCATTGTCCTTCGCTACCCTTTGCGTTTTTGAAGAGGACTTTTTTTCCGCCATGCGACTTTTGTATCGCCTGACACGCGGTCCGCGCTGAAGACAAGAACCCCAAGGTGTATGAGTCTCCCCCTTTTGCTTTCCCTCCCCCTTCTGTTTTCTTTTAATAGTTCTCGGAAGCACAAGATTCTCACGGCTCGGCTCGCTACGCCAGTCAGTTTCTTTCACAAAATACTCTTCTTTGGACTACGCTAATGTCTCCTTTCCTCAGACAGTTTTGTGCCGCAGCACTTGCATGAACTTCCGTCGATCGTGCTGCGCTGCATTTTTTTTGCGTTATGTTGCATCAGTTCCGGGTTTCTTTCCAGAACGCCTTCCGCTTCTGAACAGTTCTTCCTGCATCCTTTTCCTTTTTTTTAGCCTTTTTCGCCGTGATATCTTGAGATTCTGGGTCCCCGCCTTTACGGCCCAAGCCCCGATCCGCTCAATCCTTAAAAAAGAACTCTTTCTGGGTTTGTGTTCATTTTCCCCTTGCTTGCACCAGGGCTCCCCATGAGCCACCCCATCGGTACGGGCGCCCCTATTTGTGACGTAGTATTTATACGCCCCCCTTCATTTATCCCCGCCGACCACGCTTTAGTGGGTGCGTTTTTTTATCAAACCTTCGATGCAGCCCATCCGGGGCTCATCTCCCCCCCCTAGCGTTCCCTATTTTTTTGATTGATCACCGAACCGTGTTGCATCAGAAAGGTTCGGAACTGGGCTTTGCAATTTACCAGAGTCAATAAGCTTTGAGTTTTTCCTCCCCCGATTGTGAGATGCATCGCGGCCCGCGGACGAGCAAGGAGATCTCCCGTGCGTTGTCTCATTCGTTATTCCTCCTTCCGCTCTAGAATGCCAATTTGGCGATCGGCTGTCAATAGCTGACCCCCTTAGTTCTCGTCCCCTTTTACCTGTCGCCAGTAAAGTGATGTTTTGCCCGATTGATAAGACCCGCCTTCCTATCCCCTTCTTCCCACGCGATCCTTTACTATATTTTTCTCATGTTGACAAGCAACGCGACCTATCCTTTTTTTTTCGTATCTTGCAGTTCTTGATTTTTCACATGTAAACCCTCGTCATCACCACGTTTTTGAGCGCATTCCAGGTTGGCCCCCGGGACCCCCTTGGAATTTACTCCATGGATACAGGTGTGCCGTCTTCTCCCCCAGCTCGGATCCTTCAGAGATTTTTCTTTCGGTCCACGCGGCTTTTCGCGCATCACCGGGCGTTCTGACCCGGATTTCTTTACTTTTTCCCCTCCCTTTTCTTATCCTAGACCGGAGCATTGTTTTCCATCCTTCCTGCTTGAATCTGCCAGCGGGGAGTTTAATTCGCGACGGAAGCATTCTCTTATATTTTTTTCCCCTGCTGCTTGTGATCCTAGTTCTAACGGTATAGAAGGCATTTCCCCTCCAACCACCTCCCGGTTTTTACCCAAGGTGTGACGCTTTTCTTCAACTTTCTCTCTAGGCCTCTATTCCTTCCGGCGGATCCCCCCCCCCACGTTTTTTTTTATTTCCTCACTATTCGGGAATTAAGTAGTTAAACACGACCACACAATTTTAACTTTAAACTGAAGTGGGCGATGCTGACTGAACAGGGGGACCGGACATCCTTGCACAACCCCCCCCCTGTGTTTTTCCCTTTTCGCACCACGGGGGGAACCCCTGAGAGGGTTATGAGTTTTTTCTGAATTTCTCTGGCGGTGCGTACAGTCCCTCGTTTTTCGACTCCCCGGCTTCTCCCCCAAACTTGTTGTAATGGAGCCTTCCACGAAGGATGGCAGAGTTTTTTTATTCCCCACTCCGACCTTCTTTCTGACCCCGTCATAACGGAGTTTCCTCCCGGTACTGGCGACGTTCCGAGGCGTACAAATGATTTTCTTTTTTCGTCCCTGTATGTATGCTTCCGTTTTCCCCTTTTCGTTTCTTTGAATGACTGCCTAGCCCATGTCCAATTTTACTTTTTGTGAGGGTTACCTGCTTCAGTTCATGCCAATGATCCCTCACAGACGGGCGCGTTGAGCCTGAAATCCTTTTCCTCCTCCTCGTTTGTCTCGATTTCCCCCCCCCTTTTCCTTTAGGTGACTTCTTTTTCCCGTTTGCCCAGACGTCCCCCCAATCACGACCATCCCCTCCTTTCGGCGGCAGGTCCATAGAAGTTGATGCAACGCCTGTTCATTCATCATGTCGGGCCGTTCCCCATGCATTTGGTACTGCCCTATTCCAGTCCCTTGCTTACTCGAACATGATTTACGCCTCTTTCCCTTTTTTTAAATCAGCAGCTATGCCTCATGTAGGGTAGCGGGCCTCCCCCGGTTTTTTTATCCGAGCGTTAGTTTCGTTTTTGTCCTCCACCGACTTGAACTTCCCGAACAACAAGCTTTCTCTGTCGGCGCCCCCCATCTCACCCCTCCTTTTTAAGTTTCCCGACATGTAATAAGCATCTCCGACCCCACTGCCAGGACAAAGGAAATTCTTCACCATTTGTTGGTTGTTGGACCCTTTCCCCCCCAACCCTCCCAACAGAGTGGGAGGGTCTGGGGGATTCGGCCGGGGCCGACTTTTTCGCACCGGTTTATCATGTCCCACTTGGGGGTGCAACCGTGTTTTCTTCTTTTCCCAGTTCTCTTTCGTTGCTTGTTATGCAGGAAAAACACCCCTTTCGATGTTAGGTTCTTACGCCGCCCGCTGGCAAACTCTAGAGCCATTATTTACCCCTCTCCCTCCGTCTTACTGAATTTCTAATCACAGCTGTAGAGAAGAGTTGATGTTCCTATTCCGTTTTTTCCGGCTGCGTCCCTCGTCGATCGTGGAGGGAATTTGCAACTTTTCCAAGGGCCCCCCCTCCCTCCCTTTTGTATGGAGTGGTCCTGGCAAACTGGAATGCCTATAGTTGTTAAGCGGTATGCCTTTTTTTCTTTCCTGGGCCATACCTCCTCGACTATTATACGTGCGCGTTGCTTTTTTTAAGTGATAGACAAATCTCTTTGCTGTCTCCCCATTTAGCTCTTCTTATAAATACTTTACAAAAACATTCCCTTCCCACTTACTATCCTATTTTCACCAGTTTTCTCACAGCGCTTTTTCCCTGCCACAATTGTTTCGCGGACTTCCCGCCCCCCCCCTAGCACCGTGAGCTAGCTCCTGTACGCGGGCCGCGATTTTGTTTCGTCCCCAATCCCTTTGACTCAACTTCCTTATCCGCCGTGACTGCAGGTGTCAACTAAGGGACAACCCCCCTTTTTTCGAGGGGCCGGTCTAGGGGAAAAACACTTTTGTTTTTTTTTTCTTATCGGCCGCGTCCTTGGGAGATATTGTAGATGCGGACGTTTTCGAAGGTTGCTCGGTTTCTTTCCCCCTCTTGTCAGCCGCGTTTACCTTCCTTCGTGAGGTGGAGTCTAACCCCCCCACCCCCCACTGGATTCGCCCCCAGTGGAAAGCAGGTTCTTTTTCGCCCCTTTGCTGGCCAAGCCACCCCTTAGCGGAAGGAAGAACGAGCTGTTTTGCCAGCCGTCTCTCCCCCCTGATTTCGGCTTCCCCTCAATATCCCCAGAGTTCCCTTTAGTTTTGGAACCCCCCATTTTGCCGGGTCCTTGCCGTCGAATACCTTTCCCGCTTGAAGGCCTGTGCCGGCGCACCCGTGGGAAGGCTGAGTTTCAAAGCAGACGGCCTCTTTGCGAGACGATCGGGTTTTTGCCTTTTTCCTCATTTTCTTTACTCGGCTCCCAGGTCCTCGTTCTCACGTGATTCTCGTAGATCCGGCGCGACGTCTTTGTGGCATCTGGACATGTTTTTGAGTAACCGAGCCGATCCAAATGGGTTCCCCGCTTTTTCTATATCTCGCCCCAGACAACCCTTGCCGCCAGCGCCCAAACGATTCCGCCTTGGGGAGGTGAGTTTCTTCCTCTTTCCCCCTTCTTGTCTCCCGATATCCCCATGGAATAAGGACTCTCGCCTTTTTCCAGTCCGGTGCCACAGTCGGACAGTCCGCTGCCCACTGCCTCTGTTCTCTCTCTCCCCCTTTTTGGTTTTTTCGCCTCCGGAGGATTAATCCCCCATCTGCAAGTGGCGTCCTTTCGAGGGGGCGCTTTCCCTGTATTCCTCCGATCGGTCGTCCCCCCGCCTCTTTTCCCCAGAAAGGTACGCGCTAGCCAAGAACTCCCCCACCCTTTTTGAGTTCAGTTGAATTTTTTCCGCCCATTGTGGCTGGTGGGCGTCTTTGACCTGATAGAGACATTGTTCCACCCCATTTGCGTGCTTTCCCCTTTTCTCCCTTCAGTAAGAAGCGTCCAGCGTGACTACGCTACTCATTTCTTCCTCTTACGTTACCCTTCCGTGAACGTTCATTGAACGTTCCGATCGTTTTGCGAGCACCGCTGCTTGGTGCGTGATGCTCGAAACCCTGGTTCTGCCTTCGCGGATCGATGAAACTTTAATTTCCTATCGCGATCAGTTCTAGCTACTCGACCTTGCCTTCTTGAGTATGATTAAGCCGAAACGACAGGCCCCCCCGATCCGCTCATGGCCCCTTGTTCCCGCTTTTTTTCTGGCGGTTTTTTTGACCCGCTCCACCTTGTTCATCCTTGATCACTTTGTGCCGCCTATTTTTTTTTTAGTCACTATACTTCCCACGCAGGCCTCCCCAACCCGCTACCACATCGTTTCTTGTTTTGAGCTCCCCCTTAGCCGTGGATCTAACCACTACTTTTTGCGGCCTCTTTTACGACAGAAATCCGTGGTTGCACAATAATCCCCCCTCGACTGTTTTTTCCCCTTCCTTTTTCCGACCGGCACTTTTCACGTCTTTGAGTCTCCGAGCGGTGTGAGCACCTATTTTTTCAGCACGATTCCCAGTTCCTTGATTCAAGGGCGTTGAGAGGTCCGTTGCTCAGTTGTATTTAGGCGTTCCATCATCGGTTTATCGTACTAGTTTGCGAAGTTTTTTTTTTCTTTCACCTTTCGTCCCTCGTGTCTTTCGTTGCGAGTCACCTTTGCCCCTCCCCCCGATTTGATTTTTGATAATGCCGCAAAAAACTCCTCTAAATTTATTGCTAAAAAGAAGCAAACCCTTTAATTTTATCATCTTCCATGTCAACGTTTTTTTCTTCATTATTGCCTTTCCTTTCCCCATGAATAACCGGCTTTCATCGATTTTATGTATGCGAATGTCCGACCTGCCACAATGGCACTCTTTATTTTGGCCCGTCCTTCAGTTTCCCCCTTTCCAACGCCGGTCTAGCAATCTGATGACGATTCTTTCCCTGCCCCCCCTGACCTATTTTTATCACCGGTCTGCTGACCCGGTTGGGGGGATTCCTTTGTTGCTCCCTCTCCTCCCCCCGTTTTTTTAGTCTTCCTGCATAGGACAGGAGGGATTTTTCTTATTTTTAAGCAGCCCTTTTCCCCCCGCCGTTACTTTGAGGTGTTGCCGGGTTCCTGGACACGCCGCTTGGCTCTTTTGAAGTGGTCGAGCTCCACCCGCCCCTTTTTGCTGTTACCCCAGGTGGGCTTACAGATGATTCACGTTTGCGTTTTCCTTCGTGGCCCTGGCGCATCCCCCATACCCGTGGTGTTTGCATGCCTCTTGAAACTTTCTTTCCCTACACCATTTTTTCCACCCGAATTTCCTTTGTACCTTCCCTCCTTTCCAGTGGTCTCTTCCCCTGTCTTTGTGCCCTTCAAGCCCGTCAAACGGGATTGAGTTTGCGGGCCGTGGGGTCCTAGTTTTTTTTTTCTGATCTTTTTGTACAAGCCCTCAACTAATACACGCTTTTTCCCATGTTAATTTCCCAAGACCTTTTCAAGTAGCTGAAGCTAAAGATTGTCATCAAACGCAGTCTATCCGGACGCGTCATACCCCTTTTTTTTTTTCTTAACCCCTTACGCTTCAGAGTCCCTGCATTGGCGGGACGAACTGATACTGCCTTGTGTAAACCCACTTTTTCATAATCTTTTGTCCCGCCTCTCCTTTCCCAATTTGTTGGCATTGATCGTGCTGTTTTCCTTTTATTCAAAAGTCCCTTTCAATTCCCCTTAAAAGAAAGAGCGCTTTTTTTCTTCCTCACCCCTTTCCTCTACTCTTGTTGTTTCTTTCTTCAGGCCTCAAACTCCCCGCCTCGTTCTTAAGGATTAATTGGAATTCCGTTTGCATCTCCTCCTAATCCCCCCTTGGTTGATTTTCTTCTTTTTTCCTTCCCTCTACTTCCAGATTTTCAACGACTGTCGTCTCATCAGTAGGCCCGCAAATGCCTTTTTTCTTGTTCCCCCTTTTTTACAGCCAGTGCTTATCTTGCTCAGCTTATCGGCCCCCTTAGTTTTTTATAAAGATGACTCTGTCTTCCATCTCTTCTCCCTTTTGTCTCATTTTCGTAGTTCTATGCGTACGAAACCTTTCCTCAGACCAGCTTTTTTTTTTTTTTTCCCCCATGACCCCCCTACGCATCCCGTTTGCGTTTTCTCCCCCTGCCCCCTTTCCCCTTTTTTTTCCCCTCCCCGATGATAATGGGACAAAGGGACCGTTCCCCCCCCATGCGTTTTTTATTTACCGCCCCATAGTAAAAAAAGAGTGGAGGGTATGTTTTTCCGCCGGTACAACCTACCTCTTGATTTTCACGGGTTTTTTTTCCCCTTTCCATCCCCTGGGGACCCAAGCAAACCTTTCCGTATGTTGTAGTCTTTTTTCTTAGACTTCTGGCCTTCCCCACACTTCCTCCGTCGATATTCCTTCGGCTTGCGCGTCCCCTCTGCGCCTTCCTTTCCCCCTTTTCTTTAATTGTCTCCGGACTCCATAGAGAGGAGCCCCACCTTTTTCCCGAAGTTCCTGACTTCTTTCTTCGCTGCCTCCGAAGCGATGCTTTTTCAGGAGTGTTTTCGTGGGACGCTTCCCCCCTTCCTTTTCGGCCCCCGGCACATGAGTCGGGTCCCGGTTTTTATTTTCACCCTTCTTTTGTGATTACTCTTCTTCCTGCTCCCTGCCATACGTAACTAATCGCCTTATTGCGCGTTTCTTGGCCTTTCTAGCCCCCCCCTTCCCCTCTTTTGTTGTTCATTAATTAGAATAGATTTTCTTTTCTCAATCTATTTCCCCCACCCCCACTTGCACAGGGTGATTAACGAGAGGTACCCTCTTTTCACCTTGTTCATCTAGAAGCCTCTTACACCCCTTTTACTTGTCTTTTTTTTTTTTTTTCTTAGTTTGTATTTTGAGCACGTCTGTGCGCTCGACTGTCTTTCGTTTTTTGCCCCTATTCATTGAAGCTCCCAACCACTCTTCTTCGACGGCACATTGACGTTTTCTGTGAATGCTGCCCCCTCTCTAGGGCCGGGTTGATGGCAACATTTTCGTCTCGTACCTATAATTGCCTTTTGAGGTCCGAGTAAGGGCATGACGGACTTATCTAATTTATCTCCTCCAATGCTCTGTTTAGGACTTTTCTTACTTTGAGTATTCTTCCACTCCTCTGTTCTTGAAGTGATAAAGGATGGAAGCCCTTGCTGTAGCTTTCCCTTTTCTGAGTTTTTTTTTCCTTCCCCCCCTTCTCGTTTGTCCTCCTGTTCCTTGAGGTTTCTTGCGGCCCTATCTCAGAGTTCGGACCCCCCTCTGGTTATGGCCTGCTTTAGGTCGGCAGTCGACGCCTTTTCATCTATCGCGGAGGCGTGAAGGCCCCTTGCTACTTTTTCCCCTGTTATCTTTCTCCCCCTTTCCCTCAGGTCTGTAGATCGATCCGGGCAATGCGTTTGTTCTTACAGCCGTTTGACGTGATCAGCGCTCGGCGCGACGCTTATTTAGGTGAATGACTGTGCGTCTCTGCTTTTTTTCCCATCATTGTCCCTCTGATTCGACGCCTCCACAGCCCCCGAATTTCTTTTCGCCCACTATCGATCCTTTGTGAGTTGGCTTTCAGCGCGCCCCCTGGCTTTCTATAACCATATCGCATGTTTTACCCAAGGACCCCTTATCCTAAGATTACGTTTGCCAATTTAGCGACATTCGCTGTTTTCCACGTGATGTGTTAAGCCGGTTCCCTCTCTTTTTTCCTCCTTTTGGTGATCTCTATCCAGCCGGTATTAAGCCCTCTTCAGTGGCTTTTTATTTTGGCTCTTGAGGTCCATTTTTAGTCCCTTTATTCTCCCTTCTCTTGTATAGCTTCAAGAAGGTGTTGACGCTGCTTTTCCTCCCTCCCCCAAAAGGTTTTGAATTTCGCTTTCGCAAAAGGCACAGGGTGGATTGTGGCGTCGAACTCGGCTCTTCCCCTCCAAGTCAACCCCATTCGCATTTCTGCCCGCACCCTCCTTTCATCTTTCCCAATCTTTTTAGAGAAGGTACCCCTCACTTGCTCTTCAACTTCTTTCAGCAGGAACGGTCCTTTTCCCGGTCCGTCAGCCTTGCTTTTAGCCGTCTTTCGCGTGATGCGATACAGAAGAATCCGCCCTATTGACCCCTTTCGAATGAACAGGTCTTCGACGGCCCTCCTCTTCCTCTTTTTCCTTAAGCGCCTTCTCTTGAGGCTTCGGGGTTCCGCCTAAAACGGCAAGGTCCACCGATCGACTAAATTTACGATCACGCTTTCTGGCCCCCCTTCTTTTTTTCCCCCCCCTCGTAAATCTTTTATCACTGCAAGATCCTTTACCCAGCAGTTAGTATTCGCCAACTGACCCCCCTTTACACGGAGGCAGCGTTAATGTTGTTTCGAAATTCTGCCTACGCAATATACATTCCCCGTCCCTTCCCCCATTGAACTCCCCGACCGAAATTTTTGCAATAAGACCCGTCCCCTCTCACGTTTTTTTTTTTCCAGACCTTTTAACCAGACCGGCAACCCGATTTGAGTAGACGCCTGTTGTAGCCCCCTGATTTTTTTTCGATGGTGAGGCGGAGCGCCTTTGCTTCAGTTCTTCGGCCCATTTTTTCGTATCGCAATGTCCAATTGTGTTTGCGAAGCGATGTCATAGATGAACTTAAAATCGTTTCCCGCTCGTTTCACCTTTTTTCTTTGTTTTTGTAAATATCTTTATAAGACCGAAAAACTCTATTCTACCCCTTTTCCTACACCCTACGCAACCCCCCCCCCCCCCCCCCATGTTATTATCTTCCCTCGCACAGTATTAATAGTGAGTCGTTAAGTATTGCCACCCCCTATGTTCCCCACAACCTGAGTCACTCCCAAGAGATCCGCTGCGTCATCCCTATCCCTTTCCTTCTTTACCCGAAAGCCCTTCAGTGGCTCTTGGGCCGGCCATTGCTCGCCCAGTTGCCAAAGATTCACTTCCGATACCTGCTCAGGCGCTTCTTCTCAGCTGGAGGCTTCTCCATAACCCGCGGTCGGAGAGGGGGATTAATCATGCTCTATTCCCGATCTTTCTCCGGAGCAGAGGGCTGCTTGAATTCAGGGGCGTTCTCCTCAAGCGCAAGCCGATAAGCAATCGCCGCTTATTTGTTTTTGCCGTGCATCCCCCCTGACATTTCTCTCGAAGCCCCTACCCGTACAACAGCCTCCCCGGTGCTTGTTAACACCAAGTTTGTTTAATTTCCATCGGCCTATGGCCCGGCGCATCCCATCCCTCCACAAGATGAGGTCTATTTATTTCTTTTTACCCTCGGTCCCGACACAAATTTGTCCCCTCAATTATCCCTTCCCCAGTTCCCATTTCGGGGTCCTTAGACTGCTGATGAACTGTCGGTATTGACCCCTTGCAACTTTTTCCCCCCGCAAAAGGTTCTTTCGGCCTGGGTTGCCGAACTAGAGCGGTTTACTTCGGCTGTCTGACCCAGGCACTATACTCCACGCCGTTGCGCCATTACCCCGTGTTAAGGGAGAAGTCCCAGGAGGCAGAGCGCACCCCTCTTTCCCTTTTCCCTAAGGTTCCCTTGACACCCTAAAGTATGAGTAATTTTTCCCTACTGGCCGGTCTCTTCCGATTTTCGTGCAGACATGATCATTTCGACATTCGTTTGCCCCCTTCAGGCATAATCGTAATCTATTACCGCCTAGCCCTCTTTTGGTTTCTTTTTTCAACAGGTCTCTACGGCCATGCCACCATAAATTCAAAGAACGAGCGCGTTTGTCCTTGATTTCTAGAAACTTCCCCTCTGATTTAGGAACGCGTCCGCGTTCGTCTTGGATTAATTGGCAATGGCCTTCCTGTTCCATCCCGGCCCCAGCCACCTTCCTGCGTTTCTTCCCTTACCTTATGCCTTGATTGCGACCCAACGACCTGTCGATTCAATTTTCCCCTGCCCAGACCATTTGCGCCTCTGACTCGTTCCAGTACCTTTACTCGACGTTATGACTTGTCCTCGTCCGGATAGCCCCCTCGTTCTCTCAAGCTTTCCCAGTTCCCTTTTTTTCGCGTGCTCAACACTAATGGAGCGAGCGTTTATCCATTGAGCCTCTAAATTCCTAACCCGCTCTATTTTCGGCGCCCATGCCTCCAACCTTACCTCCCCCCCCCACTCCTTTTTCCCTTTTATTACACTTGTCAAACGAAATTTTCCTCTTAGCCCATTCCCCCCATGCAGGTATTGGACCCGGGAAATTCAACCATTTTTCCCCCCCCCTCCTCCTCCCCAAAATCACCCCCCCAGCGTTGGGTATGGGGGATGCTCGGTTTCTTTCAGGCCATCCCTTGGGCCCCTATCCTCACCTGGGGTTTAAAAAAGCCCAATTTGGGTTTTTGTTTTCGAAACGTTAGTCAGAGCAAGCGAGTGTCTGCCTTGCAAAACATACAGCGCGAGGTTTTCTGCTTTCCCTCTTCCCTCCCCGAGATGGCCTCCGCCCGACGTAAGGCCTCCGAAGCTGCTCAGTGCCTGATTTTTTGAAACTTTCCTGGTCAGGCGCTCTTTTCTTGCGCTTTTAGCGCCGCGGTTTCCCGACACGGCGCTTCTTCTGTTTCCTTTATTTAGCTTGCCACTAAGAGGTAGCCCCTCCAACTTCCTTGGTTCGGCGTCCCTGTCATGTTTCCCGAGATCTCTTTTTTCGGTTACTTTCCTTTCCCTCCCTTAAAGACCTCCTATTATATCGGCGTTGCTTTGCCCTGAAGATGATAGAAAGTAAAGTATTCAGGGTTGTTTTTCCCCACATAGTTTTGCTTATCAATCTATTTCAAAAAAATCAACTACCTTTTACCGCGTCGCCCCGATTGACCTTTCTAATATTCGCCCTTCGCCACCTTTTGCGACTGCGATCGCGGCTTGGCTTCAATTACAGCCTTTCCCCCCCGCTCGTTGCTCACGTCCGCGGGTCGGATGGCCTTTTTTTAGTCGTGTTCTCTTCGCCTCCCTTTTTCCGGTTTAAGGATTGCCCACCGGACTTGCTTTGGTCTTCGGACTGATTCCTTTATTTCTTTTTTTTCTTCCTCTCATTTTTCGAGCGGCAGGATTGATAAGTGTTCTCCGTTTCTTTGAAGGTGACGAGCTGCACCAGGAAAGCGCCGTGTTTTTTTGTCTTCCTGTTTCTTTTTTTCGTATATTTCTACTCCTGCTGTTTCTGCTGCTTGTATCTTTCAAGTCCAGGTGTGGCTGGCAAGCCATTCTCCCTTTTCTAATTTTGTCTTTTTTCAGATCCTTGATCTGGGTCCTGCCGGTTCGGCGGCATCTCAAGATCCTCCCGTCGCTTCGGACCGTCGCCTGCGGATAGGAAATCGTTCTGATGTCCGATCGCTGAAGGCTTTAAGGAGCAAGCGAAGCTATGCTTTTTCCCTCGCAACGGAAGTTGCCGAGACCTTCCCCCGCTCGAACTTGAATGTGCAATGCCGTTCCTTCCCCCCTGTTTCTTTTCCCCCGTTCTGAGAACCCCAAGTTGAGGCGTAGTACGGCTACTGATTCTTCCATATGACTGACTGGGTTAGTAATAGCCGATTCCCCACTTTAAGTAATCTTGGATTCTCTACGATTTCGCAGCACCTTCCATTGCTTGCGCCCCGGCCCCACCCCGCCGACCAGTATAATTTGTTGCTTGTCTGTCTTCTTTTTCTCGTAACCTGCTTGAGAGTAAACTCAAGCATGTCCCCCAATTTCAAGGGCCCCGGTACCCCGCAAATTCCCCAACATCCCGCCAAGTGAAGATGCTGATTCATAGCCTGGCTTTCTTTTATCTCCTTCCCCCCCTTTTTGTTTTTGAGAGGATCAGCTGCTATTAAGCCCTCCTTGCAAGCGGACCAATTGTTTGGGAGGTTGAAAGGTATTATTATAGTACTTTAGTCATGTTTCTCTGTGGATTTCCAAGAACGTTGAAGATACTAAACTAAACAGGACCCCTTTGGAATCTAGTCCCCCTCCCCTTGGTCTGCGTACGACAATAGGGATAGAATCCCTCCACACCTTTGTTGCGCATGCGTCCCCCCCGTCAAGTAATATGTAACAATAAGTCGAGCGGAATCATACCCCTTCTATGCTGTAAATCGTGAGCCAGGACGGCTAATTTCCTTAGATAGTTCGCGCCACTGGAGTATGAGAGTCGCTCCCCACTCTTCCCCGCCTGTTTTCCCGACGGAAACGCCTTCTGGCCTCTGTAAATTGCCCCCCTTTCTTCGCAGGCGAAGGTCCGTCCCCGCGGCCCACTTACCTTCGTGATCCGCCGAACCCGTTTTCAAGGAAAAAGATCCGCCCCCTCTCCGATTCCCCAAAATTAGTTACCATGGCTGCAGACCCCCAGGGCTACATTTTCCTGCTTCCATCCTTTGCCTCCTCAGCAGGAGTCTATCCCCAAAACGAACGACGGCCCCCCCCCAACGGCACCACCGCGTTCCTTCCTGGGCAGCCGGTCTCCCCACCCCCTCCATCCCGGAATATACCCCTTTACCATCCCGGATTCTTTACTGATATAAACGAACCCCGTGTTGCCATCATCCCCCCCGAGATGGGGTGAAAGCCCTTCCTTATGTTGCAATCAACGTCTGAAGCGAGCGTTTTGAGCAACGCCTTTTAGTCATGCTCTCCCCCGGCCTCACTCGCCTCGCACGGGCGTTGGTTACCCTTCGTTTTCACTTTGTTATGAGTCAGCAGCGACTCTCTGTCCATCTTAACAATGTTGGTTCCCCGTTTGTCCGCTTTTCCCTTTTCTTTAAATCGTCAAGACGTGATTTTTTTGTAAATAGATTATAAGCCCCTATTCCCCCTAAATTTAGTTCTACGCCCGGAATACTATATCTCTATTCCAAGCCCTCCTCCCAGTATAAATAGGCGTTCTTTGCCCCCGGGCGTTTGATCCTAACCCTTTTCCCCGCTCGTATGCCTTTGCCGAGAGCCGGGACCTTCCATTCCCGTGTTTCCTGATTTTTTCTTTTAGGACTTGGCAAGCTGACTCAGATCTACCCCTTCCCGCCCTCCCCCCCTTTCTTCCTTTCAATCTTCGAGCTACAACGCGGTCTTGTTTGACGGTTAGGAACCCATATCCGATATCTCCTCGCAAGCGGGCGGCGGCATTAAGGCTCGGGCGTCATTCCCAGCGCGGGTGCGCAAGCCGAAGGATTCAATAGCCGATTTTTCCGGGCAAGGCTCCTCTTTCTCATCGTTTCACGTGTCGCGCCCTTCCCCCTCCCTCAAGTACCCCCAAGGTTGATGAAGCTGATTTGCCCCGGTTGCGATCGGCCTCGTCGTTGGACGGGCGCATTTCCCCCCCACTCCTCTTTTTCTGCGGAAATAAGTTTTTCAAAACGACCACAAATTTTCCCCAGATTTTCCCCTTTTTTTTTTGGGTTTTTTTTTGTGCCAAACAAAACACATTCCTATTGGGCTTTCTAGCTTTTTTTTTTTTTTCTTCTTGCATTCCCGGCCCGGGAGTGCGGAGGTTTTCCCCCTTCTCGACTGCCCATAGTTTATGATTAGTTCTTTGCGTACCGACAATAGTTCCATACTCACGCTCTTCCTCCAACGTTTACCTTACCCTCTTTTCCCCTCATGCTAATTGATCAGAAACTAATCCGGTGGACTCATTTCTACCGGTTTTGGCTCCTTTTCAGAGGGCGTCCAATGTTGCGGGCAGACATGCTTGCACCAAGGCATAATCTAATCTATTGTCTAGCCCCCACCCCCAGCCGTTTGTGAGTTTTCCCCGGTATGAAACCCCATGAAAGTAATCAGAACTAGGCGCTTTGCCTTCCCCTCTCTCCTCCGTTTGTGAGCTTTCAGCTAGCGCACCGCGTTCTTTAAGGGATTACTTTGGCCCCCACTACCATCAAGCCCCTTGGACATTTCTTTTCTCCCCCCTTAGTCCAATAGAATTCCTACTGACTTGATTTGCAAACTCTTTCATTCATCAGGTCTTCGTCATTTCCTTCCCCTCCCTTCCTCCCCCCGTAACCGACGTTAGAATTGTCAGCGTCCGGATCGAACCTTTAGTCTGATCACCGCTCGCCTTCCCCTTCCCGTCGTAGAGGATAAATTACATTTTTGAGCGAGCGGTGGCTCTTGCATCTTTTCTCCCCACAGCGAAGCCCCTGAACCAGCCCCGGTAGGAGCCCCATGCCGCCCCCACCCATCCAGTTTTTTTTCGTCCCCCTCCAGTTTATAAGAACCTTCTCCCATGCTTCCTTTCACCCAAATTAGTGTCAAGTGGTGGTAGGTGACCTCTTATAATCCCCCCCTTCAACCCCCCAGCTGAGGGGGGGGTCTGCGAAGGGTAAGATAGGGCCGCAAGGGGAAATCCTCCCCCTTTTTTGGTTACCTTCGTCTGTTGTCCCGTTTTTTATAGAAAAGGTCGCCCGTGCCAAGTTTTCTTTTCTACTTAAGACGGTCGATCGGCTGATTTTCGCTCCACACGGTCGGTTCTTCTTTTTGTTGCGTGGGGGGGGTATGGACCAATCAGAGGAGTTCTCTTTTCTTCCCCCCTAAGCGCCTGCTCCGGAGAGAGACTTCTCTTAGGCACTCTTAACGTATAGCCGCTTCCTGGCGAGCTTTTAACGCGTTCCTCCCCCTCCTCCCTTTCCCCTGATCGTTGAGGGATGCCCCTTTTTCCCCAATTCTATCATTCCAACTCAAGCCCTTTGTCTGTGTTTCCCGGCGATACGGAACCCCTGCGAACAGCTTCTAGTCTCGGTTATTAATCTCTTTGTGTCCCGGCCCTGACTTCCTATATTCCCGTTGTTGTTCCACAGGAAGATGAGATCTCCAATTTTCCTATAAGTTTTATTTTTAGAAACTTTAACTTTAGACTGCTTTTGCGGTCTTATCCCTTCTCCCCCCAAAAGACTTTTCTAAGGTGTCTACGCCCCCCTGAAGCGGACCCTATTCAAATTGTTCATCTATTTCGCGGCAATTTTTCCTCCTCCTAGCGCCATGCGGAAGAACGACTGAGCCCCGTGCCTTAGCATTTTAGCGATGCATTTGCCGCCCCATAGTTGCATCACACCCTCGGCTTCGACGCCCCTGACTCTTTCCTTTCTTGTCAACTTCAACCAACATCCGCTTTCGAGGGGCTGGCCTCAACCCCCGTTTCGTTTTCCAGGCCGCGGCCCTTCTGGACGATTAATGAGATGACGGTGAGGGCTCTCCTTTTATCTGAACGAAAGAGCCTTTTCAGATTGGATTCCTTTCTTGTCTTGTCGCTACCTAAATTTGTTCCCCTTTTCCGGTTGGAAGAGGTGGACTCAATTTGATGGAAAAGACAGTCTCATACAACGAAGGTTTTCGTTTGCTTGATCGGGCATTGAAGGTCCGCGGAAATCATCTCATGATGTGCAGGGCGAGTTGGACCTTCCCCCGTAGTTCTTCTTCTCCTGGCTCCCTTTTCAGAGTCCGCGGAAGGCACCCCAGGTCTCGTTTCCCCGGAGGTTTATGTCTCCGCATCACTCCAGAAGGCAGGCGGTCGCAGACGATTTCCTCCCCCCAATTTTTTTCCCTGAGGACTTCTAAGTAGCGTAGTGCGCGATGTGTCTGCGATGAGTCCCGAGCCCCCATATGCCCGGGTTTTCGAAAGAACTTTTAGCTTCCTCTTCCCTTCACAACAACCCCATTTGATTTCGACCGCGGACCCCTCTTCCAAGAGGGAGTTCTTGTCCCTAGTCAACAGGCTTCGATACAAAGAAATGCATCCCTTCCTCTCCTCCAGACCGCCTCCACTGTAGCGCTAGATGCCACGTTGTGTGTTCGCCGTTGGAT
>Ga0179591_1379357_pt1 | contig 20178 bp, 23 predicted proteins | sample CZOMad2_1_08_16f_FD_182891 | JGI IMG/M metagenome (GOLD analysis project Ga0179591, IMG submission 182891) | Vadose zone soil fungal communities from Angelo Coast Range Reserve, California, USA - CZOMad2_1_08_16fungal (PacBio error correction) | ecosystem: Environmental > Terrestrial > Soil >... | reverse complement strand
TTTCAAACATTCAACGGAGTCTTCGGCCACCCCCAATTTTTGTCAGTATTCGATCAGTTTTTTCTGTTTCTTTCGGCAAGAAATAAGTTTAGAGAAGATAGTGGTTCCAGCCTCTTTTTGTTGAATCATGCAACTTTTAGACTCTTCGTTCCCTCTGGGGATGGATAGCTCCCAAATAATGGTGACTCTAGTGTTTTAATGTACAAGACTTCGTCTTCCCCTCACGATGAGGAGCGGACCCCCCTTCCGAGTTTCGGCAGCCGGTCGTCCCCCCTCCCTTCCGATTTTTTCCCTTTTGTCATAGGTCCGGAAGGTGGGGAGCAGAGCCTTTCCCTCCCCCCTTGCCCACCTGGGCTTGGGCTCTTTCCTGCTAAATCGTGGTCCCCAACGGTTTAAAAAGTCGGCCTTTTTCCATCCCATGCTTTCTTGTCGTCATCCTTCTTCTTTGTGACTTCTCTTGCCCCTCGTGACTCCGGTTTCTTACGTAGTACCAGCATTTCTCCCCATCAGGAGACCTGAAGAGTTTTATTACTCTTCCTCTTCACTTTTCCTTGGTTCTTTTACACGAGGCACCCCCCCCCGATTTAGCTTCAGCCCACCCGGAGATACAGTCCTTAGAAAGAAGTCTCTGGATGGACCCCCCAGTGTTATTTGCTCAAATTGTCCTTTTTCTTCTTGTTGTTGGAGATCCAATGATTACCTCCGCATCACCTTTATTAGAAGAATTTGTAAGGAAGATGTATCTTTCCTCCCCCTTTCCTGCCTGTCTTCTCTTGCATACACGTTCAGCCGGCGGAAGCGCGGTCCCCACCCCGCAAGGTAACCCCCATGAAATGAACAACTCTTTTCCGGCCCTTTTGTGTGCGTAAACCATGGCGAATCTGCCAAGACGAGGGGAAGGAATTTTTTACTCGTGGTTCTCTCTCCCTTCCACCCCTTCTGTTCCCAACCCCCCTTGTGGAAAACACTTCAAATCGCTGTTTTTTTCCCCTCTGTTTTGGATGCCCTTAAGAAGTCCAAGTAGCTTGATAACCTTTTAAGCGCCTGCCTTCCCCCCCCCGGTACGTCTCTTTTCTTTTTCGTGTAGTACAGGGTCACAAAGGCTCAGTTTGTGCCTCATGATTTAGTCCCTTCTACCTGTTTTTATCGCTCTTCCCAGTCAACCACATCTTGGTTCCGGACCCTTTCTCAGCAGCATTACCCTCCGTTTCCTTTTATAAATGAAATACCCTCTTTTCAGTCCCTCTTCTTCAGCTTAATTCTTTGAATGCCCTCCGTTTTGAATTGTCAGGTAAAAATTAAAGGAGTCTAAGGTCCCTTTCCCTTCCTCCCCTTTCCCAAACCTCCCGTTTCCCCCCAAGAATTCTCACTGACCTTTTTTGTTTCCTCATCATTCATGGCTTCCCTTTTTCCCCCCTCAGATTACCCCATCCCCCCCCTTTCCCATACGTGCAGTAAGGGTTACTTCGAGCCGCCAGAAACCATATTTATACCTTAGTTCCCTTTCCTTTCTCCCTTTTCATTTCTTCCCCAGACGCTCCTGTCCAGTGTCAAGATTTTTCCGCTTGTTATCTTTTATTTCCACTCCAATTATGAAGGGCCTGGCTGTTCTCGGTCTCTGCAGCGCTTTCCCCCCCGGTGTTCGTGGTCCCTCTGAAACCAAAAAACGTTCTCCCATCTCTCTTCGAAATTTCATCACCCCCACGAGAAAAACCGGGCTGCTCAACAGGCCTTTTCAGCTTTTTCATTCTTCCCTTGGTGGAGTTGATAGTTGACTTCGTGTTGGAATTGTATTTTTCGTTCTTTTCCCCCTCCTTGATCCCCGGAGTTGCCCCGCATTTTAGACTTACCTTTCACGATCCCCACCCGCCGCAGTAAGAGATTCATTTCAGTGAATGCCCCATCCTCTCTTGGAACTTCTTTTTTCCTATACCCCTCTTCCCGTTTTAGCAAGTTAAGTCCCTGCATCTGTTTCTTGGGTCCTTCTGCCATCTACTGTCCTAGATCGAGTTCAACATCAGGTTCCCGAGAAGGAGAACCCGCCCCTTTTTTCTTGACGTCACGCTCATGTGCCGGTGCATTGTATGTTACAGTATTTTTTTTTTAGCCTCTCAGTTTCCTAGTCCCTCCTTACTGATACCGCGGGCTTGATGCTGACGGTTGCATGTGGGCCTTGGTACCTGGTTTTTCAATAGCTTGCTTTGGTGGCGGGTGAAGCCGCCCTTTCTATCCCTCCTTATTCCCTCGTCCCCCTCCCTTCTTCTCTCCCACTGACAGTCCCAGGAGGTTCCGTCGATATATCCTTTGAAGAATACCATGTTTTTTTTTTGTCTATCTCTCCCTGCTTTCTTTCCCCTATGTAAAGGGCGCCTTTTCGTTATTGCTTCTTTTTTCCCCGCTGCTTCTTCTAGTTCATCCATCATTTAACTATGCCCTCCCATTCCCATTCACCAAGGGTGAGGCGCCCTTTTCTCCTTCCGCAGCACTCGTCAAGAAACAGTCGTTAACGTAAGCCCTCGTCTTCTGCTCTTTTCCGTTGACCTCAAGATTCCCCTAAAAGCCGACGAACTCAATTTTTCTATGTCTTACTTGAGTTATGAATACGATAGGATCTTGCAAAATGATTTCACCGTCTCTTCATTTCCCCCCACGCTTAAGGCACCTAACCTCAGATGGAATGATTATGTAATGAGATTTCTTCTTCTTCTTATGCTTTTTTTTTCTTTTTTTCCCCCCCCTCTTTTTCTTTTTCCCTCTTTTTTCAAGGAATTACCGTTTCTTGGTGAGCCAGGTGACCCTGTGCCTCCCCCTTACCCTTCGCGAGCCGACCACCCTTCGATAAACAGTGACGCTTGGTGGGCATTTCTCCTCCTTTTTTCCTATTTTTTTGTTCCCCTATATGAGAGGAGATTTCTTGAGTTTCACCTCCCCCTCGTCCGGCAGGACAGAGCTTCGCCCAGGATCTCTAATGTTTTTTTGTTTTAAGATTTAGATACGATTACCCCTATACCACCTTTTCAATCACCGGGCATGCCCGTCCTCTCTCCCGATTTGTAGAACGAGAACGTTTTTGCGCTTTCTTCCCTGATTGTGGCTTTTCCTTGCTCTGCTGACTTCCATTTACAGGATTAAGGGACGTCCGATACTTCCGAACCTTCCTCCCCGTTACTGCTTCTTTTTCCTATTCAATGGCAGGAGCTCGTGGGGCCAAGATGAACTGAGTTGATCCTGGGTCAATTATTTTGTTCCCTTCCACCGCACCTCCGCAAATTAATCCATCGATCAGGGTGCTTTTCTTTTTTTCAATGTATGCAACTACTGGGGTATTCTGTGAGTCTTATTCCTCCAATCCCTTTTTTTTTGGCATTCCTCCGCCAACCTTCCCTCCCTTTTCCGTCATCCCCCCTAACCCCTGATGGGACCTGTACTTTTGATTACTCTAGATCTCTTTTCCCCCTCTCCTTCGCCATTCTTAGACTTTCTTTTGAAAAGTGTGGGACGGGTGCATGCCCAACCTGTCTTTCCCGCCGATTCTTTCCTCTGTCCGTTTGACGACGGAAATGTATTGGGCGGAAGATTTTGTTGTCCTCTTCCCCAGCCCCCGATGTTTTTTCAGCGGGTGGTGAGTACGCCCCCTTTCCAGGGCCCCATCCTTTTCAGTGCGGCTTGTCTTTGTTCGTGCGTTCATGGGCGGTTAGTAGATATCGTTTTTCACGCTCTTAAAAGAAATTCCGGCGATCTATGTGCTTCTGTTTCTTGTTCTCTTGGATACAGATACCACTAGCCTTAAAGTGTGAGCAAAAACTAACTTGTTGCTCGCCCTCATAGGGTTTTTCCTTCCCTTCGCGCTTATCAAGTTTTTGCTTTTCTAATAAAGGGGTTATCGCCACATCCCATCCCATTGCCCTTCTTACTAGTAAACCTAGAGTCTGTAGCCTCCCCAGACATTTTTTACGGATGGAAGCTGAATTGACCTCCCTTTCTCCCTCTTTTTTTTTCTTCATCTCCCCAAGAAATAGCTGTGGGACGCCCGCCCTTGCGGACCCGTTTTTCATGCTTTTTCTTTCCACTTGCCTTCTTGTCATCCTCATCTCCTTCTTTTTCATAGTTCCCTTTGCCTTCTTTGACAAGTTTTAGATTTCTTCAGACTGATGTAAGTGTCCCCTTAATTGATTATTTTCTTCTCCTTCTTGATCATTTCCCTTTTCCTTGTCGAAACTTTACTTTTCACCCTTGAGAGGGAAGAAAGGTTTCTCATGGGTCATGCAAAAGATCTCTTCACCTTGATCTTTTATCCCCTTCTCCCCATAAGACTGAAAACTCTCAAATCATTTTTCTTAGGCTGTCCTTACCGGTCAAACCTTTTTCCCTCGTCTTATTCGGAGATAACCCTTTGGGGTCTTTTCTTCCCCCTTTCCTGATAGTCCCCCAAAGGAGATCATGCCTCATCCCACACCTCTTACCATTTTCCCCCGCCTACTCGATCCCGGTGCACTCTATCTATTTCCTTTCCTTCCTGTTTTTTCTGAGCTCTGAAAACCAGCGTCGGTCGGGCACTTTTTTTTCCGGTGGTGGTAGGGTTTTAATTAATGATAGCCCTTTTGAGGGTCTTTTATCCCCATCCCCGCCCTTTTATCCTCCCCGCAACGGGCGAAGATTCTTGGGACCTTTGTTTGTTGCCGCCTAATCCCTGAAAGGGCGACCTCCGTTTTCATTTTTGTCTTTCCCCCCCTGGTGAATCCCCATCCGTTTTTTATAGCATAGTATCCCAGCCTGGGGGTCTTTTTATTCTTGCTTTTATCCTCCAAAGCCAGCAATGGAGGTGATCTAGGAACCCGATGAGATTTTCTTCCTGATTCTTCTTGATCTCTTTTCTCATTTTTCTTAAGAGGACGGCAGCACCTTGTCCCCCCTTCCTTTCTTGGAGAAGCGCAATTTCGGTGTTGCCGTGCCCCTGGTTTTGCCCAGCCGGGGGCAAGAATTCTTTTGTTCCCTTTTTACAGAAGCGGGGTGAGATCGGATTCTGACTCTCTTTACCTTCCTTTCTGTTTGCTCCTTCCCTTTCCCAAACGTGCCAGTCTCTCTTGCATTGACGATTACCGTCAATGGCTTTGGAAATGGAAAGTGGCTTTTTCCTTTTCCCCTTTTTCCCCCCCCCCCCCCCCTCTTTTGATTTCTTCCCCCCGCAAAAAAACCCGCCAAGGAATTGACCTCTTCTTATTGTGTTTTCGACACCCTTTTTTTTTTTCTCTTGTGTCAAACACCCAAACAACTTGTCCTCTTGTGCGGGGGGTCTCTTGTCCCCCATTCCTCTTCCCTCCCTGTAACCCCTCCCTACGGACAACGGAACGCCGCGGAACCTTCTCTGTTTTCTGCCCTTCGCGACGGCCTTTGCCCGCGTTCACCTCCTGTCTAGCATCCCCAGCCCCCCCTTTCCATTTAGAAATCATGAGGAGGTGTTTCGGTCCTCACCGGGGCCCCCCATAGTAATGGCTGGTCAGGAACTTGCGACGAGGGCCTTCCCTCCAGTGTTCATTTTCCCCATTCCTCCCCTCCCCCCCCCTTTTTTCACACAGGGGAACCCATTTTTTTTCCTCCAGCCGATTCTCCCTGCCGCCACGTTTACTTCCCTCCTGGCCTCTCTACGCGCTAGTTTCCACCAGATTTAAGTTCCACCCCTTGTTGTTAGGGAGACTCCGCCGATTGCAGATGCTCCACACTTCTGTCCGCTCCCCTCCTAATTGTTCCCCTCAACGAAAGAGGCCTTCTTTTTTCCCCTTCCTACCCTCCCCTCGTCCATACGATTCGTAAGCCTGTTTTCATGGAACCCCCGTTTCCACCCCCCCTTTTCCCTGTCCCCAACCTTGTTCCCCTCATCAACCTACGGAACGTATTCCCCCCCTCCCATTCCCTTCCCCTTTACTGACCTCCAGTCAGTGAGAAGTTGTGAGCTTCTTAAGATAACCCATTCCTCCCCCTCTTGCATTCTTTCGCGCAGTCCACCTCCATGTGGATGCCTCTCCTTTTCTCTTTTTTTAGCATCTCCCTCTCGCTGGTTCCGGAGTTTTCGTTCTCTTTTTTTGTGATCTTTTTCTAATGAACGGCGCGTCGGCTCTTTTTTTCGCTCTCCATTCTTGGACTTTTGTTCGTTCCACTTCCCCAACAAGCCTCCTTCCCATCAGTCGATCGAAGGAACCCAAGAGATGCCACTTTTCCAAGTCCCCCTGCAGAGTCATGCTGTTCATGAGGTAGTTTTTGAATTTTATCGCCCTTTTCGTTTTCCTTTGTTCTCCTTTGATACCCCTTTCCTGGAGCAACCCTTCAGCAGCTACACTTCCTGGCCCCCCCCGAATTAGACCCCCTCCCGAAGGAGCCCCGCCCCCCACACGAATCATCCTATGAAGTTTTCTTCATTTTTTTCCCGAATCAAAATCTTTGTCCAGGGTCAGCTCTTTTTTTTAGAAGCGTAAGGGCCGTTAGAAGGCGGTACCTTCCTTTTTTCCCCCTCCCCCGTAGTACCTCGATCAGATGATTCAACGTCTCCTAGCCCCACCAGTCTTTCTTCCTGTTTAGTGAGCATGTAAGGCACCAACCCCCCCCCCCTTCCCAGTTCCTCATATGAGAGAAGCCCGCCCGTTGGCCCTTTCTTTCTTTCTTCTCATTTTTCCAGAGGGCCGAGTTCCGTCCAGCCGCTGTGAAGCCGCACTTTTCCGGTTCCTTTTGTCTCCCTTTCCGGTCATTGTGATAACTCCGACAAGGGATAGTTCCGTTTGGAACGAACGTGCTTTTTTTTCTTACTTCTATCCCCCTTCTTTCTCCGCTATCATCCCCCTTTGGTCTTGAGGAGCCGTACTCCCGCTTTATATATTTCCCTTATTATTTCCCTTTATCCTGCTTCTCGATTTTTTGCTAGCCTTGGGGAGGGGAACGACTTTTTTCCCTTACCTTGTCCCCCAACCCCCCTTTTACGGTCCTCTGAGGCAGCAGCACTCGTCCCCGCGGGCAACCTCGGCGGCGGCCCTAAGAGCTGCAAATTTTCTTCTTGCCCCCCTCTCCCCTCCTGAGTGCCTTTGATCAAGATGATCTTAGGCAGCCGTCGCAAATTTGGGAAGACTTCTCCGGTCCTTTTCTCACTCGATCGGATCTCCCCTTACTCCCCCATGCAGTTAACTCCTCTCAACAGTTTTTTCCTTTCTCCTCCTCTCCTTTCAGAATGAACTACAAACATCTAATGGGCTGTCTTCCACCATTGAACCTTTTTGAGGTTTTGGATTCCCACTTCTTTTTTTTATTCATACAATGAGGTCCTGCCTTCTCTTTCTTGAGGTTCGTCGCCTCTGAGAGCCTAAAGAAAGCCCTTCAGCAGCACTTCCCACGACCCCCAGCGTTTTAAACCAGTTCTGTTCAAGACCTTGGAGACTCTCGTTTTTCACGATATGTGTTCTCCCCCTCTGATCTAGCTTGGTCTATGGGTGTCTTGAGTTCCACGCAACCCCTTTCCCTTTCTCCATCGCTTCCCTCAGAAAATCCTTCAGGCCGCGCAGATGAATTCCTCTTTTTTCCCCTACCCCCCTCTCGTTCCCCCAACCTTCACGCCGTTCCGGAGTCAGCTTTCCTATCTTTTTCCGCCGATAACGATATTCAGACCCTTTCTGTGGTGTTTGCGCTTGGACCAGGTCAAGCGTACTTATTTTCTTTTCTTTTCCCGTCACTGCTAAGCTCCAGGAAACCAGACTGCTGATTGTAAGTGAGACCCTTTTCTTCATGAGTGGTTCGTTTTTTTTCTCACGCGAAGGGTCTTCTGTTGAAAATGAACTTCAAAGACCCTTTTCTCTCCTTCCGATGATTCTGACCTTTTTTGCGCGGGTCCCGGTTAGTTGATTCTTCCCTGTGCTCTTTTCTGCTCCTTCGAAGATGTGTGTATGGATATTATCTTCAAAGGAGCACTCCCCCCCTCCCCTTTTTACTCCTCTTCCTCTTTTCCATGTACTAGGGATAAATCGGCCGGGACAGCCTTTTTACGTTCTACCGGGCGGTTTGGACGTTTTTCCCTTCCCCTTTTCTTCCCCTCCCTGATCTGTTTTCAACACACCTTTCTTTTCCCTCCGGGACTGCTCCTTCTGGTTGCCACCCCCCGCTCGAGATTAATGGGCTTTTTTTCTTTTTCCCCTGGGTTAGGAATCCCCCCCCCAGGAAGGATTTTGTGTGGTTGTGGGATGGGAATCGATTTAACCTTTGAGTTAATTTCTCCCCCTCTCCTCCCTCCTCATGCTTGTCCCAAAGAAATGACCCGCTTTTTTGGGTTGACTTTTTTTTCTGTGACCCTGGCTTTTCCCTTCCCTCTCCCCCCCCACCTATCCCCCTCTACCAGTTTTGAGCACCATAGCAAGCAACTTGCGAGTCCCGAGTTATAAGGGCTCTCCTAAGTCCTCCTTACCTTTTTTTCAGGTGCCTCCTCCCTCTTGGTTTTTTAGTATAAAACTGTAAGTGATTTTCCTTTGTTTCTTCGCCGTCCCCCCTGATCCCCAAGAAGTTTTTCGAAGGATGCGAAGTGCCTGCAATGGAGTAAAGATGATTCTCCTCCCCCCCTCTCCCTAACTCTGGATCATGTGCCTAGAGGAGATGACCGGCTATGTGCCGCTTTTTTCACCGGTCTGTAAAAGGTAAGTGCGTCTGGTGTGTGCCCCCGGAGTTAGAAATTTTCCTATACCCCCCAGATTCATAACTTAGGTTAGAGCAACCGCCAGTGCCTTGATGAAGGGTCCCCCGCCCTCATTCTCTCTGCACTCTGGCTTCTCTACCTAAAACGATGAGCTTTAAAAAGGCTCTTTCTTCCGAGCACCAACTCCCCACATTGAAATCTCCTTTAGGTACAAGCTGACGAGGAAGGAACCCCTTTTTTTAGCCCCCCTACTTCTTCCGAGGGATAACCCCTGGTTTCAATACGCATTCCCCCTAAAACCCCCTCGATTTCCTCCTTTTCCCTTTCCCTTCCGAGTTTTGGGGCCTTTTTTTCCTCAACTGGTTCTTTTAATTCTTCTTTCTTTAACCCCCGTTGTTTGTTTCGTTCCCGAGATATGTCACCCCGGCCCCTTTTCCCTCGTAGGCCAATGTGCCTTTTCGTCATTGCGTGCTCCGTCGATCTCCGCGGGTTCTAGTCGGGCATCAGAAGGGGGAACAAGGTGTCTCTCCCCTTCTCCTCATGAGGTGTCCTTTTTTTTTGAAGGCTTCTTCAAGGACTGAAATTCTATTCTCTCCCTCATTTGTTTTTTTGGAACAAGTCTTTTTATTTCGCCTCTTTTTTAATGATAAACCCTCCTTAAGGGACCCATTTCTTTCTGGAGTTTTACAGCTAAACTTCCTATTTCCAAATTCCCTTCCCGAGGAAACGGGCAAGGTACTTGACAGTCTTTTCTTTCAATCTTCTTCTCTTGCCTGCACCCTCCCAATCGGATGCCGAAGTCCCCCCCGAGGAATTTCCCCCCCTTCCCTGCCCCTCAGCTTTCTAATAGGGTCTTTGTGAGCCCTCTCTTCTTTTGTGAGATCCCCGTTCCTAAGTCCTCGAAACGGATCCGGATGAGGAACCGTCCCCTTTTTTCCCCTTTTTTTTTTTTACGCCTTCTTTTGGAAGACTATACCGTACTTTCAGGACCGGCCAGTTTTTTTCTTTTTAGCACTATTCCCCCCCCCCCCACAGGTCTTTCTCGCTTTTAACGGGATTACAGTTCCAAATTCAGTCTCCAATGACCTTTTCTTTCCTTTTCTTTCTCCCACGTTTCCTCCACCCTTGTTCGTGTGATCCCAGGTTTGAAATTTTTCACCGCCCACCCAACTCGCGTTGTCCCTACATGTTGTGACTAGGTCTTAAGGGGATCTCCTCTTCCCGAGTCCCCGGTTTTTTTTTTTAAAAGCCTAAACTAGCCCGCAGGCCCCTTACCTTTCAGGCTGGCCCCATGTTGAGGTGTTGAGTAATAACACCTTTCTAACATGAGCTCTTTTTGAAGGTCCCTTTCCTCACTGGATTTTTTTCGAGGAATCCTTTCTCTCCCTTTTTTTCCCAACTACCTCCCTCTAGGAGGAAGGTTTTTTTAACCCTTCCCCATATCCCAGGGGCACGGCCGAAAGTTTCCCTCATGGCCTTCCCCTTCCCACCTAGTCCTTATTTTTTAGTAAAGGTGTACCATGGCGAAGGGAGTTTTTTGTTCAGGTCCCCTCCCTTCTTTCTGTGCATTGGGGTGTGAGATCGGCCCGCAACCCCATTCTTTCTGTCTGTCTGGCCTCGCAAATATCACCTCCCCGGCGCTCCCTTTTACAATTAAACCTCCGCCTCCCCTAACCCTTTTACGAACTCCTCTCTTGAGGTCTGGTGGAATTTCCTTTCCCACCCCCCTTCGATCCATTCTGTAACCCCTTCATAGGTCCAACCAGAATGAAATAACTTTTCCTACCTTTCCCTACTCCCCTCTTTTTTACCCGGCGCTGAACATGCCCCCCCCTTCCCCACTCGTCTTTTCAGTCATCAAATTCACAAAGACAAATTTCCTTGCCCTACTTGTTATAGGCCCCTTCTCCCCTGGTTATCAGAGAAGGCAATGAAGATTTTTCTTGGTGATTTTTCACTCCTCAATGCTGTTTTCAGGCTGTTTCTAGGTTCTCTCTCTTTCCCTTCGGTGTCTGTTCACGACCCCCACCGTATTTACCTTAGAATAACCCTTCTCCCCTCCTTGAACAAGTGCTCCCCAAGGCCCTTTCCTAGGCCTTGATTTTCCCCCTCTTGGATCCGTGTCTGAGGAAGGTATGATGATTTTTTTTCACCCCCGTTCTCCTCGCTCCTCAGATTGAGAATTACCAGAACGAAGGGCATCCCCAAAACTCCCATAATATACTCACTCTCCTCTTTTCATATTTTTCATTTTTCTTTCAGATGTCCCGTTTCCTTTCTTCTTTCCTGAACCCTTTTCTTTCTCCACAGCTCTGTTCCCCCCTTTGAGCAGAGTAATTCCCTGTGACCCCTCCTTCGCTTTCTTTCCCCCGAATCTTTGTGACAGAACCGCAAAGATGATTCTTTTTCGGACCATGTCCCCCTTCCCCCCCTGAGCCTTTGCCGAGCCATTTCCCCTTTCCCTATTATCTTCCATAGGGACGATCGTTTTCCCTCCTTGTACATCCCGCTTTTTTCCTACGAAGGGTCCTCCAATGTGCCCTTTTGTCAGGGCTTTTGGTCCCTTTAGTTGAGAGGGTGATAATAGCCTCCCAACATTTCTCTCGACGATCTTATTAATCTCCAGTCACTTTTCATATTAAATTCTGATTGGGGGAACGAGTCTCTCTCCTCCCCCTCCATTTTTTTTTTTTTTCTCGAGTCTTCTTCCCCTCCCCCTGGGGAATCGATCTGATTTTCTTGGCAGATGAATATGACTTCCTTTCTGAAGTGTTGGAGAGTACTCCCCCAGTTTCCCCCTCCTCCTCTTCATTCCCCCTTTTGGAAAAGTTGATCACTTCGCGGTGAATTTCAGCCCTTTCTCCCTTTAAACTAGTACTATGTAAGCTGAGGATGAGAGTTCACACCTGAACGCCCTTCCTTCTGAAGTCCTCTTTTCCCCTCAAGGGTCTTTCTTTGATGATTGATACTCGATCGAGCGAACCCCTTTACTTTCCCACATGCGGATGAAAGTACCTCCTCTCCCGGGATTCCTGAAATCTGAAGTTTAGGATGAGCTCCTTCCTCAGGATGGACTGATATGCCCCCACTTCCTTTTATTTCCTAGGCTTTCTTTGTTTTTAGTTTTTTTTCACATTGATTTCATTCTAGGGCCCATTCCTTTCGTCTGAGTGCGTTTTTCAGAGCCCCTTCCTTGAGGGAAACGAATGATCAGTTATCGTTCTTTCAAAGCCCCCCGATACCCCCTTAGAGTCCGCTGTCTTTTTCCCCTTTTATACTTTGCTTTTTTGAAGCTTGTGCCGTCATCTTTTTTTTTTTTCTTTTCTTGTCCCTCCCTTGAAGGTGAAGTTCTGCCCTTCCTGAAAAGCCCTGTTCATTTGAAGGTTCAGCTCTCTCCCCTCCCCCTTATTTTTTTAATAGTCCCGAGGCAGTTAGATGCTCCCCTTCTCCTCCTACCCCGATTGGGCTTTTTTACTGCCCCTCTTCTGACCTGACAGATTCCCTAATTGACGAACCTTGTTCTTTTCCCCTTGTCCCTCCCCGAGCCTTTGCGGAAATGATGCTGATTGTCCGTCAGGAATGTCTTCTTTCTTGCGTTCTTCCCCCCTCTCTCTTCTCTGGATCTGCCTGAGTGCAAATCAACCCTCCCAGAGATATTAGTATATTTTTTCCTCCCCAACTTTTGTTCTTTTGTCACAATTGGCACTTCCCCCCCCTTATTGCGGTATTTCTCTGAGAATTTAGTTTCGGTCCAAACGTTTTTTGCTTGAGATCTAGCCCACGTCTAGCCTTTTAATCGTTCAAGCCCCTTACGATGTTTAACGCTTGAGGACCCCGCGTCTAGAGGAGTTTAAAGAGCCGGTCCCTTACCTTTCTCATTTTCTTGGACAATTGTTCGTCTTGTCCGAACTTTTTTCCCTTCACCCAACCTTCAGACTGTCGTGGATGGTGTCCAACAATGTTTCTGTTCTCCTCCCGAATCTGCCACAGCCTTCTTTTCATCCCCCCCTTCTCCTCTATGTTGAAGGTCCTCACCTTTTAGGAAGTAAACAACCTCCCGGTCTGCCCCATTTCAATTGAGAAGTCCGGTGGGGTCGGGTTTTACCCCTCCCCCCCTTCCTCTACCTTGTATGAAAGTACTGCGGAAAGAGATGTCCCCTTGCCACTCTTGGTTTTTTTTGTGCATCCTTTTTTTCTTTTTCCCTCTCAGGAGTCAACTGAAAAAAAACCCTGAGGGACCCGTTCTCAGCCCCCCCGACGAAAGAGTTTTTTTTTGATCAGACCCTATCTTGACTCTCTCTTCTCCCGTTTTTTTTTCAGCCCAACTGGTCATCGTGCCAACTGTCACCGCCCATGGACCAGTGCGCTTCCCTCCTTCCCTTCCTTCTCTTTTCCTCTCTATGACATCTCAAAGTCTGCTTCCTTTTTCCTCCTGCACTCAATTGATAATTTAGATTATAATCAACCCTCTGTTAGTGACTCCTATGCTCCCCCTTACTTTTACAGAACTGGGACCCCCCTTCCCCCTCCTGCCCTTTCTCCATTCCCTGGATCGGTCCGTTTTTTGCAACCGTGCGTGTTAGCAAGTCCAGTTTACCCCACCCTTTTCACTTTCAGAGACGTATGCTTTTCCTGGTGAAGGGTTCTACCCCCCTCCCCTCTCTTATTCCCCTTCCTGGCTCAGACACACGATGAGATCATTTTGCTTTTCTCTCCCCCTACCCCTTGTCCTTTCCACTCTTCCTTTTCCCTTTTTTTTTTTTTTTTTTTTCGAGCACGGACAGTTTAACCAGTTTTCTTCCCTCTTTCCTGTTTTCATTCTCCTCAGCGAGACCCGCCCCCCGGCGAGTCATGTTCCTGCCATGCTACAAAACCTCCGGACAAACTGTGCTACTGGGTGTCCCCCATTCTCCTTCCTTCTCCCTCCTTTTGTTGTTTTTAGCGCTCTTTTTCACCTTGCACCGCGTTTCTGATTTAACAATTCTGTTCGGCGATTCTCCAGGATTCAGTCCCTTTCTTGTCTTCTTCCAATAAGGGGTTGAGAGCCGCATGTCCCTCTTTTCTTGTTCCCCTTTCTTGAATCTTCTCTTTTTTTGAAAATCTATCAGAGGTTGGTCTTTCTCCTCTCAATTTTGGCTTTTTCATAATGCCATGATCACCTCCATGAGTTGAGGTCCCCCATCTCTTTTCGAATTTCTGTTTCCGCTACGTCATATTTTCCCGGGAGCATCCGGTCGCGTCCCCTATGTTTTTTTTTTTTTTTTTTTTTTTTTTTTTTTTTTTTTTTTTTTTTTTTTTTTTTTTTTTTTTTTTTTCTTTTTTTTTTTTTTTTTTTTTTTTTTTTTTTTTGAGCAAGGTTTCGGGTCTAGGGTCCTGTCCTTCTTTTCCCTCCGTCAGTCGTCTTCCAGCAACGCACACTTGGACTTTATTTTGGTTTGGCCCCCCCCGAATTGTTGCATCAAATGCTCCCCCTTCTTCCTTGACCCCTGCAGTGTTTGGTCTTTTCCTTTTTTTTTGTAGTTAAAGAATTTTGACAGTTGCTTTCTCCTCTTCTTCCCTCCAGTATCGGAGCCTTCTCCCAAAGTTTTTTTTTCCCTCCCTCAGTCCGGCTGTGAATGACTCCTCCTGTTACCCTTCCATGGCCCTTTCCTCTGTTCTCAGAGGAACCCAAAAAGAGGGTAGCGCCGCACCACGGGAGATTCCCCCTTCCGGACTGTCCCTGCTGGATTCCACCCGTTGCTTGGGACCCCTTTTCTCTTCGGTCGATGGTTTGTCTTTCCCCGATAAACCTCCTTAAACCTTAAGTATTACAACCCCCCCTTTCCCTCGGAGCCTTGCCAATGTCCGCCGAAGGAAGAGTTGCCCTATAGAAAATTCACATGTGACCTCTTCCCCCTCCCCCATCCCTTCCCTCCCTTCAACCGTGCCCGCTTTGTTTTTTCACACCTGTTCCCCCTCCTTCTATCCTCTGTCTGAAGTCTTTTTGAAGAGATTTGACAGTCCCTTCCCCCCCCCCCCTATTCAGGTCACTTCTTCATCTTTTTTTCACCCGCCACCCTTTTTTTTGGACAAACTACTTGTTGGCCCACCCCCCCCCTTTTTCCCTGCTCACGGGGACGTCTCTGGCCTACTCCCGCTTTTAGTGATCCCCGCTCCCTTTCACCATCTTTTTTCTGACCTATTTGAGACTTATGACACCCCCCCCTTCTGTGTCCCCTTTCCAGAAGACCGAACCACCCTTTTACACGTCCCCCCCCCTGACCGCCCCCTTTTGGTCCCCCCCCTATCAAGGGTAGTATTTTTCCCAGGTAGCCTTTTTCTTTCGGTTCCCCAGGTCTGTTTCGATATTCCTCCTCTCTGTCCCCACAAGCCCCCCTTCTCCCTTGACTCCTACTTGTTGCTTTTTTTTCCTTTTTCATGCACCAACTAGTTTCCCGTCTTCCCCGTCTGCACCCCCCATATTCCTTTCGTATTCTGGAGTAATCACGGGCTCATCGCGGAGAGTCCCCATTTTTCTCCTTTCCCTTTAGTTCAGAGTATCCTCCTTGAGCGTTCCTTCTTCTGTTTCTCTTTTGTATCCTCGGTCCTTTTCCTTGTGTTTTAACTCCATACCCCCCGAAGATGACACTCCCCGATATCCCTCCCTGGTCCCCCCCCCCCCCCCGAGCTCCCACAACTTTTTGTCACCCGGTGAAGCATATGTGTGGGTTGCCTTTTGCTCGACTTTCTTCTGGTCTATTTTCCCTTTCTGACCCCTCCTTTTCTTCCTGGCCCCGCAGCATTGAGTCTATAAACCTCCCCCTCCCTTTCCCCCCTCCCCCCTTAACCCATAAGCAGAGAAGTCTTCCTCCCTTAATTTTTTTCCGGTTCTTCCTTCCCCCCCCGCCCTTTCTCCTAGTCCTTTCTCTTTGACGTTTATGGACTCCTTTCTATCAGTCATTGTCTCTTCCCCTTCGAGTCTTTCAACGTTCCCGGCCCTTTTTGATCCTGAAATTATTGTTTTTCAGGAGAGATTTTCTTTCCTTCCACCCTTTGAAAGTCCTCTCTTTTTCCTCCCCCCCTTAAGTCTCGACCGAGTTCAGACGTGGTCAGAGGGTCGTTGCCGCGCCCCCTGATTGTCTTTTACTTTATTAGCATCGTTGAATTTTTTTAATACGATACTTTCCTTTCTCCCCTTCCTTACCCTCGGAATTCAAAGCCTCCCTTGGACAGATATTTCAACATTGGGACAGAAGATCGTCTCAGCTTCCCCTTTTCCCCCCCCCCGTTGTTGTTTTTGATTCCTTTTCTGTTTCAATTTGATCCCTTGGCTCTGAGGCTTTTTTCATGAGTTTTTTGCCCTCTTTTTTTCTCGTTCCCACTTTCCCCCCTTTGCGAGCACCCGTGCCCCCTTACCCCCTCCCCTCGTCCCGCGGCCAGCATCCGCTTTTTTTCCCCCTGCCGTCTTTAGTACCTACCTGGAGAGATGCGCTGTTTCCGTCTCTGATTCACTTTCCTTTCTCACCCTATCCTCCCCCGATTTGAAATTTTATGGTTCAGCCCAGTCTAGCAGTCTGTAGTTTCCCCTCTCTTCTCCCCTCGGACTGCTGCCCATTTTCCCTTTGACAGACTGCGCCAAGGTCTCTTCCCCTCTTTCTCCCTCGATTAAATTTCAATCCATCTGTTCATGCTTTATGACCTTAATTATCTCTGCTTTCTTTGTTTTTTTTTTTTTGTTTTTTCCCAATTTTGCCCCTTCGGGACAGGTATTTTTTTGGGTCGATCCAGGCAGCGAGACTGCTCCCCCTTAGATCGGAGAGTACTTCCCTGCCCCCCCTTCTACAATCCGTCTTTTTTTGTTTTTGAGCATTCCTTGTGCTCTAATGTGTTTCATATTTTTTTTTTCTTTTCTCCATCCCCTTGGCGACTGCAGCTGCCCCAGCCACTCTCCCCCCGATTTCCCTTCCCCCCCGCGCCCGATGCTGTTCTTTAGCGAACCAGTTTCGAGTGACAGTCCCGGGCCAGTTTCTCTTCTCTATTCCTGCTTTTCGAACGATTCTACCATGAGGTGGCTTTCTGCGCGAGGACCCTTTTCTTTTGGATTGAGTTTTCTTTTTTGATTAGTTCCCTATTTTCCCCCTCCCTCCCCCTGCTCCCCCTTCCTTTTCGTGAGAAGGTTTCTCTTTACGTTTGAAACCCTGATGGATACTGATTTTATCGGGTTTTTCATTTTTTCAGTTCAAACAGCCTTCCCCCTTCCCTCCTCTTTCTTCTCGTAAGAAATTTCGTTTTGCCTTTGAGGTAAAGGGCCTTCCTTGGCACTACTTTTATTTTTCGTCGATAGCTAGTCGGGAGAACTTTTTTGTTTCTTTCTTCTTTTTTTCTCCCTTCCTACTCCCGTTTAACGTCCAGCTTTGACCTTTTTAATCACAGGATGGCCTCCTTCTGCTTAGGGCCTGTTCATGGCGGTTTTTGGTCTGTATTACGTCCCTTCTTTACCCCGCCTCTCTTTTTTTTCCGTGTATGTTTTTTTCAAGACTATTTGGAGGTCTCCCCTTGGAATTTTCTGCCTTCTCTTTTCGTTGCAGTTTCTCCTTTTTTCTTCCTAAGACGCCAGTCACAATTAATTGTTCTTTTCCTGTGAATGTTTGGGGCTGGTTCCTCTGAGCTCCTTTTCTGGTTTTGGGTATTCGCTTTTTCCTCCAAGACGGCGGACCTCGCGGCCCCCAAAGCATCTGCTTTCCCTTAGATTGTGCTCTGCTTTTTACTGCTTGATTCCCAAACATCGTCTCCTCTTCCTTTGTCTGCACTCTAAGCTTTCGAGTCCCGATCCGGAGGGCTCCCCTGCCGCAGGAATCTCGGGTGCCCCCGTGCTCTCCTTTTGTGGTACCATCCACTGAGTGTCCTCTTCCCTTTAATCCTTTCCTCCCTTTTCTTCCCCTCTCTCCTATTTAAGCCATTGGAGATGCGGCTGTAAGAAATGGAGCCCCAGAGTTTCGTTCCTCGATCCACCTCACTTTATCTTCACGCACGTTGCGAATCAGTACCACTCCCCCTCTTTTTCCCCCCCTGGTCAAGTTCATCCGGATCGTGGGTTCAGGAAGGTGCTTCCCTCGCCGTCTTCTCCTTTGTGAATCATAATCTTTCTTTCCCGAGAAAGGTTTTTCCGCCGGGCATTTCTCTTTTCGACACCTCAGCAGGCGGTCCTCAGGCAGGCTGTGCTACATGAACCCTTATCCTCTCAAAGATTATTGTCGATTCCCCCTTCCCTATCCCCCTATCCTTTTTCCTTTCCTTAGGCAAAACCCCCTACCACCTAAGGAGGTATCCCTCTCCTGCGCTCCCTTGTGCTTTTGTAAGACCAAGGATTCTAAGTCTTTTCTTCTCCTCACCACCTCCCCTTCCCGCTCTACCGACCTTCACGTCTTTTTGAAGCTTTTTCCATCTCCCACACCTCCCTTTTGTTGTTTACCTCCCCACCCTATATGACTCCCAGGCTGAGTCTACGCAACATCACACCCTTTTGGCATCATCCCCCTTCCCCTTCCCTTCTCCGCGTTTTATTGCCCACTCAGGGTGCTCCTGGTGACCGCTAGGTCAAGTGCCGTCCTTTTGAACGTGACCTTCTTCGTCTGTTTCCTTTTTTCTTTGAGAAGAACTTTTTTTTTTTTCCGCACGGGGTTTCCTTATCCCCCTTGCCGGGCTTTTGCCCTTGAGGGCAGACCATTTTCTTTTCCCCCTGGTCTTCCCTCGTTCTGCGTCCACTACCACAGCTTTGATTCATTCTTTGCTCTCGTCCACCGTTGCCCTCCCCCGGAGAAGTCCCCCTCATTTGGACTTTCCTTTCTCTCCTCCCTCCCTTTTCTTTCCCACGGACAACGTAGGCATGAGGACACTGTGCGCCGCTCACACCTTCGAGTGGGATGAGCCTTCAGCAGAAGGAAGACACTGGTAGCGGTCCCTTTCCCTCCCCCTGTTTTTTCTTCTCTTTCCCCTATCTCTCTCCTAGCCCTCTTTCGACCAATTTTTGTACCATTTCCATTGAGCAAGCTGCCCAACCCCCCCTAGGGCTTCGTGCGCCGCCAAACGGATTCCGAAGGTCCCTTCCCAGCATTTTTTTATGGATAGGACAACCTTTCTTTCTTTCCCCCAATTTATATTATATTGTTTAAGTGAATCTAGTCCAAATAAGAATTAAGGACCAAAGCTGACGCAGGCGGCCGGGTATGCTGGTCGAAGCGACTTAACCCCTTTATCCCCCTTTTCCACTTCGTCTTTGCTAGTCCAGTAACCGAAAACACTTCCTTTGGACTTTTGGTGCCCTCACCCATGACCAGCAATTGGGTTCTTTCTTTTTTCCAGACTCGATTTTCCTTTCCTTCCCTCTTTTTTACGTTTAAGTAAATAAAAACCCCACGACTTCGTTTCAGTTGTTTGCGGGAGACAAGGTCCTAGAGAAAAGTGGACTCCTCTATGTTTAAATGGATCTACCCCCCCGTCTCAATTTCGGTACTGTCCCGGAGTTGAGTAGGCCGACGTGTTTTTCCCGGCGTGTCTCTAGAGCCGACTGCTTTGAGTTTTTCCCCTTTCCAAAGCAACGCCCCGTCGTTGCCACGTTCCTCCCTCCACCGAAGAACGCTGTTTTATCGACTGTTCTTTTGGCCCCTCCTTTTAGTTCCCCTTTAACCCATTTTATTATCTAAAGTTCCTTACGGTAAAACAGCCTTGCCATCCTTCCCTTTTTCCCCCCAATACCTCACTTTTTTCTTTTTTCTTCTCAACTTCCTCAGGGGGGTACGTCAGCGTTTGTCAGCGCAAGTCAACCAGCACAATGCTCGTCCGGCCCTTGATTTTCCCCTTCTCCCGAATCCTTCCTTTCCCTTTTGAAGATTTTCTTTTATGTTTCTATCTAGTTTTAATCTTGCTGTCCGGCTTTCTGCGCGTTAGCAGCGCTTTTCGCACGGACGCACAAACTTTTTCCCCCCGAGATCTCTCCTTCCCTACCCCCTCTTTCTTCCCCCCAAACGGTTACCATCACGCGGCAAGCCGTACTTCTGTCAGAGCGGTGTTCGTCCGCTGCCTTTTTAGAAGTATCGATGCAGGCTCCTGACCTAATCCCTCTTCCCTGACGCCTTTCCTTTCCCTTCATTTTCAGCTTTTCGCAAAGAGATTATGGTTGTCAGCAATCATTTCCATGAGTTGTTGAACTATCAGCCGGACCTCCGAGTTAATCCCCCTGAATCCCTTTTTCTGATCCTTTCATTTTTTTGAAGCGTACTTCTGATCGATCTGCGTACAGCCTTCTGATGGTGACCACACTCAGTTAGCGAACCGTCGATCATCGTGAAGTCAGTGAATATGTGACGTCAGAACCCCTAACTTTTTCCTCTCTTGTCCCTTCCTTTTCCTTTTTTTCCGCGGGGATGATAGTCGCCGCTGATGGTGCATGGTAAGGGGCTCGCCGTGCGTTGACGAGAAAAGTCTCTTAGTTATATTCTTTGACCAGAAATTAAGCGCGCCGAGAACCGTCTTTTTTC
>Ga0179591_1375478_pt1 | contig 20181 bp, 22 predicted proteins | sample CZOMad2_1_08_16f_FD_182891 | JGI IMG/M metagenome (GOLD analysis project Ga0179591, IMG submission 182891) | Vadose zone soil fungal communities from Angelo Coast Range Reserve, California, USA - CZOMad2_1_08_16fungal (PacBio error correction) | ecosystem: Environmental > Terrestrial > Soil >... | reverse complement strand
CCCAGACCTGAATGGTGGTCCCAACAGATGCAGGACCTTTGAAATGCAGTCGTCGTCCCCCCCGATCCACTGAAGTCCATCTTGGCGCATGATTTACAACTGGTCTAAGTGTCCGTGTCTTATCAGCATGTACGGAACGGCTCTGTGGACACCATGCCGGCCTTCAGGCACCTCTTCGGTCCCTTTTTTTTTGACAACTCGCCCTCCCTACCCGTTGGACCTTATGCTGTTTAACTCACCGACTCCCCGCCACTTCCTGTGACCGTTACCCTTTTCTGTTTTTTTTTTTGGGACGGCATTAATTTCTCTCCCGCGTGACGGACCCAACGTTCCAGAGTTTTTCGGCCCATAAAAGGACCCCCGCCTATCACCTCCCCTGTTGGTGCAACCATCAACCCCAGCATCCCGGGAGGATCAACGGGGACCTTACCAAGGCGCATCAGCGATTTAAATACCCCCAACCTCCCCTTTTTTTGACATCACTGCTCTCGGGGGGGGGGCTTACGCTTCTCTGCTTTCCAAGGAACCGTGTTTGACCCCCAAACGCAATGGGGATCTTTTTGTGCTGCTTACCCAACAGAGCTCTTGGTTGTTACCCGCGTTTTTCCATCTTCGGGACCTGGTGTTGGTCTTCGAGAATGGGAGGCCGCCACATCCCAGTCCGACCTCCACTCCGGCGCCGTCCTTTTAACCTTTCCCCCGGCTCCGCTAATTACCATTTCGGACCGCCGCAAGTTTCCTCAAATATTGCCGGGGAATCCCGCAAAACTAGGGGTACTTCACGCTCTCCCATGTCCGCCCCTGTCTCCCTATTATTTTTTCCCCTCACACTTGTAAACCGCTGGATTCCCTTGCTCCTTTTTCCCCTCCCCCCTCCAAAGCTCCCTTCCCCAGTAGAAGATTTTGCCGGTGTGTGTTTAGATCGCGTTCTCTCCGACATTGGCTAGCGGCCTCGACTCCCCCCAGACTTTCCTCCTTTTACCACGTTTTTTGTGAGTTTCCTTTTTGCTCGGCGCATACCGATTTTGCCATTGAAACCCCGGTCCTTCCATGAACCCTTCCTGGTGCCGCTTCCATCTTGAAGAAATTCCTAGACGCCAGGAGATTTTTAAATTCATCTCAAGTGGCCCGGGGGAATTCACTCCTCTTTTTACTGTAAGGAACCTTGTTAAGCTTCTTTTCCATTGGAGCTGTTCTTCCGATCTTTCATCCTCTTTTACTCTAGGAATAGTGCCTCCCCCCCACCCAAGCAAAAAGTCCTGTTCTCCTCCGGCACCACCTCCCGTTCTCCTTTCGAGTCAGGGGACACGGAAAGAGGAACATTTGCTCGTTCCCCCACTTGATTCTTTTCTGCCAGGAATCATCGAACACGCATATACCCCGACCCCGGATCGATTTCCCATACATCGGCTATCAAAGAACAGTTCAAGAAGGTCTTTTAGGGCGACGTATTCTTCCGGGCAGGATTCCGGTGTCTCCCAGAGTCCCTTTCCCTTTACGACTCCTGCAGCAAACTGGTTTTGTCCGCCTTTACCTCCGTCTTCAAGTGGCCCGTGAACCGCCGTGACTCCCTCTCCGTTTGCCCAAGCCTTACGAGGGCGACGACGCGCTACGGGCTTTTCAAAATCTGTCCCCCTTTTATCGCCGGGCTCTCAAAAGGTTTCTTTGCTCGTCAGGACCACGAGCAACAATTCGTTCCCCGCTCCGATCTCGTTCAATTGAGCCCTGGTGCTTCATCCAAGAACCCCCCCTGTACCCATAGCCCCAAGTTTTATTTTTTTTCGGCCTTCCGACGTTTCTTCTTCTTCTCTGAACCCCCTTTTTCCTGGACTCCCGGCACCTGTTCTGGCCGTCCTCTGTGTTGCGACGGCCCTCAACCTAGTTGTGAAGGCCACTTAACAACCGTTCCCTTTTTGACCCTTCCCCCCAAGTTCGTCCTCCTTGGCCCCGACCCGTACCTGTCCCCCACCGGGCCGGAAAGGGCACTTTTCGCGGCCCCCCCCACTGCGATCTTTGCAAAGCACCTGGATCACTGGCCTACTGCTGTAAAACCACCCACTTTCAAAAATGGCCCCCCTCCCCTTCCCCCGGAACCGGCTGGTGGCCTTTTTGCGCCCTTTTCACGCAGTCATCTGTTTTTCCTTGCCCCGAGCGCGGACAAAAGCTTTACCGTTAGATCTGCCGGCCTTTCGGAAGGTCCCTCTGGGATTTTCCTTGCAGGCCGCACGTCTCCGTCAAGCTTTCTTTCCGTTTCTTCCTCCACACCCGCGTGATGGCGAAAGGATAACGACTCAGGTTTTAGTGCGATGTCATCTCCCTTCGCCTGCCCCCAACTCATACTTTCCAGCCTCTAGTTTCGCTTTAAGTTCGTTCAGCACCGCGGAATTGTAAACGACCTGTCGTTCTGACTTGCTCCTGACGTAATTTCTCGAAATCTAAGTTCCAGACCTTTCTCATTTCCCGAAACGGGCGGCGGACCGTACCACGCGCAAATGTTTACCCCCCCCAACCCCAAATGATCCATGCGTCTGTCCCCACACCTGCCGCAAAGTTTTCCAAGAGCCCCCTATGCCTCAAAATTGGGGGTCAGTGGTGAACCTGGCACCCATTGACGACTGGCTTTATATCCCTTCCTCATTTCTTGCCACCCCCGCCAACGCCCAGTATCTTGCAGACCTCTTCCCCTTTTTGTTCCCCCTGACATCCCCCCGTGATCAGCGCCTTTGATTCCGCTAGAGTTTACCCCGCTACCTGACCCCCACATCGCGAATCCCCCCCCCATCATCCCCCGGTACCAGATTAGGCAATCCTCTTTTTGCCTACCCCCCGGTGCTTTGAAAAGACGACCTAACTGGGCCCATCTTCCATTTGGGCCCGCGGAAAATCGTCGCCGACCCTGCCGGTGGAAGGATCCTCCCCCTCGGTGTCCCAACCTCCTCTGCACAAGTCGCCCTCCAGAAAGACTCCTTACTCTCATTCCGCGGTCGTCCCACCACCCGTAGAATCACTTAGCCTTAGGGAATTCTGGCTTGCGAAAGCAGGTTGATGGCCTTCGCTTCCCGCCCTTTGAGGGCCACGTGACGTCCGCAAGAACACCTCCTTTTTTTTAGTAAGTGAAGGCCGCTAAAAGAGCTCCGCCCTCCTGAGAAAAGTGACCCAGCATCACTGGGCCACCCCCTATGTTCACCCATGGGGCGGGTCCCCCCGACCGCACCCCGCACTCGTCCCACGAACGCGCTCCGAATTTCGAACTACAGACCGTTCCTTTTATCTTTTCCATTCAATGTCCCGTGGCCCGTACCTTGACCCACCCCCCTTGCGCGCGCTCCAAACCGAGCAGTTTGCAGGGGACTCTCCACAGTGTTTGATCCCTAGCATATCCCTATGGTAATAAGCAAGCCAGATTTTTTTGCGAGGAGTGGAGTCACTTTTTTCACCCCTGCGCCTTTTCCCTGGACCAGTTTATTCCCTTCCCCAACGCCCCTTCATGGAGAGTGCGAGTGAAACCAGTGCGAGGAGTTGAAGCCTGGAATTCTTGCAGAGGGAGCGTTCACAGGGCGAAGTCAATTGCGGGCGTTTGCCTTCTACTACTTTTCCCCTTTCCCTTTCCTCCATGAATTCCAAAGGTACTTTCCACAGGTCTTTCGTCAGTCACAGGATGGCATCTTTTTTAGACATGCACCTTACCTTCTCCTTGTTCTCTTACTCCCCTTACCCCTCCTCTTTCCCAACCTTTCCCATCAACCCCATCGCTGTCTCATCAATCCAAATTCAGGTGATGTCGATGCGACCAGCCAATCCTTCACTGGACCCACCGTACTCGCTGGACTCGGACATTAATCTCCTTTATCTTCTTGAAGGCCTCCCTTCGATCCTTCCATACCCGTGAAGGTTTCGTTCCCCAATTGTCACGGCGGGGCTCACCCATCTTGAGTTCGCGGTATTTACCGGCAACAATGGCCAACGCTCCTTTTGAATGCTGAGACCCCCCGCCCCCCCTCTTGGGTTCCTTTTTCCACGTGCGATGCTCCTGAGCCCAGTAGCGCCTAAAAGACCCCTGACTTGTCTCCAGGACCAGTCCTAATTCGATCCTATCCTTGGGCTTTGGCCAAGCCTCTCAAGACACATTTTTTTCTCTGAACCCTGATTCAAACACTACCTCCACCCCTTTATTCTTTGGAGAACCTGGCCTCCTTTCTCCTTGGCTTTGGATATACGCTCACCCCTTCATTAATCGTGGGGTTGGAGTGTCACACTCGCCGCTGGGTGGCTGTTTCCCCCTTTGCTGGAACGTATCGGTCCCGACCCCTCTCAGATTAATCGGGCCCTGTTCAGATCTCCTATAAAACTCTACCCATGTTACCATTCTCTATCCACGTCTACTCCTTCGAACCACTACCGGCGGGGCTTGAGTCACTCCCCCCCGCGTTGAATTCCTCAATCTCCCCCTTCAAGCCGTACCCTTTCCCTTTTTCTCGAGACGGACCGCTATTGAACTGTTTCCATTTTTTTATCGCACTTAGAGCCGCTCCCCCTTGCGCCCAGCTTCTGCTCGCTGCCTTCCACCCACCCCCCTCCCTCGTGACACGGAATTCGCCCCCTGTGGCAACATTGGTAAACCATGCCCCCCCCTTTTCCCCGTCGTGTTTTAAGATTCCCTGAGTAGCAAAGTGATCATCCCAGCAAGCGTGCCTTCCCAATCCCAACATTTTCGAAGGCCCCCGAGACCCTTCCCTTTAAGCAAACCCTTCCCCAGTGCCCTACATGCCCCTTCCTCCAGGAAACCCTATCAGACCCGCATGAAAGTGATACCCTGATTTTTCCCCCCTCTCCCCACGTCAGCCCCCATTATGGCCGGATATATTTCGATCCGCCACCCCCCCCCCATTCCTCCATCGCTGCCACTCAAATAACGTGGCAGATGTTCCTTCTTGGCTGCACAGAACTCTACCGGTGCCCCCCTCAACCCTTTCCGTTCCCGAAAGATTTGTCTGACTTCTTCCCTGTCCTTGCATACCTAAGAAGGCGCCTGTACGACCCCCCTCTCGATTTTCTGAGACTTTGCTTACCTATTTGCGATTTACACAGTATCTTCGGTCCTCCCCCTTTGTTCGTGCATTTTTCCACTCACATGACCCCAGGCCCTTTCCACGCCAATGAGAAAAATTTGTGACGCTACCCCCTGTGCGATCCTTCGGTCTCACCCCCTTATCAGTGCCAGACAACAACCGACGGCCCTTCCCCTAATTCCTTTTTGAGCCCCCTCTGGTCTCCCCCCCTGATTCGGGTCTTTCGAGGCGAGGCTTTCCGGCTCCGGGAAATCTTGCAGTATTGGGTGGTGATGCATGCTTGAGTTGAGGATGGTCCGCCCCCCAGTCCCAGGTTTTCTCTTACATCATCCCCCCTCCCCCCTAGTGACTGTCAGTGCCCCCGGCGGCCCCCCCAATTCCCTCCTTCGATTGCCCTTCTCAAGCAACGCCATAGCTGTCGGATCTTTTTTAAGGGGAATCAGCGCTCCTGTCCGCCCTCCCACCCTCTTTTCACGCAATCACCCGGAAAATGACATTCATTTCGGAGAGTCTGGCCTCTTCCCTTGAGCCCCATTCCCCCCCCCTTTCTCACATCCTGCCATGTTAGTTAGACAGAGGATATCCATCTGTGATGCCCCCGACACCCTCCCCCCTTAACCTTCTGACCCCCCCTTTCCCCCCGGCGGCCATGCCTCTGGTTCCCTATCACTTATCCCCGAGAGCCCCATCCCTTTAAGAGCCTCTCCCAAAACCCCGGAGTGCATCCTGTCGTCTTGACCCGGTCACTTCCGAAATTTGTTCCCCACGTTCGCCGCCCCGCTTCCGTCAATGACCTCCCCCGCAATTTGAACCGATTGCACACATGCGATCCCTTTTTTCCTCCTTTGTCCCCCCGCCCCCCCCTTTTGCCGCGACTCTCCGCCCCTATTTATACACCATCCCAAATGGTATTGCCGGAGCTCCCCCCGCTCATGTTGCGCCTTTGGTTTTCCGCCTTCACCTCGCACCGGGCCATTGCAAAACGCGTTCCAAGTCTTCCTGGCTGGGACCTGCACTTGAGATAATACGTTTAACTTTCAGAAAAAATACCGAATTCCATCAGTACCATCCCCTCGTTCCACTTCGCCTATCTCATCTAGCTGTTGCCTGACCGAGTGATCCGGTTATCTGATCCTGTCTTTGCACTCGACTGTGCACCTTCTTTCTCACGGGATGTGGGCATTAGTGACACCGAACAGTTGACTATCCTCCGCTTTAAACTCGGTAACACTTAAGCCGAGGCATGTTAAGACCACGCATTGCGCGTGTCTATGATGCTGGAGAATACAAGCCCTTCTGGTAACTTCGTTCTCTACTTCCTTTCCCGCCTTCTTCCCCGGTTATTTAGGTCGGTCTGCTGTCCCTTTACTCGCTCACTGTGTTCTGCGTTTCGTCTACAGCATACTACGTACTTGTCAGAGCGGCTGTAGGTGTCGGGACTACAAGACTCATCGAAGTGCAAACCTCTTGCTCTTAATTGAGTGAGTCCATTCCCCTACTTTCACACCCTGTGTGGAGACATCGCCACGGCTAGAATACGCAAGTGAGCTAAGGGAAGGTTCATCGTATTTAACGCCTTCTGCAAAACCCGGGGGAGAATGTATGTGTAATCATCCGTGGTAGGACAAATTCGTCCGCCTGTCTCTACTGTCTAATCTACCTCATAGTTCGTCTCGTCTTAGACGTTTCCTAACACCCGGACCCGACCCGAGTCTGTGTTATTGCCTCAAACGTACTTTCTTCCTACATTTCTCTTCTTCACCTCCCCATCCTTTTATTTCTTGCCCTATTACCTCATTCCCGTTCTACATTTCATACTTCGTATTTCCTTTCCTCTCCTTCCTCACTCTTCTCCCTCCCCCCCGGATCAGTTTACAGTTCCTACGAGGCAGCGTGAACTCCAGGACCTCGCCGCAAGCCCCAATTGTAAGGCTCGGGGCTTCCTCCTATTCCAAGCCTTTTGCCCCCCATTTCCGTCCAGTCCTCTTTCCTGGTTTGCTTCCAGGTGATGGTGGCAAACCGGCGAGAAGTTGACCTCGTTGTCTCGGGCCCTATGGGCCCTCCTCAATCGAAAGCAGTTGCCTGGAGCTATCCGGTAGTGGATTCATCCCAACAATAAACATCCTTAAAAATGGCACCCTTTTTTACACTGAGCCAGCAATTTACCCCCCTGTTTTGATGGCGGCGAAGGCAAGACTCCCCTTGACTCTATCTTGGTGCCCCTCGGCATCCATCCCAAAAGAAAAAGCCTTCACAAGGAAATTACCGATTTTAAAGTAAAACAAGGGTGGGGGCACCTCACTCCCCCATAAGACCTTCAACTAGCCCTCCTCATCAATCAATCTTTAATTATTCCTGGACTTCCTCGGTCCCCGTTCTACTGAGACTATAGATAGTACTCTCTCCATAATCATGGTGGTTGTTCTCCCTCTGATGAGAAGACCCCTTTGCCATATCCCCCCCCAGAGAGTCTGATCCTGGGGCTGGCCCCGCAGTCCCGGAAATAGTCCGAGCGACCCCCCCCCCTCAGACCCCCGCACCTCTTCCCCTTTCCCTCCTCCTTCTTTCTCCCTCCTCCCCCGACCGCAGGTGATCTGCTCGTCGCTCTTTGCATTACCACACCCTTGGTCCTGGTCGAATGTCACGCGAGGCGGGTGGATTTTCTTTTACAAACCTTGCGACCACCCCCCTGTCTAGGTCGTAGCACAACTCCTTTTGACACCCCCGAGGAATACTCAAGGAAAAATCTTCCTGGCCTTCTGTCCTCTTGCCATTTAAAGAACACGGTCACTGGGACTCTTCCCTCCTTGTTCACCCTTTGGAGGCTTTTTTTTTCCCTTTAGGGGGACGGAATCCACTCCCAGCCCGATCTCCTCCCGTCTTGTCCCCAATCCAGATTTACATCCCCCGGCCCGGCAAACCCCTACACAGTACGCGTCAACCCTTCGGCTTAGTATGCCCAACCTCATCCATGGAAAGAACCCCCCTTTCATGATTCCCAAAGTCCGCAGGAACTCCTTCACAACCAATCGGCCTCCCCCCCCTTTACAAGGGCATATCCGCAAAGCCTGCATCGGGGCACTCCATGCTTTTTAATGGGCTCCTTTCCCGTGCCTCTTAAATGGCTTCACAGAGCCCCTTTTCCCCCGAAGCAGCCCGATTGAGGGCCCGTTCCCCTTTCCCTTCCCTTCTTTTTCCCTCCCTTGTATTTCCGCTTCGGCAACCAGTAGCGCCTTTTTTCCATGTTGGTGAAACGTTTTGCCATCCTTCTGTCGTTTTTCTCCTTACTTTCGCACCTCCACTGCACCCCGTCGCCTACTTAACCCTGAATCCCCCCCGCTACTCTCCAAGCCAGGATTTCCCTTCCTCTTGGCGTATTGGGCCATCTCCTCGGCTCAAAAACTCCTTCACATTGGCCTTTCTGTCTCCTTCACCTCCTTCATAGACCGTTTGTTGACTTGGATCTTCAGCAGGGAAGAGTACCACGACCCTCAACGCCTCCCCTCCCCCTCCTCGGGTCCCTTCTTGTCCCCCCGAGACCCATGCCCCCCCCTTCCCCCCCCCCCCCAACCCCCACCCGGAGACCAAGCCACAAGTCTCTCAGGGCCCCTGTGTTTCGTATAGTGCTTCGCGACATTGGAGCTCAGGGCTCCTCACTATAGACCAAGACCGCGCCTTGCAGTGAAAAGGGTTTGATCGTTAGCCTTTTCATGTTGGCTAAAAAACCCCAGGAAAATCTCCGGCGAATCTTAAGATTTCATTGCAGGTCGAGCCCCTCTTTCTCTCCCCTCACTCAGTCCAGATAAGCTCGCTGATCCAGCCCGAGAGAATTCCTGGGCTTTCCTTTGGCAAGAATTGATTCCGTGTAAGTCGAGGGGGTCCCCCCCCGCATCTAATTCATTCCTGCCTTCTTCTCCTTCACCCCCCGTTCTCCCGTTATTCGCCTGGAAATCCCCTCTCGAATCTCTGGGGCAAGCGTGGTCCCATCACCTCTTTTCCTGCACCACCCCATTAGGATTTTCCCCAGCATGTACGTACTCCCCCTCTTACCCAACAGGACCCCTATCCTCTTCCAGTCTAATTTTCTTGCACCTCCTGACCCCGCCCCAGTCACCCCTACGTTTACCAAACCTTTTTGAGACCACTCACCACCCTCTTTTATCCGGCCGATGCACCCCCCTCTTCTCATGTGTCTGCCCCCCTCCAGCCATACCCTTTCGTTCGTTTTTTTCCTTGACGCGACAAGTAAGAATTTCTCCCTGACCAAACCAAGCCCTGCGCACTCCCAATCCCCTTTTTTTCTCGACAATTGGAACTGTGCTCCCATTCTCTTTTCCATGCTTAACGTTGTTGAAGCAAGTTCCGGCCAGTTGCGACTCTGAAGTCGAGGAAATGACCGAATTCCACCTTAGTGAATTTTTTTATTTTTAAGAATACCTTTGCATAGCCAACCAGGCCTGCCTTTAATTAGTGCTATTCCTGTGCACCCTGAGACACACAATCGGCCCCTTTCGTTGCCCCGCGTTCCTCCCTTGCCCTTTCACCTTTCTCGATTGTGATCATACCCACAAGAAAGGGCGACCCCCCAGGCCCCCGTTTTACCTTCCCCCGTCGGTGCCCCGTTAGCAGTTCTTGACGCTCATGTTAATGGACCATGTTGCCAGCCCCACTCTCTTCTTTGTTGTGTTTGCTTTGGAGACTTTCCCCCCCCCCCGCCGCCTACGGCCTCTCTTTTCCCTTTTTCTTCTTCCGTCTTTCCCCTTCTCTCCCTTCCCTGGTCGCCATCGTTTGCTCCCCCTTTAGTCTACCTCCATTCCAAAACAAGCTCCCATTCAGATTTGAAGCGTTTCCCGACACTTACTTTCTCATCCCACTCCTCCCTCCGCCCCTTGCTTTGGCAAGCCCCACCCCCTCCCGGGACGTCTCCGGCCTTTATTTATCTCCACGGCCCAACTGGTTCCTGATTGACACATTACTTTACGCATTATCAATTGCTCTCATTCAAAACCAAACAGGGATTTTCCTTTTTTTTGTGTGATACAGGTCCCTTTGGTTTGCGAATTTTTCAGCCTGGCCCCCCACCTGTGCTGGACCCCGGGCGAGTTTCAGATACCGGCGCCGTCTTTCATTCCCCCCCGTGATGCCCTTTTTTAACCTTTAAGAACGTCCTCCCCCTTCAATCTTGGTCGTCCCCTTTCCGACCAAGCTTGCTGACCCATGTCCTCTTGACTCCCCACGGCCCGTACCCTTAGTTCCACTCTGCTTCTCTCACCCTTCCTCCCCCCCGGACGCCCCCCTTCGGTAGCGCCTCCTAGAGTAACTTCCTTTCCGTTAGATTTTTATCCCCTTGAATTTTGCCTGGCCTCAGTAATATGAAATTGCCCCGATCACGCATTCCTCCAACGGGCCTTTCCGCCGCAGCCTACCCTTCCTTTCCCTTTTTTTCCCTACCACACCCTTCCCCTCAAGGCCCTTCACGGCCTTATGTCCCGTCCACCTCCCCCAAACTTCCCCTCATTCTGCAGCTTATCCCCAACCATGATCAATGTGTTTTTTCAAATTACCAGTTAAGGCTCATCTAATCGCTCTTGCACCCCCCTCGTATGCCCTCTGAATACTTACGTCGGCTTTCGCACCCGGAACCTTTTTAGCGATCGAGCCCGCCTCCTGATTCCCAGCGCCCTTTTAAAACGTCTCCCCAACTCTGGTCCACAGTGAGCAATTCGACTTTTCTTCCCCTGTGACAAGCCCCTCGTCCTGCCTTCAGATTCTTCAGGAACATTCTTCGCCGCCGACGTCTAACTATGATCGAATCCTCTATGACTTTCCCTCCTCTCTCGAGGATATCCTCTTAGCCCCTTCCCCGCGCTTTTCCCGAGTTTTACTTGAAAGTGACCTGTAAAAGTCCCTCGGGTCGAAGGTAGACTCATCAATCCCCGGAATTGCTCCCCCCCTTGCTAGGGTTGCCCCCCTTGGTACTCATTTGTCGAGGGTATGAACATACGCCCCGACAATCTTCTATTGTAGTTAGTGCCTAACCTCGCAGACCTTCTGACTGAGTTTCCCCTTCCCTCTGAATGCCAGCCATTGAGTCCAATGGACGCAAATTCCCCCCCCGTTAGGTGATCAAGAACCAGCCCCTTATGTCAAAGCCTTCGTCACTTCCAACACAATAGTAAGAATTTCTACCGCCTCGACATTAAGACCCCTCCCCTTCCCAAACTTGTTCTTTTCAGCACCCACTTCCTCCAAATCTAGGTGAGTGCCTCCAAAAGGGATCCCTTCCGAGCCCCTTTCCTCCCCCGTTTGTGGTGTTGTCCGATGATAGGGGTGATTGAGTCTTCCCCCCCTGAGCTTTTTCGGACGCTCGGGATTTCGCGACTTTTAATGGAGAGCCAGAGTCGAAAAGTGCGAGCGGTTCTTTTTTTATTTTTTTTTCAATTATGAGAGTAGTGCTCTGTTTCTGCCCTGCGGGTTTTTTTAAAACTCAGCCCCCCTCTTTTTCCGCCGGACCCCGGGTCCTCAGGGCCATTCGGCCTTCTGTAGACATCCCCCCCCTGGCCTTTCTGCAGCCTCCTTATACTAGGTTTCTTAGGGCTAGCCGAACTTCCCCCAACTGGCCCCACGCAAATGGCCCATAAAACGTCAACTAACCCGGAAGTAAGGCAGGATTTCGAATCTTGCGCCTATCTCCTCCTTTCCCCTGACACTTTTCCCTGCGTGAAGGACTCCGGAACCATAATACCCTTTTATCTTCAGCACCTCCGGAGCTCTATCTTTTTCCCTCCATTCATATTCTGGAGGACGAGTACCCTGGATGAATCTTTTTCGTCAGACTCCGATGAGTCTGCTCTAACCCCCACCAGATTCCCCGTTGAAGTTGAAGGCTTTCCGTCGCCCTGCCTGACCCCCCATTCGGATCGGGGGGAAGTCCGTTCCCTCTCGAGAGCCTAGCGCTGACTCCAGGCTCGCCACCGAACCGATTGAACTAGACAGTTAACTCTTGATTTGCCCACCGCGACTCTGATTGAATCTCCCTGATTTCCAAAACGAAAAATTGACCCTATCCCCTCCAGTTTTCTCTTACCGATTGGTCCCCCCCCACTTTGTTTTGTCGGACCCCTTACCGTAACCCTCCCTCCTTATTTTGGTTGGTGGTGCCCCCACTTTCGGTGGGGGAGATCCCCTTATTTCGTCACCCCATTTTGCCTGGCTGTGGGCTTAAATTTTCATTGGAATTCGCCCGGCAGTCTCGGGATAAAATCTTTTTAAATGGACCGTCAAGTATGTTCTCCCACCAGGAGATACTTGCCCTTCCCCCTGAACCCCCCCCCCTAAGGAGATGGAGGGGCTTGTGATCCGCGTGTCTCCATTACAAGTCTCGATCCCGGAGATACAAATTGCTAATACTCCCTGATAGACGGACTCCCTGTCTCCTTATCGACGGGACACGCTGCCTCCTCAAAAGGGCAGAACTCCACCGATGCCTTCACCGCTTCCCCCCATGCCCGTCCTTCTTCGCGAGCCGGTCCCCAAATTCCTTCAGCGTCAAACCGGACCTTCCCTTTACTTTACCACCCCCGTCTTTAAAAAATGGGAATGCAGCCTCTTTCGAGACATCTCTCCTCTGCTTATGTCCCCTTCCCAATCTTCCTTCCTGTTTTCCTTCCCCTATTCTTACCTTCACCCTCCGCCCCCTTCCCACACCCTTTCTGCCATGCCCTCCCCCCCCCTTTGACCCGTACTGCCCCCGCAGTGACTTAACTTTCCCGACGATGTTGGTTTCCGGGAGACTGCCAACTAGTCCCTGCACAGCCACCCACCTGTGTACGTGATCCCCAGTCCCCACTGGTGAGCGACCCAACTACCAGCATTCTCCCCTCCCTCCCAATCCACACCCCTTTTACATGTTCTTTTAGTCCCCTATTGGTTCATAAGCACTCGGCACGGTAACCCTCCGCTAGTTCTCCCCCCTCCCCCCCAGGTTGTACAATGTCCCCCCCTCTCATACCCGAACCTTTCCCCCCCCCCCCCTTGTTGCCTCCCTGTCCCCCCCTACCCTCCCCCTCGAATTCAATTTGGAGACTTTTCCGCGTCCGAGCCTATCGGAGACGGGGCTCACTCCTGCGCTTTTTTTACATCCCATGCGCCTTTTCGACCCCCACTTTTTCCAGGTCTTTATTGAAACGTTTGCACCCACTACCTTAACCCCCGCCCATTGACTCACCGATAGTTCCTGTGGGTTCAACCTTTTTTAGTTTGCGTTCGGCAAATCCGTCCATCCGATATGTGAAAGAAACCTTTCTTTTGTCGACGGGAGACCTTTTTCCCCAACTCGCGCTGTTCTTCTTCCTCCTTTGATCCCTCTACAAGGACTTAGGAATCTAGGTCAATTCGCTAGCCAGGTCGTTGACCCGCTTATCTGTTACCTTCCCCCCCTTCCGGTGGTTTTTAATGTTTCCTGAATGTTCGAGTATTGTTGCCCCTTCCCTGCGCCAACCGACTATTCTCCCCATGTCCTTCGATTGATTCGAGATTGGGATGCAGCTTCAAGGGCGACTAGCTTCTTGCACCGTGCATGTGCCCGCTAGATACCCGCCTAACCTTCCCCTCCAGCCCTCCCGTCCAACCACCTGGATCCCCTATTCCCCCTTTCATCGGGCCACTTATAGCAGGTCCCTCCCCTCATTTCCTTTTTTTGAGACCGTCCTTATCCCCCCCATATTTTCCTCTCTCCAAGCCCAGTCCTCCAATGAACCACCCCCCCTTTTCAACTTCGGCACCCTCCCCCGGTTCGACCCTTTTTCTTCTTTTTTCTCCCATTCCTCTCTTTCCTACTAGCCCCAGCACTCACACCATGGACCCTTGGACCTGACGGGGCATGTAGCTGTAATTTTACTCAAATGGCCATCCCCCCCCGTTGTTCTCTCCGTCACACTTGTTTAACATAGCAACACCGATCACATGTGGCCATTTCAGGTTCCCGGTCTTTCCCCTGAGGAGACTTACGAGAACCTTTGGCTGACACCCCCTTGCACCAATGGCTTCCACACTTTTTCCCTCGGCTCCGATGCTTCCACGTCTTTCGACCGAATGTCTGCCCGGTGCCGTTGTGCCGCCGCCCCCCACCCCCCAAACAAGGGCAATGTCTAACCTCTTTTTCTCCACTCCCAATCTGGCCAAACCCTTTTGCCGCACCTCCTCCTGAGCACACCCCACCCCTACCCTGCGTCAACAGCGGTTTATAAGGTGCCATTTTTCCTCGACCTCCCTCTTGCAACTGAAAAAGGACCCCCCGCGCTCAATCCCTTCCTGGCCGGAACTTTGAACGCGCTGATCCCTTGTCAGTCATGTCCCGCTTGCCTCGATTTCTTGATCCGGGTTTTTTTGCACCCAAAGCGTGCGAGAGTTGTCTTTTCATTTCCCTTGTACGGGCAGATCCCGATCTGCTGAATCTTTTGGTACTGACCTGATATTTCTGGTGATTTCCGTCCAACAAAAATCAAACCCCCCAATGTCCCCGGACCCTTGGCCCTATCCGTCCCACCCCGACCCCTCACATTCCTTTGATGGCAGGGCAGACCTGTCAACCCCATTTAAGAAGAAGTGGTGATTTGCGTCAGTTCCCCAAAACTCCGAACTTTCCCCCGTGACATTAGATTTTTTTTTACAAATGAGTTTTCCCTTGTTTTCATTGCGAACCCTCATCAAAGCCACTCCCCGACCCCTAGAATTACTAGACCCTTTCCATCCCAGGAGCCCTTGCTTCATCTCCCAAGAGACCTCTTTCCCCACTCTATTTTCTTAGGGGGTGTTGGGGAGTTTTTTCCTCTAGGAAGTCCTCTTTTTGTTTGGTGGTCCCCATACTGTATTTCCAGAAAAGTGTGAAATGCAGCGACAGGAATGAGACCTGATATTTTATCCCTTTCTATCTCTAGATAATCTGCCCCCCCTTCTCCTTTTTTTTTCCCTTTTGCCCTTTCACCTGTAAGTGATCGTTGTTCACTCCCTCCTCCCACTGTTTGACGTGTTCCCCCCGTCGGTTCTCCTTCACTTCCTTTTGGGTCGGTCGGCATACTCCAACCGAACCCCCCCCCCCTCCCCTTCTGCGTGTGTGACAATCGGTCCGGACCTTCACACCGTTTTTTTTTACCTTTATGGTGTGTAATCCCTTCCGAAACCCCCCCCCATGTCATCTAGTGTTTTTTGCTATCTTTCACATTTTTTTCTTTTTTTGTGGCGGGAAGGAACTTGCAACTTTGCTCCCACCCGGCTCTCCTCTTCTACGCACAACAGCCTCTTCGAGTTCCGTCCCCCTCACCCTCCAATGATACCCCCCTTCGTGCTAATTCGCCTCCCCCCCCTTGTTTGCACCATAACCATCTCCTGGACTCCTCCCAGGCTCCTCACAAAGGTCTCCCCATCTTCCCTGACTTGGTACCTGTAAACTTCCTGGACTTTCCCCCCTTTTTCAAATTGGTGCCCTTCCCCTGCTTCCTTTTCTCATGTCCCCCCTCATCCTTTTATGACCTAAACCAGGCCCGATTTGTCCTCACCTCATTTTGGATTTCCTGGTCGCTTCCCTCCGCGCTTTTTTCCTGAGTTTTCCTTTTTTCCCTGGATGGTATTGGGGTTTTCAGGAGGCCCAAACAGCACCTCTCGGCCATTCCCACCGTCGCGTGGGAGCCCCTCTGAACTTTACCTCTCGACTCCTTTGGATTCTTGGGCATCGTTCCCCCAACTTGGAGTGACCTGACCTTTAGTTTTCTTTACCCGTTCCTTTGACAACCCACTTATCTCCTCCCCCCCGGCGTCTCCACATTCGCCTTGGTTTGGACCCCCCCCCCTTAATCCTAATGTCCCTGCCCCCTAGGCAAATCATTCCACTTTATCCAACTGTAACGGGGTCCCCACTCTGGTTTTCCCCCCACCCCCTTGCAGCCCTCACCCCCCCCCCCCGTCGTCCCCTGGCCGTTGTTTTTTCGTTGACCCCCTCCGCCCGTCTACCTCTTGCCCTTTTCCCTCCCCCTTGGCCTCCCTCTCCCCCCTCATCTTTCCTTTCCGGTGCACACCCCGTTTGCCTGGCACCTTTTTTAGGTGTACCCCCGACCCCCTTCCTGCCATTGCCTCCCCCTCCCTAGAAAATTTCCCCTCTTCCCCCTTGATGGTAGCCTTCTTTTGATCCTTCCCAGACAGCTCGCACCATTCTTCTTTCAGTCTTTCGAGCCAGGACTTGGCCCCTTTTGAATTCCCTTTTCTTCGCAGAATCCTTCTCCTTCTCTGCTACCTTCCCCCTTCCTTAAAGCTTCCTCCCTGTGCGCCGCACCTTGATACTCGCAACCTTCCGTCCTCCCCCTAGCTCTTTATTCCGTTTAGCTTGCCCAGGCCTTTTCCCTGTGATTTTCTTTTGTTGTTTCCTGTGTTTCAAAAATACTTCTTTTTTCTTCTCCGACTTCGCTCAAGATTCCCCAATTCCCCTCCGCGTGTCTTATCTCCTACCCCTGTTCGACTTTCCCCGAGATATCATACGTCCGGCTCCCGTACATCCCTTTTTTTTATACCACCCGTTTCCTAATCGCATCTCCCTCCCCCCTGCTCTTTAACTGAGACCCTCTTGGTCTGGCCCTCGGGAATTTAATCCCCTGTCTGTCTCGTTCACCAAATTCGAGCATAGACGACCCCTTTCCCCTCCCCCTTCCCCCTTGGTTCTGGCACCCCTCTGGGGCTCCCACCCCTATCTGCCCCTGTTACAGGTGATGACTCTATTTCTCTTTGGCTTTTTCCTGACGCTTCAATTTTTCTTTTCCTTTTTCTTTTGTGCCTACATCTTTCCTTCCGCATCCCTCTGCTTGAGAGACTCCCTCTCCCCTTTCATTTTCCTGCTTCAAAAATTACCCCGCTTTTTACCTTCTTTCTCCGCGGCTCTGTTTGGTTTTCACCGGAGCCCCCTGGAAGGTATTTTTTTGATTCCCCCTCCTCAGCTTTTTTCTTTACCCCCTCCCTAGCTCTTCCCTCTTATCCTTCTCCGTCCATTCCCCCCTCCTTCCCCTAAATTTTCCTCGTCCCTCTTTGTTTTTGATTTTGTCCGTCCCAGACTTTCCTTGCCCCACTCTCTACGTTTCTTGTAGCCCCTGATCTCTTTATCGTAGTTTGTTCGAGGGCCACCTTTAAGGATGTCTGGACTTTTTCTTGGGTCTCACCCTTCCATTTTTTCCCTTTTCCTTTCCCTTCTCTTCTTTTGGCCCTTCTCTCTCGGGACAAGCACTTCTCCTTCTTTTTTTCAAGGAACCCCCCCGATAGGACCCTTGCCTACCCCCCCTTCCATCTTCCTTGCTCTTTCATCCCAGGGAAACCTTTTTTAGTCCTGGATTCTTCGTTTTTCCCTCTGACTTTCGATACTTCTGTCCCCAATCAACTCCACTTTCCTCCCCCCCTGGTTTCTTAGACACGACCTCGGCCCCCCCCCCCCCCCCACCCCCCGGGACCCTCTCCCATCGTCCGCTCTCCCCCTTGTTTCCTTTTTTTTCTGCTCTTTTTTCCCCTTCCCTTTTGTTTCCCAGGTGGTGTTTTCCTTCGTTTCTGTTCCCCCCTTATTACCTCTTTTTTTTCCCGGCCTTGCCAGCTTTGTCCAATTCAGAGCCCTTCTCCTCTTCCCTCTTCTTCTTCCTTTGTGAAGAAGTTCATTCATTTTTGTGTTGAAAAGGGGTTCCCCTCCCTCCCATTTGACCCCAACTTTATCCTGCACGTTAGTGACATTCTCCCATCCCGGGGTCGCGACTGCCTTTGGGTGCCCCCACCCCATGATAATTAGTTTTAGACCCCTGCGTCTTTGTTTTAAGCCCCATTTAACCAGTCCCCTCTTTTCTCCTCATCAATGCTCACTCCTTTCCCCCTCCCTTTACATCTGAAAATCGACCCCCTTCTTTCTCTGGAGTTCTACCGATTCCCCTCCCTTTCCTTCTTTTTCGGGTGGAGTCTCCCTGGCCTTACCCATAGTCCCCAACCCAAGGCTATTATGCGGATTCCTTCCAAAACCTACATCCCCCTTCCCTCTTAGCACATCCTTTTCCCCAGCTTTTTCAACCACCCTGGTCCCCTTCAATTGTGGCGTGGGGAATCATTTCCCCCCTTCTTCCCTTCCGATCCTTCTGCGAGCCCTTCTAGGTTTTCTCAACCAGAAACGGAGGCCTGTCGCTCGCCCCTTGTTCTTTATGCCCTCTCCCCCAACCTCCTTCCGTCGTAAGCGCTCTTGTTTTTGATCAAAATCGCTTTCTGACCCATACTCCCCGCTCCCCCCGATTTTCCTTAAATTGCGCAACTTGCTCTCTTCTTCTTTTCGTTCTGACAGTCACCGGACTCGCACCCCAATTACCGCCTCGACCATTCTCCGACCTTCTTTCACTCACGGTTTGGAAGTGTTAGAAGCTAATTCGTGGCTACAGCGAGCGGTACTTTCCCTCAGTGGCATTAACGTCTTTTTTTCTTTCCTCTATGGCCAGAATTTCGGGTAGCCCATCCTCATCAGTTCGTCCTGGATAGCCCACTCGTTCCCGCACCCCTCCCGTGTGGTTACTGGCGCCTCGGGAGAGAAGGCTTCCACGACACCGACCGAAGAGTAGTACAGCTTGATCAAGGTTCAGCCTGGTAATGTCCCTCAGCCGGAACTGGGACTTGGTCCTGTCCTGAAAAAGCTCGAGTCCGATGAGTTCTCCGGCATTCTGGTTTTCCCCAACCGTTCCTTGCGCCCTCTTCTTTTTCTATTCCTATTTGTCCCCGCACTAGAATTCCGCAGTTGCACTTATGTCATCTTTTTGGCTTGTAAGCCCACCCCCTTTGCCCTTTTCACTTTATGTGAGGAGACTATAACAAGCCCCCTTTACCGAGCATATCTCTATTTTCACCCCTACTCTTTCGATGCTGGGAAATGGAGTCCCGCTTTTTCCGTCGCACTCACTCTTCCTCCCCGCACTTCTTTTCCTAGGTCCAAATACATTTGAATGGAGGATGTAGCTCGCGGACAGGGTCTGCGTTCATGAGGAATTTGAATTGGGGCGTCTGCTGATTTTCAGTACCCCCTCGGAGGAGCTCTTCCCGCCAACTCCATTTTTTTTTTCCTGAAAGGCCAAGGCATACAGTGGCACAGTCCCCCCTCGATTTAGTCTTCCCTGACAGTCTTTCCTATCTAATTCCGCGTTCTAGATCGGTCCCCTTCGCCCCCCCACTCCCACTTCCCGACAATGGAAACCTACCCCTTTGTCTAGTCAAATTACAATTATCCTCATCTTGAGTCATGGCCCCGAACCACCCCCACTTCCAATGCGGAAATAGTCCATAGCGCTGCATTCCACTCTACTCCTTTCCCTATTCCCCTCAGTCAGCACAGCTTTTTCCTTCCCCCCACTCTGAAGTCATTCTTTTTCGGAGACCCGCACCTCCGATTTTTCCTTCGAATCTTGTTTCCTCAGCTAATGAGTAGAGTTTCCTCGTCCCCCAGTGAGCAAAGTTGAGCATTTCGGCTTTTTTTTTCTTGTTTACAGCAGTTTTGGCTTCCAGTCTCTCCTTGTTATCATCCGATTTTCCTCCTCAGACTTTTTCTATGAACGTATTTAGAATCCACCCCCATGATTCCTTTTCGACTCACAGCCTTTCTTTTTCATTTTTCCACCCTTTTTGCCTATTCCTCTTCTAGGACTCTAACTGCCCCCCCAGACCAAAATTCGCCTTTTTTTTCATATTGAGCCCCCTTTGCCCCCCCCCTGATTTTGTAGTGTCACCTCCACTTTTAACTTCCCTTACACGGTGGGGGTTGCCCGCCCGTGACCCCCACACGGTGAGTCCCCGTGGTTACCTCCGCCCAATGACCACGTTTCCCGGAATGCGGACCTTCTTCGATTTTCCCTATCTTCCTGATTAACAGCCCTAGTCCTTTCTTTTCCCAACCAATACCCCTGAAGATTTCCATTAAGAGGTCTATTCCTCTCCCTCTTTTCAGCCCCAGGAGTCTTTCTTTTCTTTGCTCCCTCTCCTAAACCAGTGCATTAACACTGTGTACCCGTTCAGACCTCTCCACTTGGACTGACCTCGAAAGATTTCCCCCTCCTCCCCTGAGTTC
>Ga0179591_1263765_pt1 | contig 20183 bp, 20 predicted proteins | sample CZOMad2_1_08_16f_FD_182891 | JGI IMG/M metagenome (GOLD analysis project Ga0179591, IMG submission 182891) | Vadose zone soil fungal communities from Angelo Coast Range Reserve, California, USA - CZOMad2_1_08_16fungal (PacBio error correction) | ecosystem: Environmental > Terrestrial > Soil >... | reverse complement strand
TTTTTTTTTCCCACTGACGCGCTAAGCTGGTGCCCCTTATTCCAAAGAAGGTCCCCCCCCCCGGATGCTTGAGCTCCGACCCACACTGTTTTGGGTCCTCCTCATTCAATCCCACCTTAGAGGTTGTATCCTTTCCGACCGAGTCCCTCGTGTTTATTTTTTATTGGTGCATATGGTACCTTCGGGCCGAGAGCACCTGTGCCATTTGTCATTTCCCTGCTTCCTCTCCGGGCACGGAGCATTCACTTTCTCCCTTCCCTACAGTACGCGATCAGCCCCGACCACCGACACACCCATACCATCCAGATAATCTCCCCGCATTCTCCTCTGAACTTGCCCCAGAGGACTCTCGGCTCTCGTGGGCACCCACTTTTCTGCGAAGGACAGGTACCCTCAGTCCCTTTTTTGATCATCTGGGTTCGATCCGTAAAACGCCCTCCCTTCCAAGACGTAACCGCTCTGCTTTTCCCTGTGACGCGATTGCTGCCTTGTCTTCAAGTGTGCTGAGGGCGCAGGCTTTCTACAATACGCTCGCCCCATCCTGGCGTTTCCTTTTGCTCGCGAGCTTCCCCTCCCAGATACACGAACAACCTCCTCTTTCCCCTGACAGAAGGGCTCAAAAACCGGCCCAGACTCTACCAAATCACCTTTTAACACTTCGTTTCACCAAGTTGCTAGCAGCATCTGTTTCCCCTCATCGCCAGCCTCTTTGCTACGAGCACCGGCCCCCTCCCAGTGTCAAGGCCGTCATCCCCTTGAAAGGAGCTAAAAGTACTTTGGATACTCCTTTCCTGTGGCGTGTCACATCTCTCCCCTCCCCCCCCCTGCCCCCCAGATGTGTTGCGTCCTCCCCGAAAAAGATCACGAGGGATTTTCCCACACTTCATGGTCCTTCCCTTTCCTCACACCCACCGTCTTCTAGTCGCTCCCCCTTCCACCCGCCAATCGTCCTTTCAGGTGCTTTCTAACCCAATATTCCTCCCTCCTTTTGGCCCAAAGTTAGCGGCAATTTTGCCCTTCAGCCTGACCTCCCCCCTGACTCCCAGGCCAAGCCCCTCTCATGGTACCTTCCTTCATCCCCTAAATCATTAGAAACGTCCCTTTCCTTAGTTCCTCTCCCCCCCTTCCCAGGATTTAGTTTACTTTCCCCCCCCCACTAAAAGGTTGTGGTGTTCTGGATGCCAGGAGTTCCCCGGCTAAGTTGTTTTCATCGCCGCCAGCCTTGCATCCAGAACCCCGACGCCGTCCCTCTTCTTATTGGTCCCATAGTTTCCGTTTTCCCCCCCTCATTACTTTTTTCCAAATGAACTCGGTAAGAGATTAAAACTTTTCTTTTCATTGATGCTCCCTCTTACTCCGAAGCATATTAGGCATTTTCACTTCCATTTCCCTTGGTTTTAGAAAACCCCCTCTGTGTCATCACTTTTTTGCTTTTTAGATCCTCCCAGTTTAGATTCGTTTTTCGCGTTTAAACCCGACGTCTTGATAGACCTTTCGGAAACGAGACTCCCTCAATCGCTACCAGGCTTATCTCCCCAGTCCCTTTCCTTTCCCCTTTGTTGCTTAGTTTTCTTTCTCTGGTCAGGAAAGACTGGAGATTATTTCTTTCTCCGTTTCCTAAATTCCCCTTCCCCCCCTTCCTTGCCTCAGGACCGAGTTCGGAAGCGCGGAGCGTTGCTTCCGTATGTGACATTTCGAGCCCCCTTTCCATGACCCTTGAGTCTAGAACTGTTAATCTGGCTTCCCCCGGCGGCTGGGATGTCTTTTCTTTTAAATTCCACAGGTCACACAGGAGAATCAGCTCGTATAGCCTTTACCTCCTCGTTTGTTTCTATTGCAAAAGGCCACGCCGAGATCTTCACTTTCTTTACGGCGTTCATAGGGCTTGTTGAGCTGTTTTCTTTTCGACTCCACAACGCTGAAGCACTGTCTCCCTCCTGTTAACCCAGTCCCTAACCTTACCCACCACACAAATTTTCCTCAATAGCCGGCCCCTTCTCCACAAATTAACGTGACGTTATTTCTCTTTTTTTTTGTTCCCCCCTAACGCTTAACCCCCTCTTCTTTTCTTTTTTTTTTGAGAACCATGCCCACCCCCCCACCCCCACCCCCCCCCCCAGACCAGTCGTCTTCATATGTGCTTTATGCACGAAATTATGTTAACCTTTTTTCGCCAGATACTGATGGGTACTGACTCCGGAACAGCTAGTTCGGCGGCCCTTATAGAGGATCACCTGACGAGGGGCCATCCTCCCCTTAGTGGTGAAACTAGATGTTGTAATTTTTTTGATCTTGTTTTTTCTTTTTCCCCTCGCCCCCATCTTCGTATTTATGGACCTCTTCACCCAAGCCAAGCGTGGCTTCTTCTTCCAACGGATGATCTTTTTGCGTGGTTGCATTTAATGATTGATGCCGCCCGGTCACTTTGATGGGGGCCGCTTTGAGGGAAAAGCTGTAATCGAGCACTTTGCTTGAGGCCAATGGGAAGGGATGTGGGCTTCCGGGTTTTGGGATCATGCTGATCCTCGCGTTGTTGTGTGTCGCGCCGCCCTTAAGCTTCCTTCCAACCTGCAGAAGGCCGATGGTAAGTTGTCGTTCCCCGCTCTTTGTGAACGCTAACTCCCTCGCCCCCTTTCTCCAAACGATTGACTCCTCCCTTTGTTTCAGCCTTGAGACGAAAAGCCACGTATCGTCGCAGGTGGTTTTCCTTGCGTCCAGTGGAGTCCCTATTGAACCTTCCCCCCACTTTCCCATTGAGCCATGGAGTTCCGCCGCCACGGCCCACGTTTGAAATTTTGTTCCCAACGAGTAATGCAACCGACGATTTAGTCTTTCCCGGGCGTAAATAAATTGGTTTCTTCTGGTTGGGTTGGGTAGAGTTTGCTGTTTGCTCTAAATCCCCCCCCCCCTCCTCCCCTTCGGCCACGAATGAATGCTACGCTATCTTCCTTCTACTTCCTTTTACGACCCCTGGAGATTCAACGATTTGCCCCAGATGCAACCGTGACCCGTCCTAGTGATCCACCCTGTAAAAGGATTTTTTCCTTTTTTCTAACGGTCTCCAGGTTCCCCCCAACCCTATCCTCCGTGTCTTTTAAATATTTCTCGTTGTCTTTCTTTCCCAGCCCCGGTTCATCCGTGGTTTGTGTTCCTCGTAGCACTAGGCACGAAACCAGGAACATTTATCAACAGAAAATACTCTTATGTCCCTTTCGGTTGCCCCGTCAACCCACCCTCCCCTTTACCCGCATAGTTTCGGCCCCCCAGTTTCCCACTCTTCTTTCATTTTCTCACACCCCTTTTATTTTCCCCCCCCCCCAAGGGCGAGGTTGTTTCCTGAGCAACCCTTCCCGAGATTAAACTAGCTGTCAACCCCACATTCGCTCCTTTAATTGGCATATTTTTTTTTCTTCCCCAGGACCACTCACGAGTTACTTTTTCTTCAACTCCCCCAACTAACGTGGTTCGGGGCGCCCACGCTATGAATGTTAGATTTCGATAAATGCCTTCACAACCCCGTTCCAGCTCATTTATACTCTCTTATTTTTGTCGAAAATGAAGGCCTTCATTCTTGTCCTCGTGACCCTCATAATCGTCACACTCCGCTACTTTAATTGCATTTGCGCCAAGCAAGGCCACTAAAAACTATGCCGGACGCCTTTCACCCTCAGTTTTGGCGATACCACCGCCGTCGCTCGCCCTGTACTTACACCCAATACACGCATTCCTTCTTCAGTTTTCGAAACCCCCGGTCTCTGACGCGACTATTCTTTCCACTTCGTCGACTGAGGGTTCTTTTTTCAGTGACCCCCCCCTCGCCAGCCAGGCTCAAAGCCCATCTTTATTGAGTATTATATTTTAGCTCCCATGTCAACAGGCTGATCTTGTGTTGTTTGTAGAGATATAAAGCCCTGTGTTCAGACCGTTTCTTTTACAATTGCCCAGGTCGCACCCCTCAGATATTTTTTTCTTTCCCCTCCCCGCAAGTAGAACTTTCCCCGAACAGCCCGCGATTTTTAGCATGATTTCTTTTTCCCTTTCCCTTTTATTTGCCTTCCCCCGAATCTTTTTTCTTCCCCTTTTTATACATCCAGCAACCCATCCGGCGAAGAAGCTGGTTTCCTGGCGTGCTCCAATTGAAGTCTCCCCCCCCGCTGGACCCGGCTGACCTTGTTGATCTTTCTGCAATCTCTTCCTTTCCTTTCGCACCCTCCTCCAGCTGAAGCGAGTTGTTTCCACCTTGATTCTCAACTTCTCCCCTTGACCAGCACGCAGTTGTCCCCCCCCTCCCCCAAATTTTATTTTTGTCCTTTTTCTCTTTAATCCTGACAACTGCTCGAATTTCCGACACCCACCCGATGATTGAGGAGCATAGTGTTTATTCCTTCTTATCCTCCTTTAACTTTTCGTCCCCAGGCCACCGATTCTATGAACTTTTCCCCACACTGCCGACTAGGAGGGTGTTCAACTCTTTTCACGACGGCTTGATAGCTCTCCTAGGAAATTAAGGAGTTTTGTCTATTTTTCTGCCCGCCGGAATACCCCTGTTGCCACCCCAAGATCGTGGTTCATAGTTATCGTTTTTTCGTGCCACTCCCCGCGTGAGAAGCTTCTCTCCCCCCCTGACACGGATTTCTTCTAGGAACTCCCCCTCCGGTCCCGCTCATACAATCCCCCCTCCCCCCCGTTTCTGGGATTCGTCCCTTTTTTCGCTCTGACCTCGGTTGGAATAGTTTTAAGTCAAGTCAAATTAAGGTCTTCCCCTACGTTACGCCTTTAAGTCGGAGTGCGCCTGTGATACCTCCCCCCCTCACAGTTTACCGGTTGATCAGATGAAACCCCCACCCCCACCCCACAGAAACAAACCCCCACTAGGGCAGATGTGTCCCCCACTTCCTCCATTCCATTTATTTACCGCACTTCATTCAGTTCTTCGTCTGGGCACTCGTTGCCCCCCCCGAATTTGCCTCGTGGGCGCCTTATTGATCCTCCCTTTCTGGAGCAATGGCTGAGCTTTCATCTCGTTTCCCCTCCACCGCAGAAATGTTCCTCATTTTCTCACAGATAAGCTTGTTGGCCCCCTTGTTCCGAGCGCCGTCCACGCGTCTTTAGCCTTCTTCCTGGGGGCTAGGACTGATGACGGTCCCCTTCGCTCGAACTGGTAACCCGCCTCACCCGTGCGCAATCTTGACGCCTTGGTTTTCCCCCCCCAGATTACACTCGCCCCCTTCCGTGAATGGAGCATGAGTGATTCACCCCCACAAACCACATGCGCCCCCAGCCCCTCCCTGTTTTGTTTCGCCTGACAATCGTTGTTCAAATTCATTATAACCCTCCTTCCCTGCCTCCAACATCCCTCTTGGCCTTTCCCCGGTCAAAGTGAAATAGGTATCACCGAATCGTTCTTTTTCTTGCCATGGCAAATGAGTGTTTTTCCACCCATCGTCCGAATTCCGGCGCAGGTGGGCGAGTACGCGAATTTCACCCCCGTCACAATTACCCAGGTTTTCCAGGCGATTGGCAATCCCCCACTCCGCATGCCGTACTTCCCATTGTTTCAAAGGTTCCCGACTAATCGACCGCCAGTGCTTCCCACTTCGTCAGAACCCCCCAGCCATCTCCCTTCTCAAATTTTGGCACAATGAAAGAATTACACACAGAACCACTTCTCAATGACGCCCAACCCACCAACGCCTCCGCAAGTTATCTGGATAAGAGTCCCCCATTTCCGGCACTTCACTGTCCCAACCTCCTAAACGTCTTTTTTAGTTAGGATTTGCACGGCAGTCCCGGACGACCAATTTCTACTTCCCCCACTCCCCTTTGTTCGTCCGGTTAGAGTCATTCCTGACTTAAATGTTAATAGTTTTTTCCAGGCGCCCAGAAAATGTTTCCCCCCCCAGCCCCAGAGACTCCTAACAGGCAAGCAAGGATCCTTTTTCGCTTCTGGCCTTCATCGAAAGCAAAAACTCCTTTATTCGCAACTCGCGTAGCCCCTTTTCCCGGCCCATGTTTGGAATGAGGATTTTTTCTAGAGGATATGTCAACCTTTTCACCCAATATACTCCCTCTCTTCCCCCTGGTTCTGTGTTAGAATCTCACTTTCCATCTCGCCAGAACTATTTGTCAATGGCGAGGCACGGCTCCCCCGCAGCTTCCCTGTATTTCCGCGTTTCATGTTACCCGTTTCCTGAACTTTCTGGCGACTCCCCTTCCCTTCGTACGAATGGTTTTTTCTGTCATCTTAGCTTTGAATAATCATCCTTGTGTCGAGAGAGTCAGGTCGACCATGCTGACGTTTTTATGGAAAGACCCCCCCCCCCACCCCCCCCCCCCCCCCCATAAATTTCCCCTTCTGCGGCCAGCGAATAACCAACCCAGCCCTTCATTGCAATGCAGGATCCGTTCATAAGTTGGGGAGTGTTTCGTGCCCACCCCTTTCTTTTTATGAAAAACATGGCCCTTCCTCTTTGCCCCAAAAATTTTCCCTCCCATATTGCGGCGGAGAATGCGGACTGAGACGACCAGGCTCGTCTAATTACCACTCCCCCCCAGGATCCTTTTCCTCGTTTACTCATTTGTTTTCTTCCTTATGTGAAGTCCCCTCCCGAGTTCAATACACCCTCTTTCTTCCTTTACTTACCCGGCGAAGTTCCACTGCTGCGTCTTAACAAGATGGTTTTCAATAATGCAAACTCACCGTTTTCAAAGCCCCCCCCCACCGTATGAGTTGGTCCCTCCTTGCCCCTCCCCTCAGGCGAGAACTACCAGTCCTTTTTTCTTAACTCCTTTTTTCCGTGGAATACGAAACTCAGATTAAAGTACTGGGCGAGAACTGGTCGATTTCAGGAACGTTGACAGTCCTCGTTATTTCCCCGCTTGGGCAAAAGCTTTGTCGCGCAGCTTTTTTGGGTTGCCCTTCCCCGTTCAAACACCCGATGACGCGTGGCAGTTTTTTGATTTGTTTGCCTTGCGTTGTTTTTTTCTTTCTAAGAGGACCGTCCCTTGAAGTAGGAGGGTGTTTTTCCCATCTCCTGTCCCTTGGTGAATTTTCTTCCTTCTGTTTTTTGATTCTGTTCACCAAACTTTCCGGGTCTGATCTGGCACCTCTTTGACACGCCCTTTTTTCCATGCTTCCTTTGAATGACTGTGACCCCTTTCAGGACTTTCCGATTTCTGCGGTCCTTTCCCTGCTGGACATGACACTATCCCTTTTTTCCTCCCCCCCAAGTGGCTTGCGACCATTGGGCAGTTGGCGTTTTTCTTTCTTTTTGCAGGTTTTGATGCTCTTCTCGACGTTCGTGTATCGTCCCAGACAGTGGTCCGCTTCCCCTTTCAGCCCGCTTCCAATCAGGTCAGCGCCGTTGTACCCTTGCGCCCTCCCCCCTTTTGACCGAATGAGGCCATTCCCCCCCAAACCTCGAACCGCGGTGGTCCTCCCCTTTCTTACCGACAATTTTGGCTTGCTTTTTGCCTTTGTGTCTTACCTTCCCCCGATCTAAATCCCCCGACCCTTGCCTTTTTTTCGAGAGGACACATCTTTCCCCTCCTTTATGCTGTGTGCCGTTTAAGGCCAAGCATGCTCATAGGAGGATAGTCGTCCCTTGCTTCCTGTTTCCCACATTTTCACACCGTAGGGTTTTGGGTTTTTTTGAGAGAATGTCCCCCGTTTCACCCCCCCTGCATAGACTTGAATGAGTCTTGCCGCTCTCTTCCGATTCTCTACCGGACTGGCTCAGGTTGTCAATGATCACGTAACGATTTTCCCCCTAACCCCCCCCCCCCCCCCCCCCCCCCCCCCCCCAAGATGAACACACGTTCCCCCCTTTGGAAGCGACACCCCTTCCGCTCCCGGGTAAGCGCAGCGACCATCTTTAAACGGTGTTGAGAAAATCTCTGCTCGGCCTTTTCCTTTTCCGAAAGGTCCACCTTTTTCTTCAACTCCCTTCTTTCCCGTTCATTTGGTCAACTCAGAACAAGTCCCCTTTTTAACATCAACCCGAATCTTATTTCCACGTTATAGGGTCTTGCTTCACCACACCAACCCCTTGCATTTCAGCAATGTTTTAAGTCTTTGAGACCGTGCTGTCCCCCTCTTGAGTTCCTTCTAATAACCCACTCGGTGTGCTTATTTCCAAACTCGAGCGGACTTTTGGGACTTGGCGAATACGGCGAGCCCCTCACGTCCCTTCTCAGCTACTAGACTACCTAGATCCCTCTTTCTTTGCGTTTTTCCGGGGGATGTGCCACGAGTCCCTTTTCACGCGGTCCACCCCCCTTTTTCGGTTAGCACAAGGGTGCCTGAAGTGGAGATTCCCCAATGAACTTGCCCAAACCCCAGACCTCTTAAGATCGCTCCCCGATGCTTTGTTCCCTTCAAGCGACGTAGGGAGTCAAAGACCAGGACGGCTTTTTCTTCTTTCTCAATTTGATCGTCCTCCCCCCCCGCCCCAAAGATCCGACTTCCATTCCGTCCTTTAGGGCTGCAGTTCTTCTCCCCAAGAGCCAGATTTTCTTCTTCCGCCTCTGGATGGACAAAAACCAGAACGAGAAGGATTCTTTTTTTTCACCTGGGCGGCCTGGACGTCGTATTCTCTCCATCGTGGGGTGTCTCCCCAGCCCCTACGGCGACAAGCCCCCGGGGCGAAGAGCTCTTCTCATTTTCCTTTAGGTGTTGTAGAGATATATACCCGAAAAAAGTTTTCTTTCGTTGGTTCCTTGTTCCAAACAGCCCGCAGTTTCTTCTCTGGACTTTTCCCTGTCGAACGTACGCTTTCCCCCCTTTCGTTGACAGATGTATGCTCTTTTTTTTTTCAGGACTCTTGCGCTTAGTCATGAGGTTTTCTTGATACCGCAATGCCCCTCTTTCCTTCCCTTCGGACGAATATTCGGTTTAATTTTTGATCACCAGTAAGAACCCTGATCCGCATGTTGAACATTGTTTCCTCGGCCTGGCTTGCATTTCCCCCAAAATCTCGGAGATCTACTCTTTTTATGATTTGGACGGAAATCATCATCAATGATTCACTTCCTTGCACTAGACGGTGGCCTCTCCCCCCCCCTTTGCCAGTTACAGTCTTTTTCTCCTGAACCCATTACTTTTGCGTCCCTTTCGCCCAATAAATTTCATTTTTGTTTAACTTTACCTGTAATAGCCTGCCCTTTTTATTCAAACGTCCCCCACAACAGTCTGCTTCCTTTTTATTTGGCAAAAACGCGAACGAACAGCTGGTTTTCTTTGATCCCCCTCCCGGCGCGCCCTTCAGTCCGGCCCTCGTCCCCCACGGCCCTCCTTTCGTTGTTGCGGTGCAAGGGTTTTCCACGATATACCCTTTTGCCATAAGGAGTCTTTCGCTGTTTCTTTTTCGTGCCTTCCGATAAGAAGGGAACCTTTTCGATTAAACACCCCTATCCACACGGCTTTGATGTGGCATCAGTTGAAATCCTGAGTCTTCTCTCACAATTTCCCCCTGTCGACCGTTTTCTCTGAGTGTTGGTCAGCAGTCTTTTTTAGCGCCGGTTGCGCCGTATCGTGTTTATCCCTTTTTACCTATTGGTTTTATGAGCTTATTAGATGACCCCCATTTTTTCGAGCCTTCATGCTCCCCCCCCGCCCGACCGATTTCCCCCCCCCCCCTCTCCCTACTTCGCGTTTAGCCCTCCCCCCCCCCCCAACCCACCCCTGAAGAGACCAAGCCCTTGAACCCCGACCCGCCCCCCTCACTCATTACCTATGGATAGTGCGTGTCACACCAGCTGTGTACGGGTGTCCAGGACTTTCAGGCCTTAAAATCGGCGCAAGAGTTGTATGATTTTCTCGTTTCAGCGACTATTCACCCCTCCGGATACTCTTTCCTGCTTGTTCTTTTTCCGGTTTCCCGCAATCTTTTCGATCCTTCCCTTTAGAGGATATTAATTTTTCCCCATTCTCTTTTTCCCGGGGTACATTTTCTCCCCCTCTTCAGTGCGAATCCTCTCTTCGGTTTTCAACCGATACACTCACTCTCTTTCAATATTAACCCGGTATTCCAAACAACCGGCCAGATAAGAACGACAATGACATTTGCCATGGTCCCGCGTTGAGCGATACCCCCCCTTTTTCCCCCCTCTGAAGGGAAGGCGAAGACTTCCCCCCCACAACCTCCTTTATGACTTCGTCGTCCCCCCCCCCTGCCTCACCCTTTCCCTCTTTTCCCCCAAAGTTTGGATAGCTCCCACTCGGGTTGTGTTAAATTTCTTTCCCCTGATAGACCCCCCTTTTTTGCGTTTGTTGCGACAGGAACAGCAGCCCAAACCAGCGGCGAGCCGACCCCCCCATTCTGACCAGAGCGCCAACTACACACCTTGCCTAAATGGTATTCCCTCCTTAACATGGTCCCCCCCCCTAAGCTAGTCAAGCGGTGTTTTCTTTCCCATCCTTCCACTTCCCCCTCGTGAAACATTTTTGTCCGGGCCATACAAAACCGCCCCTCCTGATGACAGGGAAGAAGCAACTTGCACTCGAGTCCTGTCTTCTCCCCCTTTGTCTTTCTACTCTATTTTAAAAGTGCCAAACCCTTCTCCTTCCCTGTCAAGGTGAATTTTGCGAGACTCCCAGCGTTGGCAGCATGATCCCTGTAATCTCCAGCTCTTTCCCGATGATCAATTAATTACCCCCCTCATACTTCTGTTCTTCCTGGCTCATGAGTGAGGTCCTTCTTTTTCAGATTGTTTCTCCCTTCCAGAAAGCTCCAAGCCCTCCGCGAGCGTCCCTGAAACGTTATCAGACCTCGGCGTCAGACGTTCCCCCCCCCTTCCTCTCACTAACAAACTAAGTCTCAGAGTGTGAGTCCCCTTCTTTTTAATGTTTGACTGTTTGCCTGGTCCCCCCTAGTCCCCGCCTCCCCCCCCCCGACCCCCTTCCCCGTTCTGCGGACATCCTGGTTTTCCGCCTTTACCCACCACCCCAACGTCTCACGAATTTGATTTGTTGAGCCACCCTGCGCGGTCCGTTGGATGCCCTCTTCCTTTATAAGCGGGACTACTTCCCTTTCTTACGCAAATCGTAGAAAGTCCTTATCTCTTTCCATTTGGTCTTTTTCCCACTTTTTTTTTTTCGAGTCAAGATACGACTTATCTCTGATCGTCCTCAATTTTGCTGTTTTCTTCACGACTCCCCTCACGACTTCCACTCGCGGAAGAAGTCGGACGCGCGGCCTCTCTCCCTCCAGAAGTACTGGAGATGAAAAGGACTTCCATGAGACAAACCAGGATGCCTTGACCTTCTAGTCCCTGGTACAGCTGGGTTTACTTTTTCCACCTGCCTTAACCTGCCCCAACAGACGAGAGGCTACGATTTAACCACAGGAGCCCCCTTTACTCTTCCCGCGACCGTGAGTTTCTTTTCTTGGTTTTACCGGCCTTCTTTTTTTTTCGTCCAGAACTTGCGTGTCTCCCGACCGGCGATAGGTTCACCACTTGGTTGAGTTCCAACAAGCTGAAGCTTAGTCACCAGCCCCCTGTCCCGAATCCCACACCATTTATTTTTCCCCCTACTTTTCCGAATCCGTCCCGGTCTACCCTTCCCACTTCCCGTGGAGTCTCTTTTTTGCTGACATAAAGTATCCCGTGTGTTTTAGTCTTCCTTTTTGTATCTTTTCTGAAAGATCGTTGTTCGTCCTTGTTTCCCATTCTTACCTCCCTGCCCCTCATTGCACGCTTCTGTCCTAGCACTTTTTTTGGGTCAGGAAGATAATCTCTTCGCTGCCTCTCTTCTGGACCGGTGATCCCTTTTTCCGATGCCCCCTCTTGTTTGGTGTGATAGCATGGCCCTTTTTGCCATGTGGTGCCCCTCCCCCTTTTTTTTCTTCTGTTCTTCGACAGCGCACTTGTCTATGCCCTATTTTGCAGACCCATTTCCACCCCAGGTGACGGTGTCTTTTCCCCCTTTTTGCTATTAACGTTCTTTGCCTTCACGCTGGATGGTCAAGTTTGCTGCGGAGACACTTCTCCTTGCGTTCCGAGCATACCGTCTCCACATGGGAATTATGTCTTGCGTTGTATTCTTGACTGTCGTTTTTTGTCTTTTTGTTTAACCCTCTTCTCTTCGCTCGGTTGTTTAGTTTGGGGTTCAGGAAGGGTCCTTTCCCGTGCAATGACTACCCGCTATTCCCCTGGCGGCACATCTTTTCCCTCCAGAGTACCTACAAGCCCCCTTTTGAGCGCCACTTTGTGAAGGTCCGCGGTGGACGCCGTGGAGCCGAAAACCATGACCTGCTTTCCGTTTTTGCCCCCAACGGCTCTCGGATCTTGACCTCATCACGTCCTTTGCTCGGAGGTACGGCAAGAGGTCACAGACCCTCTTCCCTTTTGTGCCCTTCCGTTCTCCTTCCGTTGAAGAAGGTTATTTTTCGGAGGGATTTAGCCCCCCTGCCGTTGGTATGGTTTTTTGTAGCTTGCTTCGTTTGGTCGGGCTGCCTGATGCTTCGAAATGTGATTTCCCCTTCTCCCTCTGCGGCGCTGTGAACGAATGTCAGGTGGCACCCCTTTATTTCCCCGTCCCCACTTCAATTTACCACGGCTGCACACGGAGCCTTTTTTCCCTTTGCGCCTTTTTACCCCACCAACTCCCCCCTTTCCCCCCCTGTTCGGAAGTGCCTTTCTTCTTCTGCTTTCTGGCCAAGCATCCTTTAATCCAGTGGTTTTTTTTCACCTCGCTTGTCTCCCCTGCCGAACACCCCCCCCCCTTATATCACAGAGACGATGATCTTATGAAACTCCTTTTTTCTCCCCTTGGAAAAAAAACTCTTCATCCGAACTGTAAGGCGGCGAGACAACTGTATAACCTCCTTCGACTGACTATCAACAACTGCCCCCTTTATTACGGTTTGAAAAACCTTCTTTTTGGAGGGCGTTTTTCCCCTCCACGGTCCTTCAACCGTGTGCCCTCCCCCCCCCTAAACTGCGGTCCTTTTTGGAGGAACTCGAACTTCCCCGCTGGCCCTCCCCCATCTCCTACACAGTTTTCGGGCAAAATGGATGCTCCCTTTGAAGTCCTCCTGGCCGCAACAAACCAGCCCCTCTGATCTCTCCATCGATTCGAAAGAAGCCGGATGCGGATCTTTTCCTCCCTTTTTTTCAAATATCAACCCCCCCCGCCTTCATAACTCTTTATTTTTAATGATTCGTGAGGCCACCTCCCGGCCTGAATACTTCCCTTTGAGGTGGAAGGATTATCACCAAGCCCCCCCAGAGTCTTCCTTCGACTTGCCGTGACCCACCCCAATACTTCTTCATACTCGCCTTCCGACTTTTGCGGGACTCCCCCCCTCTCTCCATCGGAGTTTTCAGGCGATTGGTTCCTTGAAGTTTTTTCCAACAGACCCGCAACACCGTCTTATCTCTATATGTTCACCGTAAGACTCTCCCGTTTTTTTTTTTTTGAGGATTCCGGTGTAGTTCCGAAAGTGTTGTTGGCTCCCAGACCCCACGAGAGCTCTCATAAAGCTTTCACTCTTCAAGTACCGCCTTTTTTTCCTCCAGGAGGGATTTTTCCTTCTGTTGTTTGAAGGAACCTTCAGAGACTTAGCGGTTGCTCAGTTTTCCGCACCCCCCATTAACCTTTTCCTCCCTGGCCAGGAATCTTTGGATGTACTTTCGGCCCTCAGGAAAACATTTTTTTCCCCATTTTGACCGCCTGTGATTTCACAGAGGCTCCTCTCCCTTCACCCTTTCCTCTTTTCCTCAAATTGGAATGTTCCCTTTTTTGTCTTCCCCTTGATGATGCCAACTTCCCCATATCTCCGAATGTTCCTTTCCCTTTGACCCACTATGAGGATCATGCAAATGTCTCTCTATTCGCCCTTACAAAGTTTCGAGTACTTTTGCGAGTTCGTACCTCGTTCGTTCCGGCCACGTCCCCCCAACCCTCCCCTCTCTTTCGCACAGTTTTGGTCCCCCCCCCCCCCTTCCGGCCGTACAGAAGCGGGGGGCGCTGATGACGCGTGCCAGATGGTTGGGGCTCTCTTAATCCATTGCGGACATCTTGCGTGTTTGCCACGGTCCAATACTCACCTTTCCCCCTCCTTTGTCTTTTAAGGGAGTTGTTTCTCAAGTTATACGCAGGGGGACAGTCCCGGTGCGAATCCCAAACTTCTCCCTATGCTTGTACCTCAAGCTCGAGAGTCCGCCCCTACAGAAATTTAATCTTATTTTTGTATGGTAAACGGGGTTGGCCGTGTGCGCTCCTTCGATCACTTTTGTGTTCATCGTTTGTCCTATTTTCCTGTACGGGTAAGCAGTCCCTTTCCCTTCTTCCGTAGCATCCTTTTCCCCCCCCCCGGCCCTAGAAGATAGAATCATGTCGCCTCAGTTTACCCGAGGTGAGACCCGAAAAAAAGATCAAACATCCACATCCTTACTCCCTGTGTAACAATAAAGCCTCCTTCCTTCTCCTCTTTGAAAGTGGGCCCCTTTTTCCTAACGTGGGGCGACCTTTTTTGATGGTCAAGCTCTGGCCGGCGTTGATGCTGTCCGGGTTCAGATTCCGGCCCTTTTTTGTACGTCGGAATTTTCTTTGGGCTTTTTTTTTTGAAAACGTCTTTCCCCCCACCCCGCGTCTTTCGTCCCTCCCCCCTTTCTGCTTGAGGTTACCTTTCTCCCTCTCCCTGGTAATCCCGAGACGTGTGGAGCGCGCAGCTTTTTCTTTTTGCCCCCAGAGAACCTGCCACAACCCATTCTGTCTCCTTTATTAAAACAACCACGTTCCCCCCTCCCTACCAAAGACTCTCCACTGTTCGCGCCACTGCGTTGAGTGCGACCATTCATTCGCACTCCGGCCGCAAGCCGATCTGCTTCCACTTTCCTTCCCTCCTGCCATCAGCCCTTCCTGCAACAGGGACCGATATCCCTTTAAGCCCCCGTTGGATAGCATGGCACATCCTGGGGTTTTTGTTCAGTCAGCGGCGTGTTGTCCGCCTTTTCCCAGTCCCTCCCCCCGCGGCGTCTTCCCCCCCCAACTTCACCATTCCGTTCCTCTTTTGTCCCCAACTCAGATTAGTTCGTTCGGTATCCTCTCACACGGGGAGCCGTGGGCCCCCGGGATCCAGAGTCTTTTGCTGGCTCGTCGAACAAAATTACGCAATCGTCCGTCGTGGCCAATTTTAGTCAAACACTCCCAAGAAAATTCTTCCTAACGCCCCCCCCTCCTTTGAGCACCGACTTTTTCTCCCCTTTTTGCCCCGGTTCAAAGTGATGTTGAAACCAAAGATTAGACAACTCCCATTTAGTTCGGAAGGCGACCCTTCTCCCCCACTCCCCTTTTTTTGCCTTTATGTTTGATGGTTTTCCTATGCTAAAGGGCTCTTTTTCCGCCTCGCAGAAGTGGCACAAGAGGCTCTTCGACACACTTTTAATGACCGAAACTTATACTCACCACTCCATGGCCAACCCCCCCCCCCGAGAAGTCTCCCTTTCCTGCTCGGAAAGGATCAGTTCCTCGTCATGAGAACTCCCCCCGCGTCCGTTACCATTAGACCCGTCAATTTCGTCTTGTGTTTCCTGATTACCCGTCCCTTCTGGTTTTCCTCCCTTCACAAGTCCGATTTCCACTTTTTGAGAGAATGTAAGATCTTCCGCCGCGTTTTTCCTGTTCATTGGACTTTATCAGGGGCATCCCTTTTTCCCCTGATGTGAAGAAACTACCCCTTTCTTTCCACACGTTCTTTCTCCTCCGTTGTTGTTGCATGAGCTGTCCTTGAAAGCTGGGCGACTATTTCTTTCCCTCGTCCGAAATTTCCGTTTGAGACCGCTCCATTAACTAGTTGAAGCGAGGCCTTCTTTTTCGATCAAAAGAAGTGTACTGCGTGTCCTAGTGCGTTTTTCTTCTTCCCCCTGAAAAAAGATCACCCTTCCTCTCCCTTCACCTGGCCGGAATATTGCGGAGGGGCATTACGCGCTGTGATTTGAACCAGGCCGCCCAGTAATAGTTTCTCAGACCCCATGTACCCTGTCATTGCGAGGCGGGAGACAATTCCCTCCTTAGTTTCTTCTTCGGCTTTTCCTTTCCGACGTTCGTGTCGCACATCTGGCGGTCTGCCCCCAGCTGAATGTCCCTCGTCTCACTTTTTCCCCAAACAATAGCAACCCCCCCTTGAGTCCATAAAATGGACGCACCTAGTACACATGAAAAACTTTAGAAGTTACTATCTTTTTCTTTTTTTTTCACCCTATTCTCTTCAATTTTTGCAAGGACATTGTTTTTCTAGTCCTATGTCTTGTGTGTACTTCTCCCCCTTCCGTGACCAAGATTTCTTTCTCCCGTGTTGGGGTACGTTGCCCCATCACGCTTTCTTGCCTGCGGCGGTTACGGATACCCCCGTGGCTAGCGACATCAGGAGTTGTCCCCACTTTAGCAGGCTCTTTCTCCTGCTGCAGCGCGTTTTTCTTATGTTAATCTCCCCCCCAGCGGTGTCTCTCGGACCCGCTGTGACACGCATTTTCTTCCCTGCTATCCCCCAACTGGCTGACGTTGATTCTTTGCGATCAGATCAGGCCGTACCTGGGGGCAGCTCTGAGGGCCCGGCCTGGCGATGACTAATTCTTTGTCCCTTCTACCCCTCACCCCCTTTTTTTGCCCCATTGGTCCTGGATTTCTTTCGGTGTTCTTTTTTTTTTTTGGAACAGATGCTGATTTCCATCGGTTTGTGCAATTTGGGGCCAGCGCCTAGTGCCCCGTCACTGAACTCTTTAATTGACCGAATTATCCCTTTTTTGATCTCCTCTTCTGCCGTAGAGAGCCGTCAAGGTTTCTCTCACGAGAGACCGAAGCTTTGAAGCCGTCGCACCCCCCAGAATGAGCTCTTTTTACGAAGCGGCCCGGTCGTTCCTGGAGATGACACCTCTCTTCTACTTCACCCGCGCTCCTTGGTGTACTTTTCCAATACGGAACAATTATACCTTTGTACTCCCTGAACTCTCAACTGCCTGATTTCGTTCCCTCTTCTCCTGCCCTTTTTCCCTGAGCGATGCCTTTTTTTTGTCGGTTTTGTGCTTATACGTCTGTCTGAAAATGCTTTCTTTCGCTCGCTGCCGCGCTTCTCTTTACCCCTCTAAGGTGGACATATTGAACGTAAGTGCACTTCAACCACGGATAACACGTATAACCTTCTTTACTGAGGAGCCCCCCGGTTCTCCCTCCCCCTTTTTCCCCCAAAAAATTTTAACGGTCGATGCCTTTCGTTTCCTCTGATTCAGCTTCTTTCCCGTGGTTATGCTCCTTTTCGTCCTTCGCGTCGTGTCAGAGAACACTCAGTTTTCCCCTATCAACAGAAAGATCTTCTCATTCCCGGTCTTGACCTTTCCCCCCCCCCCACAGATGCTTTTCAATGGAGCACGCGCTTGCTCCTCCCCCTAAACCCTATGCTGTTGCTTTTGCATCACCCCTCCCGTTTCTGCTTTCCCCTAAAGCAGGCGAGTACTTTTACGTTTTCTTTTTGGCAGCAGGCGATTACGCCCCATCGCCGCCGACTCTTTCTCTCAAGCGGTCCTTTACCCGAAGATTTCTCTAGAGGGAGGTCCCTCCATTCAAGACACAAGGTGAGACACCTTCCCTTCCGTGGAATGTTCTATGTTCCTTCAACAGTTCACACTCCTCCTCTATACGCGATGATTTGCCAAATTCTCCTTTGATGAGTAGATGCTCCTTGTGCAAGATTGTAACCCCTTTCGTGCTAATTAAGACCGTCACGTCCAGGCCAAGAAGTCTCATTTGCTCCTTCAGGAGGGTGCTCTTCTTTCCAGTCCCACCCTTCCCTTCTAGAATGCCCTTTCCCAAACAAAGACCCCGAGCAATCCTGCCTAGTCGTGTTTTGAAGTTTCTCCACTGAGACGGAGTCTGCTTTGTTTCAACGCCTGCACAAAAAGTTCCCTGTTCCTGAGATGAATATCTCCTTTTCCTCCTCTCCCTCAGTGGTATGTTTCTCTCCTCATATAAGAAGAGTGTCTGCAGTTTTTGTCCTTTTTTCCCCAATCCCACTCTTAAAGGACTGAATACCACTGTCACCCCGTCGGTCGAAGAAAAGCCCCTATGTGTTTCTTTTTGTCACATTCCCCCTTGGCGAAGGATGCCGGGGGCTCCTGTCTAGATGACGGTCAGAGACATCGCCTTATCCGGCCGGGTTTCTTTGGTGGCGTTTCGTCAAGTATCAGCGCCTCCGGTGCGCTTTCTTTTGATTTTCCCCCCCCCTCTTGTCGTCCTTCTTTCATTTTCAGGAGAAACTCAGAGACCAGATCTAGGGGGCCTGTCACTTTCCTCCAGGCTTTCACCCTTACCCCTTTCCTCCATAGCCTTTGCTAACCGAACCCCCCCCTTGTAAGGGCGCGTCCCCTTCTTCTCCCCCATCTTAGTATCAATGAACCGCTTGACCCAAAAGTGTTTTTGCCTTCTGTAGAATATGACCTTTTAAGTTTTAGGAACGTCCCAAGACCATTTTTCCTGCCCCGTGAAGCCGTCCCCACCCGCATCGTTGGTCGGAGAATTCCCATCCCCTAGTTTCAAGAAATGGTTTTGCTCCCCCCCCCCTCCCCTTACAGGTCTGACCTTCCCTTCTTTTGGTGTGGAAAAGTACCCACCCTCCCCTTTTTTCTTTTTTTTGTTATTAGCGTATAGAGTTTTAGTATGATAGTGCTTTGGGAAGACATGCCCACGAGTCCGTTGAGAGTCCTAGTTTCCTTCCTTCACACCCCAATTTCAGTCCTAGAGTCTTTTTTGGGCCCCTTTCTCTTAGTGCGCGAACTACCGTGCGTTTTTTTCCGGATCCGTCGTCCTCCCGTTCAAATTCCAGGCCTTCTGTTTTCATGCGGCCCCGCCCTTTTCTCTTGGGAGTCTCCTTCCCTTTTCTTTCGATTTACCCTCCCTGATGTAAGCACCTCCCAAATCCGATTTTCCACCCATACCCCCCCTAAGTTTTTTCCGGACTTTTGTCCCCGGCCTGACATTCTGAATATCTAAGAGGATCGTAGCTTCCGGCCGGCACCAGACTCCGTTTCCCGGAGTTGGTACACCATACAGGCGCATGACTTCTCGTCATCTATTATCCATCTTGCGAGCTTGAGTTAGAGATGACCATAGGACTCTCATGCTGGTCAGTTGCGCAGGAGTCCACTCGCTCCCCGGTTCTTATTCTTCTTCCCCCCTGTTAACAATCGCTTACGCACGGGCTTTTCCCACCCGATTACCTTTAATTTTCTCTCATTCCCGGATGTGAAAAGATTAAACTCAACAGATGCATATACTCCCCCCCCTCTTATTAACAAGGCCGCCCTCTCCCCCAGTCCTAACGCCCATTGTCTCCTCCCCTTTCCTTTTCCCCTTTAACTCTTTATTCGAAATATTCTATTGCCGAAAAGTTAACTGCCCCATCCATCTTAAGCCCTTGATGCTCATCCCGTTCAATCCCCAGTAGCAGGCCACTTTTGTTCACTTGTTTACAGGGCCTCCACGCACGTAGTTGTGAAAGGACCCTAGGAAAAGAATTCACCGCTTCTAACACATTCACCCGCCCCTTTGCCCGAACAAACCTCTTGCTGTCGTCCGTTTCCCCCCCCTTTCACAAGAAAAGTCCTCATGTGTACTTCCTAAGTTCCCCCCCCCCACCCAGCTTAATAAACTCTTTTTCCCCCTGCAAGGAATACACACAGCTTCAGGGCCTACAATCCGCCCGGATTCTCGTTTCCCCCCCATTCTTTTCCATAATAGTGAGGGCGATCCCCACCCAAAGAGCTAGAAAATTTTTTCCTCTTCGAGAGGGAGATGGGCGGGGTCCTTGGACCAACTTCATTTGTCTTTTGTTTGGGCAGGAAGTGTTAAAGTTTGTCTCAGCTTGTTCCCTCTTCGCCGCATTCTCCCCAGCTCTTCCAGCAAGAAGTTAAACCGGATCGTCCCAACCCCTTCGGAACACCCCATGAAGTCTTCTTCTTTGCCTGAGCGGAAACTGCTCCCTGTTCTTTTAGCGGTTGAGTAGTTCCGCATATTAGGAAAGTCTTTCCAGGGCCCCTTTGTTTTGAATAAATAACCAGTTCGATCTTAATTCTTTTATAGCCAATGGCCGCTTCCGCCTGCTTCTTTTGCCTTAGGTGAGTTTATTTTCTTCTGCGCTGGTGAGAATGCGCGGCCAACCTTCGGAACGCTAAGCATTCCTCGTAAA
>Ga0179591_1255467_pt1 | contig 20185 bp, 26 predicted proteins | sample CZOMad2_1_08_16f_FD_182891 | JGI IMG/M metagenome (GOLD analysis project Ga0179591, IMG submission 182891) | Vadose zone soil fungal communities from Angelo Coast Range Reserve, California, USA - CZOMad2_1_08_16fungal (PacBio error correction) | ecosystem: Environmental > Terrestrial > Soil >... | reverse complement strand
TTGCGACCCACGACTTCCTTCTCCGCCAGCCCCACGTGCGTCCGGTCTCCACGCTTTCCTTTACTCCACTGCGGAAAATCTACCTGGAATCAGTTGTTCGGCCCCCGCGCACCAACTTTTTTTTACTAGTCTATTCCTTTTTCCTAATCCCCCAAGGGACGGTGAGGCTGTTTAGCTCCTTCTGATTTACTCGAGTTCTTCAAACGTATCTTTTTTGTTGCCGTTTCCATCCCAACCCTCCGCCCAATCCCAATTTGTTTCTTTCTTCTTTTATTCAAAAATCATCAACCCCCCCCGCTAGCCGTCGTTTCGTTCCCTTCACCCCACGAAGCGCTTACTTGTCTTCTTCCGGGAAAATTCCGTAGGAGATTTCTTCATGTTCTTCGTTCGAGGCGGCTTTGCGCCGGTATACATCCAAGGGTCCCAGCACTATGTGTTTTTCCGCTTGCTAGTCTCTACCACGCCTCTCCCCCTCATCCCAACCCCTGAATCTTTCTCCTCAAGAAGAAAGTTGGTCGTGTGACACCCCCAGCCCACCCGGGTCGCCCCCCCCCCCCCCCTTCCCCCCCCCCCCCCCCCCCCCCCCCCCCTCCGACCTTAGACTACAGAAGCGTTTACTCGCCCCTGACCTTAATCTCGACTCGCCCCCCCCTCATCTTTCACCAAAAAGGCGTGATGAGGCGCACCACCCCTCGCAATTACATATAACATTTTTTTTCTTTGCCTCCCCAGGTCGAGCATCTTGCCGCCTTACTTTCGTGTTTAAAGGACATAACGGCTTGACTGACGCTCTTCGCCGTTAGATCACCCTTTTTTTTCCTCCAGAGCTAAACGTTGTTTTTTCTTGGACTTATTTTTTTTTTTTCCCCCTTCTCCCGTGGAATACCTATTTTTGCCCCGGACGCCCCCCAATCACAATCCTCTCCATTGACTGCGCATGCGTCACGTTGTGCTTCTTTTTCCCCACAAGACGAGCTCCTGCCTCTCGCTTCTGACAGCCATTTTCCAGCGGTCTCCTCATTGTCCTTTCTTTTTTTCACCGAGATTTTTTGCGGACCCATTTAGTTTCTTTGCAACTTCATTTTTTTCCCTCTTAGTGTCCAGAAGGTTTTCTTCGTCCTTTTGCAAGGCCCCCCCAACCCCTCCCCCCTGCCACCCACCCATGACTTTTTTTTACCCCTGCCCCTGTCCACCTAGCAGACCCTGAACCCCGTCCTCGGGACCGTTTGGCCAATACCATGCGTCTGGTTCTCCGTCCTAGGTGATCTTTCCCACACACGTGATGTTACGCCGCTAAATCAGCCTTTGTACTTTGCGACCCTACACCCAATGAACGCTTCTGCCTGCTCCTATTGTCAGACCACCTCAGTCGCCCGACTTTTTTTTTGGCATTTTTCGATCGTCGACGGACCCCGGGTCCTGACTTCCCTCTCCCCCCCCCCCCCTGCTGTTCGTTTTACCCTCGATGTGGTTTCAGGTCAGTAACCGCTGTTCTTACATCGCCTCTTGCGCTATGCCCCCCTCAAGGGCTGTAGGGCTTTTTGTTTTTGGCCATTTTTTAGTAACCCCCCCCCCCACAACCCCCCCCCAACGGGACTTCTTTTGTAGGGGCGGCTGACCCGTCCAAGAGACAAAATGGAGTTTTTACCACTTGTGACACCCCCCACCATGGGAAGAATTCTGTACGGAGGAGTTTTTTTCTTTTCTGGAGATTTCCCCCCGGGGAACTCTTCCCATTTTGACCCCTAACTAATCTAGGGCCCCGCGAAGCATTTTTCAGCTTTGTTTTTTTTTTCCATGGTTCCGTCTTTTTCCCGGTCCTCCTTAAACAAGGTCTCTTTTTTTCACCGAGCCCAAGCCTCGTTTTCCCCCCCCCGAAGGGCCTCTTTAAAGCTTGATAGACCCCTCTCATGTAGGATGTTCGAATCATAACTCACTGATCGGTGTTTATGGAAAACAGTCTTTTCTTCCCCCTCTACAGATCCTTTTTGTCCGCTATCCAAGTCTCGATCCTTCGAGCCAGCTCCTTTTGGATTTTTTCTTTCTGTTGACCTTTTTCCCTCCCTTGATCACGCGGAGACTCTTGACATATCCCTGAGCTTTTCCCACAGCGCTTTGTTTTTTTTCAAGATTTCCCTGTTTCTGTTTTCCTTTTGGGTCGCATCCCCCTGAGCCATCGGCCCTTCCTTTCAATCTGCAGCCCGCTGTCTCAGAAATCCGAGGATCCAAATACCACTGGTACCTGAGTTTCCGAATCTGCTGGCTCGTTTCTTCCTTCCATGTCCCCCCCCAAGTCAGGGTGTCGTTTGTAACCCCTTACTCTCCAGCTCCCAAGTGCCGGTGACTTACCTTAGATTGTTGTATTCCTGTTAATCCCTTTCTTTTTTTTTCCCTGAAAGTTTTGGCCTCAAGTTCTTTGTCCTCGCTTTTTCCGGTCCAGTGCGGTGACTTTGCTGTTCCCTTTCGTTTATTTTTCCGCGGGCGGGCCCGAACCGCACTCCAACCTTCGAACGCTTCCCCTGAAAGATCTCCCCCCTTTCGAGATTGGTTTTACCATTCGCATGTACTCGTTGCTGCATTCTTCGCGTACTCACCCCTTCCTTATCCGTTAGTGACCCTTCCTCGACAGCTCACCGTTTGACCCGAGGTTTTCGTGGGATTCTTTTGGCATGACCCACCCTGGACTTTTTCCCCTCTCCTTTTTTTTTTCGCGGTTCCTGTCCATTGGTGAACTTTCCTCTTTTCCCTGATACCCCCCAATATTAGTTTAACGCTTTTTGCGACCTCCTGACCATGCATGCGGCGGAGGTCTTCTTATTTTTGAACTTTCGAGACGATTCGTCTCTTTTCTCGCCCCCCCTCGATGTCCCCCTCTAGTCCGTATCGTTTTGTAACATGCCTTCGCCTTCGGTTACTGAGTATTTCTCCCCCATGAGCGGACTCGGGGATCAGTGAGAGCCCCCTTGTTCCAAAGATCCCCCCACACCTGTTCTTTCCCGGTGGGTTGACGAATGGTTAAGGTAGTGCACGCTTTCCTTTAGCGAGTTTTCGCATTGGTGATTTCCCCCCCGATCAGGGCGGAATGTTCCCTAGCCAGGGAATTTTTTAACGAGATATCCCAGTTTTCCCGCCAATGCGGATACGAAACGTCAATTCCTCCTCGGACAGCTTCGCAGTGTCACGTAATACTTCTTTCCCATTCTCCCCATCCGCCTGATTACGGTACTTTGATTTACCCAACTCTCTGGAGCGAAAACCTCCCTGCTGTCTCGTCAAAAGTCTATGGGAGCGCCCCACCTTTATAAGACACGAGCATTTTGACAATACGCCGATCTCGCCCCCATTATTAGTTTAATCCCCTTTCTTGAATGATTTCCTCTTACCAAGCTCGGTCAGAGGAGGTTTCTTCCGGCCCCCCCCCACCCCTTCACCGGTGTTATTTTGTTTTTTCCACGAGTGGGGTCCCGTTTGTTCGGATCTTTTCTCTTTCCCCTGGTATGGACGGCTTTTTGTGACTTCTTAAGTTGTTGGCGGTTTTTCGGGGTTCTTTAAAGGTGGCGGGTTTTTCGGTTTCTAATCCCCCAGGAGGGATTCCCCTTCTTTTTTGGTGTTGGTTGCGCTTACAAGGCTTCCGGCTTACACCCCCGGCTTTCGGTTGTTTTGGGTTGCTTTCCACTTCTTCTGATCCACGACTGGTTTTTTTTGTGGGGTTGTGGTTTTTCACTTTTTTTTGCTTTTTGGGGAGGCGTTTCCCCCCCCCCCCCCCTCGCATAGGTAGTTTTGGTCTTCCGGATATGTTATGGGGGTTTTTCCGCTACAGCGTCCCACTTTTCCTTCCGTGTGGCTTTTTCCTCAGCGATGCCTTCCAAGCACTGGTATCCCCCCCCCCCCCCCCCTGTTTTTTACCGCAGCGGCAGTTTCCACCCCCTTTTTGCAACCCCATGGGCCCTCTTTTGCTTGGTGCATTTACTTTTTTCCTCTTCCTCTCCCCCCTTACGACTTCTAGCCTACTCCCTGTCTTACGTCTATCCTATTCCAGCTACCGCCACCGCCCCTTCGACTGTGAATGGCCGGCTGTGGTTGCAGGTCTCGTCGCGGATTTCTCGTGCCATAAATTGCATTCTGTTTAATCGAAATGACCCTGTTTGAGGATGAATTCCAATCTAGTTATTTGAAGCGATTTCTTGGAAATTTCCTTCAGTTGCCCTTTTTTTTTAGGTAGCCCCCTGTTTCTCCAGGGTAGCGTGTTTTAGAACTGATTTGAGGTGTCCTCTGAATTTAACTGCGGCCGCCCGGCTGTCTCTTTTTCAGTTCCCGGCTTTTTCCTTACGCCATTTTATGCCGAGTGGATTTTCGGGTCTGGGTACTCTGCCACTTCTTGTTTTTTCCTTTCCCGGAACTTCCCGTTCTTTTGTAACACGTTTCGGGCCTACCCCTTTTCCCATTTTTTACAATTTTTACCCGCGAACGCTCCCTCCCTCTCTGAGCCCCGCCCCTGAGGTACTGAGCTCCTTCCCTCTTTTAATCTTTTTTCTCTTTCGGGACCGGCTCCTGTTAATCAGCTCCCTTTTATTGACACTGCTGGATCATTTTCCTGATTAAAAGACCGTAACCCCCCGTCGCGACACCCCCTGCATTGGTCCAGTTTTTAACCTGATGTCCCTTTTTTTTTTTCCTTCCTTTTCAGTAATCCACCGTACATTTTTTGTCCTGCTCTGCTTGCGCAGTTCGATGGTATCGTTTTTTTTATGCTCGATCCCCTTTCTCCCTTCTTTGCTGCTACGGCCACTCTCGAATTTGCAAGGTCCAACAATTTTGTTTCTTTTTAGACTGGATCTTTGAGCGACTATTTCGTCTTTGACCCCCAGCATTTTTTTTTTCGATTTCTGACAGTTTTTTCTATAATGGTTTTCCGAACAGTCGAACCAGATTGATCTGCTGCTCTTTTTTTTTTTCTGTACCGGACCACCCCCTTTCCTTCCGCGCGAGGTTCTTTCCCCCCCCCTGGCAGAATGGAAACCCTCCCCTTCAGACTGCGATCTTGCTGGTGCACAAAACCAGTCCGGGTGATCCGCTTTGCCTTCGTTTTTTATATCCTTCCCCCTCCCGCTCTCCTACATCGCTCTTTCCGTCTTGGCATCCTTAAGTCATTCCTCATCGTCCGGCCTTTTTAAGCCCCTTTTTTCCCGCATGTCTTTTTTGCTTTTTGATGATTTTTCTCTCTTTCCTTTCCCTTGGTTGTGTTTGATGCGTTTCCCCAATCAGTCCAACCTTCATGATGCATGCCGTCCTTTTTTTCCCGATGAGGTTCGTGCACGTCTTTTTTCAGCCCTTCTCGATGATTTCCTTTTTTCCTTTTTTTTATATACTCAGGAGTTCGTGCTACACAGGTAAGTGGTGAGTTGTGCCTCCGGATTCTCCGTTGCGGATAACTAGTGACTTTGTTTTTATCACCTATTTGCTCGACCGGTTTTTTGTCCCCCACCCACCTGTGCACGTACTGCCAGCCACACATTTTATTCCCCTGATCAGTGAATGTTTGCCGTTCGTGCTACACCCGGCTTCTGAACTGCCCTTTTTTGGAGTAAGCCCAGTGGTCCTCCTTTCTTTCCCCAGATAACCATTACCCTCCCCTTCCCCAACACTGTCCCCGCTTGTTGACTGGCCATGTTGACGTGGTCATTTCCGTTATCAGCAGTTTTTTCCTTTCTTTTTTTCTCTCCCGCATCCCTCTCCCACGACTGAACTACGCGTACCGGAGGTGATGACTCGCTTCCCGACGTCCCCTAACGATGCTGCCTAACTCTTCTTGTTTTAGAGCCGGGGTATGGTCCTCCTCCCCGATACGCAGTTAAATAAGTCCCTCTGAGCAAGTCCGGTCGTTGTTTCCTTCATGACAAGTCCCTCATATCTTTCATCCCTTAGAGACGGATTTTCTCTCGAGGACGTCGTGCGTTTTGATCTTTTGGGGGAAATGGTTTTTCCTTGTCATTCCCACCCCCTGAAGATGCCGGCAGGTTGTGAACAGGAAGTTGACTTGAGTTCTTTCGAACGTTCTTTCTTCCATGAGTTAACTGTTAATCCCGCGACACTTCGTTTGAATCAGCTTCGGTCCGACTGTACTCCGCGGCGTTCATTTCCCTCTGCCGTCCGCTCATCCCCAAGTCCTCCGAGGGTTCCTTGAGCACCGGGAAGACAGGTCGCCTTACGTCAAATTTCCCCTCGCGGCGTTCTCCTCCCGGGATAAGTTCCCCTTTGCCCTTGTAGAGTAGCGCATCCTTTTGTTCTCCCCGCCGCGCTACCACCGTCTGCATTCGCCATCGACATAGTGGCATCGCTTTCTTTGAGGCCCCCTTTCTTTAGAGAAGTAATAATTTCCGTGTCCGGATTTTTTTTTTTTTTTCTTTTCTTTTTTTTTTTTTTTCTTTTTTTCTGGTTTTTTTTTTTTTTTTTTCCTTTCTTTTTTTTTCCTTCATTCTTTTTTTTTTTTTTTTTTTTTTTCTTTTTCTTCTTTTTTTTTTTTTTTTTTTTTTTTTTTTTTCTTTTTTTTCTTTTTTTTTTCTTTTTTTTTTTTTTTTTTTTTTTTTTTTCTTTTTTTTTTTTTCTTTTTTTTTTTTTTTTTTTCTTTTTTTTTTTTTTCTTTTCTTTTTTTTTCTTCTTTTCCTTCTCCTTTTTTCTTTTTTTTCTTTTTTCTTTTTTTTTTTTTTTCTTTTCTTTTTTTTTTTTTTTTTTTTTTTTTTTTTTTTTTCTCTTCTTTTTTTTTTAGGACGGCGTTACTTTTTTTATAGTACAATTGTACCAACCACGCAATTGCACCCCCATTTTCATGGTTTTCCCCCTTGGTTAAACTGTCCTTAGGAAACCCGGTTTTGCGACAACTTGTTCTTGACGTCGTTTTTGCAATCCCCCCGTTCCCTTTCTTCCTTCGCGGAACCCTCCGTGCCTTTTCCGACTCGGTCCTAGCTGTTTAACCGCCGCCTTATAGGCTTTCCCTTTTGACGCCTTCCGCCTTTCTCAGTGGAAAGCCCCAACACCCCCCCACAAAATCTTTTGTTCCGCCAGCCGCCTTGTCGTAAAGCACCACACCCCCCCCCCCCCCAACCGCTTGCGTGAAGCGCCCGACCCTTGGGAACTCGCCCAACACCAACCTGTTGTCCCGTTTCCTCTGCCGTGGAAGTGAGAACCCCCCACCCAACCCCCCCCCATCCAAGGGGAATCCCCCCCCCACCAGACCCCCCTTGTCCCGACTCCACGCCCCTTCAACAACATGTTGAAGTTAACACCCCACTTTTGAAAACGCCACCGTTCCCCCCAAGGACCCCCCTAAGCTTGAGAATTTGCTCCGTCCAATCTGGGGCAAGTACTCTTATCACTCGGTTCATGCGATAATTCTCTCCTCGTTCTTGCTCAACCTGAGTTCTCTCTAAATCGTCCCCCCCCTCTCCCGTTTTCGAATTTCTTTTTTCATGATTAGGTTTGTTTTTGCTCTTGAATTCTGTTGGTTGGGTAATCCCCCCATTACTAATTCCCCATCCGGTTGGAGTTCCGGCCGAAACTTCTGTTTCTTTTTTTTTTTCTCTTTTTTTTTTTTTTTTTTTTTTTTACCGGCTCCTCCGTCTTTTCCTTCTTCTCACTTTACTTTTTCTGGTCCTACTCAATGCGTGCACTGCAGAACTCTCGTAACCTTCTTCCCCTGCACCTTCCCGCCCGCGATATTTGCACCCATCGCACGCATTTCCTGCTTTCTCTCCGACCCACAGCGACCCACATCTCTTCGAAGCAATTGTTGTTGCTTGAATACTACTGGCATATTTCCTCTTCCGCCTCATGGGCTACTACCCTTTCTTTTAATTTCCTTAGAGACGTCTCGCTTTTTGCGCATTATTCGTCACGATCGTTCCTCAGCTATGTTCTACAAGAGGCGCCCCCCTTTACGTAATGAAGGCTTTTTTCCTTTATCCTCCCCCCGTCGCCTTTTCTCATGCTGTCCCCCCTTGCTCTCCCCGCGCATCTTTCCTTTCCGTGGTATGCCCCCCTCATCCCCCGTCCCCCCGGTCAACTTTTTCCATCTTGGATCCCCTTCCCCATGTCCTCAAAGCCCCACAGGTTTGGCTTTTTTTCTCTTCTGACGTCTTTTTTTTTTCCATATCCCACCATCCTGAAGTACCCCATCGTTACGTTGTGTGTCTCTTCCTTAAAGTTACTTCTTTTTTTATGCGGTTCTCCCTGCTGTGAATCGACGTTCTTTTTCCCGTTACTCCCAATTCCCCCCCCACTACCCCTTTCAACCCCTCGGCCCGCAATCGCTTAAATGTTATTTTTTTGCAGCACCCCAAACCTTCTAACCCAATATTAATCCCGCTTCCGGTAATTCACTTCCCTTTTTGGTGCGCCCTTTTTGAAGCCCGGTTTTTACTTTCTTTGCTTTCTTCTTTCAAAGCAGTCCTTCTCGTCCGGCTTTTTTTCTCGTTTTTTTTCTATCCCTCCTGAGCTCAGATGTGTTTCGCTCTTCGGCCCTTCGCCGCCCCCCCAACCGGGCCACGTACCAAGAGGTGCTCAAGCATCTTTTCTTATAAGAGTGATACCGCGGAATTTAAACACCTTTACCCCACCACCCCCCCACCACATGATCTGGCCGATTTTCGCGCTTTCTTTTTTCCTAACGGCGCTTATAAAAACGACCGACCCACCTTTCCTTTTGAGGTATACCCTCAAGTCGTATTTGTGTCACTACCTTCTCTTTGTCGAGTGCTTTTTTGGACTGACTATGTATGGACCCCATTCTTCTTACCAGTTTGTGGTCTTGAGCCACCCTTCGCACGCCTGCCCTTCTGCCCCAGACGAAACTTTTTCCACAATCTCCACTATGCTTTTTTTTTTAACCCTCGCTGGAATAGCCTAGTGAGTACAGATATCGATTAGGGCTCCTTGTCATTCCCGAAGGAGTCACGGCTTCCTTGGTGGATCTCCCCCAAACCACCCCCGCCTTCATCCCCCCCACATTTGCCCGGACGTAGACATAGCGTTTCTTCTATACACTGTGAAGCGCCCAGCGATTCTTCTGCCCCCTCACACATCTTAACTTTGCTTCACATCGTCCTACGTCCCCTCCCTTGCATGTGTTTTTGGCTCTTGTTTGATCCATTTCAACCTTCAGTCCGTTCGAACCTCTTGCCTCCCACCCGCTTAGCCTTACCAGTAGTTTGACAGATTTTTTGATCGACTTAGATGAGCGCACTCTCCCGCTTTAAGTGGGGCTTGGCTACAAATACACGGTATTATATTTTTATTTTCGAAGGACATCAACCTGCAATTACACCCTCGCCTATCTACCCCTGGTATGCGACCTCTTCCCGGAGGCGTTTCGATGGTTTCGCTTAGTCAGTTTGCTATTAATTGCGGTATTAATGGTTTTGGCCGTGAACTTTGCCCGGTTCCTCCGAACTTCCAGAAAATTGTTTTCTCCTTTTTCAGCTCCCCTAAATTCCTCCAAACCCTCTTTGTTTCAAGCCTTTCTGATTCTGCGACTGAAAAATGGATCTTTTTCCTTCTTCCGCCTCGCCTTTTTCACTTCCAGTACTAATTGACTGCATCTACCTGTCAGTATTTTTTTGTATCCTTTCTTTCCCACACCGTTCAAAGCGAATGTAGCTTTCTCATAAAATTTTTCTGAACGTTGACCTTTGAATGCAGTTAAAGGTCGCGCCTTGTAGCGCACCCCATCCGGCTTTGCCTTCCCTTATAATCGGAATTCGTCATATATCGCGGCTTGATGCCCTCGCATCCAGCTTTAATTAGCCTTTCCATTGGTGCCCCTCTCACATTTTGGACGGGATCTTTAGTTCGGACCCACGGCAGGCGTTTCTCTAGAGCTGTTTCCGTAAAATTTGTTCTTTGTAACCCGGCACCCCTATTCTGATTCTGGTTTATGGTCCGTCTTCCCTGCGTCGTTGGACAGTCGCCAATGGTCCCCCTAATGTGTTGACGTTTTGGTGTGTGATAATCCCTTTATCTAGCCTTTGCACGCACCTCTCAAAAGTCCCCGGCTTCCCCCCGACTGAGCTCTTCTCAGTTTGGTGACCTGTTTTTCCTTGGCGTCCACAACCCGAGCGATTTCTTTTGTTTTTTTTTAGGATGTCCTTCCTGCCTCCTACACTTGAGCTTCAGTTCTGGAAGTGTGAGGGACTTTCCCCTACGCCTCCCCGAGGGTTTAAGGGTAGCTCTCCCGATTAGTAAGTTCCATTCCCCCCAGCCAGTTGAGTTAAGTTGTAAGCATGTGTCAAGAGAGGCAGCCGGTTTGTCTCTTGGTGAGCGTCTCCCGAATTGCATCTTTTTCCGATGTTTAGGTCTCCTTTCCCCCGCGTGTTTTCCTTTTCTTTTCAAGAAAACTGGCGCCAGTCCGAGTCCCTCGCTCTTTTTGTTCAGCCTTATCCGTTTGTTTTTTTTTCGAGCGCTGTTTCCTCCGCGCGCATACAGTGTTTTTTTTTCCCAGGTTCTCAGCCTCCCTGGCTCACGACGGCGGATAAAGCCACTGCTTTGGTCAAACGCGTTTTTTCCTTCGGATCCGGCACAACACTCCGCTCCTGCACACCCCCTTTGCATCCGCTTTGACAGCTTTTCACCCCCCCCTTCCCTTTCCCTGGTCTTTGGCGTTTGTCTGTCTGAGGTCGATGAATCTTGGGCGGTTCTACTTCCCACGTTGCCGTTCGTGTCTTCGGTTCCCATACCGCGTCCCCCCCGAACCTTTCAGTCTTCTTTCTGCAACCTCCCACCACGCTTTTCGTTTATTTGACCCGAGCCGCGAACACCTGACCCTCACCTTAGTGGACCTGTACTTACCAATCCGGGGGACTTGCCCCTTTCGCTTTTTTCCTTCGAGCAGAGGTATTTTCCCCACCCAGTTTTCCCAGTTGCCTCCACCTATGTGCTTTTCGCTTTTTTTTATCCCTGAACTCCTATTACGCACCCCCCCACCGACGCAATAATAACGGGTCCTTGGACCCCCACTGCCTTTTTTTCCTCAGACCTGCTTTCGCGCCTCGTACCGCCCCCTTGTCCTCCGCTTTGCCACAACAAATTTTTTCATTTTTGATCACCCCTTCTGCTAAGGCTTTTTTTTCCCACACAGTGCACCTCTCTTTTTTACCCCTTTTTTTGATCGAGGGGCATTCCATAGAGCTTATTCGACATCGCCTTGAAAGGGTCCCCTCAAATACGGCGTGACCTCAAATTTTGCGCCCCTTTAGCTGAATTCGCCTCCGATGCTAACTTTTTTTTTTATGTTTTTTCCCCCATTTAGAAAGCATCCGACCAATCCATCTCTTGTTAGGCCTTGTACGCAGCACACCAAACATCTCCATGACTGTTTGCGCCCTTGCACGTCATTCTCTTTTTCGTTTCTTGCCTCCAAAACTTTCTTTTCCTCCCTATGGCTGACAAGACATTTTCAAGTAGACCTCCTCCCGTCACCGCGTTGCACCAAGATTTTTTGCGTGAAGTAATTTGATATTTAACCCCTCCCAGTTATTCCGTGGCCATACCGGCCTCGAATTTAAGTCAACACTTTTGACTTCCCACCAAAAAGCTACAGAAGACTTCAACCCCCCTTTCATTGGAACCCCTGCATCACCCATGCACAAACGCCCTTGAGGGGGAAAGACCAACAACATGTTTACGTTACGGTTCAGTCTCAGGGTTTTGATTTGGCCTTTTTGGCAATTATTACCAGACGAATAATATAAGTACAGGGTGTATTGCGCCCCTGAACCCCCCCCCCCGACACGCTGCCGTTTGTGTCTTTCCCGATACTCTCAAAATCAGTACGAACCTTCACAGGCGTTTTTCCCCCCAGTGGATTTTTCCTCAACCCTTATGTTCTTGAATTCTTCACCGAAGCCCCCCCAACCCCCCCCCCATTTCCACCGCTTCTTCCCCGCTTTGAAGTTCCCTTAGAGCCCTGTCCCCCTCTCTTGCCCCCCCGACCCTCCTCGGGCCTGTTTTCAATGGGTGGTCCTTCCCTTGCTTAGGATACACCTTTTGTGAGCTCACACCCTTCCACTTGGTAACGCTGCGTACGATCGAGACTGTCTTTTATGCCCTTTTTAATGAAAGAATCATTTCTTTCCCCACCTATGATATGACGATATGCCAGAAGAGAGGACTGCTCCGTTTTTCTTTATGGCTCCTTCAGCAGGAACCTTTTTGGTCCTTTGGTGCTGAATTCCTACCGCACCAGCTTTCTTTTTTTCCAAGAGTAGGACTCCCCTCGGCCCAATATCGCTCGACCTACTTTTCATTAGTAGATTGTTCCGCACTCGCCCTGTTTTAGCCGCACCAGACATTCTCGCCCTATTTCCTCTCCAGTTATTCCCGCAGTTTACCAGCGCTGACGTAAGATCAGGATTGTTGCTAGACCTTCCGTATGGATATGGTCTCCCTCTCTCCCCTTCGAGCTTTAACAGCCGCGTCCATCTTACTTCCTTTTGTTTATGATCGATACGTCGAGAGGCTTATGAGGCCACCCCCCCTATGTTCATCTGTAAACCGCGAGATCCTCGAACGTCCTGACCGCTTAGAAGTTCCTGTAAGCCAGTCCCCTACCCGTTCCTGGTCCGGACGTATCGCGCCCCAAGGCCGGCGTTTCATGTCGTGTGTATACCCCTCTGTTCATCACTTTGGTGCCTTTTGACCAATATCCTTGTGCTCCCCCCTCTTGTGCGGGCCCAGTCTGTTTAAGGGTTTTTGGTCCCTTTATGGAGTTCCTTGTCGAGGCAGTCTCCCGCGGGTTTCGTACTGTCCCTCCCCCCTACGGACCGTTCTATCACTCCAGACAACTCCTCCCCTCTTGAACTTCATTTTTGACTTAGTTTCTTCTTCCGACTGCGTCCGCCTCAGTCCGCTTCGACTTCCTCACAGTGGGCCTCTGGGATGATTCTTGGTTGGTCTACCACACGGCACCCTTTTTTCCCCATATTCTCGTTGCTCGGCGGTCCTTTTGAACTTTGCAAGTGACGCCTGCTTTTTTTTCCCACCCTCTTAACTCGTGCTGGACGACTCTGAATTCTTCTTCTGTCTCCTGCGCTGTGGAATTACCGATTACCGAGGAACTCTTGTGTTGTTCCATTCGTTTTTTAAAAAATCGACTTGCTTGATTATTCTAACCATGCCTCGCTATGGCTACTCCCCCCATGACGGAGCCTTGTGATTTAAAAGATAAACCACCTTCTTCGACTAGGTGGTGTTGCGTTGGTAGGAGTGAAGGCATCATGACTCTTTTACCTATCCGGGAGTTCTGTCGGCAGCCATGGTTCCTTTTCTGATAACTGTTTCCCCCCCCCGTGCCATAGCTTGAGAAAGCCCCTTCAAGGCTGCCGAATTTGTCTTTCGAGTCAAGTACACTTTTTTCGGACCACTTCAGCCAATCCCGAATTACACCCCCTCCGGAGCTAATGTGATGGAACACAAAACAGAAACTTCATATTGAGCCGACTTTTACCCTCGAAGGGTAGTTCTTACCGTCCAGTTTTGTTGTCCCCTGGTCGCTGATTAATCCCCGGATTTCAAAAGGTTCCTTTTTTTTTTCCTGTGAGAATATTCTTTAGTGTCCTCTTCGGTCTTCTTGCCATAGCTCCCTACTCTGGATCTATCATTATTGGATTCTTCCTTTTTGGCCCCTTTGTCAACCTTGTGGGTTGGATTCTTGTTCCTGTCCATGTTGTACTTCCGGTTTTGCTCCCCACCTTTGTTTGTTTTTTCACTTCCGTCACTTTCCCAACGTTTTGAGTTTGTTGTAGAATGAAACTTCTTCTGCTTCCAAGGGCTGTTTTTTGTTTTTTGTTTTTCGTTTTTTTTCAAGTCGTCTGTTTCCACGCAGGCGTTTTTTTGTTTTTTGGGGGTGTCCCCCCTTCGTCGGCTTACCCCGGCGGGTTTTGTGGGTGTTTTCTTTCCCTTTTGCTTTGGAGTGGATTCCTTGTCCCTTACGCCTATCGTGAGGCCCTTTCCCTTTTTACTCTTCTCCCTCTTTATTTTCAGGGTTTAGAGAATCCTCAATGTTTTGGAAGCGTTGTCTTGACTCCTCTCGACGCTCCTCCAACGGGTTCCACCCCACTTTTACTCAGAATGGCATTTTAAACAACTTGTGTTTCACACCTCTTGGCGCCCCTCTCCTTACTTTCTTGTCATTGACACTTGGCCTATTCTCCCCCTGCTCTTACGAAGATTATTACGGCTACCCTCCCTTTTTCTTTCCCCCTATTAACAGCCTTTTTTACGACCTGTCGATTGGGATTCTGTTACTTTTTCTGTCCCTTGAGTGAATACCCCTTCATCGGTGTAGACTTCTACCTTTTATTTGTGCGTGTTCTCCCCTCAGGTTCCTTATCTCCCCTTTGTTTTTCACCTTGGCATTCTACCTGGAATGCCTACCATGATCCCCGTCAGAGTGTTCTCTCCCGCCCTTGTTTTGACTTCCCTCCTTTTGAAATGCGTCCGCCTATTGATTCTCCAAAGGTCTCCTTCCTTCACCAGTTCTTGCCGTGACCTTCCCTTATGGTGTCATTTGACTTCTCTTTTTTTAACAACCCCATGTACGTGAAAGGCCTGTTTGGCCCGATGCCATGACAATTCCCCTTCACCCCCCCCAAAGATCCCCCTTAGTGACCGCCGCTATCTCTTCCCCCCTCTTTGAGCGCTTGGTAGTCTGTTTCACTTTCTTTTTCCTGGCCCGCGAGAAGCGGGACTAGAAAGCTGGATCGGTCCGTTTTCCCAGTTCCCCCCCCTGCTCATACCCCCAGGTCCTCTTTGCGAAAAGGCTTAGTGAAGATTGGGTTTTCTGAAGTCATTACCCTCTTCCTTTTCCCCCACCCGCCTACCCGCATGGTTATTATTCGCTGGTATCTCTGCAGATTTAAAGATCCTTTCTTTTTGGTCCAGGACCTACCTGGGTCGCCCCACATTGCAAGGTAACACAATCGTTTCCTGCTTTTTGTCTTTCGGATTATTTCGACCTTCTTTCCCTGACTCTGGACGTTCGCAGACCTTTTTTCTTTTTGCATCCTGTTGATTTCTGCCCTCTCACCACCGATGATCTCAGCGGGGGGTACCCCTCCTTTTTTCTTTGGCCAACAACCTTGCATTCGAGATAGTTTTATCACCCTCTTCTTTCGCTTGCATTCTCCTTTTTGTGCTAATGATTGGTTCCCAAACCACCCTTCCGGTTTACCTTCCCCCCTATCTGAGGATATCCCCCTCTTCCCACAGTTCCTCTTCTCGCCATAGCGGGGCCCCTTTCATCTGTTTACCCCTCTCGTCCTGCAAGTACCTCCCTTTTCCTTATGAAGGTTTGGGTTTTTTCTCCCCTTTATTTTCCCATCCTCTTTTTGTTGCGCTCGCTAACTTCCCATCCCTCCCACACTCTCTGGTGACGTCTTGTCTCCCCCGATTCTATAGTGGTCACCTGGCGATGCCCCTCTTCCGCGTCCCTTCGATGATCGCATTGTCCTTGATTCTCCGTTTTGACCAGTTTCTTTTCTAACTTTTTTGAAGGGTGGTTTTTTACCTCCTTGTTCTCTTAAGTCGCGGTTATAATTAAAGTCCGTTTTTTTTACCTTCGATCCCTTCATTACGGTTTTTTGGTCCCCCCAGTTTCCTTCCCTGTCTCCCCTTTCGCTCCTTCAGCGGTTGCAGCTTGCCTTAACGGCTGCCGAAAATCTCCCCGTCGGCGAACGCACCAGTTTTTACTGCAATTTAGATTCCACCTCCCCCCTTTTTTGACGTAACCCCCCTGCCTTTCACGCTTTGTTGACATTTCCTTTCGCTTTCCCTTCTTTTGCCGTAGCCTCTATCATGGTTTTGTGATCGTCAATCCCGGATCACCTCTCCCTCTCTCTTTTCAAGCGCCCCGTCCAGGTGTTCGACTTCAGCGAAGCTTCCTCCGTCTTGAGCAGTCTTTTTTTCAACTGTTTTTTTGTCGCTCCCTGTGTTTCTTGGACCCACCATTACTGTCTAACTACCTTTCATTTTCTCTGTTTGTTCTACAGGCGCCCTTCCCGAGTCTCTTATCGTCCTTCGCGATGTCACTCTCCTGCGTAGTTTTTGCGTTTTTATTTTGATTTTCCCATTTTCTTTTCTTCACGTTTTCCCCAAAATGAGTCTTGTTGGTTTTGCAACTACCCTCCCTTTTGCAGTTTGCCGATCCTTCCCAGTGCAGCCTTCTTTCACTTCGGTGTCATTTTTCCCTCCCCAGTGGGAAGTCAGTTCCATCCGCCTTCCGCCATTTCAACGCCCCCCTCTTTTCCATTACTCCTCCCCCCTTCTGAACGGTGCTCCTTGCGAAAAAGGTTCCGACAGTTTCGAATTTTACTTTACCCGCCTTCCTTGCGAAGACAGAGGGGCTTTCTTCCGGAAAGGAGAGAGCCTCCATGAAGGGTATGACGCGATTTCCCCCCCCTCGCAGCGCAACTCTGCATAGTCTTTGGACTACGAAGTGTTCTTTCTTCATAGGGATATTTCCCCCCCCCCCTCCTCTCCCCCTTTTTTTCAGTCCCCTACGGGTAGACCCTTCCCCATGCCCACAACCGCCTCCATTCGTCCAATGGTAGTGAACCTTTTTTGGAAAAACTTCCTTTGTACCCCACCCTTTTTTTGTTCACCCACATTGGTTCTCATTTTCGTATGCCCTTTTGACTATCACAGTCCCCTTGATTCTGCCCGTTAAACCCTTCCGCTTCCTGATAGATTTCGCTTAACCCTGACCCACTTTATCATATTGACCTTCCAAGAACGCATCGACCCTCCCCTCCCCCTCGTGGAAGTCCCCCCCACACCCCCCCCCTTCTTGAATGCCGATATTTTCCTGTAACAAACCAACCCGTTTTTTTCTGGGTTCAATTTTTACCGCTTGTACAAGCCTCCCCCCCACCACCCAATCGCTTTTTTGGAATCCTCGAGAAGTGGTAATTGTCTACAACCACCAACCCCCATCCCCACAGTTTCAGCCTTCCCTCCCCCCCCCGCCAGTGAATTCTGCAACAGTCCCCCCCGGAAGCAGCCCCCGACACGTTTCCCCCGCCCCCGCCGTCAGAAACAGCCTCCCTAGAGACGTTCTGTAGAGAGGGGCAAGCTTTTCTACCCTCCCCGCCCTCCAGGCGTCTTAGTCATCCTCTCTTTTATAGTGTCTTTTCATGAACGGGTTCCACCCTATAAAAGCGACTCTTTCCTTCCTTATGAGGTTTCCTGAGAAGCTGGCATTTGATGGTTGGTTTACTCTTTTTCATCATTCCTTCCCCCTTCTTTATTTAGGGCGAATGATGACTTGCGCGTCAGTGTGCCTATTCTTTTTCCTCTTTCACGTTTGAAGAGACATTTTCTTTGAAAGTTCCATATATAGGCAATGTGAAGAACATTACACTGCCCCTGTTGCTTTCCGTTTTTTGATTTCCCACCATCTTCCGACCTTTCTTTTGAACTCAGCACAGCCACCACTGAGTAGTCCGGTTTTTCTCTTCCCCCTCATGGCTCGCACCTCATTGCTGGGGTCCTAAGTCACAGTATTTCTTTTCTCTAGCCGCGCCTTGATCGATCTTGTGTACATTCACTTTCTTGTCGATCGTCATCGCTCTTTTTTCATAAAAAGAAGGCTTCCCATAAGCCGCATTTTTGTTTCGCGCTTTCCGTCTGTTATCCTGTTCTTCTCCCCATGGACCCTTCCCCGAACTCAACGCGAAGAGTTGCAGCTCTTTCCTTTTTTTTTTCCGCCAAAACTTCCCGCCCCGCGTCACCTTGTTCTCTGGCTGCGATGAGACGCCCTCCTTCCGGCGGCTTCGCTTCGACGTTTTTCCTTCAAAGATCAAGGGCGCTCACCTCCGATTGTGTGTTAGGTATTCTCTTTTTCTCAGTTCCTTAGGGTTTCTTCGGTTTAGAATCGGGTTAATCGCAGGCTCGCTTTCCCACTTATGCCCTCCCTTCACATTTTTCCCCCCACCTTTCAATCAAAGCGCTTGAGACCACTGCTCTTCAGACCCCTTTTTTCTGGAACAGTGATCCCATAACACCACAATCTCCGGTCTTCATCCCCTGCCTTTGGCGAGCCCGGTCCGCACGCACTTTTCTTTTGGGCTTTACTTCCCTTGATGCAATCATCGATCGCGGCGATTCTCCGCGCGGTTTGCCCACTTCCTCTTGACTTCCATCGCGCCTGATCGCCCTCAGCCCCCACCCGCAATGGTAATAGTTTGTTAATGTTTGCCCCCCCCCCAGCATCGAGATTTCGATCGTCTCGACTTGCGACGCGGCAGGTAACCAAGCATGACTGGCTCCGCGTCGCGTTGTCGCGTCATTACTTTTCTTTTTTTTGAACCAATCTCTGACAAGTCTGTTGAGTGTCTATAACCGTCGTTGGCGGTAGGTCTCTCCCCATTACCCCCCCCCCTTTGTCTTTTTTTTTTATGCTTTTTTTCTTTTTCTTTGGATGGCCTTGAACCGATATGGTTGCTTTTTGCCCAGAGCACGAAGTTTTTTCCCTTCTCCAGATTACCCCCCCCCCATTTACAGGCGCGGCGGGACACTTCTTCCTCGGCCTACGACTCTTTGTAAGGACCCACTGATATGATTTCGATTGGATTTCTCCTATCCTCAGTCTGCGTCCCCTGTTTCCTTTTTTTTCCTAAATTCTCTCCCCCTCCCCCTTTTCTTTTTCCCTCCCCCCAAATTGTGGTGACTACTCCTACTCGTTATGACCCCGTCTACGGAACTCTCCGCTTTCCTGTCCTCCCACACCTTTCCTACGTGACCATCGATGACGTTGGTCCCCTGTCTTTTTGTATGTAGTTTTCTTTTGAAGAACTTTCTCCCTAGCATCTTTCGTTTCCACTGCATTCCAAAAGCGTCCTTCCAGTTAGGTCCTTCTTTATCCGACTCTCTCTTCCCCAGCTCCCCCAGTTTTCAGTTTGGTTTAGAAACCTTCCCACACCGGTATTATATTTCGCCTTCATACAACTTGCCCCGGCACTATGACTCCTAGGACTTCAGGTATTTCCCAGAACGACTCCCCTTGAGGAGTTTCCTTTCTTTTTCCTGTTTAGTATTGTGACTTCTTACTGGTTTTTTACTTTTTTTGTGCTTCCTACTTTTTCCTTTTCTCCGCTCCTTAATTATTTTCCCCTCTCCCTTGCGTTGAATTTCTATCCGCCTTCCTCCCCCCAAGAGTGTTCCTAGGCCCCCCCCCATTTTAGGCCATTGAAAAATGTTTTTTTTTCCCCCCCCCCCCTCTCGCTTCGAGCCTCTTCTTTTTTTTTTCGATCACCCCTCTCCTGTCACTTCTCACCTTTCCCCCCCCAGTATTGTGGTTTTTGGCGTAATGAGACTACCCCTTCTAGTCACGTTTTCCTTTTTGTCCCAGGCGGTCATTTTCCCCCCCTTTTAGCATTCGGATGAACTACACTGTCCCTGCAGTCCTCCTCGAGTGAGTTTGCCCTGCGGTTATTATCTTCATTTCTCCGTACTGAATTTTTGGCATATATCTCTTGCGCCTTTCTCTAACCCGCGTACGTTCTTTAAGATCTTTGAGCTTTTTTTGTGAGATTGAGAGAAGGGTTTGTCCCGTCAGTCCGCCCTTGCGTACGTCTGCTTGGTTTTTTCGGAAGAGTGTTTCCCGACTTTGCTTGTGTCCAGGCCTTTCTTTAGGCTCGGTTATTTTGGTTTTCCAGAGTCCGTTCGGAGTCACTTCCAAGCGTAACCTTATTGTTTTTTTTCCGTGCGTATTTTTTTCACTCATACCTTTCTTCTATCGTCGACATGATAAAAGTAAACCTTCATCCACGACCGATTCGTCCCTTTTCTCTCCTTCTTTGCTCACGAACCGCCTATTAGATGTTTTTTCTTATTGCCAGAAAATGCCTCCCCCAACTTGAGTCCATTTTTTCGTCTTTTCTTTGAATCCCCTTTATGGGCACGCCACCTAGAAATCTCCCGTGTGAGGGACATTTCCCCTTCCCTGAATCCTGACCGAACCCCCCCACCGCCGGATTTAATTGACTTGAAGAATTTTTCTGTCAATCCTTATGCCTCCGTTTTTTCCCTCACTCAGGGGCAGACTCCAAAGAGGGTGAACCCCCCCCCCCCCCCCCTACACCCCCCCCCCCCCCCAGACACACCCCCCCCCCCCCCACCTCAACAAACCCCAAACCCC
>Ga0179591_1300325_pt1 | contig 20188 bp, 21 predicted proteins | sample CZOMad2_1_08_16f_FD_182891 | JGI IMG/M metagenome (GOLD analysis project Ga0179591, IMG submission 182891) | Vadose zone soil fungal communities from Angelo Coast Range Reserve, California, USA - CZOMad2_1_08_16fungal (PacBio error correction) | ecosystem: Environmental > Terrestrial > Soil >... | reverse complement strand
AGCTGTTCCAGTTTTATTTCGCCCCTTTGGCGCTGATGGTGCTATCGAACCCCCATTCCCCGTATCATTTTATACAGAGAAGCCCTGTCTCCTTTCAAAACTAAATGTTCGAAGACGTTTTTTTTCGACCCGGATCTACAGAGCAGTTCCAGCCCTTGCCCTCCTCTATGGTTAAGTTTTTTAAATTCTCATTGGAAAACTAAACACCCAGAGTTAGGAAGCATTCGTTCTTTCCTTAAAGTTTTCCATTCCAAGCCTCAATTCTCCCCCCGCTTATATTTCCGAATGATAACCTCCGGAGAACATTTGAGTGCCAATCCAGCAGCTCGATCTCCCCCAAATCATGATTATTCGAGCTTACTTTGGCCCGTTGATTGATCCTCTGTTAATTCAGTGTCCTGCAGGCCCTTCAGTTAACTCGATTGAGCACGCCACGGGTTCACCTCCTCGGCGCCCGTGAGGTTAATATATTTCGTGGGAATTGTCCCCGTAGAAATGTGTTCGTTTTTTTGTCCCCCAGGTCTCTTCCAATCGCCGAAGATGATATCGTCGGTGTTGCTGACCCTTCTTTTTCGACGGTGGACATAAAAACCTCCGCCCTTCACGACGCCTGCTCTTTTCTAGTAACACAACATTTTTTTATCTTCAAGCGGTTCCTTTGTCCAACGCTCGTGTACTGACTCGTGGTTCAGATGGATAACATGGGCCCAATAGGGGGGAGGCTTTCATTTTTTTTCCTTGTTGAATGGGCCCATGGCAGTGAAGTGATTTTTGTCGCTTTTTGCTGATTCCGTATTTACCGGATTGGGTCCGTCAGCAGTCTGGAACTCTCGGCTCTTCGGCCCTCTTTTTTTCCTTTTCCATAAGAACTGTGGTTTCTCTGGCATCTTTTTCTTCCGCACACCCCTCTTTTCATCGGATTTGATATGGTCGTCCGGATTAGCGTCCCAGGCAGGCCGCGGTTGTCTTTTTCTTCTTGCTTCCCCTTTCCTTGATCAATTCCCGCTGACCGCGTCGTGCTTTCTGCTTTCCGTTACCGTTACCCCCTAGCCTATCTACCACCACCCGCGCGACTTTTTTTCCACACGACGCACCCCCTTAAACCTTACCCCCTTGCTTCAGTTTCCCTCGACCCCGACGCACACTCCACACCCTCTGAGTGCAACACGCACACGAAGGTCGCCTCTTCACTCGTCCCTTGAAAAAAGACACCGTCCACGTGGGATTTTTGACCCTCTCTTCGCCCTCGCATTACATTGTGGCCCCCCCAGCTTTCCGCACTACACCCCCCCGCCCCCTCCAGCCACGCCACCAGCGACACAACCGACGCCCGCACGCCTTCATGTGTGTTCCGCCCGACCCCCCCCCTTTTTGCTTCACGCCCCATACTCGACATTACCGCCCCACCCCCCCCCCCACGCCCCGAACTCGGAGCACGTCCCTCATTCCTTCCCCCGTCGTATTCGACCATTTACACCCCTCACGCACACTCGCAAGGCAGTACGCTGTTCTTCTTGGATCATCTAGTACTCTTCTATCCCCCCTTTTGACCCTCTTTCTTATTTCCCGTAGAGGGGTTTCCCCCTTTCTGATATGCTCACGACATTCTTACTCATAGTAACGCTATACGACCCCCACCCACCCCCTACCCCCCCCAAACCACGCCCCGCCCCCTACAGACAAACCCCCCACCCCCTCAACCCCCAGGGACACGCCCCCTACCCACCCCACCGTTTTTCCTTCATGCCTTCAACGTCAAAGGATGTTTTCATGAGGTAATTTTTCCCAGTCTCGGACGTTCCCATTTTTCTGCCCTTCCCCCCTCTTCCAGTTCCTTTCTCAGGATGGCCATCCGGAGTTCTTCCCAATTGCTTTCCACCAGTTTTCCTCGCCCACCCCCTATCTTGAGCGTGAGGATTGTTTTTCGTACGTTAGCTCACCTCCCCGCGGCGAATAGTTCACCTAGTCTTTGGAAAGACACAAATTTTCATCTATACCTCCCCCCCTACTCGGTTTCTCTCGGCCAGAGCTCCGGGACTCGGTAGACTATCCGATTTTGTCTTTTTGGCTCCTCTCGCCACTATCCGATGACAACCGGTCCTTCGAGTCCGCTGTTTTACAAGAACCCCGGGATACGCTTTTAGTCCTCCTTAATTGGTCTCCAACTAATTAAATCTTCCCCCTAAGGAAGTTTTTTGCCTTCTTCGCAAATAACCCGTAACTTAGAAGACTATATCCGTCTTGAAAGTCTACCTCTTCAGCAGGGATTCCCGTCGACGACCTGATCTCCGAACACACTCCCGATCCTTCGTAGAGTTACTCTTTTCGCATCTCCTCTTTATATGCTGCCCCTCGGGGTCATCGCCGTGTTTTTCCCACCGCCCGCCGGGATAGCGTGCGGCCGTGAGACCCCGCGTGGTGCAGCTATCCTTTTGCTCTTTCCTCCTCACCCCAATTAAACCTGACTTTTTCAACCCCGTAATTTGGGGCCCGTCCGTTCCTCTGTGCAGAGAAAAAACTCGACATTTCCATATTGCACCTCACTCTCTGGTACGTCGTCCTCTTTAAAGCAATTATTTGCATGGCATCGCGTTAGGTATTCCCCGAGACTTTTTTTTTTCAAAGTAGGGGAACGGGGAAAACTTTGGATTGGAAGGACTCTGTAGCCCCCTTTCTTTTTCCTCCCCTTTTTTTCCCTACCCCCCCCTTTTTTTTTGTTTTGTTTTTAGTATATGAGTAGTCTTTCCGAACCACCTGTGTAGTTTCTTAACTAATTATGTTTAAGCACTGTCCGGCTCGGTACCGCCTCTTGTTGCACCAACTAGCTGGCTCTTAGTAGGGTAAGCATGAGACAATCCATAGTTTTCCCTCCCTTTCCATCGTCTCTTTTCCTTTTCCCTATCTCGATTACCTTCCACCCCCATTGCTCTGCCTCCGTGGGCCGGGGTGAGATGCCTTTTTTCTCCCCCTTCTACGCCCCCCACGCTTTTTCCCGCAATTCTTTGCGGGGCGTTTGGACTTCATTACGACCACTTTCCCCAATCTTCTTGACAATCGAGTCGTTCTCAGGTCCCTGAGGACAGCTGACTCCCATAACATCAGTGGCTTCCCCACACAGCTAGGAAGCTGTCCCTTTTGACTTCTTTGTTTAATTGGACCTGCTAGTTCTATCAGGCTGCTTAGTTAAAGTTGGATGTCCCCGTTTTCGCCTTGCCCTCGACCACTTCACTCGCGGTCATTTCACCCGGCTCCGTTTTTTTTCACGTTTTCGTCGACAAGGCCCGTGCTGTTCCCGGCATTTAAACCACACTTTCTTCTTCCTCCGGTCATTTCTGCTCGCCTCCAAAACGGGTCATCCTCGCGCGCGCTCCGTTAGATACAAAGCGATTGCCCCCAGCTACTCCTTCGATAGTCTCTCGTAGGGTGTCCCCCCGGTCTCCAGATCTGTTCGGTAGGCCCCTTTTGGCGTCCCCCCCTTCGTTGGTCCAGCACCAAGGACAGACTACCTTGCTTTTCGAATTTTTCCCCCCCCACCCTGTTGGTTCACCTGTTCCTCTCGCTCCACTCTTCTCTGCCCTTCGGAACTTTTGAGGCACTGGCCTACAATCGCAGTGCACGTTGTGCTCGCCTTTTTTTGATCGGACGGTTCTTAAACTCTTTCCGCAAGTTGGTTTCCCTACGGACGGTTTCATCAGGTGAGCGGCGCTGGATGGGCCGTCTCTAGGCCTCCCCCCCTTGACATGCCTACGCAAGTCCCCTGTAAACAATAGCGTTTTCTAAACCTTTCACCGTCTGTCTCTCCTCACCGCACCCCTTTGTAGGAGCACCCCCTCATGTTTCTACCCGAGAGAAAACGCTTTAACCTGCGTATAAGGACTTCTTCCCCCACTCCCCCCTTTCTTCGGCTTCCCCACTTTCTTCTCTCGTTCTTACGTCCCCCCTATGCTTTGGCGGGCAGGTTTGATAAGCGTATTCTTGTTCTTGTCCGGCGCAACTCCCGGCCAGGATGATGAGTAAAATTCCCCGCTTTGTAACTTTTTTTCCCCCAACATTTCACTTGGCTCCTCAATTCCTTCCAGTGGAGGCTTTTTTTTTTGAGGAAGGCATTTCTTTTCTCCCGGACCTCCTTGTGAAGCGTTTGAACGGAAAGCAAAAGTTTTCTGTTGGACCTTTTTTCAGCTTCCACTTTTGGTAACTTCTCACAACTCGAGACCACTAAGAGTTCCAGAGTGAGCTCCACATGCGGATCCCCATGAACGACTTGGGCCTCGGCTTGCCCTTCTCTCAAATTCTTTCTGCGCAACTCCCACGTCCCCCCCAATAGATGACCCCTCCGCGACTGGGTTGGACAGTGAAAGATGCCTCATCCCATCCCCCTCATCTTTTTCTCTTTCCTTCCCTCTTCGTTCCTGCAGTCATAAGGAGTTACTGTGTTCGCTCATCCATCCGCATCCCTTGCTGATAATGACGCATCCCCCATGGCGTATTTTCCCTTCCCAAGCTAGGCCCCCCAACAACAGAGTTCGTTTTACATCCCCCCCACTTTCTTTTCCCATTTCCCCTCGATCTTCCCCTCTGCTTGCCTGAGTGTGCCCCCGAAGAGTGCATTTCACCGTTTCGATTTTGAGATCCTAAGAGGAAGGAGTCGTCTTTTGATTCCCCCTTCGAGACCCCTCCTGGGTCCCCCTTCTCCGAGATCGCACGCAGGACTTATTCTCTACGTTCCGCCCGACAACCACGCGAAGTTCGTAGGCCAAGTCGTATCGTTTAGTCTCCTTTCGGGCGGTCTTATTTCCATTCCATCTAGGCGTGATCTTCGTTTTACTCCTTTTTCTGACATTCAACTGAAGGATTCAAACTATTTCGACTCCTCCTATTCTTCTTACTCGCTGGAGTGCATCTGGTCTCACTTCAACGGCGGCATGGCAAATTAGTCCCGGGTTTCGATCATGCGTCGATGATGGCGTTGAAAAAGGTTTCCGACACGTGCTGTGCTCCCCAAATTCCCCCTGACTTTCCCCGCATTTATGAACTGATGGCAACGCACACAGGGAGGCAGGGGACCCCTTCTTTTCTGATTGTTAGTTGTCGGAGTCCAATGAGTTGTCTCTCTCTCCTTCCTCTCTACTCTATCGATCCTGGTATGTTGACCGTCGGCCATGCGTGCCTGAACAAGGCCCATATATTCTAGAAGATGCTATGGTCTCAACTGGCTTATCTTCCCCCCTCCCTTCTTTTGTACTACTTTTGACCTTCTCATCGTGTATCGTTAGGCTTTATCTTCGATGCCATGCCAGAAGCACTTGATGTTAGAGGAAGTAGGACCTTATCCTTCCCTCCCCCTCCTTTACAGTACCCACAACTACGTCTGTGCGGCCAGTTTTTCACTTTCTCTTCTTCTGAAACAGCCCAAGAGTAGAAGTAGACTTATGCTCCTTTTTTCCCACCTTCCCCTTTCATGTCTTTATCCGGATTATCTTAGAGACTTCCCCATACGGCAGGCATCTCTTCTTTTCTGATCTCTTTTCTAATCCTCGTTTGCCCACGAGTCAAGGTGATTAGTGCCGCCTCGGGCCTTTGCGCTTTGATTCCCCCTTTCCTTTCGAGCCCTTTTTTCCTCCTTGAAAGGACTTTCCCGCCTAGATACGTCCGTCGCGTCCTTGTCTTTTCTTTTAGTGTCCATGAGAGAGACTTCCTAGCCCCTTTAGTGCCGTTCTTATTTTTCGAGATATGGTTCCCGCCGCCCTTTAACAGACGGTGGATGTGAATGTCATGCAACTTCCTGGTCCCCCTAGGACTCCCCGCGTTACTTGTCGCAAAAGGGACTCCACTATTACCAATCCCCTTCGTTTTGCTATCAGTCCGCGCTTAAAGTAGTCCGCTTTCATCGTTCTCTCTTTTCTCGGATTACCCTCTTGGCACGGCCTCCAATCCCCCTTTCTTCACTAGTTCGTTCGGATATCTAGATTTTCCCCGCTAACTCCCACTTGTGTGAGCTCCGAGTTTCTACCCCCTGGCATTGACAGCCTCGTGCCTGCCTCACTTTGAGGCTTTCTTTTCTACTTCCTATGCGACGTTCTCAACCCCCCCCTCGCAAATCCAACTTGTTTTTCTTTTTTAATCGCATCATCACGCCCAGATCCAAGGGACTCTCCCACTCATGCCGTTATCCCTTTTTCTTCTCCCCCCTAACTCGGTGACCTCGCAACCTTCGATGTCGAGGCGTCTTAAGTTGAGAGCCTCTGTCTTTAGTTTAAGTCCCCCTCTTTCTGAGAACGTGGCGGAGCCCGCCTCGAACGACTTTTTGCCCCCTTTCTTTGCTGCCCGTTTCTCTCCCCTGTAGGTATCGACTCGTCCTTGTTGTCCCTCTTTCTTTCCTACCCCCCTCTCTGCTTTCGTATTCTTCGTCGACGGGTTGCTGCCCGTTCCCGTGAAAAGAACCACCCTTGACAGCCTCCTCCCTGCCCGCCCTCTTGCTCGAAACACATCGAAGTTTTTCCAGATTGTGGCACCGGTTTTGTCCCCAGGTGAATAGAGGGTTTCCCCTTATTCCTCTTCAACTTCTTTTTAGGTCTAGATCAAGCCTCCCCCGTTTTGACGTTTCGAACTGTGGCTCGTCCGTCGCGTCCGCCCTGTTGGGCTCGGCCTCTCTATCGGGGGCTTCTTGTATCCCGCGAAGAACATCATCCCGGCTGCTCAGTCCGCCTTCCTGCACTTTCCATTTTTTTCTTCCACTCGTTTGGGAACGTATCGGTCATCCTGGTTGGAAACGGGACTTGTCCCCCCTTTTTTAATTGTTCTTATTGATATGTGATTTGTTTCGGATTCCCCGTCCCATGAGCGCCAACGAAGTGCCAACGTCTTTTCTATTATCTGTTCCATTAGCAGAGCATTTCCACCCACCCTGTTCTTGGGAATCCCCCCTTTTTTCCACAACGTGAACGGAGCAACCCCATTCGAGTCCACTTCCCTAGGGTCCTTTTCGCGACGACCCGTCACCATGAGTTCTTCCATTTGTATCCCTCATTTTTATAAAAACCCCCCTCCACTTAATTGTTCCGCCAAGAAATGGACTTCCTCCTAATGTCTTTTTGGGACCCCCTTTCCCAACAGGTGGAAACAATCTGGTTTTGACAGCAGGTGGCCCCCTCATGGTGGCGACGTTCCCTTTTACTTTTCCCCCCCCCCCCCCCCCCCCCCCCCCCCCCCCCCTCCCACCCCCCCCCCCCACCCCCCCCCCCCCCCCCCCACCCCCCCCCCCCCCCAACCCCCCCCCGCTCTGTTTAGGAACCAACGCCTCTCCTTTCCGTGTGAGCCCTTGTCTCCCCCCTTGACCGCCGACATAGCGCCCGCGGTTTGTCGCAAGCCGCACTTGTCCCGCTGTTTCTCTTCCCTGAAAGTACTTCCCTCTCTTCTTTCTTAGTCGGCGATCTAGTCTCTCTTGTTGAGTTTCTCAGTTTCTATCTTTTTCCCGCGAGTTTTTTAGTAGAGTTTTCCCTTTTTTCCTCTCATTTTCTCCCCTTGCACGAAGTCACCATTCTCACACAGCAGTTTGCAGACAACCTTTTGTTCTTCCTATTTTTCTTAGAGTTCTCCATTCCCTTGCTCGTGAGAGACCACACGGCGATTTGTATTTATGTTCAAAGCGCTCTGCGCCGAGTCTAATTGTCTTAATGTTCTATTGAAAGAGTCTCTACCTGTTTTCCGGAACTTTACCCCCTATGTACCGGCAGTCGTTGTTTTTTGGAATTACTTCGCTAAAAGCCGGTTTTCCTCGCCAGCAACTTTTTTTCCCGACCGCCCCCCCACTCTGATCGAGAAAACCAGTTGAGAGCTTCATTTCTCTTCCTTGCAAGGTTTCTCTTCGGCGAGCTAGTGCTCCGAAATGTGTGGACACCGATCCTCCCCATCCCCCAGCTGCCCCCCTTACTTCCGATTGGTGTCGATTGCCTTCCGACAGGTCCGATCGGCTCCCGGTTCGCCCTCCCTAGAAGGAGGTCCCCGACCTCTCTTAGATCTCTTTCTCTCGGTGCTCCATTAGACAATGGTTCCCTGACCCCTTCGCAGCTCCTTCGGCAAAGTCGACCTCTGGCCCTCAATTCTTCCCACCTCCTCTGTTTCTTCCTCTGATTGCTGTACTTGGCGTTTCGGTTCTTTTCATACGAAGGAAGCAAGCTTCTCTGCCCCTCCTCCCCGATCTAAGAGCCTTCTTTTGCCTTGACTAACCCATCAGGGATAGGATTTCTCTCTCTCCCCCCCCTTCGTATCTGTTTGGACATTCTTTGAATCTCAGGACCACACCGGACTTTTCCTACCTTCTCCCGGCAGGGATAGCCGTGCTGAGAACACATCTCCTCCCTCCCGCTTTTTTTCTTTCTTCAATGCTGAGGTCATGCTTTCCAGAGCCCGAGGGTGGTTTTGTTTTCCTTGGACTCTCTTCCTTTGTTTGTCTGACTTCCTACTTATTTTTTGGGGTCGACGCCCAATTTTTGGATTCGGGGGGGGGTGGGGTGGGGGTGTGGGGGGGGGGGGTTTGGGGGGGGGGGGGGTGTGGGGGGGGGGGGGGGGGGGGGGGGGGGGGGGTGGTTTGTTGGTTGTGCCCCTAAACGCTCTCCTTCCGTGTTGTTTGTCAGCGTCTTATCGTTCGTTCGGTGCGACTGCATCCGCCCGCCAAAAGTTGGTCGTCGTCAGGTTAACCCTTCCGTCCTCACCCGGGTCTGCTTCGTTAAAGAATTTATGGTACCAGTCCCCCCTCCTTTCTTTTCCTTTCGGTCTCCCTCCCGGCCTTAGCCTTCCCTCCGTCCCTTCTGCATCGGTTTTTCTAGAGTCCCGTCGATACTTCTTTTTTCCGCACTTTTTTTTTGTGACCTGCCTTAGTTTTGGCAGTTGGAGAAGAAGGTTACAACGTTCTAAACCTTTTTTTTCCTTAACGGCCCCTCAACACCCTGAGGTGGCGTTTGACGACCAACCCCATGGCTCTGACTTTTCTTGCCCGTGAGCGAGGATGTAGTGTCGTTAAGAAGGACCGCGTCTGGCCCAGTAGCATTCTTTACCCCCCCTCTCCGCCAGAGGTACACCTGCTTGGACTATATGGACTGATAGGAGCGGTGGCGCGGCGTTCCCCCCTTTTTTTCCTTTTTTTTTTTTTTTTTTTTTTTCCGCGAAACTACGCCGTCAGGTGGCCCTCTTTTTAGACAACTTGGCTCTTTTGGATTCTCTTAAATGGTCCGGGGACGTTGGACTTTTCCCTGGTCCCTCTTATCCGGTTGGCCAGTTCCCATGTCGAGGCGGATTTTTCCTTGTACTTCTCTCGCCGACAGTCGTCTTCGTAGTCTTGCAAGTCGAACGCGGCGTCTAACTTTCTCTCTGAGCTTTTTTGACCCTTTCTCCCCGACCTATCTGAGGAGTGACCCGGATCACTGGCTGACTAACTCCACACTTCCCAACCCGCGAAGTCTTCCTGGTGATTGTCTTACCCCCAGTTTTGCGGGTCTTCCCCAAAATCTTCCCCTGTTCCCCTCTTCCATCTTCGACTTCTTCAGATTATTAAATTTACTTTTCAAACCCTCGGGAAGTTCGCCAAAATTCAATGGAGCCGTCGCGCTTCGCTCGTCCTAGTCACTCAAGGGGTTCATGAACTCCACGGTCTTTTCCTCCTTCGTGAGCGGCGTTGGGTCTACTTCGAAGGACTGATAACTTACGCTGAATTTTTTAGCCCTCTTCTGCGCAGACTCCCTCGTGGATAGGCTTTCTCACAGGACTGCCCTCTCGGTTTTTTTGCTCATCGTCATGCGCCCGACGCAAGGCGTGACTTTCTTATATTGATCAACGCTTCAGCTTCTTTTTCTTCAGGTTTTTCGAGCCTTCTCCTTTCTTCTCTCCCCGAGGACCCGGCTGTAGCTTTTGTCCCGTGCGTGCCTCCGCTGTTTTCCCTTGTCCCCTGTCTTGTGGTTCCAATCCTTGTCTGGACAGGGTTGACACCACATGCCTTGTCTTTGAATTTCCTTTGTTCAACGTCCTTTTTTTCTTCCTTTTTTTACTATGACCGGTTCAAGGTTTAGGCGCCTCAGAAAGTATTCCCCGTTCGACGCGGGGGGTACCTGGTGGAAACGGAGAGATCCCCCCCCCTTTTGCGTCCCTCTTTGGAATCTTTTCTCCTCTTTCCATCGTCTGCCCTGTTCCCTCTATCTACCTCAAAGTTGGCGGACTTTCTGTCTTTTTTGGAGGATATCCTTCACTTTCCCCCAAATTCCGTGACACCTGAAGCTTTGGGTTCTTCGTTACCCGTAAAGCTCAGAACGTTCCAGAAAGAGGTCTTCTTCCGCGGGCTCCGCTTGGTGCTCCCCTGAGTTCCCCTTTTGAAGTCTCCCCAATACTCCTTTCTCCCGATAATTCTCAGCCCCAACATTTTGGGTTCAGTATGGAAGTCTTTCTGCTCCACCTTCAACCCCTGTTTTCCCTGCCCCACGATGTCGGGCAAAAGGTCGCCCTCTTGGTCTTTCCCCCCAACTTTTTCGTAGAGGTGCCGAGCCTTTCTAGCTTTGGCTTTTTTTTCTTTTTTCTATTTTTCGACTTCCGGCGCGTCTTTCGTGTTTTTTTTCGTGCCAAAAAAGGCAAAAAAAGATTGCGACCCGTTCTAGAACTTTTTCCTTTCCTCTTTCTACGTCGCCTCTAAGAGAATTTTCGAGTCAAGTACTTCCAAAGGAATCGTTCTGAGTATTTTTTGCAGGCTATGGTGTCTTTCTTTACAAATAGAGGAGTCCTTTCTCCGTCGCTTTTCTGACCTTTCTGGCACATCTTCAAGCGCCGATTCCACGTTCTCGAGATGGGAAGCATTTTCCAAGTTGTTTTTCCCGTCCCCCTCAATGTATCAACCGTCTTCCAATTAGCTCCCCGCCCGGATAGCTTTCGGCCTTTTCGATGCAATCTTTTTGCTTGCCTTGCGTGATTATGATGTTTTTATTCGACTTTCCAGCATTTCAGGGCTTGCAAAACGTACCCGCCGTTATTAAGTCTGCCTCGCGTTAATCTGCCTTTAGGCTACGCTTATGAGGCTACCAACCTTTTGATTTTTCTTCTCAGAGCCACCTTCTATTGCCTATCTGGGCCGATAGCAGTTACCAGTTCGACCAAAAGCTTCGATATGGAATAAGAAGTGCATATACCTCTTTTCCTATGCTTGGCTCCTCCTCAGCGAATCACCGCGTTTTACCTTTCTGACTTCCGTCCTCGTTATACCCCCTCTTTGTCTCTCCGGACGTGTAGTGGCATGAAAAACTAATTTTTTCATTCTGTCTAGCTACTCCTCCAACCTTTTCCAGTTTCCAGACGAATTTCGGTTGTCCCCTGTAAGACGCCAATGTTTACCTTTAATTCCCAGGCCCTTCCCCTCCTTTCTACCGAGCTGTACGACTGGTTCCTACTTTTCATGTGCTGGAGGCGCTCGGATTTATGCGTGTTGAGTTCTTTTTTATGATTCCCTCCCGAGAGGAACTCGACTTTTCCTTCTGATTTAATCCTCTTTCCCAAGTTGTTTTTTGTCGAGGATCCCTGCCGTTTTGGCGTTTGGCCTTGCCGCATTTCCTCAAGTATTTAGCCTCTTTTTTTCTTTTCCTAAGAGCTCCCCCCTCCCCTTCCAGGACAGTTACGCGTCCCTTCGTTTTCCCCCCTGCTCAGTAGACGTTCCCTTTGCTCCTTGTGTTTTTTGTCACATTTTTAGCGTACTGGAAGAGCAACCTTTTTGGCCTTTTCTTGGGATTTTCCCTTCTTTTGCGATGATCTTGCCTAAGGTTCTAAAGCAAAGTTTCCCGCTTTATGTCATACCATCGTCAGTTGACTCGTTCCATACGGGAACTTCTCCCACAGCCCCAACGTCTGGGTTGATCCAGACCCCCCCCTCTTAGTTTTCTCCCTCTGTCGCTCGGACTTTCTCCTGCGTTGCCTCGATGGTTCCCCTTCCCGAATCTTGTATTTTTTATCTTCGTAGTTTCTCTCCTTTCTCAACTCCATGTAGCCGCCGAAGTTCTCTCCTCCGTTTAGTCCGCACTCCAGTCGTTTTAAGTTTCCCCTCTCTCATGCTGGAAGTCGCTACCCGCTCAGCACGTGGCTGCCATGCCCATTTCCCTCGCCGCCGCAATGTTTGCGCCCGCCGGGACCCTACCTCCAACGCCCCTCTTGAGCCAATTTGCGGCAGCGGCAGCGGGTGAAGCAGCATTTTTCCTTCTTTCCTCTTCACAAGTTATAGTGAGGAGCCGGTCCTGTAGCCAGAGTGGAGATGCTTTCCGTCTCTTTCAACGAAAGGTTCGAAACCTCAGAAGGAGAACGAGGCCCCCTGCTTCATTTCTCCTACCTTGCCGGAAATTTAAGGTTTCTGCTTTTGGGTTTTTTTTTTGTTCTTCCCGAACCCGGTAAATTCCTAGGGGCACCCTATTCGTTCCTCCTTCTTCCATTCCTTTTTTCCTGCTTTTGGCCCTCCCACCTGCAGCCTCTTTCTGATCTTATCGACCACAACTAGAAGGTTTCCCCTCTGTCAATTTTTGGTCACTCTCCATGTGTTGGTTAAACGGACTCGAGGTCCTCTGTGCTTCCTACATCTTTTTTCTTCTCTCAGGGAACTTTGAACCGGTGGTTCCCTTTCATTGATGAGTGGAGTAGCTTTTTCCCGGTACAGCTCCAGGTGTGGAGGATGGACCGTCTCAGCGTCTTCCCCCTGGATGCGAGTCCCTTACCGGTTACTGACTCTCACTCCTCTTTTCCATTCTGATGTCGTCTTCCGTACTAACCCACCGATACGCTGCTGATTTTGACTTTCTTCTCTTTCTCCCTCCCTCAGCATCCGCAGCTACTTGTCGGAAAATTCGGATTTAGTCATTGTTAGTCTTTCTGAAGCGAACTCGGCTTTTTTAAGCTGGGACCGACGTCCCCCTTTTACCCCTTTTCTTCAGAGCCCCCGACTCGGGTTCGGGTCCTCCTTCAGCAACCGTTCCAACCACAGTTGCGATAATTGTCTCCAGCATTCCGCCTCAGCTCGCCCTTTGAAGGAGAAGGCTCTTCCAAAATTTTTCCCCTTTGATGGACCCAACCCTATGTTTGAATTGACCCAGGTTCTTGCTTTTTGGAGCTCAGAGTCCCGCGACCTTCTCGGTTCCGTCGACGACGCGAAAAGAAGGCAGTATGTCGCCCCTTTTTTGTCTCGCAGCGCTTCCCCCCCTTCCCCTCCTCCTGCTAAGAAGGAGACCGCCGTTTATTTTTTTCCTCCTTTTTTTCGGTTCCCCTTCTACGCCAGTTCTTCCCTTTCAAGTAGTACTTGATATTTCTTTAAGCCCTCTCCCTCTTCTTGAGTCTGCGCCTCTAGTTTTCTCTCGTTTTTCGTAGCATCCTTTTCCGGTCCTGAAGTCTCCTCCCAATTCTCTCACATGATCTTCACCGTTCCTTTCCCCGAAGGTAGGTCACGCCAACGCTGGTTTTTATAGTCCCTCCCTTCAGTTCAGTCCGGCTCCCTATCTTTTGCTGAGAAACAGTGCCCTTCCCCTTCGTTTTCAGCGGAAGTGACTCGCGCCGTTTGCGCAGGAATTGATCTTTCCCCTCTGTATTCTCTGCTCACCATTTTCTGGACTTTCCCCCCTTGTAATTGCGCTTTAGAGGATGCTTTTTTGGCCTCTTAGGACTAGCTTTCATCCTAGGCCCTCGGTCTCCCACCACGGACCCGCGAGTTCAGGAGCGACCCGATTCGGTTTTCACTCCCTTCCGATTTCCTCTACGGACTCGGCCCCTCTGCCTGACAACGTTCTTGCGCGAGAACAGCCCCTAGAACTCCGATCCCAGGAGTACGTCCCCGGAGGACCGGTTGGTCGTTTCTTTCCCATCCACCGGTTGATAGCTTTCTCCTGCGAAACCGTCTGGCGCATCGCTTTCCGGTTCTTCTTTTCGCAATACAGCCAAACGGTCCACCGAATACGCGCGGAGCATTTTTTAACTTCTTTCGTTTATCTTTTTTTCTTGTCTCTGTGTCCCTGGAGAAGTCTTCTTTTTAGTCTTTTCTTCTCAGCTCTTGTGCTTGATTCCGGGAAAGAAAGATGGTCAGTCTCAGGTGGTGGTTTTTCACCGTAACCACGCCCGTGGCGTGAGAACGAGGTGGTGCGTTTTCAGTGTTGTTCCCCGGCCCAAACCGCAGGTATTTCCTTCCCGTAATTGGCCGGAACCGGGCCCCCCTTTTTACCTTGAGAAACCCTTCCCCGCCGATTAAGCGGGCGTGTGACTTTTTTCTTGTAGGTCGACCCGACCTCATGAAAGAACTGCCCCCTTATTTGTTGGTACATCTTTCCTTTGGTGACCTGAATAAGTGGGGAAACTTTTCTTTCTCCCGGTTTTCTAAGCCCCCTTTTCCTTTCCCATCGACGCGATCTCTCTATTTCCGTTTTATCTCGCTTGATGTTTCCTCCCGGTGGAAGAGCTTTCCCAGTCTTTTTCCTCTTTAATACTTATTAAGTCCACTTCGGGTAGTAAAGAAAGATGGCGCCCCCTCCGCGTGTTTTGTAGGGTTTCCTTTTTCAATCCCCTCACTTTCGACTCCTCGACCCCGCGGGCTCGAGTTCGTTATAGAGCGCTTATCTACCCTCTGTCTCCCAAAGAGCCTTGTTTTATGTTTTCTGGCCGTTGATGCCAAGACGGTTAACCTTCCCCCCCTTCTCACTTCCCGCCAAAGCCATCCGGGGCTTGTCGCCTCCACCCCCCGGATCTGAACTCGCCCCTTTGGACGGCTCCCAATCTGCGGGTTTTTGCTTCCGTGATCCGAATTAGGACAAGGTACGCCAGCAATTTTCATCACCGTCGCTTCTCTTCCCCTTTGTCCCCCCTAGGTTCTTTCTGACTTCTATCTGTGGTAAACTTTGAGCAACAGTGTCCCTCCCCTCCCTTAAGTCCCTTCTTCCTCGTGGTCTGTTTTGGATGCGCAATGCGTAGATTCCAGGAAGGGGGCTGTTCTTCTCGCCCCCCCTTTTGAAGGCTCTTTTTTTCCATCGCGTTGTAGAGGCGTCTCCTTTCGTTTCCCGATCGTCCGCCCGCCTCAGTACGTACTCCCCTTTGATCGCAACAGCTGGAGCTCAATTATCTCTATAAGCGTGGTCTGTCTGAACTCCCTCTGAGTCCTCGTATCCCTCCGGGCAGAGTCCTCACCGGTACCCTGGACAAGCCTCGACTGTTAGACCAGCTTTCTTGCTTTTTCTTCCCCCTTTTCGCCTTTCGAGGACGCGTTCCCATCTGAAATTCGAGAGGCGTCGCAGTCCAGATCCTCTTCCACTCCCCCCTCGTCTTAAAGTGTCCTCCTTTCATACTACCCCGCCGTGGTCCTCTTAAGTGTTTCTGCGTCGACATTCCTGAAGGTGCACTTTTGCTTCTCTTTGAGTCTCTTCTGCTACTTAGGATGATAACTCTCGTTCCTAGCCCGCCGACAACGCGATCTTCGCCATCAGGGGGATGAGGATCGATTCGACTACAACATGACGCTTTTTGGTTTTTTCGCGGGTCCCTTCCTACTCTCCCCGTCAAACGCGGGCCCCTTTGCTATTCCCACCTTCCAACTCTTCTTCCTCTCACTCGGCTTGCTCGACGTGCTTCACAAAAGAGGAATGGACGGAGGTCAGCTTTTTTTCTTTTTTTTCCCCATTAAGGGTGAGTGCCTCCTTTCCACCAATTTCTCAAAGACTTCTTTTCCCTCTGGTTGCTTTTCTACCGCCACATGCCATTCCCGCCTCACCTTTTCCTTTCGCACCGTATTGTAGGCGGTGATCTTATTGATGCTATCTCCCCTCTGTGAGGGGTCGTCGCGTGTCCCTGGTCCTAGTACCTTCCTTCTATATACGGTACGCGAACTGGTGGGCCGGCGTCTCCCCAAAGGCGGCCCCTACGCGTTCCACGAGTGAGCTTCCGACTTCCTTTGTTTCCTCTTCATACCCCTCATTTGACAACAGGATCTTGTTTTTCGTCCAGCGTCCCCCTGAGGAGGCGCAGAGACCTTCACTCTCCCTCTACTTGGTTTGCGATTTTAAACGACCTCTTGGGTGTTCTGTGTGTGATTCTTTCAAGTTCCACTCTTCTGGCTCTTGGAGCCGACCTGTTTTTTTTTCCTCCATTTCCGGGTGGACTGTGCCCTACAACTGTATTTCTCCTAACAAACAATGTTCCGGACGATCTTTTCTAAGGCAGGCCTCTAAACGTCCAACCCATTACTTTTCTCTGTCCCTCCCAACCTATTTTTATTCCCCCCCACTTCCCCCCCCCCCCACCACCCCCATTTCGACGACTCTCTTTTTTTGGACCCCATCTTCTGCTTGTGACACCGACGAGTGCCTTTGGACTTCTTCTTTCTGGTGCTCTCGTCGACAAGCGAGGTCTTTCTGCTCGGTTTTTAGGAAAACCGGTCTGCGAAAAGTGACCGAGGCCCGACCGTAGACGAGATAGCCCCTGCCTTTTCTTCATTTTTGATTTTTCTATTAAAAACTGAAGTTCGAGGCAAGTCCCTCTGACCCTGCCTTTTTGCGTTAGAATAGGGCGCTTTCTTTCCCAAATTTATACCATACCTAGGAGTGCTCGGCGACGTCCCCCCTCTTTGGGGTGTTTTCGAACTGGGCTCCCTAAGGGACCCGTAATTTCTCATTCCCTCTTCACCGCTCTCAGGGGGCACTTCGGTTCTTTCACATGTCTCCCCTTCTGCTTGAAAATTTTTTCTTTCTCGTCTTGCTCTTCCTGGCGATTGAAAAGTGCCCTCTTGTCTCTGAACGCTTTTTTTTCTGATTCATTTCCAGCCCCTCTGATGAAGGGGGCCCCGTCATTGGCATTGGGGGGGGGGAGTCTTTGATGATTCGGCGCACCCTTCTGAGGCCACACCTTGGAGTTGAAGCTCAGCTCCCTTTGACTTTTTTCTTGAGCTCTGGGCTGGTCTTCCCACCACTCGGCTTGCAATACGACTTCCCATCCCGATTCCTATTTTCGACTAAGACTCTTTTCACAACGCCGTCTCTGTTGTCCTCCATTCCCTTTATGATCAATCGTTTTTCTCGTCTCGGCCGTGGTCGGCATGCCCAAGCCGCCCATTGATGTCGTGCCGTTCTTCCACCAGATCCCTTTTTTTTTTGTTTTGTGTGGGTTTTGTGGGGTGGTGGTTTTCCCCTTTCTGACCTTTCTTCAGAGTGCTAGGCTAGAGAACCTGTTCACCATACAATGAGGACCATTCCGTTTCTTTATTTCTCCGGATCTCTTGTGTTCAAGCCTTCCTGGCTGTTTCGATCGTTTTTTTGCTTTTTCCAGATTCCTCTCCGGTCAAGGACCCCTACCGTGGACGGTTTTCATCTTTCCTCCTGTTGTGGTTTTCGGAGAGATTCATTCACTCTTTCCCCTGGGCCTCCTCAGACTCGAGGACTCTTTTGACGTCCCTGAAGAGAATCTTTGCGAGTCATTCCTTTGTTCCCCCTCATCCGACAGCTCGCGAAGCTTGTGCGCCGTTACTTTCTTGTATGGTTCAAAGGTTTCGGATGTCCATAACCTTAGGATAGTGTGTATTTTTTGTTTTTTCCGTAGTCTCCTATGATCTTGTTTTGAAGAGGTCTCCTCCTCCCTTTCTTTTTATTTTTTTTCGACCCTCAACTACGAGACCAGTCTTTTCTTGCGCAGTTTTTTCTGAACGGACCCCCCTGGTCGCCCAAAAACTAACCGGTCGTGGGATAATCTACGAGTCCTCTTTCTTATTCCTTAATGGGTACGCAGCTGCTTTCCTAGCCGAGGTTCCTTTTGTTAACGCAGTACAAGACCAGAGGCCCCGTGTGCTGGTCCCTCCAGTGGCGCTGCGTCCTTTCCTCCACGCCCGACTAGTCGAGCGACCGCATCTTCCCCCTGGTTCTTCCCCTTCGGTTTCTTTTTTTTCTTCAGTGCTTTGGTGCTCCTTCTTTGAATTCTTCCCGTGGAGGGCCGCCGTTTCCATCAGCCATCTAAGAAATGATCGATCCTTGACTTTCCAGACTGATTCCATGCCGGGAGCCGAGGCACACCCACCCTCTTTTTGATTCCTAATTCGTTGACTTCCTCCCCAGAGGAAATTTTTTTTGTTTTTCCTGCCCGTCGATGTAGGTCTATCACCTTTTTCTTCTCCTGGCCCCCCGGCCGGACCTCCGATGGTCACAAGAAATTGCTGTTTCAGCCTTTGAGGAGTCGTCCTATGCTCGAGGATCTCGAACTTCTCTTTTTCTCTGGCCTTTCCTAGTCCCTCAGATGTGGCGATTATCGTTTTTGGGTTCCCTTCACTTTTTCGGTTCCCCGGTACAGAAGAGCCTTCCCTCTTCCTATCCCTCCAGACGTAGCACTCTCGCTCGTCGTGTGGCAATGACGATTTTTTTTCCTTACTCGTTTCCTCTACCCAACGGCCACGCCATTGTCAGTGCTAGGGAAGCCGACCGTTTTTCCTCTCTCTGTTTACGCCCAGTTCGTTCCGGAGACTTGTTCCCCTTTGTTTGGCTGCAGTCTCGATCAAGTTGTGGCCTTCTTCCCCCCGTGAAGAATGTCTGGCATCCTGGCTTCTAGGACGCTTTTCTGATTTCTTTTTTTCTTCACCCTCGTTCCTTGATGAGGCATTTGTTCCCGATCAGAAAACCCCTATCGCATTTTCCTAGGATTTTCGGGTTTTGTTGGGCGCCTAACTCCTATGAGCGCCTTCATTCGTCTTTTGTGAGGCCTTTCGATGATGCGGGTCTTCCGAGTGACCGCGTCGTGTCCTCTTGTCCTTCATACCAAGTGCCGTAACCCCAGTTTTCTCAAAGACCGGGTTCTTTTTGGATCTTTTTTTTTCCCCGTAAAACCTGTGCTATCCCTCTTCTGACCCTCCTTTCCATAACGCGGCGCACCGCATGACTTCCCTTTTTCTCCCCAACCATCCAATGGCTTGGCACTTTTGAATTGATACCAGCCTTCCGCGATTTGGTCTTTTTTATCCGCACGCGCGGCTCGACCATCGCCCAGCCGGCAAGGTCTAGTGGTGTCTGATCTTCTCCTTCTTCCTCCCTGTGACCCGCGCCATTCTGCGGTGCCTTTTTTTCGCAGGTCGCCTCCCGTCCAACCTCCGTTTTAGTTTCTCGTGATGACCGATTGCGCCGACGCTTTTTCGCTTTGATGCTCGATCGCGCCGCTACCCGTGTGAGTATTCCTCTTAGGTTTTTTTAGAGAATTCCTTCGATTATAAGCCTGAGGATCCACCTCTTCCTTCCCTGATACGTCCACCTTCGCACTTTGACCCTTTTCACCCGATGCGGACTTTCGTCTCTCTCCTTCCCCCCGTCGTGGAGTTTCCCCGAGCAACGTGCCTTCGATTTTTTCCCTACGCCCCGTCGGAGAAGGAATGGAGATTGGCCATCGACATTGTGCTCCCCGGGTCTTCAACCCTATCGAAAGGGAGCTGATTTTTGGCTCCTCCGGTTTTTGAGACGCTAACAGCCGCGGTCTTTCTTCCATCTCTTCCCTTCTCGACACCACTCTGCTTTCCGTTGTAGCGCGAGTATGGGTGTCTCCTCTTCTCTGGAAGGACTTTCGTTACTATTAACCCCGTTGAGTCGCTCGGCATCGCGATGCCACCCTTCCTCTTTTGTGGGCTTCGACGCCCCCTCCCGCTGCGGTTCCCTCATCGCGTTGGCGACACGCCTGTTTTAGCGGCGACTCTTTTCTCTCACTGTTAGATGAATCAACGGGAACGCCGGCCGTCCGCTCCCGATCTAAGCCCTTTTTTGTCAAGAAGTTATAGAAATGTATTCCTTTGATTTTTCCTGGCTGTTAAATTGGCGAAGGGCCTCGCGGTTTTGCCCTTTTCTTTTCCTGGCTAGCTTTTCCTTTGCTCTCCCGTTTAAGATCACGGTTTTTTCTTCTTAGCAAGCAAGAGTCTCTTGTAGGGCCTTCCACTCCGGTTTTTTGACAAACTCTTTGCCCTTTTTAACTGCCCAATAACCGAAGGCCTTTTCCCTCCGTTTTTCATTTTCCCCCATTGGTATTTTGCGAGCGACACTTCCTTTTTTCTTATGTGAATCGTCCCTTCTTTATGGTTCTGGATGCCCAAAGATCCCCTTTTGGCTGTTGCTTCGGGTACCGAGCCCGAGCCAGGTTTGTGACTTACCCTGTCTTTCACGCCTGGGATTTGCCTTTTCCGGTTCCCCGT
>Ga0179591_1336749_pt1 | contig 20194 bp, 22 predicted proteins | sample CZOMad2_1_08_16f_FD_182891 | JGI IMG/M metagenome (GOLD analysis project Ga0179591, IMG submission 182891) | Vadose zone soil fungal communities from Angelo Coast Range Reserve, California, USA - CZOMad2_1_08_16fungal (PacBio error correction) | ecosystem: Environmental > Terrestrial > Soil >... | reverse complement strand
CTCGCGGTGCGATGCTTTCCCCAAATCCCTTCCGTTTCTAGTGTTCGAGCTTTTTCCCCCCCCAAATTCTCCGAAAGTTTTTTGTTTTTCCCGATTTGTTTTTCCCCCCGACTGACCTATGCTTTGGTCTGGACTTCATCTTGATGATTGTTTTTTCTGCCGTGTCGGGTGGCAGAATTCCACCTTTTTTTTTTTTCTTGCAAGCGACACATTCCCTTATGCACCCCCATGATGGTTGCGCGCACACAACCCTTTGCATTCCACTGGTTCATGGCTTTACCTTTGGATATGAGCCCTTCAGGGCCTCGAGGCGTCCTTTTGAGACCTAGAAAGGTATATGTTTCCCCAGATCCCCCCCCAAAACTCCCCTTTAGTATGGGTGAAATCTCTTCCCTTTTTATTCTTTAGACTTGGAGTGGTTTTCGTTTTCAGGTTTCTTTGGTCGTCCCTTCGCCGCAGTACCTGCCGGATGGTTTTTACGAAAATCAGTCCTCCTGACGCGCTTTCCTTTTTTCCCCTGAACCCGTATATTCCCCCATCAACACCGGGGGTTTTTCTTCAAGGTTTATTCGCAGCGTGATCGTTGAATTTCTCCTTTTTTTGCCTATAGTTCCCGTTCTAGAACCTACCTGGAGCTTTCCTCGGTAAAGGGGAACTCCCCCCCCCTCTTTTCTGGGATCTTTCGGTGGATTTCGGTTGCCCCATGCCAAGGTTTTTTGGCCCTTTTTTTTTTGTCCTCCCCTGATTCACCCACCTACCATCGGTGGGGGAGGCTGCCCTTCCCCACGGGACCCTCCACCCCCTAAGCCCGACCCCGGTTGAAGGTTAGTGTAGTTTTAAAAAAAAACCAATCTTTCTTTGGCTTCCCCCCTCCCCTGTTCTATACGTGGCTCTCCGGTCCTTGAGCCCTCTCCCCCCAAGATTGTTTCTTGACCCCCTTTCTCACCGTCAGCTACTACCGGACCCCCCCTTTTACATGGTCTTTATTTTGTCGGCCCCTCCCGAAAAGGACCTTTCTTCTTTTTTTCTTTTTCGGTCCCCTCTTTTTTGTGACTTTTCCTTGTTTGGCTTCTCAGTTTCCGGTTAGAGAACCCGCATTCATCCTCTTGTTGTGGTTTTTCTTTCAGGCAGTGCAGTCTTTTCATCAAGCCTCTGAAAACGTCCCCTTTTCTCCATCTTTTCCTCATGAGCCTCTCCCCCCCCCCGGTTCGGTTTTCTTCCTGTCGAACTTTGGAGTCCCCAATTCCCGAAAATTGTTTTTTTTTTCTTCCCCGGAACTTTTTTTTTTTTTTTGCTTGTGTAGTCCAGACCCTGAGACCCTCACCGCAGGGGCGTTTTTTGAGCTGATTGCCCAAAGGGATAGGTCGGTGGGGGGGGGGTGGTGTGGGGGCCCCCCCCCCCCCGGAGCACCTTCCTTTTCCGAAACGGGTTTTCGGGTGCTATTAACTCCTTTTTTTCCGGGGTTCTGAGGAGACTGGTTTGTTACCCTTTTGAGACCCCTTGTGTTTTTGGCGCCATTGACTCCCCCCCGAGGGACATCTCTTCTCTCGCCCCCCCAGGGCCTTTTCAGTGTTTTCCCCCCCCGGTGTACTGATCTTATGTCGGTGGTTTTTTCTGACCCAACTCGTCTTTCTTTGGGAACCCCCCCTTTCTTTTCTGATAGTTTTCCCTTCCTTGGCCTTTTTTAAGTAGAAGTCTATGCATACGTTCCCCCTTTCACTCATTTACGTTTTTTTTTCCAAAGCTTTTTTTTCTTGCCAACCCCCCTTTTCGTCTTCCGTGCACATATTTTCCCCCCATCCTTTGTGAGATATTTTTCCGCAGGTTCCTTGCCAAAGCGTCCCCTTTTTTGCCGGCTACGAGCTTTCTGGCATGCGTCCCCTCTTCTTTCCCCCCATCCACCCCCCCTTTCAATAAAACCCCTCTCCCGTGCAGACCTTTTTTTTCGGGAATCGTTTGTCGCCATCGTCCTTCTCCTTTTCACTTTAGGTTTCTTCTTTGTTTCATACTTTCGATGTTCTTTCAATTTTTTTTCCCCGGCCCCCCCCTAGGGCTTTTTTTCCACATGAAAAACCCTTGTAGTACCTGAAGTCGCCTGAAACTTTTTTTTTTCGTCGCCTCAACCACATTCACCTAGTTCGTCCCCCGGAGCCTTTCCAACTCCCTTGGAGATGGACGGACCCCCCGCGCTCTTTCCCTTCCTGCAAAGTGGTCGGGATAATTTCCCCTTTCCCCTCCAGTTTCTTTCTTAGGTCTAGTGATTATGGACTTTTCTAACTTTAAGTTCTTTGATCTTAGTGGTCCCCCCTCCAAGCTAGTTTTCCTTCCGGGCCTTTACTTACGTCGGAGAGGATTCCCCGATTTTTTTTCCTTTTTGCTTTGGCTTTTTTCCTTGGGGCGGAGTCCCAGTCATACCCCCCCTCGTCGAGGCGTCTTCCACCAGCCCAGTTTCCCTTTCCCTGATGTTGAATCTTCCCAATTAGCGAATTCTTTACCCCACTTTTTTTTTTTTCCCTCCCCCCAAAATTTCCCCCCCTTTGTCCTGAGTCTGGATAGGGTCCCCTTGGCTTGCGTTCTACATAATTCCCCCCCTTGTACATGTCGATACTGAGGGTAGGATTTTTCTCCCCCACAATGATCGTACCCTCAAATTTCTCCCGGACCCCCCCCGTTGGGATTCCCCTTTCTGGAAGAGGTATGGGGGTTTTACCCTTTCTTTTTTTCCCCTTTCCGGACGCTCCCCTCTTTTGAGATTTCTGGCATTTCCCTTGTTGTCTGAAGGACGTTTTTTTTGCGCCCCTTTTTTTTTATATTCCCTTGCCTCCATTTCTCAACCGTCATTGGCGGGGTTCCCTCCCCTCCCCCCCAAACATTTTTTCCTCCTGAAGATCGACAGGTCCCCCTTTCAACCGAAGGGTTCGTAGTTACGTAATTGCCAGAATCCCTTTTACAGATTTTTCGGGTAGTTTTTTCCCAAGGCAAAAACCTCTAACTGTGATGGTATCTATAGACTTATGTCTGTTCCTTCTCTCCTGATGAGCTCGATTGATTTTTCGGGCCTTCTCCCCCCGTTGTATCTCACCTTTGCTGACCTCGGTGTTTGACCAAATTCCCCCCCCCCACTTAGCTTTTTTTTGAACTTCCGTTTCCCCCGATGAGTTCACCTAGGTCCGGGTTTATCAGTTATCTCCTAATTTTCAGCACCCTCCCCTTCAGAACTTCTTCCTAAGAAGATTCAGGGTCCCCCTTTTCGCATGTAAGAAGATTTTTTTGCTTCCCTTTTCTTCTTCAGATTGGCTCGTCGTCTCCGTTGAGAAGTTTTTCCCCCCCCGGCCCCTCCCCCCCCCATGCTCTGGTCTCGCCCCCCCCTCCCCACTTCTTTTCGATATGCTCAACCACAACCTCCCACGTTTTCCCAGATTTTGGGGACGTTGTCAAGCCGATTTGGGTTGTCCCTCAGACCGAGTTTTCCTTCCCCAGAGCCCGGAAGGTCTTAGGGTTTATCTTGGTAATCTCCTTGATGTTTTTCGGATCGTCCGTTTAGTCCCCCCCCCCCCCCCCCCCTACATTTATACCCTGTAGGAGAGGGAACTTTCTAGATTCTGTCTAGGCTTCCTTATTCCTTCTCCCTTTCTGCTCCAAATAACCCCCCCGCCTACCTCTATCACCCCGGGTCTCTTGTAACCCAGGACCCTGGGCTGAGTTTACGTGAGGGCAAACCCTCCCCGATTGAGGTACCCCTAGGCGCTTCCGGGGCCGACCTCTTTTTTTTTTTTGCAGGAGGTTGTAGCTATAGTTTGGAAGACCCCCCTCCTCCTCCAATTCTCCGTTTGAGTTTTGGAGTCACTTTTGCCCACTTGCTACCTTGTCCCTTTCCGCACTTTTTTTGAGGTCTGTTTCCCTCTTGGCTTTCCCTGGCCCCTCTTCCAATAAGATTCGTATGTTTTTTTCCCCGGAGGTGACCCGATCCCATTTTCTCCCCGTCAAGTTTCCTTGAATCCCCCCCGAGGAGGTTGGCTGACGGATTTTTCCCTGAACGAGGATTTTTCTATGGTCTGTCTCACCCTTAGACTACAGCCCCTATTTCTGATTTATTGGCGCCCCAAGGGAGCGTTCCAAATTCTTTCCCGCAATTCTAGGACTGACTAGGACTTGTATCCCCCTCCTGACCTGAAAACCCACCGGTTCCCCGACGGGATACCGAGCTTTCTGCGAGCCCTCTCCAGCGGATCTTCGATCCTTGTACCACCCCCCCTGATTTCTTTCTCTTTTTCATTTTGAGGTTTTTTTGTGTGAGGGCATCCCCCCCCCCCCCCTGTGAAATTTCCCCTCTAGCTTTTTAAAGTATTTTTTCCGATGTAGTGAAGTGAGGCATTTGCTTCTTCAGACTAAGTCGCTGCTCCTGGGCCCCCTCTTATTTCAGTTGTTTCTAGACTATATTTCGAGACCCTCCTTCTTCTCATCCCCTTGTGAGCACACCCCCATACTTTCCCACCTCAGAAATTCTCGACTTTTCCCTCTGTGCTTCCCTCAAGAACGTGTTTTCCCCCCCCCCCGTCGAGGTTTTTAATCTTGTACGCTGCATCCTTTCGTGCCTTCCTCGTGCCCTGGCCCCCCCCCTCCGCACTCCTTTTGGAATTCAGCAGATTGCTTAGGGGTTTGTTTTAGGTTTTGGATACTTACCCTTTTTCTGATTTTCCGGCTATTAGTCCTCCCTTAAGCTTCCCCTGCCAGGTTGTCGACCCTTAAGTTTCCATGTTTTTTGCCAGAATCCTCCTTTCAGGAGGATGAGGGGGTTCGTCCTTTTGTAGGTACCCTCGAATTCTCTCCCCCCCTAGTTTCCGTCTTTTCCCCTCCATTTTCCCCCCTCTCAAAATCCTAGGTTCTTGAACACTTTCCCACGGCCACTCGAACGTACAAACACATTTCCCTTCGTAGTCGTTGTTACCAAACCCCTTCACCCCTGGAACCCCCCCCTTCCCCATGACATCTTAACTTTCTTATGTGAAATCCCCCCTCCTCACCGCCCCCTCTCGGGTAGGGCGGACTTTCCTCTTCCCTTTTTCTTTAAAGTGCGCATGAATTCTGAATCTTACTGACCTTTTTCTAAATGAAAAGTACTTTCTTCCCGGGTACTGACGCTCACTAATTCTTCACCCCCCCCAGAATCCCTTCTTGGAAAACACCATTCCCCGGTGCGGTATTCTTCCCTCTTCCCGGATTCCGGTTTGAGACACTTTCCGTCCGACTTTCGGGGCTGGACCTTCCTCTCCATTCTTTCAGGATGAGCTTCTTAGAGGGTTGGTTAGGTTTTTTCTTTCCAAGAGGTAAGTTCATTACCCCCCGCTCCCCTCCGACCCAAACCTCGTCGATTCCCCCCGTTAATTGCAAATACCCGATCTTTTCTTCTGACCTTTTATAGTCCCGTACCCCCCCTCTTTTTGGGACACCCCCCCCAGGTTCTTCAACTCAAAAGCCTAGGTTTTTTTTTTTTTCTGATTGTTTTTTTTTTTCCCCATAATGCTTTTTCTTCTCTTCCCACCTGGTGAAGCACAACTTCCCCATTTCTTTTCTTCCCGCGCCGACACCTTTTAACCCTTTTGCCCGTGTCCCCCGACCCCCTCGGTGACAAATCTCATAGGTACAGTCACGTTTATTTTTTCCTCTGTTTTCCTCCCCTGGCATCACTAGTTACCCCTCCTTTTTTCCCTCGACCCAAAATCGCCATGGCCCGTTTGAATTCCCCCACAGACAGATATCTGTGTGCCCTCTTTTTTTAGGAGTCTAGTAAAAGACTCCGAGCCCCCGGGTCGATCCCTTACGTTTTCTCCCTTGTTTGCAGCGGAAGGCCCTTCCGGGGCCGACACACTCAGCCCTTCCCCGACTCGCCATATTTGACCTCCCCGTCCCCTCCCCCCAACCCCTTTGACGTTGTGCTTTCATCCCCCAGCCCCGATTGATAGGAACTTTCTTTTTAGACCCCAGAGAAGGGCGATCCCCGTTGCCGTATTGTGAAAGGATAGTTCGGTTAGGGATTTGAGCAAGTATGGCCTCTCCCACCCCCTTGAACAACCTCTTGTGGTTCGCTTTTTTTTCTCGGTCTCTCCCCCTTCCCCCAATCATTCCCCCTAAAGTGGAAGTGACCGTTGCTCCCCACCGGAACAGCTGGCTGCTTCCAGCCCTCTCCAACTCTCCTTTCTGGACCTTTTTTCCCCTGAGTTTCCCCCAAAACCCAGGGTTTTTCGGCTTTTTGACCCCCGTATGAAGGTTCCTCCCCCTTCCCAACAATTTCCTTTTCCAGATGCCCGAAGCGGCCATACATTTTTTTTTTTGGGTTTGCTTGGTTTTTTTTGTTTTTTTTTTTTTTTTGGTTTTTTTTTTTTTGGGAAATCATGTTAAATGTTTAAGTTCTGCATTCTTTGTTTTTCTGAACGTACCCTTGAAACTCCCCTCGTAGTTTTGTGATGTCGCCCTTTTGACGACCTTCTTCTCTTTGAAAAAGTCGTGCTTAACACCCTTTTCCCTATGTTTTTTTTCTATGCGTTTTTGAGATGACCCCCGTTGGATTTTACCTTTAAGCTTATACAATCGACCCCCCCTCCAAGAACCCTTTATAGAAACCAGTAGGTTTTCTTTCTTCCCTACCAGCTAGGAGCCCTCAGGTTTGGGGTCTTCCCCTTTTGAACTGTCTCCTCCTTTTTTTAATAAGAGTCACCGTGTCCCTCGTTTCTTTTTTTTCCTAGCATGATATTTCCCTGGGGGCAGAGACCCCAGCACGTGTCTGACCCCGACCCCTATTCCTTTATGTTTGCAAGTTCGACCTTTCCTTTGTTTTGTGGTTGCCATAGCCCATCCAAGTCATTTTAGTTCCCCCTTCTAAAATTTTTTTTGGGTGTTTTGGAGACAAAAGAAGAGTTAGAGTTTCCCTTACGGGGAGATTCTTTTCGAGTTGCTCACGACCTTTCTTTTTCCTTTTTCATTCTTGCAACTCCCCCCTTTCTTTTCTGGGTTAGGATCCTTTGTCCTTCGATGTCCCGTATTTTCTCTCTTTCAGACTTCCAAAGGGTTCCCGCGTCAGGTGTTCTGACGTAGATTCCCCTTTGAGAAGGTCAGGATTCTTATTTTTTCTTTTTTTCAGTGCACGGCTCCCTTTGTTTTTTCAGATGCTCTCAATTTCCCCCCCCTTTTTTTGTTGTTTTGTTCCCTGAATGACCCCCCCTCTTTGGGAAGCCGAGCTGGGTCATTTCCTTTTTTCCCCTCCCGTTACTTGATGTTTTTTTTTTGCGGATCTTACACCTGCAGATCACCTTGTAAAGCCTCCCTGTTGCAGACCCCCCCTTCCCCAACGGTTTTTACCTGATAGGGAAGGGTATAGTTTTGACCTGGACCCGATCTTTTTTTCTTTGCCGGGCGTCCTCCCTTGGAACCCCCCAGATCCCCTTTCCCTTCTGACGTAACCGTATGGCTCCCCTCCCCCCAAAAGGTATCCGTAAAAGAATTGAACCACCCCCCTTTTGAAAAAAGTATTCCCCCCCCTTGACACACCCTTTTAGGGTGCTTTGTCAAATATACCTCCCCTCTCCCCCAGTGGAGATTCCTCTTTTCCTGGATCTGAGAGACAGGCGGTGAAGTCAGCCCCCCCCCCCCCCATGCCCCTTCCTTTTTGAGGGTGGGTTCGTAGGATTTTTTAATGAACCCCCCCATGGCACAATTTTTCCCAATAAATGGCGTTCAGATTCTTCTCCCAATTCTTCGACATGATTTTCCCTTTTCCCCCCCCCTAAACGAGAGTTCGTTTCCGCACCTCCTTTTTCGTTAAGTTTCCTGACGCTCCCCCCCCCTTCGTTAATACTAGACCTGGAAATTTCCCCCCCCCCTCCCAGAGAAGATTTTCCCCACCCCGCTTACTTTCGGTCGTACATAACCTTGACCTGAAGAGTCCCCTTTTCCCCCTTCTGACGTAAGAGACCCTTTTTAAGAAGTGCTTTTCCCTTTCCTCATAGTCCTTAACTCCCGTAGTACCTTCTTGTTTGAATCCTCTCGTCAGACCTAATTTCCTTTTCAGCAGGGAGTAAAGGTTTTTTCTACGAACTGACCTGTCTTTCTTTTTTTGAAACTCTACGTGTCAAGTTCCCCGGATGCGTGGTCCTTGCGGGTTTCTTCCCAAGAGTTGTTCGTTAAGAAGGGGACAGTATGAGTTTTTCGTTTACCCTGCTGATCAACCTCACCCCCCAGTTGGGTCCCCCTTTCTGACCTCGCTGAATTTCAAGAGATCCCTGTCAAAGGTCCCCCCCTCCGCTGCTTTCTTCTGCCCGTCAAATCGTGGAGGCCGCCCCCACGTTTCGGAGTTGAGCGTCCTAAGGCCCCCTGTAAACCTTTTCCAGCTTCCATGCCCCCCCCTCGAGTTGCATCCCTTTCTGATGTACCCCCTTACCCGCCGTAGGCTTCTGGGATCCCGGCAAGGTCCCCTTTCCCCAAATTTTTTTTCTTAGTATGTCCCCGTTCGGCGACTCGCTATTATCCCCCCCCTTAAGCTGTAGCGATTTTTCCGTTCCATTTCCCATTCTGGTTATGCCCAAGTCTTGTCTTCCCTGACTTTTTTTTTATGACTCCCTAGCTGAAACCAGCTCCCTTCCCAAGATTTTTCGAGTCCGCCATTTCGATTAGTGCCCTTTCCTTTTCCCACGGTGATTTTGATACCCTGGAGCCCTCCCCATCGACCCTTCCCTTTTGGGCCTCCCTCCCAATTTCCATGAGATACTTGCCCCCCCAACTCTGGTCGGTGTGGCAACAACCTGGTGGGTCCCCCTTACCCGATTGATGGAGGGTCATTCGATTCTTTCCGATTCAGCCCCCCTCGAAGGCGTTGTGGTCTAAACTTTTTTTGTCCTCTTAGAGATTGTTTTTTTTTCCCCACAATGACCTCTCTTCCCCAGCGTACAAGTCGATCCCATGGCTTCTTTTTTTTCTCGCGCCGGAGCTGTCTCGGGCAGGCCTCCACCCGTTCCCCTTCCCCCCTCCCATCTTTTTTCACGTCTTTCATGATTCCTTCTTACTCGGCCTGTTAAACTGTCCCTCTCCTTCTTCTGTGCGTTCTTCCCTTTTCTGTCGAAGTCTCTGGCAACGGCGGTGGGTCCCCCTAGATAGGGAATGCCCTCCCCCCTTCCTTGGGCTCGTGGAAGCAAAGTTAAACTTTCCCCCTCGTTCACGGGCTGCTTTCCTCTGGATCTTTTTTTATCGCCTAGATGTCCGTAGATGTTTTGCCTTTTGACATCTCTCGGGCCGTCAATCCCTGGGCTTGGGTCGCATTTTCCCAACGACTCTCTTTGTGAATTTCGCTGCTACGCGTAACGTATCCTTTTGCGAGTTCCTCTGACGTCCGAACTTATCCCTGGCGCGGTTCTCTCTTTCCCCTCCCCCCCCTTGGTTTGGAAACTTCCTGCAATGCCCCTTTTGGGATCCTCTCCGGTTATCGTCCTCTCCCCCGTCCCTGCCCTTTCCCCCCCCCCCCGGGAGAGTTCTTTTCTTAACCTTTCTTTAGTGCTAAAAATCCCTGTTTTTTTTTTCCCTTTCCAGGGCGATGTTTCAGTCTTCCACCTGATGCCCCTTTTGTTGTCTGTATCTAGGGACAGTTTTCAGACTGATCGACGTATAATCCCTCCGGCGTTCCGCGAGGAGCTTGTTGTCCGCTCTAGCTTTCCCAGATTTCCGACCTCCAATGACTCTTTTAAGCCCCCCAATTCCGTTTTTTTTTTCGAGATCTTCAGGCTCAACTTTTTTTTCCTTTCTCTGAGGTTGCTGTCACAAACTCCTCGGCCCTCTGACATGCACAGATTGTTTTTGATTCTCGAATCCCTTTTTATGGAGAATTATCTCTCTTCAGGCCCTTTCCAAATTTCGCCATAGTCCTCCGAAAGACCATCTCTTGTTCGAGAAATATGGCCTTCATTGGAAACCTCCTTAACTTTTTGAGTCTCGCTTTCCGTGGAACGGGTGAGAGTTCCCAGGCGGATCGAATCGCGTGAGGCCCCTTTCCCCGCAATGATATGTCCCCACCGGGGAGTTTCCCGTTTTGAATTCAAATTTTGTTCGACCGATGATCCTTCTCCCGCCTTTCGCTCTTTCCTTGGAGTTTTCTGTTTTTTTTTTCTCGGACTTTTGCAGGCGACCGTTGCGATTTCAAGGCCCGTTCCCCAATCTCTTTGGTAATGCGCCCCCAGAAGTTTCCCCCCCGGCCATCTGTTCACATTTCACACCACATATCTCGTCTGTGGCCCCTCTTTTACATGAGATTCGGTCAATCATAAGTCCAAGTCTTTCATTTCGCCTTAGATTTGGCACCTTCCTTTCAGGGAGTTCCCCATGTCCCTCCCCCTTAATGCCAAAACAAGGGCTCTTCCCTTCTCCCCAATTCTTCTTCCTAGGTTTTTTTTGTCTCCAAGAGGTCGGATTCTGGAAGTAATACCGGTCCCTTCTTCAGATCGTGCCCACACTTTTCGACACTTTTGCTCTTTTCGAGGGTTTTCTCAACCCATGCCCCGCGCCGTCCCCTTTTTTATCGGTCTTTTCACTCAGTTCGTCAGGTGACACTTGGGGTTTCTTTGGAGGGCCCTGGGGCGATATCTAAAAGTCCGGTACGCAATCTCCCCCCTCTCCCATCCCCAAACCCAACGTTCTTGTCGGCTCGAGAGTTTTAAGTTTTCGACTTAGGTTTCCTCTAGCAAATCCCCCGATTGTTCCTCCAGTGTAGTCTTTCTTTTGCCCTTCCCATATCTCAGGATGTCATCCGCATGGGATTCTCTCGGGTTACTAAGGTTTCGATTAACCACGTTGAGAGCCCCCTCCCAAATAGGTGTATGAGCCCCCCTTAGCTCAGATTCCCCTCTTAACTGCTTATCTTGTGCCCTTTGGATCCCCTCCAGTTCCCTCAGGATTGAAACTCTTTTCCTTGGGGACGAAAACTTTCATTTTTCTATGCCCTCCCTAGCCCCCAAGTTTTTTTTTTTTCGCATCTCCCGATTCCGTGTCCTGCCCTTTTTTGCAAGCTTCCCCCTCTTTAAAGCGTGAACTTTCGACGTGGTTGCCGTCCCCCTGAAATCCTTGGTAAGCGATACTTCCCCCCGTGCCGTTTTCCCCCCTGGCAGTCCACCAAGACCTCTTTCCAGGTGACCGAGACCCTTTCTGGTGCATCTCTTCCATCAACGTAAAAACGCTTTTTTCCCCTAAGACAGCTTACTTTTCTTTGACGTATTCCTTTTTTCCCCCAGCTTTTTAACCGGGGAGTTTGATTTCTTAAGGGCCTTACGTTTTTCTTTTTTTGGAGAGGTCCCCCCCCTAGTGGTGTGCGATCTTTACGTTCCAACTGACCTCAGACTCCCCCCCCCCGTACGGCATTTTTTCCCCCCCTCCTTAGCAGCCCTGGACTCCTCCTCTTTGCACAACTTCCTGATCCACCCCACCCGTTGTGTGAGGTTTTTTTTCCCCCTTTTGTCTTGCATGAATATCCTTAGGCCTCCCTGAGACAGTTTCCCCGATCTTTGGAGTCCCCCCCCCTTCCAGTCTTTCTCAGCTTTCTTTGACTGAATGTTTTCCTTTCCCCTGGCTGTCCTGCGGAAGTGTGTAGTCTCCCTTTCCGGGTAGCTTTTTGGATGTCAGACCCCTCCCCTTTCGATATTCGGGTTATATGCTTTCTCTTTTGCTGGCCCTCCTCTGATGAAGATCTTTCCTTCTTTGAGAGTCTTTTTCGTTGATATGACCCCCTTTTCTGATCCATCCCACAGACTTCTTTCCTCCTCTCTGTTTCTTGGTTCTGCACCGTAATCTTGTTGGAGTCCCTAGATCTGTTAGGTTCCCTGTGACTTTCTTTCAGCCTCAGAGAAGATCGAAGCTTTCCCCCACGGAGTTTTGATGAACACCTTGTCCTTCGGTAGAGATTCTTTTTTCCTGCAATCGCTGCCGTTTTGCCCTTTCGTGAATCCCCCCCCTCTTGATGAGATTGTCCTTAGTCAGACGTTTTTATGGTTGAGTATTACGTTTTTCCCCCCATTGTTGTTTTTTTCCCCAGACGAACAAGTTTTCTAGGAACTGTTCGAGTTTGATCGAAGCTTTCCCCCCCCCCCCTCCCCTTAGATGAGTTTTTTCCCATCAGTGCAACTGAGATCCCCCCCCCTTTCCTCCATAGTACGCTTCGTCGGTTTCTTAGATAGTTCGTGTAGTTATTTGCCGCGAAGGTCCCTTTTTCTTTCTTGGACGACTCCGCGCATGCACGCCGAAATTTTTCCTTTTTTTTACATGCTTCGGTTTTTTTTTTCCCACCGTCTGGGTACAGATTTATCCCTCCTCTCTTTCCTCTTCTCTTTCTTCTTTTCTTCTTCGGGAAGCTTTGCAGTAGCTGGAGATTCCCTTCCTGCTGGGTCTTTTTTTTTTTTTTCCTCGATCCTCCATGAGCTTTTTCTCACCACTGGAAGGCGAAGGAAGATTTTTCCTTTTGCCCCACGGTCTTCTTCCCCCTTTTTTCCCCCTTGATTTGGCCTTCCTGTCCAACTCTTTTGACCAACGGTTTCCCTAAGAGTTCTTCCCGGAAGAGATCGAGGACGGCCCTTTTTGTGACCACCTTTCCACAACCGACGATTCCCCCCCATAAATTTTTCCCCGATAAGCCCCCAGCTAATCTTTTGCAAAGGGGGAACCTTTCCAAGGATTTTGTTCTGTTTTACGGATGAACAATTTTAAGCTGCCAAAGTTTCCCCTCGGATAATAATCCACTCCCCCCGACTCCTTCAAGGGGGGAGGTTCTCCCCCCTGAAGGCTTTTTTCCCCCCTCCCCAAATCCACATAACTGTCCAGATCTTCACCTAGTAGATCCTTCAAACTTCCCCCAACTGGCTATTAGAGGAGTTGAGGCTCCTCGTTTTTTACTCAGTCAGCTGCCCCCTCCCTGGTTCAGGCTCCCCCTTTCCATAATCGAGAGGCCTGCACACCCCTCCCCGAGCAGTTCCCATACCTTCTAACTCTCCCCCTGCTCCCCCCCCCCCCACTCGACATGACTCCCCCCCTCCGAGTCGGTTTTTCCCAGTAGTTCGCGACATTCCTTTCTGGACACTCCCTTTCCCCTCGGCTTTTTCCTTCCCCGAACCCCCCATTATCGTAGCTTCTCTGCATGATTTTCTCCCCGTGGAGGCTTCCTCAGCGGCTGGGGTTGAATCGCCCCGAAAGTCTTTCCCTGTCCGAGTTTTTTTTTTTTTTTTGTAGAGTCTGCTGGTCCCCCTTTTCAAGCTTCCCCCTGTTCGCGTTCTTCTTGGTAGTAACGAGGAGCCCACACTTTTTCACCCCCCCCTTGATGGTTCCTTCCAAATCTGACCTTCTGTGCCCCTTTGCACGGTTTCCCTTTTCCTTGGGATCGATGGGTTGAGGGGATCCCTTCCCCCTTTTCCAGAACCCCCGGACTCGTAGGTTCCGGGGAGCCCCCCCCCTCCCCCTGAACTTTTCGGGCCCCCCCCTTGAACAGACTTATGTTTTCGTTATGCTCCGGAATGATTTTTTCTTCCTTTCCCCCGGATTACCTTACGTTCAAAAAAGTTTTCCCCTTCCTCCCCCCCCTGGTCCCCTCGTCAGTTGATTAGTACTTCCACTCCCTTGCGGGAGACCTCATAGACCATCCCCGCGGTAGGCCCCCCTCACCCTCCTTTTCTTTTAGAGGGATAGATGGTTTCGTCCCGTGCGTTGAGATTCCCGAAGAGGGACCGAGCTCCGGACCCTCAGATCCGAGTCTTAGGGTTTGATTTCCGTTCTAGGCCCCCCGCGGTCCTAGCTGTTTTGGGGCCCCTCTTTTCCGAACTTTCTCGATATGTGTCTTTCCCCCCCAAAACTCTAGTGCCCTGTTTTTTTTCGGTGAACTAACCGGTTGATAGGATCCTTCAGCTTTTCCTCGGTAGCTTCCGATCCCCCCCTCTTTCCAGGGTTTTTTGTCCTGATTTTTCTTTTCTGGGACTTTCCCCTACCCTCTACCCGGGACTTCTTTCCGTCGATTTTGCGGCGTTCTCCCCCGACGTTTGAACTTTTCCTAGGAACTTCTTCCCGAGAGTCATCTCGTGCCGCGCCGTCGGACCCGCCCCACGTCCGCCGTTTTTTTAGAGGTTTTTGAGGACCCTCGAAGGTGATCTGCACTGCATCCTAGGCAATGGCCGCCCCCACCGTTCCTCCCCGTAGGATTTTTTTTTTTTTTCCCCTTCAAAGCCTTTTAGTTCCCCTTGCTTTTTTTTTCAATGTTAGGTTTTTTATCTATTGGTCCATAGTTTTTAGTTTTCCCCACGTCTGGGGTTGACAGCCTTATCTTTTCCTGGTTTTCCTGCAGGTCTGTTTTTGATGGTGATGCTTGATCCTCCCTTCAACGAGTCTTTCCTCTTGGTTACCCAGGACTCCCCCTTCATACTCCTCCTTTTCTTTCTCTTAGGCGCCCCCCCTGTTTCAGTAAGTTACGGGAAATTCCTTTTTTTGTCCGCATTTTTTTGTTCTGAAGCTTCACAAGTTTCTATCGTCTCCAGGGTTCCCCCCCTTTGTCAATGCCCCTCGAGCTCCTGATTCTCCACACCTAAACGAGTTTCTTTGAACCACGTCTTTTTTTCCGTATTTCCTGTCAGTTTCCCGAGCCCTCTTTAGAGCTTTTCCGTTTTGTAACAACTTGAGTTCCCTTTCGACAATGCTCGACCTCCGTGCTCCCCAGGGTCGAGGACTTTGCGTCGGGGATTTTTCCCCCCCGCAGTTCGTTTGATTGAACGAGGAGTGCTCTAAGATTTTTCTCTTTTGAAGCCCCTCCTCCCCTCTTGTCTGTTTCATTGATGGACGGGTTCCCCTCAAGATTTCTAATCCTTAGACCCCCCAAGGAATATTCCCCCCCCGATTTTAAATTCTCCCTTCTTATCGTGTCGATGCAGTCCCCTTTTTTTCGCTTAGGGGTTATCTCCCTTCAGTTTCTTCAGACTTTTGCGGCTCCCTTACTGCCCCCCTTCTATGACTGCCCCGCACTTCTCTTCTTTTTTTTTTGAACGTCGGAGCTCTTTGGTCTTTTCCAGGGCCTCGACACAGTTTTCCTGTTTTTCGTTTTTCTCGACACTTATTTTAACTTTTCAGTGGAGCGGAACTTTTCAGACCCATGTGCGTCCCCATTTAGTCCCCCTGTGTTTTTTTTTTTTTCTGTATTTGTCGGTCCCTCCCGTTTTTTTAAACTCGTGGACCCTCACTAGTCCTAAATTCAAGCAACATCCTTAGGCGTAGCATTGCGCCTCCCTTTGAACCTTTTTTTAATTCGTCCAATTTGTCCCCCTAAAAACCCTCCCCCCCAATAGCCTCTTCACCCAAAAGCCATTTGTTTGGTTGAATCCCCTTCTCATTACCCTTGACCCTTGCGGACCTTTTCTTTTTGCGGTTGGTCAAATTGAATTCCTTTTTCTGGTTTTTTCCCCACCCCTTGCCCCCCAACACTCCCTTTCCCATCCATTTGCGTTTTTTTCCCGGCCCCCCGGGAAACTCTGGTCCATTTCTGCCCCGTTTGAACCAAGGCCCCTCCGTTTGTCCGGACTCTTTCACATCTTTTTGGCGGGGATCCTCGGTCGGTGTGTTAGCCAAACCTACGGTCCTTGTCGAGGTTTCGCTCTTCGTCGAGAGGTTTTCCTTTCGAGGGAGGTTTTTTTTTGTTTCTCGGTTCCCCTAGACGATAGATCCCAAGAATTTTCTTTGTTTTTACACAGACCCCCCCCCACTTATCCCTCCCTTTCTGATAGGTTTAAATCCCTATAGGACGCGGCCCCCCATTAAGGGTGGTTACAGTCTTCTAACCCCTTCCCCCCCCCCATGATTGTGACCCCCGTTTTATCCCCCTGACCGCCCGTCAATATCCTCCTGGAAGGGAACCCTTGCTCCGCCCTCACCTGCTGCATCTCAAATCCTCGCTCCTTCACACCCTATAGACACGCCCTCCGTTTGTCCCGCACACCTCCTCGCACGCCTTGCTGCAGTCTTCGCGCGATCCACCCCCCGGAGGTACCACAAAGAAGACCCCAAAACGCTCTCAACCCCCTCGGGAAACTAGTGGGTCCCTTTCTCCCCAGATAAGTTTCCTGGGTTCAGATTCTCCAGTCCTGGTCAGTTTTTCGCAGGTCACCCCCCTTAAGTACGTCCCCCCACAACTTTTTAAGAACTCCGTGTCGTGCCCTTCCCTTTTCAAGTTTTTTTTTTGTGGAGTCTCTTTTTCTGGAATTTTCTCCGGGATGGCTTTTTTTCCGGTCTGTTTTTTTTCGACTTCCCAATTGGCTCCCCCCCGTTTTTTATTCCGAAGCCCTGTCCCAGTCAGGGCTCACCACCGGCGATCCAGACGTTTCTTTCCTCGAACAGTCCTGATTCCCCCCCCTTAGTGCCTTTTTTTTTTGGCCTCCCCCAACCCAGCTCTTTTCTACTTTGATGTTTTTTTCCATATAGTCTGCCAAGAAGAGTTTTCAATTAAGTACTGGTGCCCTTTCGATCAGGCTCTCCTTTGTTGTCTTTTTTTTCAATGACATTGACCCTTTTTTTTTTGACGTCGCGCTCCCCGAACAAACTTCCCGTGTTCTGACCTTCGAACCCAAGCGCACTTCCCCTTTTTTTTCTTCCTCACCTTTCTTTCCCAAACCTTTTTTTTTTTTCTTGAAATTTTTTTTTTCTTTTTGATTATAGTTTGACCCCGTAGGCTTGATCGCGTTGCTTGCTTTTTTTTTCCTCCACGTTCCCTAAGATGTCATGGAACTTTTGAGGGCCCTACGACCCTTAGCTTCGCCCTTCTTTCTTTTTTTTTGTCGCACTTTTTTTTGACGGACCCTCGTTTGGACTCCCTCTCGGGCGTCCTTTCCACATCTTATTGTGTTTTCTTTTGATTTTTTTTCCTCTTTTTTTTTTTTTTTTTCTTTCTTTCGTTTTTTTTTTTAGATACCTTGGTGCGCTTCCCCGCTTTTTTTTCCCAAGTTAGTCCCCTTTTCCCTGGTGCGTGGCGCCAGTAGGCGTCGCGAGTTTTTTTAGTCCCCCTGTGCTGTCCCCCCTTTCTTTGAAGGTTTTCTTCCTTCCGATCAGGACCCTTTGGAGGGAGGAGATACTCCCTCCTCCTTTTCTACCTCTGATTGCACTGAAACCTTCGGTTGATCTTTTTTCCCCCCCCTGAGTTTTCTTGTGTGGCGTTTTTTTGAGGCCGGTTAGCGGTTGGGTAAGCCTTAGTTACCTTGGTGGTGGAGCTCCGTAATAGGCACGGACTTTCCCGTCCGCCCCGCAACCCTTTTCCCTCCCGGCCCCACTTAGTGATCACAGCCCCCCGGGTCTTCCGTTTTCTTGCTTTTTGACCCCCAAGGTTTTGCGAGTTTCCCCAGCCCTTTACCACGCTCTTCCACGTTTCTCCTTCGGAGCCGTGCCTGCTGGTTTTGGTGCTTTTCCTTTTCCTCCTAATCCTTTTCTCAGTCTGTATGTCCAAATTCTGCCTCTTTGCCGCGGTTCCTGGGCCCCCAGCGGCTTACTTAAATTGTTTCACCAAACTCCCCCTGAACTGGCCTTTTGAAAGTGCTTTTTCCCCCCCCCCTCTGAGTTGTTGACCTTTCCACCAGGTTTTTTTGGTAAAGTTCCCGGGAGCCCACTCCCCACCTCGAAATTGAGATATCGAGGACGTATTTGGCCAGCCCAAACAACCCCGGCCGCTCCTCACAAAAAGTTTCTGTAGACCCCCAAACTTCGGCAAGTTTTTTTTTCCCCCCGGGCATTTTGAGACTTCTTTGATTGGACCTACTCTCGTGACGACTTTCTCCCCCCCCCCAGATTATACGTCTTCCCGGATTTCGGGCTGTTAATTATCCCCTGACCACAACCACATGCAGTCTGTAACGCCCCCTATAGTCCCCTTTTGCTAATTCGTTTTTCCTGGAGTTTCATGAGCCGCCAACCCCCTTTCCCTTCCCCCCAATGAGCGTTTCCCCCGATGGCAGTCGTCACCTCCTTAGCGATTTTTTAACACCACCTAGTTTCCCTTCCCGAAAGGCCCTGGTCTTTTTTTTGTTTCTCCCATATAAGAAAGTTTCCCCTTGGAATATCATTTCTGGAGGCCCCTTAGGGTCCCACCTTCATGGTTTCCCGGGTCTTCCCGATTCCCCCTGTGAAGAACCTGTGCGGTCTAAGTTTGGTTCCTTTCACGATCTTCCGAGGTTTTCTTTGTGAGGATTTCTGGAGGTTTTTCGGTACCAACGTCTCTTTTGGATTTTACCCCTTTGCGCGAGTTTTGTCCACGGTTGACCATGTCCCCCTCCGTGCTCCCTATCTCTTTAAAGATTTTCCCTTTTTTTTCTTGCATTTTATAGGTTCCCAAATTGAATTTATTGTTTTTAACCCAAACCTGGATTTCTCGGCCTCTTTCTCTAGATCTTTAGTATGATTTTCATGATTTTGTGTTTTTTCCCTTTTTTAGTCCCTTGGACCTTTAAATTTCTAATTGTGTCCTGTAGGAGTACCCTTTTGTCCAACCCCCTCGGGCTCTATTCTCTCGCCCCCTCCTGTCGGGTCGTGCTTTCCCCATAGCTTCCCTTGACTTGCCCCTCTTGGGACTTTTTCATGACCCCCTTTCGGAGCATGTCAGACTCTTTCTTTGAATTTTTTAGATTAGCCCAAGATCCCCTTTAGTTTTCCCTCCTAGCCCTCTTTCCAAGGTCCCTGACCCTGTCCCTTTTTTTTCCCATGATCTCCGACCCCCTACGATTCTCTCTTTGCCTTCTCTCCCCCTAAAATTCTATTCACTGCGTCCCCGGGTGTTCTAACTTTTTCTTACCCTTTTCTGCCCAGGATCCGATCCCCTCCCCACGGTTTTTTTTTCGTGTGCGGTAGTCTTCTTTTTTCTTTTTATTCGCTCCCCTTACTTCCCCTATACTTCTTTCTCAGACACAGTCCTCCCGATACGCCCCCCTATGTTTCGATTCCTTCCCCAACCCCTTCCCAACGCCAACAAACATCGGTTCTCCAACCCCGGATTCTCTTTTTTTCGACCCCCTAGTCGAAATTCTCTATGTTCTCCACCTGATACTTGGGATCCTCCCTCTTTTAGTTTTTTTTATTCCCAATGGGGACTGACCCCTTTTTGAAGTTGTTTTTTCGATTTCCGGAAGCCCCCCCTCCTTTAATTTTTTCGTACTGACTGGGTGTCCCCTCGATCACAACTTGCGTAACTTTTTCTTTTTTCTTTCGGGACTCCTTTCTTTTTCTCCACTTCAGTCTTCTCGACTCCCCAATTGACTTTTTGTGGAGTGTTTTTTTTTCCTCATTCTCAGCTTTCTTTCACTCTTGATTAACGGAAAATTTGGATTCCCTGCTTTTTTGTCGAAACCCCCTCTGCAGGCATTCTCCGCTCTGGTCTCCAAACCCTCGTCTGGACTTTTCTTCTGGGTTTTTTCGCTCTTCGGAATGCTTCACGTCTTTTCTTCTGTAGGCAACCTTTTGAAATTCCCCCCTTTTCCCCCCCGTCCGATCTATCCCCCCCTTGATCGATTCCCGAGCCCGTTTGGGATCTTGTGGGTTTCCCCTGGGCCGTAGCGCCGGCCCCTCTTTCCCCAGGTGTATCTCCCTTTGAAGTGACCGGCTCGATGCGAGGTTCGGCCTCCTCCTTTTTTTGAAGGAGGTCATGACCTTCGTTTCTCTAGGTATCCCTTCCTTTCCTTCTTTGTGTTCCTTCTCTATTTCTTTCCGGTTCTTTCCGAGATTCCCGTTTTTTTTTTTCAAAATAGGCATCCTTCTCCTCTTCTTAGTTTTCTCTTATATAATTTTTATGCTTTTCCCGGTCCTTCTACGGCAGCTTTTTCCCCCTTGTTGAGCTGCAGTTTGAGACCCTTCTCTCTAAATTCTGTTGTTTGGTTCTTTTCCCTTGAGGCTTTTTTTTTTTTTCTACCGCATTACCTCCAGAATTTTTTGTTCCCCATTTTTAAGGGCAATTTTTTTTCCCGACTGACGATTAGTCCCCCCCTCGTCGCACTTTTTCCGATTACGCCGCTGTCTTAGTTCAGTACTTTTCCTTTAGCCCCTCTTTCTTCGACCGATGAACCCTTCGCATGATGGTAGCGCAAGTGGAGTCTTTTTCTTGACCGTTCGCCGCACTCTATACTGTCTTCTCTTTTTACCAGATTGCCGTCAGCACCTCCCCTTAGTT